>CAAGKR010262591.1_pt1 | contig 10637 bp, 8 predicted proteins | sample 2556971 | NCBI WGS metagenome assembly CAAGKR01 (sample SAMEA5207829, study PRJEB30636) | soil metagenome | biome: forest; feature: boreal; material: soil | place: USA | collected 2011-09 | depth 1 m
GGTCGTCGCGGCCGCTGCTCGCCGTCTAGGCTAGGCGGACGTCGCCTCGAGGAGGTCGGCTCCCTGGTCCTCCGGGCCAACGAACGCCAGCCGGACATCGCAGATGCGAGCGACGATGCGCTGCGCGACGCGCTGCACCTCCTCGGCCGTCACCTGCTTGATGGCCTCGGCCCGCTGGTCGGGCGTCTCCAGCGGAAGGCGGGCACGCCACCGGCCGCCGAAGAACCGAGCGAGGCTGATCGCCGTCTCCGTCGAGCGCAGCATCCGCCCGATCATGCCGGACTTGGTGGCCGACAGCTCGTCCTCGGGCACGATGGTCTCGGCCATGGCGCGGAACTCGCCAAACGACAGCTCGGTGGCACGCCGCGCATCCTGCGGCCGCGTGCCGGTGCTGATCACGAAAACGCCCGTGTCGTCGAAGCCCTCGTGATGGGAGAAGATGCTGTAGCAGAGCCCGTTGCGCTCGCGCACGGTGTTGAAGAGGCGCGATGACATGCCACCGCCGAGGATGTGCGTCATCACCGACAGGGCGGCACGGTCGCCGTCCGTGGAGGGGAGGCCCGGAACCGCGAACACCATCCGGATCTGCGGCTCCTCCTGGTCGGTGGGAGGACGGACATTGCACGTGTACCTTTCGCCCTGACCCCACACCGCGGGCACCCGCGGCTGCCGCTTGGCCGTCGGCACATCGGCGAGGAGCGCGGCCGCCCGCTCGCTGGTGAGGGTCGCTCCGCCGGCGATCACAAGGCACATCGACTCCGGCGCGTAGAAGGAACGGTGGTAGTTGAGGAGCTGATCGCGCGAGGCCTTCTCGATGACGGCGGGGAACCCGGCCGCCGACCACGCCATGGGCTGGTTTCCGCCGAACGTGACCGTGCCGAGGCGGTCCCAGATCCACCCCTCCGGATCGGAGAGTCGCGCCGACAGCTCCTGCAGGACCACGTTGCGCTCGCGCTCCACCTCCTCGGCGGCGAAGAGGGGGCGGGTGAGCATGTCGGTGATGATGTCGGTCAGCTCGTCGAGGGAGTTGGCGGGCCCCTCTGCGTAGTACGCCACCTCCTCGGTGTCCGTGTACGCGTTGGTGTTGGCACCGAGACGGTCGATCTCCCGCGATATCTGCAGGGTGGTGGGACGGCGAGACGTGCCCTTGAAGAACATGTGCTCGAGGTAGTGCGCGAGCCCGGAGGTCTCCGCCGTCTCATCGCGCGACCCGGCGCGCACGATGAGGAAGACGCCGACGTTGCGAGACACCGAGGGTGCGTTGAGGAGGCTGACGCCGTTGGACAGTCTGGTCAGCGACGGCTCGTACGGGTTCAGCGGGGTGTGCGTCGTCATGGATGGCAGGGTAGCGGGTCGATCCCCGCCCCATGCCTTCGCACCGCGTCGGAGCTCAGCTCGTGCCGGTCTCCCAGGAGGCGAGATAGCGGGTCTGCTCGTCGGTGAGAACGTCGATCGACACGCCCATCGCCTCGAGCTTGAGCCGGGCCACCTCGCGGTCGATGTCAAGGGGCACGTCGTAGACCCTCGGCTCGAGCTCAGCGTGATGACGGGCCACGTGCTCGGCGCACAGCGCCTGGTTGGCGAAGCTCATGTCCATGACCGCGGCTGGATGTCCCTCGGCGGCGGCGAGGTTGAGCAGCCGGCCCTCGGCCAGCACGTGCAGGTTGCGGCCGTCGTTCATGCGGTAGCTGTCGACGAACGGGCGCGGCTTGGTGACGGACGTCGACAGGTCGTCGAACGCAGCGAGGTTGATCTCGTCGTTGAAGTGCCCGCTGTTGGCGATGATGGCGCCGTCCTTGAACCGCTCGACGTGGTGACGGTCGACGACGTTGATGTCCCCGGTGACGGTGATCACCACATCGGCGCGAGGGGCGGCGTCGATGAGTGTCATCACCTGGTAGCCGTCCATGGTGGCTTCGAGGGCGCGCGTCGCGTCGACCTCGGTCACGATGACGTGAGCACCCATGCCGTCGGCGCGGCTGGCGAGCCCGCGACCGCACCAGCCATACCCGCAGACCACCACCGTGCGACCCGCGAGCAGGATGTTGGTCGCGCGGATCAGACCGTCGAGCGTCGACTGTCCGGTGCCGTAACGGTTGTCGAACATGTGCTTGGTGAGCGCCTCGTTGACTGCGATGATCGGGAACCGGAGCGCCCCGTCGGCGGCCATGGCGCGAAGCCGGATGACGCCCGTGGTCGTCTCCTCCGTCCCGGCCTGCACGCCGTCGAGCAGCTCGGGCCTGTTGCGGTGCAACTCCGCGACGAGGTCGGCGCCGTCGTCCATGGTCTGGTGCGGCCGGCCGTCGAGGACGGAGGTGATGTGCGAGAAGTAACGCGCGGAGTCCTCACCCTTGACGGCGAACGTGGGGATCCCGTGGCGCGCCACCAGCGCCGCGGCGACGGCATCGTTGGTGGATAGCGGGTTGCTGGCACACAGACGCACCTCGGCGCCTCCGGCCTTGAGCGTGATCGCCAGGTTGGCCGTCTCGCTGGTCACGTGCAGGCAGGCGCCGAGGCGCAGGCCAGCAAGTGGCTGCTCGCGACTGAACCGCTCGCGCACCAGCCTCAGGACCGGCATCTCCAGCGCCGCCCACTCGATGAGGCGCTCGCCCTGGTCGGCGAGTGCGAGGTCGGCGATGTCGTTGTCGGTCGCGGTGGTGGTGGTCATGCGCTGCTCCGATCAGATGGCGATGAGCGAGGTGTAGTCGCGGCCGTCGAGCGCCGCGGCGCCTCCGAGGTCGGTCAGTTCTATCAGGAAGGCGATCCCGGCGACGACGCCGCCGAGCGCCTCCACCAGCTGGATCGCCGCCGCCGCCGTGCCTCCGGTTGCGAGGAGATCATCCACGATCAGGACGCGTCCGCCGTGGCGGATGGCGTCGGTGTGGATCTCGAGCACGGCCTCGCCGTACTCGAGCGTGTACGCCGCGGAGATCGTCTCGCCGGGCAGGCGGCCCTGCTTGCGAATCGGCACGAACGCCGCGCCGAGCACGTACGCGATCGGCGCCGCGAGCATGAAACCCCGTGACTCGATACCGGCGACGACCTCGACCTGTGCGCCGGAGTGGGCAGCCGCGAGCGCGTCGATCGCATCGCGAAACGCGCTGCTGTCCGACAGCAGCGTGGTGATGTCGCGAAAGTCGATGCCGGGCCGGGGGAAGTCGCTGATGGTGCGCACCGCAGCCGCCAGCCGCGCGGGGAGGTCCGCGGCCGGCCCTGGGGCAGACGGCGTTGGCGTGGCCATGGGTGCGGCAGAAACTAGCAGATGCCGGCCGCGGGATCGTCCGTGCCCTGCTAGGCTGCGGGTCGATGTCCGAGGGGCACGCGACACACGGAGCACTGCGCTCGGGGAGCGAGCCCGGCGGGGACGCCGTCGGCACACCCGTCGAGCTCGAGTACCAGCCGCACAGCCAGGCGCTCCGCGACGACCTCGACCGCATCTACGAGACCCGGTTCAGCCGCGACGATGCAGCCGCGAAGGACGCGGTCTGGGCGGAGATCTGCGTCTACCTGCAACGGTACGTCGTGCCCCATGCACCGGTGCTCGACGTCGCCGCCGACCGCGGCCATTTCATCCGCCACATCCGGGCGTCGGAACGCTGGGCGACGGACATTCGGGACATCAGCCGGCACCTGACCGCGGACATCCACTTCGTGCAGGTGAGCGGCACCACCATGAGCAGCGCGCTGCCGGCCGACCACTTCGGCACGGTGTTCATGAGCAACTACCTCGAGCACCTCGCCGACGCCGACGTCGTCGTCGAGCAGCTGCGTCAGGCATACACGGTGTGCCGCCCCGGCGGCCGCGTGGTGATCCTGCAGCCCAACATCCGCCTCGTCGGTGAGGTCTACTGGGACTTCCTCGACCACCGGACGGCCCTCACCGACAAGAGCCTGATCGAGGCCGCGGAGCTGGCGGGGTTCACGACGCTGCACGCCATCACCAGGTTCCTGCCGTTCACGACCAAGAGCCGGCTGCCGCAGGCGCCCGCGCTGGTGCGGCTCTACCTGCGCTTCCCGCCGGCATGGCGCGTGCTCGGCAAGCAGACGCTCTACGTCGGCGAGCGGCCGCGCGGCTCCTGAGGCGTGCGCGCGGGCGCAGCGCTGGTGATCACGCTGCGCCGAGGCCCCGCATGACGTTGGCGCCCGCGTAGTTCGGCGTCCCGGGCCGCCCGGTCACCGAGCCGAAGCCGTTGAAATTGCCGAATCCGTCAAGAACGTACCCGCCCGAGCCGTCTGGCAGCAGAACGATCCCGCGGGCGATGTCCCAGCCCGGCCAGTACGCCGAGACGTTGAGCGGCGCACCGGTGCCGAACGGGTGCACACCGCCGAAGGCGTCGACGATGTACCCGCCGGTGTTGTCGTGGCGCAGAGCGATCCCGCGCGCGATGTCCCAGCCCGGCCAGAGCGGAGCCGACCTGACCGGCGCCGCGTCACCGAAGGCGTGGACCCCGCCCCACCCGTCGAGCACGTATCCGCCCAGGCCGGTCGGGTCGACGACGATCCCGCGCACGATGTCCTGCCCGGGCCAGTACGCCGTGTTGGCCACCGCCGGTGCCCCGCCGAACGGGTGCACACCGCCGAAGGCGTCGACCACGTAGCCGCTGACGCCGTCGGGTCGAAGCCCGATCCCACGGGTGATGTCCCAACCGGGCCAGTACGATGGGAAGCTGACGGCGGGAGCGTCACCGAACGGGTGCACGCCGCCCCATCCATCCAGGATATAGCCACCCGCCCCGGTGGACCGCAGCGCGATGCCGCGCGCGATCTGCCAGGTCCACGGCGTGGGTTGGGGCAGCGGGGGCGAGTCCGCCGGATGCAGGGCGCCGTACGCGTCGACGCCGTAGAGGGCGTTGAACAACATGGCGTGCGCGACCGTCAGCGGGACGGTGACGCCCGCCTGTCCGTTGCCGGACGGCGACGGGCCGCTTCCCGCTGCGTTGAATCCCTGGACGTAGTAGTGGTACGTGTGTCCGGGAACTCCGTACACCGTCGACGAGGTCGTGGTCGTGTCACCCCACGTCAACCACGGACCGGAGCCGTCGCGGCTGAACACGCGGTACGACGCTGCCGCTGCGCTCGACGGCTGGAGCGTCCACTGCAGGGTGTAACCGGTGGATGTCGGCGTGCTCAGGGGGGTCACGGCGGTCACGGGCACGGTCGGTGCTCCGGCCGGTCCGGTGCCGTTGGCGTTCGTCGCGGTCACCGTGAAGTAGCATACCGAACCGCCGTTGAGGTTCACGGGGAGCGAGGTCTGGGTGCCGGGCACCGTCGTCGTCTGCTGGGCGATGCCGTTCACGTTGTACGGCGTGACGGTGTACGACTGCACCGGCCACTGCGTCCCCAGCGGGAACCACGGGGCCGACCAGGCCAGCGTGGTCTGGCCGATGCTGCAGTCGGCGATGGCTGCGACGGCGGGCGCCGACGGCGTGATCAGGTACGTGATGGACAGGGAGATGTCATCGACGAAGAACTGGGATGGATAGAGGTTGTCCGTGAACCCCTCCATCTGCGCGTCGACGGCCTGCCCGCCGTAGGTCTTCAGGAAGGACGTTACGTCGATGGTGTCGTTGACATACCGAGCGCCGGTTGGGGTGCAGTAGCGCTTGGTTGCCGAGGCGTCCATCGCCTTGCCGATGCCGAGCCCGACGGTGAGCCAGTCCGAGCAGTGGACATTGTTGTCGGGCTGAGATGTTGCGAGGTTGTAGGAGAACGAGAGCTGTGCGCTGGTGACCTGCCCGGGCGCCACAAACCCCTGGATGAGGGCGTCGCCGGCGCCGCCGTGGCCGTCGGCGCAGTTGTCGATGTCGCAGAGGTCCGCGGCCCACGTGCCGGTGTGCGGGTCGATGGTGTCGATCAGCTCGCCGCCGGAGTTCTGCGACTCCGTCCACGCGGACTGCGCGGGCCCCAGCTCGAAGTTGCCGTCGACGAGTGGGGTGGAGGTTGCTGTGGTCGCCGCCTCAGCGGAGCGCGTAGCGGCAACGGGGTTGATCGTCAGCACCGCGAATCCAACGAGGACCAGCATGAACTTCGCCGGCAGGCGGAGCGAGGTGCGGGTCATGTGCAAACCTCCAGCGGACATGGTGTCGTTCAGCCGACCAGCGTGGCGGCGGTGGTGTCCGACGACGGCGGCGTCCAGACCGCAGGCGCGTCACCGAAGGGCAGGACGTTGCCCGAGGTGGTGAGCGTGTAGCCGCCCCCGTCGTCAAGGCAGGAGATGGAGCGGGCGACATCCTGGCCGGGGTAGTCCGTCGAGGACGTCACCGCGGGTGCCCCACCGAAGGAGTGAATGTCGTTGTTGCCGTCGACCCACCAGCCGCTGTCGCCGTCGCTGCGCAGGCAGGCTGCGCGGGCGATGTCCTGGCCTGGGTAGTAGGGGCTGTTGAGGCGAACAGGGGGGTAGTTGCCGAAGCCGTGCATGCCGCCCCAACCGTCGAGCACCCAGCCGCCCAGGCCGTCGGCGCGCAACACGACCGCTCGTGCGATGTCCCATCCCGGCCACTGCGCGGTGACAGTGATCGGCGGCGCCGTCCCGAAGGGATGGAGTGCTCCGTATGCGTCCAGCACATACCCGCCCGTCCCACTCGGAGTCAGGACGAAACCGCGGGCCAGGTCCTGGCCGAACCAGTACGTCGCCGGGCGGATCCGCGGGGCACCGCCGAAGGAGTGGAGGCCCCCGAAGCTGTCGAGCACGTAGCCGGACTTGGTGTTCGGGATGAGCGCCATCGCCTTGGCGACCGCTTGGGTGGGCCACACCGTCTGCTCGGTCGGGGAAAGCGCGCTGCCGTAGGCGTAGACCTGGCCGGTTGCGGCGGCCATGTAGCCGCCGGGACCTGGATCGCCGCGCCAGCCGGGCGGGGCCAGGTACGACCGCAACCAACCGAGGACGGGAAGGCCGTAGCGGTCCGGCATCGTGGTGCCATAGATCGGTAGCTGCGCGTGCCCGGTCGGATTGGAGTTGTTGAAGTTCTGCTCCACGATCGAGACGAAACCGGGGCCCACTCCGGACACGACGGCGACATGACCGGCCGGATCCGAGCTGGTGCTGGCGAAGACGATGAGGTCGCCGAACTGGGGCCCGTCGGCGCCACCGTTGGGATGCTGGATGAATGCCGGGTTCAGTCGGGGACCGGCCATCCACATCTGGTATGCGAAGGAGATCCCCCAGCTGTTGTGCAGGTCGCCGAACGCGATCTGCGCCCACCGCACCGCCAGCTCGACACACTCATATCCGAGTCCATAGGCAACGGGCTGGTCCTGGAAGCCGGTCCCATTCGAGTACACGTTGAGGTCGCCGCGGTTTGCCTCCGAACCTGCCCAGGTGGGGCCCGGGACGAGCACCGTCCCCCATGGCACGACCGCGGCTTCTGCCGGGCGCACAGCGATCGCGGAGGACGCGCTGAGAGAGACGGTCATCGCCAGCAGGACGATGATCAGCCGTTTGACCTGCATATCGCCGAGTCTTGCGACCACGTCGGCATGACTCGCCCGTAGCCACAGAGAGGCGACCGTCCCGTTACCGTGTCGTCATCGGCCGAACGGCGCGACCAACCCGGACGGGGCGAGATCAGCCGTTCTCGAGCATGGTCGGGAGCTCCGTGACAGGGCTGGTAGACTACGGATGTTGGGCCGGAGGCTGGATGAGCTCGACGCACCAGGCCCAGTCGTCAGCCCCTACCAGCATCTGGACGGACGCACGGTGGCTCTCAGCCGACTCTCCTCTCTTCGGACCAGCACGGGCAGCCCCACGGTCAAGCGTGGAAGCATGCACCGCAACCTGAACCTGGTTCGCGAGCTCGCCGTCACACAGTTCAAGCTGAAGTACACAGGCTCCGTCCTGGGTTACCTGTGGTCGCTGATGAAGCCGTTGATGCTCTTCGGCGTCATGTACGTAGTCTTCGCCAGGTTCCTGCGCCTGGCGAACAGCTCGCCACACTTCCCCTTGCAGCTGCTCGTTGGAATCATCTTCTGGAACTTCTTCGCCGAGACCGTGGGCATCGGCGTCAGTGTGATCGCGGCCAACGGCACGCTCATCAAGAAGGCATCGTTTCCGCGCCTCATCCTGGTGCTCGCCGCCTCGGTGTCGTCCTCGATGACGTTCGTGATCAACCTCCTTCTCATCGTGGTCATCGCCGCCCCTCTCCATCAGATCGAGCTCGGCTGGCGCACGCTGGCGCTGATCCCGCTCGTCCTCGAGCTGTACGCGCTGGTGCTCGGCCTATCGCTCCTGCTGTCCTCCCTCTTCGTCTTCTACCGCGACCTTGGCCATATATGGGAGATCAGCGCGCAGGTGCTCTTCTATGGTTCGGCGATCGTCTACCCGCTCGCTCCCGCCTTTCTTGGCAGCAAGGCGTCGCTCCTCGGCATGAACCCGGTCGCACAGATCATCGAGGACGTCCGCCACGCCCTGGTGACACCTGCCGTTCCGTGGACGGTGCAGTTCACCGGTCTGAAGTTCCTCGTGCCGATGGGCATCGTGGTCGGGGCGGCGATACTCGGGTACATAACATTCCGCCGCCTCACGCCCCGCTTCGCCGAGTACCTATGAGCGAGCTGCCGGCGGTCTCCGTCGAGAACGTCACCAAGCGGTTCCGGGTGCCACTCGACCGCTCGTCGACCCTGAAGTACCGCGTCACCCACCCGCGATCGACAAGCCGCTACCACGACCTGTTCGCCGTCAAGGATGTCTGGTTCGAGGTTCCCACGGGCCAGTTCGTCGGGGTGATCGGACACAACGGCTGCGGCAAGAGCACGCTGCTGAAGATGCTTGCGGACATCTATCGGCCCACGTCCGGGCACATCGCGGTGCGCGGCCAGGTGTCTCCGTTCCTCGAGCTCGGCGTCGGCTTCAATCCCGAGCTCACTGCGCGAGAGAACATCTTCCTCAGTGGAGCGGTGCTCGGGATCACACGGTCGGAGATCCGCGGGCGGGTGGATGAGATCCTTGCCTTCGCCGAGCTCGAGCACGCCGCAGAGCAGAAGGTGAAGACGTTCTCCTCCGGCATGGAGGTGCGCCTGGCCTTCTCCGTGGCGATCCAGGCCGACGCCTCGGTCCTCTTGATGGACGAGGTGCTGGCGGTCGGAGATGCACGATTCCAGGCGAAGTGCTTCGAGGTGTTCGCGCAGTACAAGCGTGAGGGACGCACCGTGGTCCTGGTCACGCACGACCTCTCCGCGGTCGAGCTCTACTGCGACCGCGGCCTTCTTCTCGACCATGGAAAGCTCATCGCCGACGGCCCGGCCGCGGAGGTCACAAGCCGCTACCGGCGGATGGTCGGCGAGCGCGTCGACGCGGATGCCATGGGAGCGCGGAGCCGTCTGGATGAGGACGTCGCTGCCGGCGCCACGTCGTCGCAGCGCTGGGGAACGGGTGAGGTGCAGGTCACCAGGCTCGGGCTGGTCGGAGTCGACGGAGTCGAGCACGGCAGCGTGACCTCGGGACAGCCGATAGCGGTGCAGATCGCGCTGGTGGCGCACCAACAGGTTGATGACCTCATCTGCGGGATCTCGATTCACCGCGCCGACGGGTACACGCTTGCCGGCACCAACACATTCATCACGCACACGCCGCTCACCTGCCCCCCAGCCGGTACACGCTTCGAGATCGGCTACGCCATCCCGAGCCTCAACCTGCTCGGCGGCCACTATCGCTTGACAGTCGCGGTGCACTCCAAGTACGGCAAGCGCGTCTACGATCAGCTCGACCAGATGTATGAGTTCGACGTGACGGACGAGACCGGACGCGTCGGCCTGTTCGAGCTCGGAGGCGAGTGGACGTTGAGCGAGCGGGCTCGGGGCGGCGCGACGAGTGGCCTCCCGGCCGCCGACGCTGTCGCGGACGCGGCGTCGACTCACCCATGAGCCGCGCCTGAGCGCAACGCGGCGACGTCCTGGAGCCCGATTACCGGGAGGGTACAATGCCGCTCCGATGGTGGAGGCACGGTGAGCACCCCGTTCCCACAGACGGCTGAGCCCGCCTCCCCTTCCTCCCGCCTCCGCCGGCTTCCGCACTGGGCCCTCCCTGCGGGCGTGTACCTCGTGGCCGCGGTGGCGCTCACGTATCCGGCGTGGGCTGATCCGACCAACACGACGATCGGGGGCGGCGCCGACTCGCTCAGGCTCATGGGCTACCTGGCCTGGTTTCCTTTTGCGCTCACGCACGGACACAACCCGCTGCACCTGACCTGGATCGATCTTCCCCACGGGATCAACGCGATGTGGGACACGGCCATGCCGTTCGCGTCCCTCCTGACATGGCCGGTGCAAGCGCTCTTCGGCGTCGTCGCCGCCTACAACGCGCTGGTGGTCGGCACCCTGACCCTGAACGGGCTGGGGACGTACTTCTGGCTGCGGCGCCATGCCCGCCATCAACTCGCGGCGATCGCCGGTGGTCTGCTCATGCTGGCCGGCCCGTACGCGGCTGCGCGATCGTACGGACACCTCAACCTGATCCTCTTCTTCCCACTGCCGGTGATGTTCCTGATCCTGGAGGACATCATTCGTGAGCCGGCGGTGCGACCGGTGCGGCGCGGTGTCATGTTCGGCGTCCTCACGGCGATACAGCTGCTCAGCGCGGAAGAGCCGCTGGCGCTGGCGGGCGTCGGGCTGGTCGTGGCGCTGGCGGTGGCCGCGGCGCTCGA
>CAAGKR010223985.1_pt1 | contig 10633 bp, 9 predicted proteins | sample 2556971 | NCBI WGS metagenome assembly CAAGKR01 (sample SAMEA5207829, study PRJEB30636) | soil metagenome | biome: forest; feature: boreal; material: soil | place: USA | collected 2011-09 | depth 1 m
ATGGAGGGCACGGGCGATGTCGTTCCCGGTGCCGGCGGCAACGATGGCCAGGACAGTTTCCGTCCCGGCGCAGAGGTTGACCCCAAGGTTGACCGTGCCGTCCCCGCCGGTGACTGCCAACACGTCCAGCCCTGAGGCGATGGCGGCCAGGGCGCGCTCGCGCGCCGCCGGTCCCGACCGATCGGAGAGGTCGATCACCTCATGACCGTCGGCGGCCAGACGGGCAGCCACCTCGGTGCCGATCGCGGCACCGCGACCCTTGTCTGCCGTGGGGTTGATGATCAGGCCGATGCGTTTGATCACGAGCGGGGGCTAGAGAGGGCTGGCTTCATCGTCAAGTGGGCTGGCTTTGTCGTCGAGGACGCTGGCTCGATCGTCAAGGGGGGTCGCCTCGTCGTCGGCAACATTGGCCCACTCGGGCTCCCGGCGTGCGCGCCGCCTGTCCAGAATGGTCGACACCCCAACGGCGGCAAAGAAGAGCCCGACCATAGGCATGGCAAGGACGAGCATGGTCCATGCGTCCGGAGTCGGCGTCATCATCGCCGCGAAGACGAAGATGAGCATCACGGCTATCCGCCAGCCCTTGAGCATAATGCGGGCCGGCAGTACGTGGGCAATATTGAGGCCAACAAGGAACACGGGCAGCAGGAACGCCAGACCGAAGGCCAGGATGAAGCGCATCACGAAGGTCAGGTAGAGCGCCGCGTCAGGCAGGTTAGCAGCTCCATTGGGGGTGAAGCCGAGAAGCACCTCGACCGCTCTGGGCACGGTCTGGGTCGCGAAGAAGCACCCCCCGAGAAACAGAGGTACAGCCGCCCCGATGAACCCAATGGTCGTGCGCTTCTCGCGCTTGGTCAGACCGGGGACGATGAACCCCCACACCTGGTAGAGCCAGACCGGACTGGCCACGATGACACCAACGAACAGAGCCACCTGCAGCTGGACCGTGAACGGCTGGGTGATGCCACCGAAGTTGATGTTGACCAAGCCATGGCGCTCGGCTGCCACCTTGCGCAACGGGGCCATGATCCGGTTGAACAGCGAGTCGTACTTAACCCATCCGAGAACACTGCCAACGGCGATGGCCCCAGCCGCAACAAAGAATCTCCGACGGAGCTCACGCAGGTGGTCACCGAGGCTCATGCGCCCACCGACATTGCGCTTACGGCGCAGTATTGCCATGTTTCAGTTGATCCTCAGTTGCCGCGGGATTGTCGCTGATGTTGTACGGCTCAGGCCGGCGGCTGGTTGTGCGTCTCCCGATCGGTCGGGCCGGCAGCCTGGTTCGCGGTCCGCTCCGGGGTCGGTTCGGGGGCGGGCGTCGGCGTGGGCGTCGGGTGAACCGTCTCTCCCTGGACCGTGTCGCTGCTCGCCGCGCTGGGAGGAGTCTTGCCGTCCTTCTTCATCTCCTCGACCTCGGACTTGAAGATGCGCATCGAGCGACCTAGACCACGCGCGGCATCAGGAAGTCGCTTCCACCCAAACAGGATCACGACCACGAGGACGAGAAGGACGATGTGTGGGCCATCGAAGAAATTGCGGAACATGGGAACTGAAGCCTTCCGTGATGGCGGCGCCGAACGCGCGGGGAGCACGTCGAGTCCTCAGTCTACGTGTTTGACCCCCATTGGGTGGGAAACTGCACGACGCCGTCGTCGTGCACGGTGACCGGCTGCTCTGGCACGGTCACGCTCTTTGCGGGCTGTGGCCACATCGGAAAAAACGGCCAGCTCGTGCGGCCCGCCGGTTTTCTCCCCCAGCACCTCCAGCTGGCCCTGGACGGCATCGAGACGTCGCTGAGCGATCGCCAGCTCGGACCCGAGCTCCTTGGTCTGCCCCCACAGCCCCCAGGCCCTGGCCCCGATGTAGACGCCCGAGAGCAGCACCACAAGCACCCAGATCAGAAGCCACCACATGAGGCTGGACCTTACCCGCTCGGTGGTGTCGCGGTGGCGGACGCGGCATACGCGTCGAGAGCCTCCCGCGCGCCACGCTGCACTGCGAGCGCAAGGTCTGCCGGCTCGAGGACGGAGGCTTGTGACCCCAGTCGCCACATCAGACGGCGCAGCCATGCGGTGTCGGCGGTCCGCAGGGTGATGACCGCTCCGCCGCCCGGGGTCGGCTCGACACTCTCGGTGGGGTAGTAGTCGCTCACCCACGTCGCCCCGGGTCCCAACGCCACGCGTACCAGCTGGTCGTCAGCACGTGGCGTAAACACTCCCGAGTCCAGATCGCGTGGCTCGGCGCCAGCGGGCGGCGTGCCGTCCTCATCCAGGATCGTGAGGATCTCGATCCGGTCGACGCGGAACAATCGGACGTCCTCTGCTCGATGGCACCAGCCCTCGAGGTACCACTGCGCGTCGAAGTTGATCACCCGCATGGGGTCGACGTCGCGCTCGGTGGACTCGTCACGCCCTGGGACGAGATAGCGCAGGTGGACGCGCCGATGGGCAGCCAGGGCCTGCTGTGCCAGGGCCAGGGCCTCCTTGCCCGCGCCCTCGTCGATCACCACCTGGATGCGAGAGCTCCCTGCAGCGGCCGCGCCCGTGGCTGCCTCGAGCTTGGCCAGTGCGCGAACCACGGCGTCACGCTCACCGATACCTGGGACCGCGGCCAGGGCGCGCAGCCCCACGATCAGGGCAAGGGCCTCGTCGACCCCGAGGCGCAGCGGACGCTTGATCGTGTCGGCGTTGCCCAGATAGACCCGGCCGCTCTCCCACTCTGCCTCGATCAGGTCGCCGTGGTAGCCGCCGGGGGTGCCGCACAGGAACAACAACGCCAGATCGGCTTCGACCTGTGCTGGCGTCACTCCGAACTCGCGCGCAGTCTCCTCGATCTCAACACCTTGTCGGTTCAGCAGCCATGGCACCATCGTGAGCAGTCGGGACAGCCGTTTGGTTGCCGACTCCGGTGCCTGTCTGGCTTGACCGACCTGCCGCGATGTCTCCGAGGCGCTCATGCCCTCGCCCTTTCGCTGCCGGGCCACGGGCCCAGTGCTCCGGTCAACCTGCGGATCACGGACTCCTTCAGCTCGGTGGGGTTCTCGACGACGACGTCCGGACCGAAGCTGCTGATCTCTTCGGCAAAGGCCTCGGTGTCGGTGAAGTCGAGGTCGACCTGTGACCAGGTGTCGTCGAGATCCCGGAGGGTGCGGGCCCGGCGGCGCAGGCTGTGACCAGCCGCCACACGTACCCGCAGCACGGCTGGCTGGGGATCGCTCTCCACTGCAATGGTGCTGATCATCGCCTTCGGCTGATGATCGGCAGGCACGTCGTATGACGCTGCCCCGCCCTCGGTGGCCACCTTGCCTTCGATCCTGCCCAGCCGGAATACCCGCGGGGCATCCCTGTCGGTGTCAAAGCCGGTGAGGTACCAGCGACCGTGCCAGGAGGCGATCCCCCACGGCTGGACGTGACGCACGGCCACCTCTCCGGAGGCTGCAGTCCGATAGGTGAACGCCAACGGAATACGTTCCAGCACAGCGTTCTTGACCGATTCGAAGGCGGGCTCAGCGGTCCGGACGCGGGGCTCTATGCCGATCAGCGACGCGTCGTCACGTTCCACTCCCGCAGCCTCGAGCTTGCGCAGGGCCTGGGCCGCGGGTCCTGCCAGACTGGCCTGCGCCCACGCCCGGCTGGCCAGGCCGAGAACGGCAAGCTCGTCGGCGGCGAAGGAGATCTCCGGCAGGGCGTACTCGCGGCGGTCGATGCGATATCCGGGCTCGTCGTCGAATAGTGCGTCGCCCGGCTCGGTCACCAGCGGGATGCCGAGGTCGCGCAGCTCGTCCTTGTCGCGTTCGAACATCCGGTCGAAGGCCTCCAAGGACGCGGTCGTGCCGTACTGCGGGACCGCGTCGCGAATCTTGGCCTTGGACAGTGGCTGACGCGTATAGAGCAGGCAGATCACCAGGTTGAGCAGACGCTCGGTCTTGGCGGACGCGTTGGGCTGGGCCTTCATGAGAGTGGACGCTACCCGACCGTGAAGCGCGCTGTGGCGCGCTACCACCAGTACTGTTCGTGGCGTGATCCAGTGGCGCGAGGCAACCGTCGAACGGGTCCGGGCACGGTGGCCCGGGGCCACGGAGCTGGACGTGTCACTGGCGGGTCCGGCCGGCGGGACGATCCAGGCCCTGGCCTACAGCACTCTGGTGGGTGAGCCCCGACCGGGCGACCGGGTACTGCTCAATGTCGCAGCGTTGGAGCTCGGACTGGGCACGGGCGGGATGGCCCTGATCGTGGCGATCCCCGACCGCTTGCCGGCCGACCCGCCCCCGGCCCCCGGTCACATCGTGAAGGCTCGGTACACGCCACTGCAGACCGTCGTCCTGGGCGTCGACGAGCAGGAGAGCCCGCACCACGAGATCCTCCGCGATGCCACGGGGATCGACGCCATGCCCGTCATCGTGGCTGATCTGCACTCGGCAGTGCCGGCGATCCTGGCCGGTCTTCGCGAGACAGACACTGAGGTCCGGGTGGCCTACGTGATGACCGACGGTGGTGCGTTGCCCCTCGCGTTCTCGCGGACCGTGGCCGGGCTGTCCGAAGCGGGCTGGCTGACCGGCACCATCACAGTGGGCCAGGCCTTTGGCGGCAACCTCGAAGCCGTCAACCTCCACACCGGTCTGCTGGCCGCGGCCCATGTCCTGCACGCAGACGTGGCGATCGTTGCCCAGGGCCCCGGCAATCTGGGCACCGACTCCCCGTGGGGCTACTCCGGCGTGGCGACCGGTGAGGCGGTCAACGCGACCGCGGTGCTCGGCGGGCGGGCCATCGGCTCCCTGCGCGTCTCCGAGTCCGACGAACGCGAGCGACACCGCGGCATCTCCCACCACAGTCTGACGTCATACGGCCGGGTGGCCATGGCGGCGGCGGATCTGGCGGTCCCGTTGCTCGGCGGAGAGCTCGGTGAGCGTGTTCTCGAACAGGCACGCGAGCTGGTCCGGGAGAGCGCCGGTCGGCTCACACTGCACGAAGTCGAGACCCGCGGCCTGCTCGACGCGTTGGCACAGAGCCCGGTGCGCTTGTCCACCATGGGCCGTGGGCTCGACCAGGACCAAGGCTCGTTCGTGGCCGCTGCAGCAGCCGGTCGACTTGCGGCAACCCTGCTGCGCCATTGAGGCCTACCCGTTGTCGTTGTCGTTGGCGATGACTGCGAGGTCCAGGTGGCCGGGGCGACCGAAAGCATACGACCAAAGCCAACAGGGCCGGATCAGCTCAGTGAGCGTCGACCAGGTCCACCACGAAGATGAGGGTCTCGCCGGGCTTGATCGCGCCACCGGCGCCGCGGTCGCCGTAGGCGAGACTCGCAGGAATGGTCAGCTTGCGCCGGCCGCCGACCTTCATGCCGGCGATGCCGTCGTCCCAGCCCTTGATGACCTGACCCACGCCCAGCCGGAAGTCCAGCGGCGCACCGCGGTTCCACGAGGCGTCAAACTCCTCGCCCGTGGAGTGTGCCACCCCGACATAGTGGGCGCTGATGGAGTCGCCAGCCTTGGCCTCGGCGCCGTCGCCCAGCACGAGCTCCTCGATGACGAGGTCGGTGGGCGCGGTGCCCCCCGGGAAGTCGATCTCGGGCTTGGTGGTGCTGGGGTCAAAACCCATGGTGGGTGGGACCTTTCAGTTGTTGTGGTTGTCGATCGGGGTCACGTCGCGGCCAGGAGGTCGATGACGAAGACCAGAGTGTCCTTGGCGGTGATCAGCGGCGGAGAGCCCTTTGCGCCATAGCCGTCGGCCGGGGGCACGACGAGCAGAATTCGGCTGCCGACGCTCTGTCCGACCAGACCCTTGTCCCATCCGGGGATGACCTGTCCGACGCCGATCTGAAAGTCGACCGGCGCACCGCGATCGCCGGACGCGTCGAACTTCTTGCCGTCCTTCCACAACACCCCGGTGTAGTTGACCGTGATGTTCTGACCCTTCTTCACGACCGGCCCTGCGCCCTTGATCAGCGGCTGAACGATCAGCGTCGTCGGCGCTGCGGTCTTGGGGACCGTGATCTGCGCGGCCTTGGCGCCATCGACCGTGGCCGTCGGGAGCCCGGCCTTGGGCGCAACGGTGGCGCCGGTGGCAGTAGCCAGTGGGGTGGTCGCAGAGACCAGGTCGATGAGGAACACAACGGTGTCTGTGGGCCCGAAGCCTGCCTGAGGGTTGCCCTGCGCGCCGAAAGCGTCAGCCGGAGGTATCGCGATCAGCAACCGGGAGCCCAGCTGCTGGCCGCTGACGCCTTTGCTCAGTCCCGGCAAGCTGGACGAGAGGTTCTGGACCGCCGGTCCCTTGTCCTTGCCGGCCGCGTCCTTGCCGAAGTTGGACTCGAGCTGCTTACCGTCCTTGCCATTGAAGATCTCGTACCTGAAGCTGATCGAGTTGGCCTTCGAGATCTTGGCACCCTTGCCTGCCGTGATGACCTTGGTGGTGGTCACCTTCACGCTCAGCGGCTTGGTCTTGAAGGTCACCGTTGGAGCCTTGTCGGTGCCCCCGACCGTTATCGAGTCCAGGGGAGCCGCCTGGGAGTCAGTCTTGGCCGAGCTGCAGGCCGCCAGGAAGACGAGGGGTATGACTGCGGCAGAGACAGCACGTAGACGGGACAGGCGCACGCGAAGACCTCGATCGGTTGTTGTGGATGTTGATCGGTCGTGGTGGATTTTCCGATCCCCACCATAACGCCACGATCCGATGGCCCCGAACCCGAGCCACAACGGTGTCCTCGGTCACATGCTCGAGATCAGCCGCTCCACCCTGGCGTCGACGGCGGCGAAGGGGTCCTTGCACAGCACCGTCCTCTGGGCCTGGTCGTTGAGCTTGAGATGCACCCAGTCGACGGTGAAATCCCTCTTCTGCTCCTGGGCCGCCCGGATGAAGTCGCCGCGCAGCTTCGCCCTCGTGGTCTGCGGCGGCACGCTCTTGGCCTCGAAGATCTCCGGGTCAGAGCAGACCCGGGCGGCGTTGCCGTGACGCTGCAGGAGGTAGAACAGGCCGCGCTCACGGTTGATGTCGTGGTAGGCCAGATCGAGCTGGGCAATCCTTGGGCTGGAGAGGGAAAGGCCGTTCTTGACGGCGTAGCGCGAGATCAGCAGGTACTTGATCACCCAGTCGATCTCGGTGCCCACCAGGGCCAGGTCCCCGGTCTCGACCGCCGTGAGCGTCCTGTACCAGAGGTCGAGGACCATCTTGTGGGTCGGATCGTCCAGGCCTTCGCGGTCCACGAAAGCCGTAGCACGTTCGTAGTACTCGCGCTGGATCTCCAAGGCGCTCATCTCACGGCCGTTGGCGAGCTTGACCTTCTTGCGGCCGGTGAGGTCATGGCTGATCTCGCGAATCGCGCGAATCGGGTTCTCGAGGGTCAGGTCCCGAATCACGACGCCCGCCTCGAACATCCGCAGCACCAGATCGGCCGAGCCGACCTTCAGCATCGTGGTCGACTCGCTCATGTTCGAGTCACCGACGATCACGTGCAGCCGGCGGTACTTCTCGGCATCGGCGTGCGGCTCGTCCCGGGTGTTGATGATGGGGCGCGAGCGCGTGGTGGCGCTGGACACGGCTTCCCAGATGTGGTCGGCACGTTGGCTGACGCAGTAGGTGGCACCTCGCGATGTCGTGGTGATCTTGCCCGCGCCGCAGATGATCTGGCGGCTCACGAGGAAGGGAATCAGGACGTCGGACAGCTTCTGGAACTCCCCCGCCCGGCCGACGAGATAGTTCTCGTGGCAGCCGTAGGAGTTGCCTGCCGAGTCGGTGTTGTTCTTGAAGACGTAGATCTCGCCGGCGATGCCTTCGTCGGCGATCCGTTGCTGTGCGTCGGCGACAAGTCCCTCGACGATGCGCTCACCAGCCTTGTCGTGAGTGACGAGCTGCCGCACGTCGTCGCACTCGGGAGTGGCGTACTCGGGGTGGCTTCCCACATCGAGATACAGCCTGGAACCGTTGCCGAGAAACACGTTTGAGGACCGACCCCAGGACACGACCTTGCGGAAGAGGTAGCGAGCAACCTCGTCGGGGGTCAGGCGTCTTTGTCCGTCGAAGGTGCACGTGACGCCGTACTCGTTCTCGATTCCGAAGATCCGACGATCCATGTCATCACTGTAGGTGGACGTGGCCACTTCCCGCTGAGCGAACGACTCAATCTCGCCTCCCACGGTGACACATTCGGCGCGAAGTGTTTGAGTGGTTCTCATGAAGATCCTGGTGCTCGGCGGGACGTCGTGGCTCGGCGGTGAGGTCGCCCGGGCGGGGCTCGGTCGAGATCACGCGGTGACCTGTCTCGCGCGGGGTGAGTCCGGGCAGGTGCCCGTGGGAGCGACCCTGGTCAGCGCCGACCGGGAAGAGGCAACGGCATACGACCGGGTATGTGACCAGGACTGGGACGGCGTCGTGGACGTCTCGTGGCAACCCGGGTTCGTTCGCAGAGCTGTCAGTGCCCTCGCCGCACGCACCGGCAGGTGGGTCTACGTCTCCTCATGCTCGGTGTATGCGGCACACGACACGATCGGCGCGGACGAGTCGGCCGCCGTGCTGCCGGCCTTGGTGGAGGACAAGGCGACGAGGGAGACGTACGGCGAGGCGAAGGTTGCCTGTGAACGCGCCGTCCTCGGGGCAGTCGGCAAGGACAGGACGGTAATCGCCCGGTCGGGCCTGATCGGTGGGCCGGGTGACCACACCGACCGGACGGGCTACTGGCCGTGGCGGTTCGCGCATCCCGCGACAGACGACGGCAGTGTGCTCGTCCCGGCTGAACAGGACACCTCGACGCAGGTCGTGGATGTCCGGGACCTGGCGGTTTGGATCGTTCGCTGCATCGAGGACTCGGCCAGCGGCATCTTCAACGTCTCCGGACCGGCGACTCCCCTCGCCCACCACCTCGCTGCCGCCCGCGCAGTCGCCGGTCACAGCGGACCGCTCGTCGCCGTGACCAACGAGTGGTTGGTCACCCACGAAGTACAGGAGTGGTCAGGGCCGCGGTCTCTCCCCCTTTGGCTGTGCACGGCAGGTTGGGAAGGCTTCGCCGCGCGCTGCACCGACGCCGCCGTCGCAGCCGGCCTGGTCTGCCGCCCCCTCGGGCAGACCCTGTCGGACGTCCTGGCCTGGGAAGGCTCCCGGAACCATGGTGAGCCACGCCTGGCCGGGCTCGAGCCGGTCCAGGAACACCATTTGATCGAGGCGCGAATGGCTGAGACACCCAAGCCGACGGGCCGCGCCGACCCACCGGTGACCCGGCTTCGTGAAAGTCCCCGTACATATGGGACGATTCCAGATGTGACCGCCTCGCCAGAGACTCTGAACGAGGCCTCGGTCGAACCGGCCCATGCGCCTGAGGAGCCCAGCTCCGCAGCCTACGGGCTGTTGTCCCGCGCCCAGGCCCTCGCCGATGGACTCCGCGCGGAGGTGGAGGCGGAGGCGGCCGCGCTGCGTGCCGAAGCGCTGGCAGCCCACGATGAGGCCGCACGGCTGCACGCGGACGCCGCAAGTGTTCACAACGACGCCCTCAGCGCCCAGCGTTCGGCCCAGGCCCGACTCAAGGAGGCCCAGGATGAGGCCGCTCAGCTCGTGGCCGACGCGGCGGACCAAGCCACCCTCGTCGCGGACGCCGCAGACCGAACCAGCGATGAGCTCCTTGCCAGGTCAACCTCCGAGGCCGAGGAGATCCGGCGCGCCGCACGGGCGGAGGACGAGCGCCTGCGCGCGCTTGCGACCGCAGAGCTCGAGCAGGCCCGGGCCCAGATCATCCAGCTTCAGTCGGAGTCCGCGGCCGCCCTCGCGTCCCGCGCGAGTGAGGTCAACGCGGAGCTCCTCCAGCTGGGTGAGGAAGCTGCGCAGGAGGCGGCCTCGATCCGAGCCGCTGCGCAGGACTCCTCGAACGAGGCCATCTCTCGTGCCAACGTCGAGGCGGACACAACCCGTGCAACAGCTGCCCAAGAGCTCGAAGAGGTATTGGCTGAGGCGGCCGAGCTCAGTTCCACCTCTGCGGTTGAGGCCGCGTCCTTGCGAGAGGCTGCAACTGTCGAGGCGGACGGCGTCCTGCGCGATGCGGCCGACCACATGGACTGGGCCCGTGGCGCCGTTCGGTCTCTTCTGTCAACCGCCCAGGCCCGAGCCGACCAGGAGCAGCTGGCCGTCCACGACGCCACCGCGATCCATCTGCTGGCGCGGCGACGACAACTGCAGGACATCATTGCGCGCGTCGCCCTGCGTTCGCGAGCTGCCGTCGCCGAAGCCTCCGCCGAGGCCGAGCGGCTCAGGGCCCAGGCCGTTGCTGTTCTGGCCGCTGCCGAGAAGGACGCCGTCGCCACGCGGGAGCAGGCTCAGGCCCATTCCGAGCGGGTCATCGCCGAGGCTGACCAGAGCGCACAGGCGGGGCTCGAGCGTGTACAGCGACGGCTCGACGAGGCCGAGCGCGGAGCCAAGATGCTGCGCGAGCACGCCGCCGCCGAAGTGGCCCGCCTTCAGACCGAGGCTCACGAACACCGTAGGGCCGTACGCGACGAGGCGACGACAACTTTGGCGGCGGCGAGGGCCGACGCCGACACGGTGCGGGCCGAGGCGCGTGATCTCCTGGAGCAGGCCCGCTCGGAGGTTGGCGCGCTGGCCGAACGACGCGACGACATCACCAAGCAGCTCAGCTACTTGTCCGGCGTGATTGA
>CAAGKR010280606.1_pt1 | contig 10633 bp, 7 predicted proteins | sample 2556971 | NCBI WGS metagenome assembly CAAGKR01 (sample SAMEA5207829, study PRJEB30636) | soil metagenome | biome: forest; feature: boreal; material: soil | place: USA | collected 2011-09 | depth 1 m
GTCGGCCTTCACGCCCAGACCTTTCCGTCCTGAAACTTCCACGTAATTCCGCTGGTGGTCCTCGGCGCTGATTTCAATTCTCATGTCCTCGGCCGCGCGAAGAGAAAGGTTCACCACCTCGTAGGCGAAATGATGAAGATTGTCCGCCTCCTCGTGGTAACCCAAAGCAAGGAAAGCAGAGTGAACAACGTTCTGGACGTATGATTGCCGGCTATCGATCACGGCATAGGCGCGCTGGGCGTGCCCGAAACTTGGAGCGCTTTCCCCCCCCTCGACCGACGTCCGCCAGACTTGATGGCCGTCGGGATAGGAATAGAATGTGTGATATCCGAAATCCTTTCCGAGCAGGCCGAATTTCCAGAGATGATAAGCAATGTCCTTACCGACATAGGTCACGGTGCCGTCCGAGCGCACGATGATCTTCACGTCTTCAGCCGTCGCTTCGTCCGAGGTTCTTTCGTGCCCCGATTCATCCAGGCTCATCACCCAGCAACCGCGGTTTTTCCCCGATTCCTCGTAGCGAACGGCTCCTTTTTGCTTCATCAGCTCGAAGGCGGATTTCCAGAAGTCGAGCTTGAGGATCTCACTTTCCTGAACCAGCAAGTCATACTGGACGTTGACTCGACGCATGGTCTCCAGGTGCAGGCGGACGATGGCGGTGGAGATAACCTCCGCCATCATCGCAAGATCGCCGTGGCCTTCTTCGATTGCCTTCAGCGCGGCAGACCGCCAGGCGAGCGACTCCTTGTTCTCGTCATAGGCGTGGAAAACACGCGCGTATAGATCCCAGCAGATGTAGTCGAATCGTTCGGCGCGGGGACTGCCTACGCCCGTTTCGATGAGCTGGCGCACGCCTTCCACGGTCTTTTTTTCAAGATGAGCGAACCCTACAACAACGTCGGCCACCTGGACGCCGGTGTTGTCAATGTAATTTTGGACTTCGACCGTGTGGCCGCGAAACTGGAGCAGGCGGACAAAGGCGTCGCCCAGGACGGCGTTCCTCAAGTGTCCGATGTGCGCCGCCTTGTTGGGATTGATGCTGGTGTGCTCGACCAGGATTTTCGATTTCCCGTCGGGTCGCGGGGGGGGAGGGGAAGTGCGCAGTTTGAAAAGTCCGGAAGCGAGTTGTGCGCGATTGAGGTGAAAGTTCAAATATCCGGCGCCGGCAATGCTCACGCGCTCCACGCCCTCCAGCGGAAGGAGTCGGGGAGCCAACTGTTCGGCGATCTTGCGCGGCGCCTGGCGGAGTTGTTTGGCGAGTTCAAAACATGCCGCCACCGAAATCTCGCCCATCTCCACGCTCGGTGGAAAGCCCAGTGAAGGCTCACTGAGCTCGAGGCCGAAAACTTTTCCAACCGCCTGCGCGAACTTCTCGCGAATCTTTTGTTGAATTTCCAAATACAAGAAAGTCTTCTCCTTCGCTCTCCTGTTACCTCGGCAGCTTTACAATAGATGAAGTTCGGGGTGCCAAACGCCTGCTTGTTTGGGTCAACGGTACACCGAGCGTCGAGTATAACAGAGGATGCCGGACCAATTTTGGAACCGCCTGCTCGCTTGACCCTCCAATGACACCCAAGTCATACTAACGGTATGAGAAAGGCGGTATCCATTCCCGACGATATTTTCCACGGAGCTGAGCGCTTGGCGCGGCGGAGCAAGAAGTCGCGCAGCCGATTGTTTAGCGACGCACTACGGGAGTACGTAGCGCGGCACGACTCGGAGGAGATAACCGAAGGCATGAACCGCGTTTGCGCTGAAGAGGGAGATTCGAGCGATCACTTCGTTTCCGCCGCTGCCCGCCGCGTTCTGGAGCGTAGCGAGTGGTGATCCGCAGGAACTAGATTTCGCTACACCAAGATGGCGTCAACTAACATCAATCAGCCGCCGGCGACAATAGGAACCGGCTACGGCGAGGGGGAAGCGCCTCGTTGGAAGGACTACTCGAAGTGTATTCACTGCGGCCTTTGCCTGAACGCGTGTCCCACCTATCGTGAGTTGGGTCTGGAGATGGATTCGCCTCGCGGCCGGATTTTCCAGATGATTCAAGTGGAGTCTGGCCGGCTGCCCCTGGGTGAGACATTTGTTAAGCACATCGACCTTTGCCTGGATTGCCGCGCCTGTGAGACCGCCTGCCCGTCCGGCGTGGAGTACGGCAAGCTGGTTGAAGCTGCACGCGGGCAAATCGATCTGCACTATAAACGGCCGATGGCCGAACGACTCCTGCGCAGGATTTTCTTTCATGAAGTTCTTCCTTTCCGACGCCGCCTCGCGTTGGTGGGGAAGCTTCTGCGAATTTACCAGAAATCAGGAATGGAAAAAGCCGTCATGGCGTCCGGCATTCTCAGACTCTTTTCGGGACGGATGGCCAATGTGGCGCGCCTATCACCACGCATGGAAAAGCCCTTTTTTACCGAGCGGCTGGGCACGGTGGTTCCCGCCATCGGGCCTCGAAAGTATCGAGTGGCTTTCTTCGCCGGGTGCATTGCCAACTTGTCTTTTGCCCGGCTCAATGATGCAACGGTTCGTGTGCTGGCCCGAAACGGGTGTGAGGTTGTAATTCCGAGGGACCAGGGGTGTTGCGGCGCTTTGCACGTTCATGCGGGTATTCGCGACTTGGCGCGGAAGTTGGCTCAGCAGAATATTCGGACTTTCCTTCCCGGCGAGTCCGATGGCGACGGAGGATTCGACGCTATTATTACCAACGCTGCCGGGTGTGGGTCCGTCTTGAAGGAGTATCCGCAGTTATTCGAGGAAGAGGAAAAGGACTTTTTCGAGCCGGCCGGCATCTTCGCGTCAAAGCTGAAGGATGTAACGGAGTTTCTCGCCGCCATTGACTTCAACCGCGATTTTGCAGTAATGAACACGCGTGCGACTTATCAGGACCCGTGCCACTTGTTGCACGCGCAGCGCGTGAAGGCGGCGCCACGAAAGTTGCTGGCCGCAGTGCCGGGTCTCGAGCTCGTCGATTTAAAGGAAGTAGAAGTTTGTTGCGGCAGCGCAGGGATTTACAATGTCGCTCACAACGAAATGTCGGAACAATTGCTGGCGGGCAAAATGCGGCAAATCGATGCCACCGGCGCGGAGCTTATCCTGACCGCAAATCCCGGATGCCTCCTGCAGTTGCGCGCCGGCGTGGCGCAATCGGGAAATAAGGGCAAGCAACGGCGCGTGATGCATGTGATCGAATTGCTCGACCAGGCTTATGAAGCCAGGAAGAAATGAGGAACCGAATATCATTCGCCCACGTTAATCAAAGGTCGAATCTAAAAGTGTCCCCACAGGGAGGTTAGTTCGTCATGGCAGACCCCGTTGCTGCACCGTCCGGTAACCTCGATGCTCTATTGTCCGAGAAGAGAACTTTTCCGCCCACAGATGAATTTCGCCGCCAGGCGAATGCGGCTGCCCCTGCTATTTACGAGCAGGCCCAGCGTGATCCAGAGGCATTTTGGGCCAAAGAAGCCGAGCACCTCGACTGGTTTGCGCGATGGACCAAAGTTCTCGACTGGAATGTGCCGTGGGCCAAGTGGTTCGTGGATGCAAAATTGAACCTGACGCACAACTGCGTCGACCGGCACGCGGCCAGCTCGCGGCGCAACAAGGCGGCTATTATTTGGGAGGGAGAGCCAGGTGATTCGCGCGTTCTGACATTTGGGATGCTTCAACGCGAGGTAAACAGGTTTGCCAACGTCCTCAAATCGCTCGGAGTGAAGAGGGGCGACCGGATCGCTCTTTACATGGGCATGACACCCGAGCTGCCCATCGCGATGCTGGCTTGCGCAAAGATCGGAGCACCTCACAGTGTAGTATTCGGCGGGTTCTCGGTGGAGTCATTGCGCGAGCGCATCAATGACGCTCAGGCCAAGGTCCTGGTAACGGCTGACGGCGCGTGGCGGCGCGGCAAAGTGATTCCGCTAAAAGCGAATGTGGATGAGGCCTTGAAGGGGACGCTTACCATCGAAAAGGTTGTCGTCCTCGAACGGGTGGGCAAAGCTTCGAACGCAGCGATGCAATCCGGCCGCGATCTTTGGTGGCACGACGTCATGTCCACCGCCTCCGACAAGTGCGAGGCCGAACCTATGGATGCCGAGGATATGCTTTACATCCTATACACCAGCGGGACGACTGGTAAACCGAAAGGCATCGTGCATACCACCGCGGGATACCTTGTCGGCGTGGCCACCACGCATCGCTACATCTTTGACGTGAAGGAAAACGACGTGTACTGGTGCACCGCTGACATTGGTTGGGTGACAGGCCACTCTTACATTGTTTACGGGCCGCTCGCCAATGGCACCACCACGCTGATGTACGAGGGCACGCCTGATTTTCCCGACCGCGGCCGCTTTTGGGCCATCGTGGCCAAGTATGGCGTGAACATCATTTACACCGCGCCCACCGCCATCCGCACCTTCATGCGGTGGGGAAGCGAATGGCCGGCCAAGTATGATCTTTCACCGTTGCGCTTGATCGGCACGGTGGGCGAGCCCATCAATCCTGAAGCGTGGATTTGGTATAACGAGAATATTGGCCACGGGCGGTGCCCCATCGTCGATACCTGGTGGCAGACGGAAACCGGAATGTGTTTGATCACTCCGCTTCCAGGATTGATTGCCACCAAGCCGGGATCGGCCACGCGACCCTTCCCTGGTGTTGAGGCCGAAGTCGTGGATGAGAAGGGCCAGAAAGTGGGCCCGGGCGGGGGCGGCTACCTGGTCTTGACAAAGCCCTGGCCCGCGATGTTCCGCACCATTTATGGAGATCCGGATCGTTACGTGAAGCAATATTGGTCGCGTTTTCCCGGCAAATATCTCACCGGTGACGGCGCCAAGATCGATGAGGATGGTTATTTCTGGCTGCTCGGTCGTGTGGACGATGTGATGAATGTGGCCGGGCATCGCATTTCCACTTATGAGGTCGAAAGTGCTTTGGTGGACCATCCCTCGGTGGCCGAAGCCGCCGTCATCGGGAAGTCCCACGAGATCAAAGGGCAGGGCATTTCCGCGTTCGTGACCTTGAAAGACGGCGTCACAGCGAGCGATGCGCTGAAGGAAGATCTGCGGCGTCATGTGGCCACAAAGATTGGCGCCATCGCGAGGCCCGACGACATTTTCTTTTCGTCCGAGCTCCCCAAGACACGCAGCGCCAAGATCATGCGCCGGTTACTGCGCGACATCGCGGAAGGCCGCGTGCTCGGCGATACCACAACCCTGGCTGACCCGGGCGTGGTGAGCCAACTCAAGCAGCAGTACGAGGATAAAGAGGCTTAAGAAAAGGTTAAAGGGAATAAGATTGAATCCGGAGAAAAAAACGCGTGGGGTTCTCGGCGTTTTTATCGATTTGTCCCGCAGGCTTCATCCAACACGCACCCGTGATGATGGGGAAAGCGCAAGCTGGCGATTCTTGCGTGCTCCTACAGTACCTCAGTAGGATTGAATTTCGTCAATATCGACAGAGAATTCGCCCGCAGGGCCCGAAGCCTTAATGGCGAAGACGATGGGCATCGCCTGGGGCGAAGAGGTCTGGTTACCGGTCAACTGGGGCGCAGGAATCCGCACAGATTCCCAGTCGTGGGATGGGGATAGGCGAATTTCCGGGCTGGTCCCGGGATTTGAAGCAGTGCCCGCAACAGTGATTTGATAAGTTCGAGAGTCATCGCTGCGAATCCAAAATTCAATTTCATGGATGTCTTGCCGGGCAGGCGGAAGCACGAATCCAGCCCGAGCCTCAGCGGAAGCCACTCCTTGGCCGCTCCCACTCAAGTGACCGTGAAATCTTAGGGCGTGGTGTGTCCCATTGGCGCCCGGAGAGATCAGAGAAAGCTCTGCCGTCGAATGGGCGTCAGTCGAAGTCTTCCAGTCTTTCGCGAGGTTCTGCGGTGCGCCCGGGCTTTCAAAGTCCACCAGGAGCTTTTCCGCTCCAGCATTTGAGGGTCCGCCTGAGCCAGGCAGCGTAAGGTTCATCAGGGTATACGATTTCTGCCAGGACGCCGTGGGGTTTGCATATATATTCATCCATATCCCCATCAGCACAACAGGGATCAAGAGTGCGAGAGCCCAGAGTTTGCGTGAAGTGGGAATCCTTTCGTCCTTTTCCCACCGGAACAGTTTCCACGCAATGAACAAGCCGGCGAATCCGGAAATAACCAATACCACCAGTTCCGGCACATGGGCAGAAATGGGCTCCGCCTTTGACATGACGGCTTGGAATGTCGATACAAGATAGGTGGCAGGCAAAAATGTTGCCACCGTTTGAATCCAATGAGGCAGGACGGGAAGTGGAATAGTTATTCCCGAGAGAAAGACCAGGGCAAACCACGCGAGGTTGTTGTACACCTGCACCTCTTGCATGGTGTTGGATACGCTGGCGAGCGTAAGTCCAAATCCCGCGAATGCGAATATACCCACCGTCGTCAAAAACCATAACATCGGCAGCAAGCTCAATTTGAGCGGCATGTGGAAAATGCCCATGGCGCAGGCAACAAGTAACGCGACGACGGGGACCTGGATCAGGTAATTCGCCAGCAAATTGCTGGTCACAATGGTGAGGGAGCTGATCGGTGCCAAACGGTAGCGGCGCAGCGTCCCTCGCTCACGCTGCATTACGGCTTGCAGTCCGAGGCCAAAAAATCCTGCCCCCAAAATATTCAGGGTCAAAACCTGGCCGAACATATAAGCCACGGTGTTGGGGTTGCCGTGCGCAAAAATTCCGGCATAGATGAACAGAAAGATGCACGGAAACAAAAAGGTAAAAAATAGCGCGACCTTGGTGCGCATGACGATGCGAATAGTCATCATGGCCATACGGATGATGTTCATTAGTCGCTCATCTTCCTTCCCGTCATTTCTACGAACACGTCTTCCAAGCTGGGCTGCGCAATATGCAGATCGAGCAAGGCATTGCGATCCGATTCGAGGAAATGGACAAGCCCCACAATGGCCTGGGTGGCGGGCTGAGCGTGCAGCATATAGATTCCGTCCGTCTCGCGGCAATCGAGGACGGCATCCAGCTCTTTCAATCTCTCCAGGGGTACGGGCTTGGCCAATCGGACTTCGAGCCGCGTCCCTTTACCCGAACGGTCCACCAATTCCCGCGGTGTGCCGACGGCCACCACTTGTCCGTGGTCGACAATCGCCACGTGGTCGCAGAGGCGTTCCGCTTCTTCAATGTAGTGAGTGGTGAGTAGCACGGTGCGGCCTTCGCTACGAAACCGTTCGATAAGCGCGTAAATATCACGGCGCAACATGGCGTCAAGGCCCACCGTGGGCTCGTCCAGCAACACCATTTCAGGATCGTTCACCAGTGCAAGCGCAAGGGCCAAGCGCTGTTTCTGCCCTCCGGAAAGGACATCGAAATAGGCCCGACGCTTCTCCGCCAACCCGAAGCTTTCGAGGAGTGATCCAATCGAAACACTCCGCTTGTAAAAGCTGGCAAAGAGCCAAAGCGCTTCTTCAACGGTCATCTTGTCGGGAAGGACCGTGGCCTGGAGCTGCGCGCCGATCCGCTGCTTCAGTTCTTCGCTTTCGCGCGTCGGGTCGAGGCCGCACACGCGAACCGAGCCTTGGTCCGGGGGCCGCAGTCCCACCAGGATCTCGATAGTCGTGGTCTTTCCCGCACCATTCGGCCCCAGCAAACCAAACACTTCACCTTTCTTGATTTCAAAGCTGATGCCGCGGAGCGCCTCGACATCCCCATAACTCTTGTGCAGATTCTCCGCGCTCACCAAAAGTAAATTGTTGTTATTCGCTTTCATCAAATGGATTTTAATGATAACGAACACGAAGGCTCTGTGGCAACGCATATTCCGGGTGGGTGAGCAGAAACAACGCGTGAGGTGTAAGAGTTGAAGGATAAATTGCGATTTTAGACTCGGACTGCTGCAAGTCCCTGGACCCATCGTAGACCGCAGGTGCGCGGGGTAATTTCCTTGCCTGTATCCTTTGATCAAGCCTGTGATATTCTCCTTTTCCTTCGTAGGATGGATCGACCGCCATTATCGTGAGTTGCGATGCGAACATTTCTTTTGACGATTTTACTGGGTGGGCTAGCTGCATCGACGTTCACTTCTGTTGGCGCGCAGGCTCAGGAACCGTTTTCAGTGGTTTCCCGTGTTGATGCCCCCACCATTGCCGGGCGACCGGTGGAACTCGACCCGAGCCGCAAGCTGTTGCCCTGGCCGATGCCGGACAGCACGGGTTTCTCCTACTCTTCCCCTTTCCTCACTCAATGGACGATCCTGTGGGACCAATACAATCGGCAGAGACTGCCGTACTACTATTGCTGCTTCGATTTTGACCGGACCTCCTTCGAGTTGATTCCCGATGAGCATTGGGCAAATTCCACCGCCTATTTGCGGGCCATGCTGGAAGGTTTTGTGGAAAGGCTTTACCCCTACACGGGAGATTCGCGCACGCTGCAATTCCTTCAAAATTTCGTGGACTACGAGCTTGAGAATGGCTTGACTCCCGAAACCTACGTGTGGGCGCAGGTGCCCTACGCCTCGGCCAATCCCGGAGCGCGGCGGTACACGGGATGGAGTTTCCACGGGGAGGACTACGTGGAACCTCCGATCGTGGGCGAGGATGGCTACGCCTACCTGCGGCTGTACGAAATGACGGGCAATACCAGGTATCTCCGTGCCGCCCTGCGATGTGCGGAAGCGCTGGCGAAGAACTATAAGCCGGGTGATGAGCGGACCTCACCCTGGCCGGTGCGTTGTTATGCGCGTGACGGTCGCGTGGAAGGCGAACACATGGGGCCGTATTCCGCCAATGTGGTGGAACCCATCATGCTCTTCGATGAACTGATCCGGCTGGGTGTGGGAGACGTGAAGGACTACCAGCGCGTCAGGCAGGGCGCCTGGGACTGGCCGCAAAATACCCCATGCGAAATAACGTCTGGGTTGGTTATTTTGAAGACGTCACACCAAGCATGGGGAACATGAACCAGGTGATTCCACTGGAATACGCGCGCTACGTGCTGCTCCATCCTGAACTCGATGCTGAGTGGCGAGAACACGCGCGCAAGCTGATCGAGTGGGTGAAGACAACACCCAAGTGGCCCAAATATATCGTTCACGGTGCGACCGTGACCAACGAGCAGGGCAACGGCGTTCGGTTCTGCTGCAACGAGCCGAACCAGTGTTGCGATAGCCACACCGCGCGGCTGGCGGCCGTGGAGGCGCTCTACTCCACGCGAACGGGGGGCGCTTCGTACAAGGAGGAAGCTTACCGCTCTTACAATTGGGTGACCTATTTCCAGGGGCTTTCTGCCGGCGCCCACACGCCGTTTGGTCCCCAGTGGTGGTTTACTGACGAATATGCCGACGGGCCGCGCCGCCTGATGGACGCGTTCTGGGCGGTGCCGGAATGGGATCCGGCGGATGAATCGCACTTGCTGGGCTCAAACTCACCCATCACCCGCATTGCGTATGGGAAAAGTTCGATTACCTACTCGACTTTCGATTCAGATTCCACCGACGTCCTTCGCTTGGACTTCTCTCCGGATTCGGTGACCGCCGGCGGACGCTCGCTCGCGCGCCGCTCGGATCTCGCGCAAGAGGGGTACACTCTTGATGATTCGACGCGGGTGCTTCGAATTCACCACCTCACCTCGAGAGATGTCGATATTCAGGGTCGCGAGGGAAATGTTCCACCAACCTACGTTACCTTCGGCGACCCGCATGAAGCCGCGGGAACATTGCTGAACGGCGAGTATCCCTCGGGCGTGATCGATTGGGGCCGGGAAGGCTGGCAGATTGCCACGCCACAGTGTGGGTTCGGCACGTTCAATCTTGCCTTTTCCAAACCGGAATCCAATCACGCCGATTTCCGCTTCTATTCGCCTCGCATTTTCCTGGGTATCGACGTTTGCAACAACGGAACGTCGCCGGCCACACTCACGTTGCATTCCCCGGAAGCCCGTGAGATGTCATTCACCATTGAACCCGGTAAGCTTCGCCGCATTCGCACGGGATGGCACGACCCAAGTTCAATCGTTATCTTCGATGTGAAAAACGGGGAGGCTCTTCACTTCGACAATCTGGCGTATGCATTCCAGTAGTCAACACTTCTGGAATCAAACTGCAATGTGGAAACGCTGATCATAAAGCGGGCGGAGGATGCCCGGCTACTGTGTTGAGACCTCCTGAATGAAAATCAATTCCGAGGAGTTGGGCAACGGCAGAGACACCTTAAGCCCAGAGTGCATAAGATCCTTGCCGGAAACTCTTCGATGCGGAAGTGTGATCCTCGAAATGTAGATCATAGTGGCGATCGGCCCGGAGTCCCGTCAGCGAGTAAGTGTGCTCGCCCTCCTCAGTCGTCGAACCGCGGAAGGCGTAAATAACCCCTTGCCCCTTATCGGGTGCGAAATATTCCATGCCGTCCCAATGCACACCATCCGCGCGTGGTGAGATGTGGTAGAGGTCTGCCTCACGAATCAGCGGGCGAAGCCGGGATTTGTATAGCTGAATCGCCTGCCGGGCTGCGGCATGTTGTTCAGGGGTCCATGAAGTGGTGTCCTGCATGATGGTGCACCAACCCATCATCCCACTGCGAAGCATGTAGACAAAGTTGGCCAGATGCTCAGCAGGGAAGCGCTCTACATAGCATTCCAACATGGAAGCAGGGAGCAC
>CAAGKR010464270.1_pt1 | contig 10629 bp, 6 predicted proteins | sample 2556971 | NCBI WGS metagenome assembly CAAGKR01 (sample SAMEA5207829, study PRJEB30636) | soil metagenome | biome: forest; feature: boreal; material: soil | place: USA | collected 2011-09 | depth 1 m
ATGCTCATCAACGAGGGCCTTCCCGTGTATATCATCGACCGGATCAACCGCAAGCAGAGCCTGGTCGGCCGAACGGTCGGCATCCTCGGCATGGCCTTCAAGGGCGAGTCCGATGACCCGCGAAGCTCCTTGAGCTACAAGCTCAAAAAACAAGCCGCGTTTCGCGGCGCGCGCGTGCTCTGCACGGATCCCTATGTCGAGGATGCGGACCTTCGGCCGCTCGAGGAGGTCGTGCGCGAGGCGGACGTGCTGATCCTCGCGGCCCCGCACCGCGTCTATAAGTACGTGGACATCAGTGGCCGCGAGGTGGTCGACATCTGGGGCTTCTTCGGCGACGGCATTCGCCTGTGACGGTTGCGCAGCACTCGGACACCTGGAAAGTCCGCCGGACGGCGAGGAAGCGCCGGCGGCTGGCAGTCTGGCTGGCGGGCGGTGGCATCGAAATCGGCGCGCTGCACCGGCCGTTGCGCGTCCCCGCCGGAGCCCACGTCCGCTATGTCGATCGGATGGGCGAGACCGAGCTGCGTCAGCATTATCCCGAGCTTGCCGGCCAGCGGTTCGCCCCCGTGTCCATCATCGGCAGCGCCTATGACCTCTCCCAGGTCGCCGGTGACTCGCTCGACTTCGTGATCGCGAACCACCTGGTGGAGCATCTCGACTATCCGATCAAGGGACTGCGAGAGTTTGCCCGCGTCCTCCGGCCGGACGGCGTCCTCTACATGGCGCTGCCCGATGCGCGCGTCGGCATCGACCAGGGGCGTCCCCTGACCACGCTCGAGCACCTGATGGAGGAGCATCGGTCGGGCGCCGACCGCAACCGCCGGCAACACTACCTGGACTGGGTCCTCCTGTCTGAAAAGCAGCTGGGAGAGCCCGAGAAGCGCGCCGCGTGGCTGATGGAAATGGATTACAGCATCCATTTTCACGTCTGGCGGCCGGACACCTTTCTCGACTTCCTGCTGGCCGCCAAGCGGGAGGTGAACCTGCCGCTCAACGTCGTGGCCTTCGCGCCGCCCGAGTTCGTCGGCGATGACGAATTCATCCTCGTCCTGGTCAAAGGCAGCGGCGATCGGGTCCCGCTCCCCCCGGGGTCCGAGCGGCGAACCGTCCGCCAGCGAATCGGCCAGAGCACGCTGGGTCCGATGCTGCGGCCGATCTACCGGAAGGGCAAAGCGGCTGCGAGGTGGGTTCGCCATCGCTGAGGCGGTTGGCGAGCCATGAAGGTGCTGGTGACCGGGGCGGCGGGATTCATCTGCGGTTACGTGGTCCCTGAGTTGCTCCAAGCGGGACACGAGGTGGTCGGACTCGACAACTTCAGCAAGTATGGGCCGGTGGCGAAGAGTTACGACGCGCATCCCCGGTACCGGAAGATCACGGGCGACGCGAAGGATGTCGAGCTGTTGCGAACGCTCGCGCGAGATTGCGACCAGGTGCTGGCCGCGGCCGCCATGATCGGCGGGATCAGCTATTTCCACGAGTTTGCCTACGACCTCCTGGCGGAGAACGAGCGGATCATCGCGGCCACGTTCGATGCCGCCATCGAGTCGTTCAAGCGCGGCCGCTTGAAAAAGGTCAACGTGCTCTCGAGCAGCATGGTCTACGAAAGTGCCACAAGCTTTCCGACGCCAGAGGGCGCTCAACTCACCAGCCTACCGCCCATCTCGACCTACGGGTTCCAAAAGCTCGCCTGCGAGTACTTCGCGACCGGTGCCTGGGAGCAGTATCAACTGCCCTACACCATCATCCGGCCTTTCAACTGCGTCGGCATCGGGGAACGGCGCGCGCTCCGAGACAGTGACATCATGAGTGGCAACATCAAGCTCGCCATGAGCCACGTGGTTCCGGACCTCGCCCAAAAGATTCTCAAGGGACAGGACCCCCTCCACATCCTTGGGGACGGCACCCAGATCCGCCATTACACCTATGGGGGCGACCTGGCGCGCGGAATCCGGATCTGCATGGAGTCGAAGGCGGCCGAAAACGACGACTTCAACCTGTCGACGTCCCGGTCGACGACCGTCCTGGAGCTCGCCGAACTGATCTGGCGGAAGGTCTATGGCCCGGAGCGGCCCTTTCGGGTCGTCAAGGACGCGCCCTTCGAGCACGATGTCCAGCGGCGGGTTCCCGACGTGGCCAAGGCGGCGCGTGTCCTCGGCTTCACGGCGACGACAAGCCTGGACGAGATGCTCGACGAGGTGATCCCCTGGATTCGCGACGAGATCCAGGCGGCCCAGATCTAGCGCCGGCGATGACCGCAAGCGGCGCCGGCCCGGCGACGACCAGGACGCTGGCCATCGTCATGCCGGTCTACAACGAGGGCGCGAATATCGAGCGCGTGCTCCGTGGGCTCGTGGCGTCGATCGATCCCCGGGTTGAGGTCCTCGTCGTCTACGACTTCGACGAAGACAACACGGTCCCGGTGGTCGCCTCCCTCGTCGCAGAGTTTCCGAACATCCGGCTGCACAAGAACACCGTCGGGCGCGGCGTCTTGAACGCCATTCGCTCAGGATTTGGGGCGGCCGAGACCCCCTATGTCCTGGTCATGATGGCGGACGGCTCGGATGAGGCAAGCGCCGTCGAGCCGATGCTCAAACTCGCGACCGACGGCGCCGACGTGGTCGCGGGTTCGCGGTACGTTCGGGGCGGGGGCCAGATCGGTGGGCCGCGCTTGAAGCGAACGCTGTCGCGGTTAGCCGGGCTCTCCCTGCACTGGGTCGCCGGCCTTCCCATCCACGACGCCACCAGCAACTTTCGCCTCTACAGCCGGCGATTGCTGGACGCGGTCACGATTGAATCCACGGCCGGGTTCGAGCTGGCCCTGGAACTGACCGTCAAAGCGCAGCGACTCGGGTTCCGGCTCGCCGAGGTCCCCACGGTCTGGCGGGATCGCACGGCGGGGGAGAGCCGGTTTCGAATGTGGCAATGGATGCCGCACTACCTGCGCTGGTATCGCTACGGCTTTGCGACCCGGGTTCGGCGTTTCCCTAAGCGGTAGAGTCTAGCTGCGCGCGACGCGCAGATCCTGATCAGGCCAAGGAGACACGGATAGGAAGCCTCACGTCGATCCAACCCGGCGAACCGATCGATGTACGCCGGGACGCGGCGGTCGTGAGCATCCCTGTTTATGGGGCGTATGACTGTTTCCGAGCCTGCCTGCTGAGTGTCCTGCGTCATACCCCTTCCGACGTCAAGATCCTGGTGGCGGACGACGCGACGCCTGGCGGCGACATCGAGCGGGCGATTCGCGACGTGCAGCAGCAGGCGGCGACGGAGCATGAGGTTGTCTACTTCGTCCAACCCATCAACCTTGGGTTTGTCGGCAACATGAATGCGGTCTTCGAATCCACGGCCCCCGGGGATGTGGTCCTGCTCAACAGCGACTGCCAGGTCGCGGAGGGCTGGCTCACGGGGTTGCGGCGGGCCGCTTGCTCGGACGGCACCGTCGCCACGGCCACGGCGCTTACGAACAACGGGACGATCGTGTCCATCCCGACACGGAATATCGGGATGCCCGGGCTGCCGGATGGTTGGACCCTGGATGCGGCAGCCGCCGCCGTCGCCACCAGTTCCCTGCGGCTCTACCCGCGGATCCCGACCGCGGTCGGCCACTGCGTCTACATGCGCCGGTCCGCCCTCGAGCTGGTCGGCGAATTCGACCGGAGCTTCTCGCCCGGGTACGGGGAGGAGGTGGACTTTTCGCAGCGCTGCGTCCTCCGCGGTCTGTGTCACGTGGTGGCCGACGACGTCTTCGTCCTGCACCAGGGCGGGGCGTCGTTCAAAGCGCGGCCCGAATGGTCCTATGTCCAGGAGGCCCACGACCGATTGATCGACGCTCGCTATCCGTACTACCGGCGGATGGTCGATGAGGCCGCGTACTCGACGATTGGCCCGCTGCCCCGTGTGCTCAGCATCGCCCGGCGCAGCTTGCTCGGGCTGTCGGTGACGATCGATGCCAGCTGCCTCGGGCCCCAGGTCACGGGCACGCAGGTGCACGTGCTCGAGCTGATTCGAGCGCTATCGGTCGCCGGGGGTGTCCGATTGCGCGTTGCGGTGCCCATCAACCTGGGCGATTACGCGCGGCGCATCCTCGCCGGCATTCCCCGGCTGGAAATGATCGTCTGGGAGGAGGTCGACCAGGGCACACCGCGCACCGACGTTGTCCACCGGCCGTACCAGGTGACGAACCCCCATGAGCTGGAGGTCCTGCGCTGGCTTGGGGAGCGGACCGTCATCACCCAGCAGGATTTGATCGCCTTCCGCAACCCGGGCTACTTCCGCAACGGCGACGAGTGGAGACGATACCGACGCGTGGTCCGGGAAAGTCTTGATGGCGCCGACCGGATTGTCTTCTTCTCCAATCACGCAGCTAAAGAGGCCCTCGCGGAGGAGATCGCCGACCCGGAGCGGAGTCGCGTGGTCTACATCGGCACGGACCACCATCTGCGGGTTGGTGACGCGACCCCGGTGGCGCCGGCTGGGGCCGCCGCGCTGGAGGGGGTCGAACTCATGGCCTGCCTCGGGACCGACTTTCGGCACAAGAACCGCCTCTTCGCGCTCCGTCTGCTGGAGCAGTTGCAGGGGCGTCACGCCTGGAAGGGACGGCTCGTCCTCGCCGGGCCCCGGGTCGCCGCCGGGTCATCGATCGGTGAGGAGCGTGCCTTCCTGGCGTCGCGGCCGTCGGTCAATGCTGCGGTCGTCAACCTGGAGGGGCTGACGGAGGGGGAGCGTGCCTGGCTGCTGCGGCGGACCAAGCTCGTGCTCTACCCCACGATTCAGGAAGGCTTCGGGCTGGTTCCGTTCGAGGCGGCCGATGCCGGCGTGCCCACCCTGTTTGCGCCCCAGACCTCGCTTGCCGAGGTGCTGCCTGTCGAATCCGGCCTGCTGGTGCCCTGGGACCCCGCCGCCTCGGCCGACCGCGCGATCGCACTGATGCGCGACGGCGAGAAAGCCAGGGCGTTCGTCGAGACGGTCCAAGCCGCGGCCAAGAAATTTCGCTGGGAGACGACAGCGAGTGCGCTTCTGCGCGTCTATGCCGAGGCAGCCAGCGCCGCGGCGCGCCCGTTCGAGCGGCTGGACGAGCACGACGAGGGGCGTGGCACCCTCATCCACACGGCCAGGCATGGGGTCGAACGAAGCGTTTCCCTGTTGCGGACGTACGGTGCCGTCGAAGGGAGCCAGCGGGTGGCCCGGGGCGTTGGACGGCGGGTCCGCCGCCGGCTGGCGCGATTGAAGCGGCGCAAGACGCTCCCCGAGTAGGGTTCTACTCGCGTCACGGCCTGGAGGCGCACATCAGCACACTGCCGCGAGTCACGACCTCGACGTGCCAGCGATCGGGGGCGCTATCGGGCGGCAATCGGATCGACTGGGTAGTATCCGGCCCCTCGCCGACATGCGGTCCGATGATGCCCAGGGGCACGTCCGGGTAGTCGTCGGCAAAGCGCCGAATAAAGACGACGGCGATGACGTCCACCGCGCCAAGTCTGACCTGGCCAGCAGGCACTGAGATCGCGACCGGGGCGCCCGTGGCGGGTGCCGTCGCCAGGAGGCATCGGCCGGACGGCACGATGGTGACGCCGGTGGCCTGATCGATGCTGATATCGGCCGGCGACCCGGCGGGCGTCCGAGCCAACAGCTGGAGTTGGTCGGCGCGGCGCAGCACGTCGTCGACCAGGGCCCGCGTCGGCGGCGGGTCCTGTCGGATCCGTGGCACCGGATCGGCGGGTGAGCCCAGGGCGTCGACGGCAGCCAGGTAGGGTCCGGCGCTGACCTGGGGCATCAGCTGCGTATCGGGGCGGAAGTCCGGGCGGACCGTCTGGCGGGCAATCTCGACCGCGCCCAGCTCGGCGCGAACGCTCGCCGAAACGCCGAGGAGTCCCTGGGCGCCGTTCTGCAGGAGGTGGACATTGGCCGCCACGGCCGGCACCAGCAGGATGGCCACGACCGGGGCCCAGGCGGGCAAATGCACGTCGCGCAGCGCTTCGATCGTGATGAGCATCAGGAAGACCGCGCCTGGATAGAGGTAACGGCTGGCGGCCGGTTCGTCGAGCTGGCCCCGGGTGAGGGCCGCGAGGCCCCAGAACACCAGCGGCATGGAGACCACCATCACCAGCCGCGGGGTGATGCGTCGCCCGACGACCAGGGCCAGCCCAATCAGGATGAGGCCAGCTACGGCGATCAACGTCTGCCATCGACCGCTGACACCCGCCAGGCCCGCGCTCGCCGCTATGGCCGATCGCGCGAGGTACGACGGGACCCGAACGAGATTCGAGAGTTGGACTCCGGTCGTCCCGCGACCATAGGCCGCATACCAGGCGGTGAAGAGTAGCAGCGGGACGAGCGCCGCCCAGAGACGCCGCCATCCCCGCAGGAGGAGCAGTTCGAGTAGTGCCGCGAGCGCGAATGGCACCCCGAGGCCGGAACTGGCGAGCGAGAGGACCAACATCGCGGCCGCCGCCAGGTCGCCTCGTCGCGTGCGCGGGTCGAGGGCGAGCAGGCTGGCCAGGCCGGCGGCGATCGATCCAAGGTAGCCGATCTGAAATGGCCAGAGCAGGTCCTGCCAGGCGCTACCGAGAAAGATCAACAAGACGGTGGGCAGGAGGGCGAGCATTGGCCCGACGCGGCGGCGGGCGATCAAGAAGAGGAGCACGCAGCAGGCTAGGTGGAAGCCGATGAGGGTGGCGCGGTAGGCGCCGTAATGCCGCAGCCCAACCAGCGCAAAGAGGACGCGGTAGACGGCGACCGGGACCGTGCTCCAATGCCCGCCGTGGGGTCGAAGGAAGGCGTCGAGGCCACCCGTCCGGCGCTCCAGGATGAAGTTCCACTCGTCGTAGAAAAACGTCGTGCCGCGACCAACCTGATAAATCAGGACGCCGCCGGCCACGAGCGCCGCAACCAGGACCGCGGGGGCCACCCAGCGCGTCAGGCTCGGGATACGGATGCCGTTGATGATGCCACAGGCCGGCCGGGTGGTTCGAACTCGGAATCGACCCTATAATTACGGCCACGAACGCGGTACGGCGCCCGGAAGCATCGCCCGAACAAGCCTCAGGCCGGCCGTCACGTTATAGGCCTATGCTGCGCCGCCGGACGCCCCTCGTCCAGGACGATTACTCCGGCCTCGCCCAGGACAGCCGGATTGCGGTGCTGGCCAGCGCCGAGCGGATTGCCGTCGTTGGGCGATGGGTCGTGCTGGCGGCCGCGGTCATCCTCAACCACTTTGGGAACCGCAACCCACCGGGGACCGTGGTCATTATCGACTCGGTCCTGTTCGCCTGGGGCCTGGTCAACCTCGTCGTTTCCGTGGTCCTTGTCCGTGGGTTCAGGCCGGGCCGGTGGTTCGGGTTCCTGACGACCGGAATCGACCTCCTGGTCGCGACCAGCATCCTCTATTTCTCTGGTGGCTACGGGGCGCCGACAGACTTTTCGCTGCTCTTCTATCTCCTGATCATTGCGTCCGCCGTCCGCCTCGGACTGCCCGGGGCCCTGTTGACGGCTCTCATCGTCTCGCTGCTGTACGTCGGCATCGGCGGGCTGACCGGTTTTGCCAGCCTGTCGCCGCCCCCGGGATTCGTCGTCGGCCGGGTCTTCCTGTTCCTCTTCGTCGCCCTGGTCGCGGGGCTCCTCGTGGGGGACGTGCGGGTGCGACTCGACGGGGCGATGAGCACCGCGATCGAGCGTGCGCGGCAGCTGGATGAGACCCGGCGTCGCGAGTCGCTGGAAAAGGAGCGGGCCGAGCGGCTGCAGGAGATCGACCAGGTGCGAACGGATTTCGTCGCCATGGTGGCCCACGAGCTGCAGACGCCGCTGGCCAGCATCAAGGCCCAGGCCGATACCCTGCTGACCCAGCAGCATCGGCTCGACCAGGAGACACGTGCGGCGCTGGTGGATGGCATCCATCGCAGTGCGGCCAGCCTGACTGACCTGGTCCAGGATTTCGCCGCGGTCAACCGCATCGAGAACCACCAGTTCAGCTACCACTTCGAGCGGCTCGACCTGGGCGAGTTCGTGAAGGATGTCGTCGACCATTTCTCGATCGACCCGCATCGGTACCCGATGCGCGTCCGGCTCGAGCCAGGCCTGACGGTCCGCGCCGACCGGCGCCGGTTGCAGCAGGCGCTGCTCAACCTGCTCAACAACGCGGTCAAGTACTCACCGCGGGGGGGAAACATCGCGGTGATCGCCGCGCCGGACAAGGACGGCCACGCGAAGGTCTCGGTCCACGACGAGGGCCTCGGCATCCGCGACGAAGACCTCCCCAAGCTCTTCAGCAAGTTCGGCCGCCTCTTCGACAAGCGCGCGATCAACATCGGCGGTTCGGGCCTCGGCCTCTTCATCACGAAGGAGATCGTGACGGCGCACGGTGGCCAGATCTCGGTGGAAAGCGAGTGGGGCAAAGGATCGACGTTCTCCCTGGTCCTCCCATTGGTGAGGCCGACCGAGACACCGACGACGCCATCCCCGACCGCCGAGAAACAAGCCTAGAGTCGGCAGAGCGACCGTATACTGGGTCGCACCGCGCCATTGGGGCGTCGCCAAGTGGTAAGGCAGCGGACTTTGGATCCGCCATTCGTAGGTTCGAATCCTACCGCCCCAGCCATCTTCACGATTTTCCGCTGAAACCAGACATCGAGGCCTTTAGCGGGCCGCGAGGAAGCCTCGCTGGCGGGGGCGCAGGGACCGCCGCGGGCGATCACCTCAAGCCCGTGGCAGACGTTTGCTCCACCCTTCGCTACAGCGTACGGTCCAGGAAGCGAGCCCCTTTCCACGCGAGTCGGGCCAGCGTCTCCTCCTGGAAGGTCGCCAGTGCAAGACTCCGTCAGCCCCTCTTCGGCCGTCGCCCAGCACGCGCTCAAGAGACACTGACCCCTGAACTGCGCGAAACTCTCCTCGTGACTGACGATCCCTGCGGCGGGAGCGGGTGCCGCTTGGCCCGAGTAACGGATCACTTCGGTACAGGGCCTGCGGAAAATGCGTTCGCGCCGATTTGAAGACGCCGGTGGCGCTCGCCGCCTCACCGGGCCGGCCGGGGCGCTGGTCCGTCGCGGGGCTCGTTGTCCTGCTTTCCGCGATCATGGCGACGGCCGGCTGGCGCGGCTCATACTACGTCGACGATTTCCTCAATCTCGGTCTCGCACGTGAGGCGCACCTGGGCCGAAAGTATCTGGAAATCTCAGTCTTCGGTCACCTCGAGCCGGGTTTCCGCCTGATCAACTACGCGCTGGCTCGCGTGCCCTTCGATTACCACATCTCGCTCGCGATCACCGTCGCCTGTTACGCGGCCTCGCTGGTGTTCTTTTATCGAATCCTCGTGTGCCTCTTCGGGTCATGCTGGTCGAACCTGCTCATCACGCTCGCTTTTGGCGCGTCGTCACTCTGGCTGACCACGATTTTTTGGTCTGCGTCCGGCCTGGAAGTTCTAACGGCCGGCGCAGCCATTCTCATGGCAATCGACGCATATCTCCGGATGTGTGCGACGGGGCGGTGGCGCTATTTCGTGGTCATGGTTGTCGCGTTTGGCGTTGCCCTGGGCTTTTACGAGAAGGCGGTGCTCCTCGCCGGAGAGTTGCCGTTGCTCAGCCTGGTGCTGGAAGTTCGGCGCGTCCGGGCCGGCGAGGTGCTCGCCGTCGCGCGCCGTCGAGCGATCCCGTGGCTGACCCTGCTGATCATCGCGGTGGCTTACTCATGGTTCTATCTCGGTCACCACTACGGCGGCATCAGCCTGTGGCCGAGTCTCAGCCAGGTCGGCAGCGCCTATTCGACCTTCTGGTTGGACGGCTTTGTCCCTGGCCTGCTGGGAGGTCCTCTCACCTGGCAAGACGGCCATTCATTCGGCCATGTTGTCGCCCTCGCCTATCCGCCGCTGGCCTGGGTGATCATCGCGCAACTCGTGATCGTGGGGGCGGTTGTTTTCAGCATCGTCCGCCGGCCTCAAGCATGGCGATCATGGGTGTTCTTCGCTGTCATCGCTGCCCTCAGCTTCGGAGCTGTCGCGATCGGTCGGGTAGGAGCATACGGGGTCGACATCGGACGCGATAGCCGATACATCGTGGACATCACATCGGTGTTCTGGCTCGCCTTCGCCATGGCGCTGGTCCCATCCCGGCTTGGCGCGCCGGGCAACGACTTCCGTCGGGCCGCCGCCGGTCCGCAGCCACCGCCATGGGGCCCGATCCCGAATGCGCGGTGGGTCTATTTAGCGGCGGCCGCCGCGCTGCTCGCCCGAGTAGTGATCTTCGCCGTTTCGGTCGTGAACCCATCGGACGCCTGGGCCAGGAATCCGTGGATCCCCTACGCGGCCAACGTGGCGCGGAGCCTGCCCACGGCCGGATCAAGGGCGACGCTCTACGACGATGCGGTTCCTGACGCCGTGATCCAGGACTTCATCTTCCCTTACAACCGCCTCAGCAACGTGCTTGGCCTGGCCGAGAGGGGGCGGGTGCTGATCGAAGACGCGGGTGTCCCCGCCTTCTACGTGCGTGAGGACGGGACCATCGCTCGTGCCGTCTACACCCCGGTCCTAAACCTTCTGCCGTATGGAGCATCAGCCCTTGACGTCAAAGGTTTCGTTGCCTCGGCGGGGGGCGAGCTATGCGCGCAAGGACCCGAGGCCTCCCTCAGCGCCGACCTGGC
>CAAGKR010200770.1_pt1 | contig 10626 bp, 5 predicted proteins | sample 2556971 | NCBI WGS metagenome assembly CAAGKR01 (sample SAMEA5207829, study PRJEB30636) | soil metagenome | biome: forest; feature: boreal; material: soil | place: USA | collected 2011-09 | depth 1 m
CACACGCCCGCTACCACACCCAGGTGATCCAGGCGCTCGTTCACATAGTTCTCAGGGGTCTGCATCTCTTCCTCTACTCCTTCGAGATTTTTACCCCCACATCCTAGCAAATATTCGCTATTCCGTCGAGATCAACTGCGAAATGTGGGCTTGAAAGCGAGGAACAGGCCCGAAACCAGGAAGGTCATCAACCAGCTCCCCTTGCGCAGACGGAAGTGGCAGCTCAATGCCAGCAATGGGAAACCTGGCTCGGCTGGCGGCTGAGTGACCGCAATCCCCCGTTACGCATGATTCTGGTCTGGGATAATCTGTAGTGTTGAGCGATAATAGTATTGGCTCATCCCCAATTTGATATTGGTGGCGAATTGTAAAACTGAGCGTCATTCTGAGATTCCTACCTCAGAGTTCAAGCTCGATTTTTGACTTCGCCACCAATATAAATTCGGGTGAAGATCACAATTGCGCAAGGGTATCCTGGCATACATTGCCTACTACAATCGTAGTTCCAATGGTTCTTTCCGCTGTACCTTCAAAGAGCCTTCTCGCCCTTAGTCTCCTGGGTTATTTCCGCCAAGCTGCACTAGAAATATTTCTGAACTTTCGGTAACAAGAGCCAGTGGACGATACCGCTGACCATGCAGCCGCATGTCGAGTGCGCGAATACGCATACCCGGGTGAGCCCTCATTAACTGCGGGAAACGCTCTTGAGGTGCGACGATACGGACTTCGCTATCACGCCACTTTACAATCACTTTCCAGTAAAAATTCTTCAGTTCGAGGGTAACGATCTCGCCCTCAAAACCTAAGACAGCGTGCTGCAAAGCCAGAGAGTGATTGGAATGTCTTGTCTGCCAAATCCAGAACGGTTTGCACCAGGGACGGAATTCACACACCGCGCACACGTCTCCAGGAGAGGCAAGTTGCTCGGCTGTAAAACCTCCATATACCTTCTGAATGAACATTCGCGCTTCATCGCCGATACGCTGGCATGTCTCAGGATCAACCGACACCTTGTACATTGACCCCGTAAAGGGATAAACAACCGATGCTTCTGCAGGCCATTCTCCGAACGTTTCGTACCACAATAATGCATATATCTGCAACTGCCGCTCATATCGCTCTGGAAGATCATCACGTAGTGCAGATTTGTAATCAAGGAGACGTACTCCCTCGGGCAGTCTTTCTGCATAATCTATCCGTCCGGCCAAGAGTCCATCCTGAGATTGTACTGGTACCTCCGCAATTATTTCTCCTTCGCTCAAGCCTCCAGTCTCGGGAGGACGTGTAGTGGTACTGCTGATAGGAGTCGCTCCTTTTCTTTTGTGTTCCATTTTTCCAGCGGAGAGCTGCTTTGGTAGACGAAGGGCTTCTGTAGCAACTGACTCTAATGCATGATGCACTCGCTCTTCGTTGCGTGTGAGGGTCTGTTCACGAGGGCGGCTGTTTTTTTGTGCTTCCTGGCTAGCAAGCTCATTGCGAAAACGGCGATATGCCTCCTCAATAATTATGTTCTTATCGGTAGATGCGATTGGATGTTCGGTCAACGACTGTAGCGTTCTATGAAAAGCGATTCCTACACGTGCTGCATACGCAGTGCGGCGCTCGTACCTTTTTGACGCCTCAAAGCAGACCCGCAGTGCGCAGGAGCGCATGATCTCGATCGCCGTTGGACCAAAGGGAGCTGTCGGCCGACCTTGCGGTGGCCACAGGTTACCTTCATCGATTTGCCAGTTGAATGGAGGATTCGTTGTGTCGTTCATGATGTTACCAAATGGTTGAGTACCCAGAAGGGACGACGTTCGAGGTCAAAAGTTGTATGGACTGCACACCGCAATCCATGAGCACCTAGGAATGCTTGTCGCTCGTCGCTTGCCGGTCGGGCCTGTAAGGGGTGGATTACCCACAAGCCAACCTGGACACCATCCTGGTCGCGAAGAACGCAAGGAAAATGTTGTCCTCCAACAGTAATTTCGGGTAACACTTCCCAATTCGTCCGCGCATATTCTGCTAGTGATGTGGCTCCGCGAGTGACCTGCGCCGATTCAAGTGACGGTTGCTGATTATGGAGCACAAATCGGAGAAGTGATGCTCCTAGTTCCCGGTCGAGGAACGGGTGTAGCATCTGGTTCCGATAATCAAACATACAGTGATAGCATGCACCACTACAGTGAGGGTTATGACAGTGGTCTCCCAGTTCAAGCGCTTTGCTTAAAATTGCTTCCAGATGCTGTTCAATCGCTCGCGCGTAGCCAGCTCCTCCGGGCACATCGTCATAGAGAAAGACTTCGCCGTGTAATCGGTGACCGGGGCCACGCCGCACCGCTCGCAAGCCTACCTTGAGTTCTCCCGGGTCAATTTGCAGGATAATAGCAGCAGCACTCGCGATGAGCATACCGAAAGAATACCAGACCGCCTTGCCAGAGGGCTGTTGGAGAGGAGCATCCATTGAGGCTGGTAGATCGACACCCAGGAGGATGACCTCAGAAAAGAATTGGTGACCGAGAACCACCTGGTTGCGGAAATCTGTGGTATTGGGGCACCAATCACCAGCACGCGGACCAGCGTTCTTTCCTCTAAACGGTGGGACACTGGCCGGATAGCGGTGTGATCCAGGGGTATCTGGATCAAGGGAACGCCCACAGATGGGGCAGATGATAAATCCGGGATAGTCCGTGTTTGGTCCTTTGTTACAGGTGAAGAGTTCACCCCGGCGAACCCGGGTGTACAGGTGCGGGGCGAAGGGGGTTTGGGGTCTGCCAGTGTTGAACGAGGTTTGCCCAACAAGAAGCCGGGCGGGAACGGCATAGCCGCTTCGTTCCCGTCCGCCTCTCTGATACACTTCACGTCCGGCGTTCGTCAACGCGCAGTCGACGGTGAAGCCACGCGGGCGAAGATAGGGAAGCGGCGTGACATGAAAACTCCCGCATTCCTCACACTGGTCGGGCGGCTCATCTGCATTGTTGACAAGAGTGACTGATTGGCAATCGGCGCATTCTACCAGTGTGCCAGTCGGGTTGTAGTCAGGATTGACGTTGTATCGGTCATAGACGCCAACACTCCGGTAAATGTAGGTGTTAGGAAACTCACCGCGAATCACCTCGCCACCTGGTGCATACTCGGCCAGGGCTATTTTGAGGTCACGCTGCATCGCATCGCTTTCAATTGTCTCAATTTCCCCATATGATGGCATATCTGACGGAATGAAGAGACTCACCACATCAACCGGGAAGGCATACTTGGGGAGGAGTCCAGAATTGATTAACTTTTCCAGTAAACTTTCTCCGGACTCACTCCGATTAACCACCGACTGCACTTCAGTGACTAATTCGCTTATCCATGCTCCAAGTCGAGCGATAAAGATGGGATCGACGATCCGCTCACATCGCGCAATCAACGGTGCTCGATTCGAGGAGAGATACTGGCGGAGACGGTTTGCGCACTGGCTGTTGATGAAATCGGCGACCGTTCCCCACGCCGTAAAGAGGCTGCGAGGTTGTGCTGCTTGCCGCGCTCTCAACAGTTGGTGGAAGAAGTCTTGCAAAATCAGAGATCGCACATGACGGCGGGCGATCACTTCATTTGTCAGGTAGAGCGCCGGAACATGCGGCGGATGGCTGACGATTTCTGGAGGGCGCGCAAAATAATACTGATCGTGGCTGCGAAACTGAGCGAATGTGAGAACAGTCGCCAGTGCGCTACCGCGGCGACCGGCGCGACCGGCACGCTGCTGATAGTTCGCGACGGTAGGTGGCACGTTCCGCATACCCACGCTCAAGAGGCTGCCAATGTCAATGCCCATTTCCATCGTGGTTGTGACGGAAAGCACATCAATACGGTAATCATCGGGATGTTGATGATCATGAAACAAATCCTGGAACCAGCGCTCCTCGTTCCTTGCCTCTAGGCCCGGTATCTGCGCAGTGTGCTCCGCTGAGCGCAAAGGGTACGGGTCATCAAACACCGAATCAGGAAGTCCATGTAATGCCGCACGCCGGTAAAAGTTATGGATGGACGACACTGGAATTGAACTGGTCTGTTGACCACAACGCAAACACACATTGAAAAGTGCCTCACTCATAATGTAGGCGCAGGAATTACAGCGTTGTGCCACGTCACCGATCGGGTGCAGTTCGAATGCATCAATGCGAATCCCATAGGGCACTTCCTCTCCTATTTTTTTGCCTGCCCAGGATAAAATACCGAATCCTTTGAGCGCTTCCCAGAGGGGTTTGACCAGACCGTTGACCCATTGCTCTGCAGCAGCCCGGTTTGGTAGACGTTCAACGGTGACAAGCGCCTGTGAGATCGCAATAACGTAGCGCCCCAGTTTGCGCTTGTTTTGCAGGTTATAAGGGATCGCCTGGCGCCCCTGGTTGGCCTGTTTACGATATCCCCAGATGAGAACGCAACGCTCATATTCCTTTACCAGCTTTTCCGGCCAATCCCACGGATCGACTGGAACCGGCGGTAGCAGTACATTTTCTGTTGCCAAAATACGGGTGACTGCCTGGAGGAAATGGCGCGTCTCAGCTTCGTTAAGGAGAGGAAACGCTCCAGTGTGTTCAGGCAACTTAAAACGCCAATAGGCCAGCCCCAGTGGCTCCAGCGCAAACTCTCTCTGGGAAAGCTCGCGGCGCAAGCCAACATGGAAAGCTATTGTCGCCTCCTTGAAGCAAGCTGCATCGCCCTCGTCGATACGAGAGAAGTAATCGCGCGCTACTTGTCCATTTGTGGGATTGATTCCTCGCTGTAGTTCTAGATCAATTACCCGTGATCGCACTTCCTCAAAGGTGAGTGGTTGCGGGTTAGGAAAACTTCCCGTTCCCCGACACTTAGTACAAGCAATGACCTGCATCTGTTGTTCTTGACCAATGATGTAGAGGCAAGTTTGCTCGATTTTTCCAGATCCAGAACAATCCGGGCAAGTCATCAGCGCGCGATAGACCAGTTGCCGGAATAGGTCATCGTGGTGATCGTCGCGCAGGTCTGCAGCTAGTTGAGCAGCCTCCTGGCGTGAATCTGTAAAAAGCAAGGCTTTGCGTCCGTAGTTGGGTGATTCCCCGTGCGTTGCTCGCGGCTGGACGCGAAAACCGTCCTCAGCGATGATCGAGAATGTTCTTGGTCCTTTTGTTCGTAGGGGCTCAATGATCTCGCGACCATCCTTTCCCGGATTACGATAGTTCCGGCAACGCGGGCACTGGCCTGGAAATTGGCTTACTTGAGAATTGCCCTCTTTGGCAGGCTCAACTGCATACACAGGGCGTGCATAGACATCATTTGGATGGGTATATATCGTCGTGCGTGTCGAACGGTACTCAACCGGCGCACCCTGCTCTGGTGCCTCGACTCCGAAAATCTCAAACTGCTGGAGATCTAGACGTGTGCCACTCATATCGTCACTCCACGGCCAGAGGCTTCCCTGAACAGAATCTGGGATACCGCCAAGATAGAGCAGCCCGCAGTGTCGGCAGGAGAAAAGTTCCAGAACACGTGCTCCGCAATCGCACCAGGGGCGTGGGTCCATGTAGAGTTTACCTACTGGACGTGATGTGATTCCGGGAGGCGAAGGAGGAGCTACTGGACAATTTGAGTCCATACAGGCCCAAATTCCAAATACTCCCCGGAAAAAGATGTGCATGCGCATGGACAGAAGAGGGGGAGTATCCGGTAATGCGGACGCACGCGCGAAACTTCCCGCCGCTAAGACACCAGCAGTTGCATGCTCACGTTCCACAGATGTACCCAATCCTTGCCAGCATTCTTCCTCGATGGTATCAAGCAGAGTCGCGCGGCGAGCAGTACGCTGACGTACCCACTGGATATCGTTGTTCTGCTCCAACAAGTTGTAGAGGGCTACCTGTGGATCGACATGCTTATTCACACGGCCAAGGTCGAGGTCAGTAGCCAGTTGCTCAATAGCTGGAGCAGGGTCCCTCAATGAAAATCGTTGCTGAAATTGCTCAAAAGCATACAGAGCACGAGAAGACGCCTGATGATCGGGAACAACATGGGCCGCGGCACCGATCCGAATCAAACTAAATCGGCTTGCAGGCTCGCCAAAAAGATCCGAGATGAACTGTAGTAACTGATCATCTGCCCCATGTGGCACGGAAGCTGTCGTAGCAATGGCGCGGAACTTCGGTGAACCGGGTGGTAATCCTAACCGTTCTTTCAGGCGCCTGACAAGATAAGCAACTTCCGTCCCCTTTGCGCCTGTATAGGTATGCGCCTCGTCAAGTACAAGCGTCAGGTGTGCGTCCGGCGTGTTTTCTAACCAGCGACGAGTGAGATCAAAGATCGCAGACTCAATCGGGCGCACAAGCATATATTCGAGCATGGAGTAGTTTGTTACGAGTAAATCAGGAGGAGCCGCCTGGATATCCCAACGACAGAGCATCTCTGGACTTGCTGAACGAGGCCAGGTACCCGTATCACGCAGATCCTCACGCAACTTCTCCCAATCCATGGTCAGTTTCTGAAGATATCCAGCGAAACGATCGCGCTTTTGCTTATCGGTCCAACTCCCAGTTGGCTGCGATAGCCCGGTGTACATGCCAAAGTGAATAACGTTTCCCCGCAGATGATGCTTCTGCCATTCCGGTGATGCACCACGGGCGAGGATACGACGAAGGCGTGAGAGCTGGTCATTCACCAGGGCGTTCATCGGATAGAGGACGATCCCCCGCATCGCTGCGGGACGCCGTTCATGCCGCCGACTGTGGAGCCAGCCGCCTTGGGGATCGTAGCGGCCTGGATGCTCTGGATCAGTGGCCGGAGCCCAGTGCTGCGCTTCGCGCAAAATATCTGCCAGGATGGGAAGAAGGAAGCTTTCTGTCTTTCCAGAGCCTGTTCCAGTGGCGACAAGTAAATCTGGACGATTGCCGAATGCGGCGAGTAAAGCCTCTTCCTGATGGGTATACAGTGGAAAGCGGTCAACTGGAACGCCGTGCTGCATTAACGCTGCCAGGCCTGCAGGAACGATATGGGGATACTGTTCTTCGAGTTCCGCGAGTTTGTGTGCCGTTGGAAAAGCAGGGGTCGCCTCGATAAACGGAGATTGAGCCACCACGCCGCGCTGTCGAAGAATCTCCCCGCGCTCTGCAAAGACAGCGGGATGGGCGATCTTGTAAACTGTCTCCAGATACTCGATCATTGATTCTTTAATATGTTCAGATGCTTCACTTGGTGTTAGCTGCATAGGAAAACTCTCCCGTACATAGCATCACTCGATCTCCCCTCAGGCAACGTCTAATGGTGAACCCCACCTGTTAATTGCTCCCATGTGCTGGCTCTGGTCCAATGGAGATATTCAGGTCGTGTCCGGGCGCGTGGAATAAGCCAGCGATTGACCGCAAGTTTACCAATGGTTGCCGCTGAAGGGCGCAAAACGGCTCCAACCTCTTCTTCTCCACACAGGCACTCACGCCAGTTCGGTACAAGTGGCACCCCATACACTTCTCGGTTGATGCCATGTCGAAGCAGGTGAGGATCAAGACCAACGCGTCGTAATGCCTCACGCGCAACCCTCATGCGCCAGTTCGGTCCCTGGCCAAACTGATGTCCAGATGCATAGGGATGCTCTTCTCGGCGTAGAAGTTCCCGCATAAGCAGAAAGAGCGGTTGTGGAATATGAAAATGCCCCCATCCTGTAGTCTGCCCTATGTGCTCAAAATCCACCGTATCTGGTAGCTTCAAACGGTTGTAGAGAGATGAACGACCAAGTGCTGAGGTAACAGTGATCAGGAGGAGTTGGGCATGCTTGAACTGCTGACTGATAATACCGCTACGATGACTATACTTCGCTGCAAATGCGCTGCATATTTCCTGGGAGGTCATTAAGGCCGCAGTCACCTTTCCTCCGAGTAGAAATGAGTAGGGCGGTACTGCACCGACGATATGCGCATCCATCATATGGACAAGTCGTTGCCGCCGGTCATCAGTGTTCCACCCAATCCAGGTGTCACGCGCCTTTAAATTGAACACCGGATCGGTGAGGGCGAATATACCGAGAAGCTTGCCGTTCGCTTGATCGCGTACGAGAAAGCGCAATCGACGACCATACCCGCGAGAGACAGGAACTGACCATAACAGCGTAGCGAGACGAAATAAGGCTGCGTCTTCAGTGTCGGAGGTGACGAGAGATATTTGGGGAACAACCGCTTCGGGAATGACTTCGTGTCCTTCGGCAAAATGTGAGAGGAGAGAGTGGCCATAGCGAGCAAGAAATTGTTGTTCATCTGCTCTGAAAGCTGCTCGCTGTGCCGCATGACGTGTACGAACGAGCTCCTTCGAATAAATTTGATCCGCTTCGGCAGGAGTTGGGTCAAAACCAATGAGAGCAAGGTGGGCGAGAAGTTCGACACGTATACGTTCGCGCAACTCAGCGAGGCTACTTTCCTCAATGAAATTGAACTCTTCATATGGCCCCTCATCAATAAGTATGTTCTTTGGCTGCGCTATCATGAAAAAGAGTCTCCAGTTCGTGATTGTAAATCGTCTAATGCATTCTAACAACTCTTCTTATCATTTGTCTACTGATTGGGAGGTTCGCTTATGCTATCATTCCGCTGTTTTTAGCATTACTTCATCGCTTCGTTGAATTAACAATTTTCCCTTGGCAAAATCGACAGAGAGCAGCTTGGTCTGAAAGGGATATAAATCAGCTCAGAATGCGTTTATCTCAAGCAGGTTCTTGCAGTGATCTCACCAGCACAGTCACATATGATATACTTGAGCCTGAGCCCAGGACAGTAGCGGAATTCGGAAAGATTCTTCTCATGACCCAGGTCTATGTGCTCTACACGGGCGGAACCATCGGTAGCAACAGCAGTCCCTTAGCACCAATGCCTGGGCCAGACTTCACAAAACTCGTTCTCTCGATGCCCGACCTTGCCGACTTCCGAGTCGCTGATTACGATGGCTTGCACTACACCATCGATCACCTCGACATGCCTGTGCTGGCTACTTGGTACGTCCGTTCCTAAAAAGAGATGAAAGAACAGTTTTTTACCTCATTGTCCAGCCACCTGACTTCCTTCAGTCAGCAATAACACATGTCAATGGGATACATCATACAACCGCCGTCGCGCTCCTGTCTCTTTTTCCCCAGCTTTCGGCAACACCTGATACCAGATGGCAGCCAGCGGCCCCCCCTCTGTCAGACGTGTGGCGGTCGTGGAACGTACAACCAACCCTGGAACAGTGGCAAGGACGTGTGTGACGACACGTGTAATACGCATCTCCTGGTCCTTACCTGGAGCCACAATCAGGAGAAGCGGGAGCACGAACTTTTCCCTGAACCACTCTCGCGACGTCACATAGTGCGCATAGGTCGTGAACTTAGCGACCAGATCTCGCGTGCCCATCGTCGCGCGGTCCCACTCCAACCAGAAGCGCACGCGCCGCTCCCCTGCCAGATATTCCCCAACAGCATCCGGTCGGAGGTTGTGCCAGTGGTCATGATCGCGGTACCGCCGCTCACAGGATGTTCCAGTCTCCCACCAGAGCAAGCGATGCTCAGGCTCAAGTCTAGCAGCTTGAGCTAGGGCGGCGAAAAACGAGTAAATACCGGCGGTATGCTCCACATGGCGCAACAGCACGTCTTGACCTCGTTGAACCAGGCTCGCTTCATCCTCATTTGTCTCTGCTGTGGACGATGTTGCAAGGCTCTGAATGCTGCTATGGTGCGCCGCCGCCACCAGACGAAGGCCCCGCTCGTTGAGTCGATAGCGCGGGCCGACACAGGTCGAAACGGGATCAATGCAGCCAGCGTGGCGCAACTCTCGGAGATAGCGTTTCACCGAGCTGACCTGCAGATCGGTCAATGCGGCTATCTCACGCATGTGAAGGAAAGGATAGTTCCCTAGCATGTCGAGAAGGTCGAGATGTCGCCGCCTCAAGATGAGTCCAAGCAAGGCGATGGCCTCTCGTTCATCCTGGCAATTTCCCACACTCTCCTTCCTGAAATACGTGGCCCGCGCTGTGAAATTCCCAGAGATGATCCTGGCGAGCTTCCGAGGAGGTGAGAGTGACGCGTCACCTTTCAAGGGGGCCGATGGCGCCACGTTCTCGGAGGTCTGTTGCATTCGCAAGCTGGATGGAATAGCTTCGAGTGGCATTGCACTCAGTACGTCCTGAAGTCGGCAGGCTCCGTTTGTGGCGAGCGATTTCCACACACATTTCCAGGGATTGGAGAGTCCGCTGTCATTTGCCGCTGGCAGGGAGGCGATCGCGCCCACGAGGGGAGCCACCCGTAGCGCCGTCGCCGCCTCCTCGGCGCTCCGCTGCCAGTGTTCCATGCGATGAGAAGTGGAAGTCAGGACCAGTACAGGCGGGAAATGCTGGTAGACTGGCCAGCGTTCTGCGCATTCGCGGTACGAGAGGAATCGGCTCAGTCGCTGTCTTAGCAGGCGCGTATCGGCAATGCTACTATCCAGAAGCAGGAACAGGCAGTACCAGCGCTCTTGCACACGCGTATCGTTTTCGGTCATCGGATGGATACGTAAGACCAGCCCCACATCGGCGGTACAACGGGTCGCTTTTTCGCGGTAGATAAAACGCTGTACAACGTCGCGCTCCCAGTGCCACCTGACTTCTGATCGACGACCAAGATGCGCCAGTGCCCCC
>CAAGKR010019022.1_pt1 | contig 10625 bp, 9 predicted proteins | sample 2556971 | NCBI WGS metagenome assembly CAAGKR01 (sample SAMEA5207829, study PRJEB30636) | soil metagenome | biome: forest; feature: boreal; material: soil | place: USA | collected 2011-09 | depth 1 m
AACCTGCTCGATCTCTCCTCCGCGCGCGAACTGGTCGAGGCCTTCGCCGAGCCGGCGTGCGCGATCGTCAAGCACAACAACCCATGCGGGTGCGCGCTCGGGCAGGACGCACAGGATGCCTATGAGCGAGCTTTCGCGTGCGACCCCACGAGTGCCTACGGTGGCGTGATCGCGCTCAACCGGCCTGTGGACCTAGCATGTGCGCAGGCGCTCTCCAAGCAGTTCATCGAGGTGCTGCTCGCTCCCGGCTTTGACGAGGACGCACTGGCGGTGCTGTGCGAGAAGAAGAACGTGCGCCTCTTGGAGCTTGCCGATTGGCCCACGCGCGGCGAGGGCATGGAGGAGAAGCCGGTGCTCGGCGGGGTGCTCTCTCAGAGCCGCGACATCGTCTCGGAGACGCGCGAGCAGATGAGCACGATGGGCGCCACCGCGCCGGCCGAGGCGCAATGGGACGACCTGCTGTTCGCGTGGAAGGTGTGCCGCCATGTGCGCTCCAACGCGATCGTGATCTCCTCGGGTGGCGCCACGATCGGGATCGGCGCCGGTCAGATGAGCCGCGTGGACGCGGTCAGCATCGCGATCGAGAAGGCGCGCGCGGCGCAGGGTGAGGAGGGAGCGGATCGCCTCGCCGGCTCCTCGCTCGCATCGGACGCCTTCTTCCCGTTCGCCGACGGACCCCAACTCGCGATCGACGCGGGCGTCACCGCGATCGTTCAGCCTGGCGGGTCGGTGCGCGACGAAGAGGTGGTGGCGGCGGCCGACGCGGCCGGCGTGGCGATGGTGGCGACGGGCGTTCGTCACTTCAGGCACTGACCTCACCGGCACCGGCACCCGGTGCGGAGCGCGGGTCAGGCCTCGACGTCCGCGAGCAACTCGGCGATGTCGAGGTCCTGGGACAACCGCGCCGGTCTACTGGTCGGACACCGCCTGCATCGCCACGCCCAGGAGCGGGTCCTGGGTGTCGGTCTCGTGTGAGGCCTCCGATGCTCGCAACGCCTCGACGAGCGCGGCCTCGTCCTTGAGGATGTTGCGTTCGACCAATGGCTGGATGACGCCGCGCAGCGCGATCGTCGGGCCGACCCAGCGCGGCGCCCACAGGCGCGCGGCGCGGCGCTCGATGCCACGCTCGATGGCGTCGATCGCCTTCGACAGCGGCGCCGGGTTGCGCAGGAAGCCGGGAGACTTGCCGTTGAGCCGCTGCGCCGAGGGCTGGGCGAAGCTGGCGCGCACGAGGTCGGTGTCGATGAAGCCGAAGTAGGCGCAACCCACGCGCGCTCCGCTCGGGGCGGTCTCGATCCGCAGCGAGTCGGTGAGCGCCTCGACGCCCGCCTTCGCGGCCGCGTAGGGGCCCATGATCGGCGCGCGCACGATCGTCGCGAGCGAGGCGATGTTGAGCAGGTAGCCCTTGCGCTCTGTGATCTGTCCGATGAGTGCTCGGTCGGTGCGCCACACGCCGAGAAAGTTGACGGCGAGCGTGCGCTCGACCTGCTCGATCGGAGCCGTCGCGAGCGGCCCGGTGTAGGCGATACCGGCGTTTGCGATCCCCACGTCGATGGCGCCGAAGCGCTTCACTGTGGCGCTGACTGCGTGCTCCAACGCCTCGAAGTCGGTGACGTCGGCCTCGAACGCGACGGCGCGGTCGCCGAGCTGGGCCGCCAGAGCTTCCAAGCGCTCAGGCTCCAATCCCACGAGCGCGACGTTCGCGCCCTTGGCGTGCAGACGGCGCGCGGTCTCCGCACCGATGCCGCGCGCCGCGCCGGTGATGAGCACGGTGCGGCCGTTGACGTCGTAGGGGTGTGTGGGACTGCGACTCATCGGCATGGTCTCCTCGTTTGGGGCGCGTCGCTACTTGTGACGATTCTCGCCGATCGGCGTGTTGTGGGCTTGCGCGCCGACGCCGGCTCAGTCGATAGTTATACTGAGAGTATGACTTATAAGGTGGGCATCAAGGGTCAGGTGGTGCTGCCCAAGACGATTCGTGAGCGCGTCGGCATCAACCCTGGCGACGAGGTCACCGTCGCCGAGAAGGGTGGCGCCATCCAGATCCGCAAGGCGCTCCCCCGTCCTGCCGAGCGCGAGGCGATCGTCGCGAGCCTGCGCGGGGCGCTTGCGGGGCCGCACGCGCTGACGGCCGCGCTCGAGCGGGACCGTCGCGCCGAGCGCGAGCGCGAGGAGCGCCCGCGTGGTGGAGTCGCACGCTGAGGATCGTCCTTGACGCATGGGCCGTGCTGGCCCTGTATGAGGATCACCCCTGCGCCGCTCGCGTCGCCGCCGCGATCCAGCAAGGGGATGCGCGTATGTCCGCGATCAACCTTGGCGAGGTGCTCTACCAGTTGGAGCGCGACCATGGCCGCCAACAGGCGACACGCTTGGTCAACAAGCTACGTTCGGTGACGCTCGTCGAGGACCCCGACTGGGATCTCGTTACGCTCGCCGCGCGTATCAAGGTTCCCGGCCGGCTCTCCTACGCCGATTCGTTCTGTGTCGCCACGGCTATGCGTCACCGTGCCCCTCTCTACACGGGCGACCCTGAGATCCTTGGCATCGGGGATATCGTCGAGCTGGTCGATCTGCGCGAGAAGTGAGCCATGCGCCTGCCTGGACGCTATCCAAACGGTCCAGTCGGGGTCGAGGGTTTGGTAGAGATGCTGCTGGAGCCGGTAGATCGGAGGCTGCGGCAGAAGCTGTTGGGGTCTCGTCGGTGAAGGCTGACGCACGAAAAGATCCGTAGTCCTGGTTAGCTACCCCCAGCCGCAGGCGTATCAGGCTCCGAGGGCTCACCGGACCCTGATTCGCTCTCGGTCTCTCGACTGGTTGCGCCAACTCGTGTACTCCGATCACCATGCCGAGCTGCGCGGCCCCCCGCCGTAGGCGAGCGTCGAGGGTCACCAGGCGGGAGTCGAGGATCTGGCGAGCGCTACGTATTCAGCGTCGTACGTGCGTCCCCAGCCAAACCGCTCGGCCAGATCCCATGCTCTGCGGCGAAGCTCAGGCGGATCTTGTCGTTGGACCGGGCATTCTTCCAGGCGTTTGTGCATGATCGCCGCGTCCTCAGCTGTGATCGCTTGCTTGAACAAGAAGCGCACCGTCCTCGAAAATGCGCCCCAAGTCTGGACGTTATTCAAACAGTCCAGCGGGGGTTGAGGCTTTGGTGGAGATGGTGCTGCACCCGGTGGGATCGACGGTTGCGGCGAAAGTTGTTGGGCGACCGCAAGGAGAATACGAGCTAGTCGATCGAGCCCGGTTCTGCGACCCAAATGCTCTCGATCCCGAGCACCCGGCAGAGCGTGTCGAAATGGTGGTCGTAGTGCAGCACTCCCGCACCGCGCTCAGCGGCAGCCGCCGCAATGAGGTAATCCGCGGCCGGAATGCGGCGCTCACCGCGCAAGTCGCGCGAGGCGCTGAGAGCCGCTGCACCGGCGCTTCGTGTCACCGGGGCCGCTGGTAGCGCCGCCAGCGTGCGATCGAGCTCAGTGAACTTTTGCTCATCGCGCGCACTCGCGAGTAGCTCCAGAGCGACCACGGGACAAACGGCAAGCAGGTCGGATGAGGCTGTGGCGACCCAGCGGGGACGTACGGTCAGGCCTCGCTGACGATTCCAAGCCGACGTATCGAATACGAGTAGTCCGCCCGAGCCGTAGGGTTCAGCGGGAGGCATGTAGTTGCTCTGAGACGGCGAAGTCGTAGCCGTCGTCGTCTCCAGCGGCGATCCGCATCAAATGCTCTTGAGCGTCGCGCCTGTCCGCTCGTTCAGCGCGGATCGCCTCGGCGCCACGGACCGCGAGATCTCGTACTGCACGTGATCGTGGCTCGGCCCCGCCGAACTCGTCCACCGCTGTGGCCAGCTCGGCGTCGAGCGTCACTTGGACACGAGGCGTTGCGGAGGACATAAAGCCTACTGTACCAGGTAGGCGGTACACGCCGGCCAAAAATGCGCCAGTCTGGACGCTATCCAAACGGCCCAGCGGGGGTCGAGGGTTTGGTGGAGATGATGCTGCATCCCGTGGATCGGCGGCTGCGGCAGAGGCTGCTGGGCTGATCGGGGATAGGTAGGCCACGCGTAGGCGCCGGTAATCGGCCGCGACCAGCTCGGCGGATCACGCACCAACGCGGAGACTGGAACTTGAACCGGCTCGATAGGTTTGGCCGAGCATGATCCGTGCCGCGCCGTTGCCAAACGGCTTGAGTTCGGGTATAATATGTTTCATCCAGAGTTGTCAGTAGGGCTTTGCCATATCTGACTAAATGCAGACACAGGGATGTCTGTGCCGCGCCAGCGGATCACCCACTGTGAGGTGGATAACTGGTGGACGCAGGGTCGCTGCAATGTGGTGATAAGGGACTTTTTCTCAATGGCGGTTGACTTGCGAGGCCGAAGAGGATCGCATTCGACCCGAGACTTGGGCTCTGAGCGAGATCGTGAAAACGCCCTTCTCAGGAGAACAGTTTCTTATGCCCAAGGCCAAACGCACGTCCAAGCCACCCGTAGATCCGCAGATCACAATAGCCAAGCTTGCCTTTGCGACTGCGATCATCGGACTTGTGACTGCCGTTGTAACTCTTTTCGCAAATCACTTGTGACTTACTCCACGAACGAAATACTCAAGGCGCCCTTCTTCCAATTTCGACAACAAACGATCATGCCAGGCTCCCCGCAACCCCGGACATTCCGCTACATTCCAAAGGGGTCATATCTCAACTGGCGAAGCGGGGTCAGTTTCTCACCCACACCGGCTCACTGGTCGAAACTCAACTCAGTGGATCGTGCGCCAGCGCGACAGCCGACAGCTTGAACTCAGCCCACACCTGATCGGCCGAGCGGTCGTTGTGTTCGGCGAAGCGCTTGACGAAGTCCCAAGGCTCCTCCGACAGACGGTTTGCAGCGTTGAGACGCCACACTTGCGCTCGGTCGGGGGTCGTGCGTTGGCAGATGCCTGCGAGATAGGCGAACAAGAGCCCAGATGCCTTGACCGGATTGTGTCCAGCGGCGACAGCCACGACAAGCGTGAGCTTTGTCTGGATGAGCGTCGCAAGCTCGGGTCCTTGAGCGAGCATGCTGGTGTCGGTCGTGATGAGGCCGTCCCAGGGATCGGCGCGATGGTGCAGGGCGAGCAGCAGCTCCCAGTCATCGAGTGTCGACATGCGCGGGTCGATCCGGTCGAGCGGAACGAGCGTGGCGTCAGCTTGGAAGTCAGACAGGACGCTGACGATGGGCTGCGGGAAGTTCTTATCGAGGGCGAACAGGCGCGGCATGTGCGCGCCCTCTCATGCTGCCAGCGCCGGGTGCAGGTTCTGTGCGAGTTGCCGCTCCAAGTCGAGGGCATCCTCGATCGCCGCGTGGTCCACATCCGGGTACAGCCGGTAGATCTTGGCCTGCTCAAGACCGCTTTCGGCGAGGGCGCCAAGCGCCTGGGACTCCAGTCGGGTGTGGAGTACATGCGGAGAGCCGCCGAGCTTGCCCGGCACGATCCGCAGCCGCGGGCGCGGAGCGCTCAGATCGGGGCCGCGCAGCCCCTCGCGTGACGTGAAGGGCGCGATCAGATCGAGCATGCCAGCCCCAAGGATGCTCTGGCCTCCAGGTCGCCGCGCTTCTCCATCGTGCTGTATGACAATGCCACCGGAGCGGTCGACCGCAACGAGTGGAGCGTTGTCCTCGCTCCACAGGTCGAGCTCGAGCGCCGCGATCTCCCGCAACGCGCGCCGGACGGCCTTCATCGCGGTCCTGGGGACCTCGCGCCCGCTCTCGTCATGCTTGGTCTGCCGTAGCCAGTAGATCGTGCGCAGCGCCATCAGATCTCCGTAGGACCACAGCTTCACGCGCTCGGCAGACACGCTCGGGACGAGGATGTCCCGCCTTGCCCAGTAGTGGACAGTCGACTTCGGCACGCCGGAAAGCGCAGCGGCTCGCTCGGCGGTGTATGCGCCACGTGGCTCCATGAGACGCAGTATTGCGGCTGCTTCGGACTGTGTCCACGTCCCTGCGAGTTGAGGCGACAGACGCCATGGGCAGATGACCTGCTCCGCCTTGCGTCTCTGCTCAACCCGAGTTCCGCTCCGGGTTTGAACAAGAAGCGTACGGTCCTCGAAAATGCGCCGTGCGGGACTCGAACCCGCCCCGCCGGATTAAAAGTCCGGAGCTCTACCCGATGAGCTAACGGCGCGCGAGTAGGTCAGTGTGCCAGATGGTTGGGCGGTGCGGGTTGCTGGCAGGATGCGCTCGCACGGGCACACAGTCGAACGCCTGCCCCATGTCGCGGTGGCCTGAGGATGCTGGCCGGCGCCGGTCCTCATGTCCCGCGGGCACGCTGCTGCTCAGCGCAGGCCAAGCGTGTCGAGCGGCTCGGCCGTCGGCGTCTCGCCCGCGGCCACCCTCAGCAGCTCGTCTATGCGCGTCAGCTTCACGCGCGGGCGGCCGTGGGGCTCGCCGAGCGACTGCTCGTGGCGGTCGATCTCAGACCAGCCTTCGTAGGTGACGAGCGCTGGCACCCGCTCGCGCAACAGGCCTTCGATCGCCTGCGGGTCGGGGTCCGATGGCCGCAGGTGCGTGTCGGCGTCGAGGTCTCCCAGCAGCGCGTCCACGGTCTCCTGGGCATCCTTCTTGTTGGTGCCAATCACGCCCGAGGGCCCACGCTTGATCCAGCCCACCGCGTACTCGCCCACGCACGGACCGTCGGGTCCGACCACGCGGCCGCCCTCATGGGGGATCGTGGCCCTGCGCTTGTCGAACGGCACGCCCGGCAGAGCGATTCCCCGATAGCCGATCGCTCGCATCACAAGCTCCGTCTCGATCGTCTCCGTCTCACCCGTCGGCTCGGCTCTGAGCCGGCCGTCCTCGCCGGCCTTGAGTGCGTTGCGCGCCAGTACCACGCGTCGAACGTGTCTCTCGTCCCCTGTCAACTCGATCGGTGAGAGCAGGAAGCGCAGGATGACCCGCTTGCTCTTGCCCTCGGGGACTCGCTTGGCGTAGTCGCGCAATACGGAGACATTGCGCACCGAAGTCGGATCCATGTTGGGGTCCTCGACCGCCAGCGCCCCCTCCAGCTCCTCGGAATCCACGATCACGTCCGCATCCGCCAACTCCCCAAGCTCCAGCAACTCCGGGTTGGTGAACGCGGCCTGGGCGGGGCCGCGGCGACCCACCACGACGATCTCCCTCACGTTGCTCGCGTCGAGCGCGTGCAACGCATGGTCGGCGATGTCGGTCACCGACAGCTCCTCGTGGGAGAGTGTCAGCATGCGCGCCACGTCGAGCGCGACGTTGCCGTTGCCGATCACCACGGCCCGTTCTGCCGACAGGTCGAAGTCGTGGTCGGGGAAGTCGGGATGGCCGTTGTACCAGCCCACGAAGTCCGTCGCCGGATGGCTGCCCTCCAGGTCTTCGCCGGGAATCCCGAGCGGACGGTCGGATGGCGAGCCGGTCGCGTACACGATCGCGTGATACCGCTCGGCCAGCTCGTCCCTCGAGATGTCGCGTCCCAGCTCCACGTTGCCAAAGAAGCGGAACCGCGGATGGGCGGCCGTCTTCTCGTAGATCCTCGTCACCGACTTGATCTTCGGATGGTCTGGCGCCACGCCCGAGCGCACGAGTCCCCACGGGGTTGGAAGGCGCTCGATCATGTCGACCTCGACGGGCCGCGACCCGTCCTTTGATTCCTTGAGCAGGTGCCCTGCTGTGTAGAAGCCGGCGGGCCCGGACCCGACGACGGCGATGCGGATGGGGGTCATAGAAGTGGTTTTATCGGTTGGAACGGAGCACAGCGGCAGTCGGAGCACGCTTCGCTCCGGCGGCATGGGCGCGGCCCGACTCGAACGGGCGACCCCCTCGGTGTAAACGAGGTGCTCTGGCCAACTGAGCTACGCGCCCCCACTTGACTCCTTGGCGGGAGCCGATGGGTGCTCTTAACAGTAGGGACTCCCGGCCTGCCAAGCTATAGGCATGCCGGTTGGGGTGGAGCGGTGGAAGCGAAGGCGTCTGCGTGTGGCGCTTGTGGTTGGCGTGCCGCTGCTGCTGCTGGCGCTCCTCCAGGCGATTCTCCCGCCATTGGCGGCGCGGGTTGTTCGCGATCGGATCGAAAAGTATGGGGACATTCAGAGCGTGAGTGTGAGCGCGTGGCCTGCGGTGGAGTTGCTGTGGGGCAAAGCCGACTCGGCCGCCGCCACGGCAGGCAGCTTGAGCGTCACGGCGGCGCAGATGACGAATCTGGCGTGGGAATCGAAGAGCGTGCACGATCTCGACATCACGGTGGCACGGCTCGATCTGAAGGTGCCCGGCATCCCCAACGGGGTCGTGCTTCGCAACGTGAGCTCCCACAAGCGCGGTGCGTCGATGTCCACGCAGGCCACGCTGACTCAGGCGGACCTGACGGCTGCTTTGCCAAGTGGCTTCACCGTGCAGCCCGTGGCGAGCGGTGGCGGTCAAGTCGAGGTGCGTGCTTCCGGCGGGCTGTTCGGGGTGCAGGAGTCGCTAAGCGCGCTGGTGAAGCCACTCGAAGGACGATTGGTGGTCGAACCGCAGGGCTTCCCGCTGGCGGGGCTGGCGACGTTGACGCTCTTCTCCGACCCACATCTGAAGATGGAATCGGTGGATGTGCGAGTGCAGAGCAGGCAACCGCTCGCCTATAGGTTGTCTTTGAGAACGAGCCTGCGCTGAGCCATATGCGAGGCGACTACCGTGAGTGCCCGGGCGACTGCTCCGCGCTACCTGTCAGGCTCGCCTGAACGTCGGGTGACGGGCCCGGGAGGCGCTCTCCCACGATCATCGGCAGGCCATCGCGCGGGCTGATGGTAGGCATCTGACGGAACAGCAGGGAGAAGTCGCCGGGGAGCTCGAGCGTGAAGCGCCTGGAGATGAGGGTCGCGATCGTGCGCACCTCGAGTTGGCCGAAGCGCATCCCTATGCACGTCCGCGAGCCGCCCCCAAACGGGATGTACGCGCCCTTCGGGATCGCTGTCTTCGCCTCGGGAGCAAAGCGCTCGGGGTGGAACGCCTCCGGTTCGGGGAAGACGTCCGGGAGGTGGTGGCTTGCCCACGAGCAGTAGTCCACATACGCGTTCCCCGGCACACTGTGGCCTTCGAACTCGAACGCCTCCACCGACTTGCGTGGGCCGATCCAAGCCGGCGGGTACTTTCGCAACGTCTCCTCGAGCGTCATCTCCAGGCGCGCCAGCTCGCCGCTCATCAGCTGCTCGACGTTGGGCTTCCCGTCGCGTAGCACCGCTTGCTGCTCAACCACCAACTCGTCGGCGAGGTGGGGGTGGCGGGCAAGCTCGTAGAACATAAACGCCACCGTCGAGGTCGTCGTGTCGTGGCCGGCGAACAGCAGCGTCATCATCTCGTCGCGGATCTGCTCGTCTGAGAGCCGCTCTCCGTTCTCGTGCTCGGCGTCGAGCAGCAGACTCAGGACGTCCTCGCCACGCTCACCGGTGGCCCGCTGCCGCGAGATCTGGGCATACAGCAGCCTATTGAGAGCTTTTGAGGCCTGCTGTAGTCGCGCCCACGGCGAGCGCGGCCCACGGATGAAGCGGTACTCGTAGCCAGACGCATAGAACGCGAGCGCCTGCTCGAACATGGCCGCGGCGTCGATCTCGCGGGCCGCGGGCCCGTCGGGCTCGATCCCAAACAATGCCCTCATCGCGACTCTCGTGGCGAGCCTCCTGGTCCACGCATACAGGTCGATCTCGATGCCCGGGCTCCACTGCTCGAGCGCCCTTTCGGTCTCCTCCACCATCACGTCGATCGATGCGGCTATCCGCTCTCTGTGAAAGGCAGGCAGCATGATCGCTCGCGCGCGGCGGTGATACGGATCGTCGGTCGTAAGCAGCCCATCGCCGAGCAACGCGATCAGGTCTCTGAAGTGCGATTCGCGCCAACGAAAGTTCTGGGCGTGGGAGACCGTGATGTAGTGGTTCGCCTCCGGCCCCAGCATGAACACCACCTTGCTGTGCAGCACCCTCAGCGTGAAGATCGGTCCGTATCGCTCATACGCCTCGAGCAGCAGTGGTAGTGGCTCGTCTATGAAGCGCTTGGTCCTCGCCAGCGAGAAGCGCGTGTCTCCGGGCGGGTAGGGCACCGTCGCCGCGCGTTCGTCCGCAAGGTCCTGCACCAGGATCCTGAATGGGTTTTCGTGGCGCAGCGGCGTGGGCGCGAGGACAGGCATCGAGCGAAGCGTAGAGCACTCTCCAGCGATTTGGCTGGCCGGCCAGTTTGGGTTTGGGAGTTGGGGTTGGTTGTGTCGCGATTGGGCTGCCCCACGCGCCCGCGCCCGCGTGTGCGTGCGTGCGTGTGCGTGTGCGAGTGGCCTGTGCGAGTGGCCTGTGCGTGTGGCCTGTGCGTGTGTGCCCTCGCGCAAGCACACACGCGTGGGGCACAGCCCCGCAGGCACGGGCCCAGGTCACCCATCCGACCACACGCCCGCTCGCGCGCGGAGCCTGCGATACTCTGCGCTACGCACGTACTTAGGTCCCGTGCGCCAGCACGGGGGCGTAGCTCAGTTGGTTAGAGCGCTGCCCTGTCACGGCAGAGGTCGCGGGTTCGAGTCCCGTCGCTCCCGCTCTGAGGTCTTCACGTTTGACCTCGGTTTTTGTTCACGTTTGGGCGTGACGTCGGCGGTCTGGGCCTGCCCGGG
>CAAGKR010130833.1_pt1 | contig 10624 bp, 8 predicted proteins | sample 2556971 | NCBI WGS metagenome assembly CAAGKR01 (sample SAMEA5207829, study PRJEB30636) | soil metagenome | biome: forest; feature: boreal; material: soil | place: USA | collected 2011-09 | depth 1 m
GGGGTAATTATCCCTTGACAGTAGGTATTAAATTTATGGATACTCGCCCAAGGGCCGTGACGGTCAAAAACGGCCACTTTAGAATTGAGTGGGAGGGTGACCCATCCGTGCGAGTGCCTGACGTAGTGCTCAAATGCGTGGGCTTCGTTGGCGAAGTCGTAAGCTATGACTCCGAGGGGGCTCAGGGCGATCTTCACGCGACTGGGTTCTTTGTGTCTGTCCCGATAGAGGAGGGGAAAGCATCGCCTAACTTTGTATACTTCGTCACGGCGAAACACGTCGCTGCTGATTTGCGAGACAAGGAAGTCTATTTTCTGGTGAACAAGGTTGGTGGCGGAGTCACCACCATCCCCTATGTTGAGGATCGTTGGTCGCTTCATCCAACGGACAAAACGGCAGATGTTGCAGTGATTCAGGTTGGTAATGCTCATGATGCAGATATCAAAGCTGTGAATATCAATAGCCTAGGCACGCCATCCCTCCTCGCGCAACTAGATGTTGGCATCGGTGATGAGGTATTCGCGACTGGATTGTTCACTCCTGTGGCCGGGACAGCACGCAATGAAGCCATTGTGAGACACGGCAACATTGCCATGATGCCGCAAGAGCCAATCCAGACTGAATTGGGCTATGCGGATGTGTATCTGGTAGAAGCTAGATCAATCGGCGGATTGAGCGGATGCCCGGTTTTTGTCCGTCCCAGCATTCGGCTACCGCAGCCGACTGAGAATCGGCACACTAAGAACGCTTGGGCCGTTGGGCATGGCTCGATTCTGCTTGGCTTGATGCACGGGCACTGGGACATAAAAGAATCGGAGATGAACAAGGCATTCATTACCCACGACAGGAAGCATGGGGTTAATATGGGCATTGGAATCGTTGTGCCCGCTCAGAAAATTCTCGAAACCATTAATCGTCCGGAGTTGCTAGAGATGAGAGAGAAGCTAAAGACAAAATTAAATCGCCAAAGCGTACCAGGGATGGATTCAGCAAAAGCAAAAGACGAACAAGCCCCGTCATTCACGCAGGAAGATTTTGACGCTGCACTGAAAAAGGTCACGCGGAAGATTCCGCCGAAGTAAGAAACTACACAATCACAACCGTTGAGCCCCGCCGAAACTTGAGCGGGGCTTTGTCATTGGAGGTTCAATTTGGCTTGGGCGGATTCTTCATCGGAGTACATACCAACCGTTCTACGGTCTCTTTCAGCTTGGGAATGGATAAAGATCGGTCGAATAACGGCTGAAATTTTTCGCGAACTGCGCGCTGGTGCTGCGGGTTCCGCACCAAATAGGCAAGTTCCGGCAGGGACTGTGGGGCATGTTCGTTCAGCAATGCAATATAGGCAGACTGCTCAAGGTAGAGAGTCTCGACAATGCGAAACAAACTGTCGAGCAGTTCCCGAACTTCCGGCTCAATTGTGTCAGTCACGGCATCTCCAGCGAAAGCGCGTTCGTGCAAAACGTCCTAGTCAGAATGGTTCTTGAACTTGAACAACTTCTCTCCGCACAACCACATCGCGCTTCTCGATCTGGTGCAGAAAGCTAACGAACATGGGCTGCACGTCGAAACGGCGATTGTAGCGAAAGCTGTACTCATTCAGGTAGGTCTGCAAATAATGACGCCCAACATTGTGATAGACGCCACCGATACCGCGCTTGATAAGGCTCCAAAAGCCTTCAATCGTGTTCGTGTGGACGTCTCCGTTCACATAAACCCTCTCGCTATGGTTGATCCTCTGGTGGGTGTATCCGCGCGCTCCCAGCCCGTTGTAGGACTTGAAATCATCAGTAAAGACCGTCGTGCGCGGGAGAACATGTTCCTTGATCAGTCCGCGCAGGGTATCGGCTTTCACGTCAGCGGCGACGTATGCCCGAACTTGGCCTTTGCGCTGGACCATTCCCACTACTGGAGTCTTATCGGTTCCGCGTCCGCGCTTTCCTTGGCTCCTGCTTCCGTAGTACGTCTCGTCCATCTCTACCTTGCGCCCGAATCCGCCAATCGGTCCGCTGGCTTCGTCGGTCAGCATCGAACGAATCTGTTTAAACATTCTCCACGCGGTTTTGTAGGTCACGCCCGTCTCGCGCTGAATCTGTTTCGCGCTAATCCCACAGCGAGTCGAAGCCATCAAGTACACGGCATAAAACCAAGTCGTGAGCGAAGTGGGCGACTTATGGAAGATCGTGTCGGCGGTCGGGTGAACGTGATGGCCGCAATGATCGCAAGAGTAAGATGGACGGCTCTTAACGCGGTGATGCTTTGTGATCGCTTGGCAGGCATCGCAAAAGATGCCGTCAGGGTACAGGCGATTCTTGAGCCATTCCAGACAGGTCGCATCGTCGGGAAACTGCTTCTGGAAGTCTTTCAGCGTGTACGGCAGCATGTTCGGTTTGCGGTTGTTGTGGGCCATTGGGGTACCTGCTTTGACTCCACAACCTTACTACTTACCGTACCTACTGTAAAGGGATAATTACCTTCTGGAATAAGGACTTACCTCCGGTCGGACGGTCGGAGAGGCGCTTAGCGGATAGATTGCGTAGAGCCGATTGGGAGAGCCTTCGCGCATGTAGCGAGCTTGCTCTTCCTGGAATTCTCAGTAAAGGTTGTTCGTCACAAGAACTGAGATTTTTACTGTGGAAGGTTGTGGAAAAAGAGCGGGGACGAAGTGGAAAACGTCCCGTCCCCATGTTTCCCACACCCATGTTTCCCAAAGGTTAGTGGCGTCCCGCGAAATCAAAACCTGAGGCGCCCGGCCACCGAAGCCGACAGCGGGAAGAAGCCCGCGCGGTGACCGAACCGCGCGACGCGGCTTAACTCGCGTGATCGTGGACACCGCAGTGTCACCGACCACGGCCTAACATCGCAGCCATGAATAACGTCTACGCGCATCGCTCTCTGCAATGCCCGAAGGGCTGCGATATCCCCGTGCCTCACGCAACCAAGGCAGAGATGGAAAGCAATCGCCAGCAGACCCCCAGGGAGATTCGACACGCAGTTTTCGTGTGTCCGGAATGTGGCCGAGTGTCGGCTTATTCAACCCCAGACCTCCAGGTACTCGGAGTGGTCGGAAAGCAAAGCTTGTTTCAAGCTGGCGAATGCGTCCTCGTTGAAATAGAAGTCGAGTGCGATGGCGAAAACTGCGGAGCTGACAAAGTGATCCACGCGATCGACGGAAACCTCAAAAGCTGGGCGCCGAAAGTATTCCCGAAAGACTGGAAGTTTTTGGACACCGCTCGGTGCGCTGCGGGCCATAAACTCCGCTGCGATGATTCGCGCAGACTCCACGTGCCAAAGCCATGTGCTTTCCCACTGTAGCGCGGCTCACCAAACCGTAACCACTCAAGGCATCCAAAGTGGCATAGGTCCGAGACAAAGGATGCCTTTCGCGCGGGAAGAGACTCACATGGAACCGATCTGCGCGGTCTGCAACCTGCCCGCGCTTCACCAGCAATTGATTGTCGCCATGTTCCCCGGCAGGGCAACAGCGGTGCAGTTAAGGTGCGTAGCCGGTGCTGGAGGTGGGGGAGGGACAAACAAAGGAAGCGAACTGGCATGCGTAGGAGACGAGGCGAGAATCCTTCGCACCGAATCAACCAAAGTGTTGTTTGACCGGACCAGAGCGTTGTACTGATCCACCAGCCCGTTGTAATCGCGACCCAGGGCGTTATAGCGATCGACGAGCTTGTCGTAATCGTGGATTACAGACTTCTTCTCGGCCTCGCCGGAGCGTGAAGTCTCGACCATTCGGTCCTCGTCCCTCTTAGACGCCGCTGCCGACCCGTGTGTCCAACCCATGAGAAAGACCGCCATTTTCAGGTGAGAGATTGCCAGCTTCCTGAAGTCCCCGCGGAGAACCGGAATGCACTCCTCCATTTCAGCTTCAACCTTATCGAGTTCTGAGTCTTCCATTTGACTAAAATCCGTTTCGACCCTTATCAGCTTCTTGCAAACGGCAGCCAGTTGCGTCTCAGGCATCGGCGCTTCAGACGAGGACTTGCGTGCCGTTCCTTTCTGGCCCGCGGGCGAAGCGGTGGTGGTGATCTCCCATGGGTCAACGGAAATTATCGAACTGCCCTCTGGCGGAGGCGGGATCGTCTGGGCCTCAGAAGGAATTGCTGTGATGGTAAGAATCAGGCTGAAGGTTGACACTGCCAACAGTAGCTTCTTGTCCCGCATAGTGAGACTCCACGTCGCTCGGGAACAGTTAACATCGATCCCCCCTCGACGTCAGTGACGACGATCACCCAGCCGACCCGCGCGGCAGTTTCGCTAGAACAAACCCCAGGACACCGCTACAATTTGGACACCATGGCAAAGATGCATGTGTTCATCAGTTGGTCCGGCAAACGAAGCCGCGCAGTCGCCGAAGCGCTCAAGAAATATCTGCCGATGATCGTTAACGACCTCGAACCGTGGCTCTCGACCAAGGACATAGACAAGGGCTCCCGCTCAACAGAGGAGATTGCGACAGCACTGGTAGACGCGAGAGCCGGAATCATCTGTCTCACTCCAAACAACCTAAAGGAACCGTGGATACTTTTCGAGGCAGGTGCGATCGCAAAAACCGTACGCGAAAAACCACTCGCGTGCACCCTGCTGATCGGTCTGGAAATTCCAGACGTAAGCGGCCCACTCGCTCAGTTTCAAGCGACGAAACCCACGAAACCGGACTTGCTTCAAATGGTGATGGCCCTCAATAAGGCGCTTGGTCAATCCGCATTGGACTCGAACCAACTAGCGGAAGCATTCGACCTTTTCTGGCCGAAGCTTCACGCAGTATTCGAAAACCTGCCCTCAGACGGCCCCGACGCACCACCCGAAAGAATGCCGAACGACATGCTGAAGGAGCTCATCGAAAGCACACGATCGATTAGCGCAAATATCGTGCAGCTCAGCAGCCAGATGACCGAGCAATTCACCAGAATCGTGGTGCCCAGAGGCATCCTCAACGCCGGGAGCCTCGGGGACAATGCTTATGGAGCCAGAAGCTTCGGCCGTGAAGTGTCCGAAACACTCGCAGCCCCAGAACACATGAGGCACGTCAACCAGCTAGACGAACTCCCGTCCCCCAAGCCCGGCGGCTTCATGGGAACCCTACGTGCCGCAGCAGCCCAAAGGAAACCCAAGGGCGATGATCCCGCGGGAAAGAAATAGCTGACCCGCCCCGAACCCGCCAGGGCGAGGACCGTGGTGACGCAACGGCGCTCGCTCTGCTCGCACTAGGCAGCTATTGCAGAGGCGGAAGGGTAAACCGGATCGTGATTCGCGTCTGCATTTCGACGGGCCTGCCCGCCACCGAATAGGACAGATATTTCCACTGCCTCACCGCTTGAACCGCGGCTTCCGCCAGAAGCGGGTTGCCTTCGACAACCGCTATGTTATGGACATTCCCTTCTCCCCCAATCTGAACATCTAAGGTCACCGAACCCTGAAGATGCTGGGCACGCGCGTCCGCCGGATACTCTGGTTCCACGCGATGGATCAATCGATTGCCGGAAACATCCCGTATCCCTGAAGCGCGTGGCGCAGTATTCACTCCAGGCGGCGAGCGATAAATGACTTTGCCGTATTGACTCACCACCAGTCCGCCGGCCGGCGGGTCAACCGAAATCGCGCTGGTTGACGCCTTCGTTTGAGACGTGACGGCTGCCGACGTCGAAGGCAGAGCTGCGGGCGCCGAAGAAGCCGGCGTTTGTTCTTTGACGGTCATTGTCTGAGTGGGTTTCGCCGCGGATGAACGCTCTTGCGACCCTTGTCGAAATCCTCGAACAACCGCTTCCCGCCATCCCAGCACAAGTCCCAGCAACACCGCAACCAAGATCACCAAGATACCGAGAATTGAAGTCGCAATCTGGCTCTTGCGCGGCGATCTCGGCTCGATCGCACTCTCGGAATCCGCGGACTGCCGGAGTTCCATCTCGTGGGCAGAACTCTCGGGCTGGCTCGATAGAGAATCTGAGTTGGGGCTGAGCGGAAAGGCCGTGACTCCTTCGACTCTTCTCGTGCTCTCAACCACGCGACGCGCGAGAACCTGCAAAGTGTTCACGTCCCGATCACCAAATGCATTGGCACGGGAAGAAAAAACCTCAAATACTCCAAATGGTTCTCGCCCCTCGCCCAGCGGCAGTATCAGAATCGATCTCACTCCCAGGCGCCGGCACGCTGCTGCATTCACCCGTGGATCCGTCTCCGTGTCACCGCATTGTTGGATCTCTCCAGTTTGCAGGCATGCCCCCGAAAGTCCAGAAGTTGTCTCCAGTCGAACCCCCAAGTCGGGAGCATCCGCGCCGGCGGTAGCGCGACACACCATCTCGCCCGCTCTGGCCAGGGCAATGGCGGCGCCCGTTGCTCCGGTCGCGAGACGAGCCTGCTCGACCACCTCGTTCAGAACCAGGTCCAGAGCTAGATCCAAAGACGCTACTCCCCCACCATGTGCCGCAAGAGTTCGGGCTACTTCCGTCACATTGCTTTGATCTTGCGAAAGGACCGTCGCTGCGGATGATTTCTTATCCCTAGATGGTGGTATATACGGTTCCGGTTGCGGCATGGAGTGGTGAGTCATTCTGGGACCCGACGTTCACCAACACTGGTCTTCGGTTATTAGGTTATTATCCGGAGTTTTGCGCGAATCCCCGAGGTTGTCAACATCAAACGCCAGATAAACTGGCCACTCTGTTGCCTGATCACAATGCAGAGGCTCGGGGGATATCTCGTTCCCGTTTTGGCCACTCGGTGCGAGATCCTGCAACTTTCCCTGCGCCGGAACCCAAAGCAGTCCAAAGAATTTGTAAAATATCAGGACGGGCCATTGAAATTCACCGTGGGCTCACTTCACCCAAGTACTATAGTTTGATCCTCTTGAGGAATAAGCACATGCGGATTGCGGTTGTAGGTTCAGGATACGTCGGGTTGGTAGCGGGAGCTTGCTTTGCCGACCTCGGTCACGACGTCATCCTTGTGGACAATGATCAGCATAAGTTGGCTGCGCTGCGGAACGGCCAAGTCCCCATTCACGAGAAATTTCTGCCCGAACTTCTGGGCCGCCACCGCGGACATCGTCTCACCTTGTCCGACGACATGAAACAAGCGGTCAGCCTCAGCTCGGTAATCTTCGTCGCCGTCGGCACGCCCCCCACTGAGAGCGGAGAGGCGGATCTGTCGTACGTCGAATCGGTGGCACGCGAGATCTCCGGCGGCATTAACGGCTATAAGGTCGTCGTCGAAAAAAGCACGGTTCCCGTTTATACCAGCGAGTGGGTGCGCAGGATCATCTTGCGCAATGGCACCGATCCGGAGTCGTTCGACGTAGCCTCCAATCCCGAGTTCCTGCGCGAAGGCACCGCCGTCACCGATTTCCTGTTTCCAGATCGCATCGTCATCGGATGCGACAGCGACCGCTCGGCCGAAGTTTTGCGCGAGGTCTACGCTCCCCTGACCGACGGCACTTACTACCAACGCGCCGACGCCATCCCCCAACCTGACCGCGCTTTAATTCCCCCTCCGGTCATTGTGACCAGCACCAAGAGCGCGGAGTTGATCAAGCACGCGTCCAATGCCTTTCTCGCCATGAAGATTTCCTTCATCAATGCCGTGGCGTCGGTCTGCGAGTCCGTGGGAGCCGACGTGAATCAGGTGGTGCACGGAGTCGGAACTGATTCGCGCATTGGGCCCCGGTTCCTGAATCCCGGCATCGGCTATGGTGGGTCCTGCTTCCCCAAAGACGTGATGGCATTCCGCGCCGTAGCGCGCGAGAGCGGCTACGACTTCCGCCTGCTCGATGAAGTCATGCGGATCAACGAAGATCAGCGCCAACGCTTCCTGCGCAAAGTGCACAGCGCGCTCTGGACGCTGCGCGGCAAGAACCTCGGCGTGCTCGGCCTCGCCTTCAAGGGCGGCACCGACGACATCCGCGAATCCCCGGCGCTCTTTCTGGTACAGGCGCTCCTGCAGGAGGGCAGCAAGATCACGGCCTACGATCCCGCCGCCATGCCGCGCACGGAGGAAGTGATGTCTTCTGGAATTACGTTTGCCAGCTCCGCGTATGAAGCTGCACACGGCGCCGATGCCCTGCTCATCCTCACCGAGTGGGAAGAATTTGCCAACCTCGATCTCAATCGTCTCCGGCAGGAACTCAAGTACCCTATCGTGATCGACGGGCGCAACCTGTACGATCCCCAAATCATGGCCGCCCAAGGCTTTACTTACTACAGTGTGGGCCGCGCCGCCGCGCATCCCGACGGCGTGCCCGCCGCAGCCTTAAAGAACGGCAAGAAGGCATGATCCCAAAACGAGCTGTAGTTACCGGCGGCGCGGGATTCCTTGGATCTCATCTCTGCGACGCTCTCCTCGGCGAAGGCTGGAGCGTAGTCGTCGTCGACAACCTTCTCACGGGCCGCCGCGCTAACTTTGCCCACCTGAGTAATGAGTCTCGGTTCGAATTTATCGAAAAAGATATTTGTGAACCCTTTGACGTCGGCCGGGTCGATTACGTCTTCCACTTCGCCAGCCCCGCCAGTCCTGTCGACTACATGATTCACGGCATCCCCACGCTGAAGGTCGGCTCTCTCGGCACGTTTCACGCCCTCGATGTCGCCCACAAGTACGGCGCCAAGTATTTCGTCTCGTCCACGTCGGAATGCTACGGCGATCCTCTGGAGCATCCGCAGAAGGAAACCTACTGGGGCCATGTCAATCCCATCGGCCCGCGGTCTGTTTACGATGAGGCAAAGCGCTTCACCGAGGCGGTCACCATGGCCTACCACCGCTACCACAAAGTGGACACGCACATCGTCCGCATCTTCAATACCTACGGCCCGCGCATGCAACTCAATGACGGCCGCGTCGTTCCAAATTTCATGAAGCAGGCTTTGCGCGGTGAAGCGCTCACAGTGTATGGCGACGGCAAGCAGACTCGCAGCTTCTGCTACGTCAGCGACGAGATCGACGGATTCCTGCGCCTTTCGAAATCAGACGAACATCTCCCCGTGAACATCGGCAATCCGAACGAATTCACGATTCTTGAGTGCGCCCAGCTTGTATTGAGAGTGACGAATTCGAAGAGCCAGATTCGCTATGAACCGCTCCCGCAGGATGACCCCAAGCAGCGCCGTCCCGATATCACCAAGGCCCGGCAGTTGCTGCAATGGGAACCAAAGATCGATCTCGAAACCGGCCTGCGCAAGTCGCTGGATTACTTCAAGAGGGCCGTCGCGGAAGAAGGGGCAACAAAGTAGCCCCTATAATGAATTGCAAACAAAGGCAGCTCTATGCACGAGGCATGCGTACGTATCGATCAGTACGCGCGATGAGTGCGTACCTGAATATGTTGACAATAGTTTAGACAGTCGGCTGTTTAGTTGGAAGGGTCTGTGGTGGTTGCGACAAAGTCGATCAACTTCTTCACGCTGGTCTGTTCTTCTTTCGTTTTCAACTCAAACGCCACACCCATCCCGTAGCCGGGATGAGACGCCTGCACCGTGCCTCGCAACTGCAATTTCATTTCGTAGGTTCGAACCACGATCTCCACCGATGCTCCTACCGGAAACGACAGGGCAACCTCCAGGTAGCATCCTCCCGAGCTCAGATCCGTCAGGCAGCAATGATTGGGAACGGACGTCCCGGTACGGTAAACCTGCGAGCCCAGACGGCAGGCATAACGGGTCTGCGAGCGCCGATTTTCGGCATCCGCTTGTCCTGCTTCAGTCGCTGCGGGCGCGGCTGCCTGCTGCCCCGCGGATTGCGCATAGCGGCTTCCATGTGTTTGCTCAGCAATCGAGACCGTAGCCAATTGCAGCGGCTCTTCCATCTCGACCGTGACGTCGGCCAACCGGTCTGGGCTGGATTCGATCGGCAGATTGGCTCCCAGAAAGTCAGTGAGCAGCCGGCGCGAAGTCTTCGGCACGTCGACGTACTGCACACCCGCGCGGCCCTTCCAGTCCTGCCAGACCACCTGCCCCGACAGACGAATGCTTGCTGCCTGCCCTGGCAGCTTAAACTCGAAATAGACTTTGTTTACGGGAGGAAGCTTCTTGCCGAACTGTACCGACATGCCATCTTCCGCCAGATCGATCAGCGTTGCTTTTTCCTGGGAGACGTTGGCATAGTCGATCGTGGCATGCGCATGTACCGTGGCGCGCGCTTTCTTCCGCTTTTCCTTGCGCATCACCGCGCGCGCTGCCCGCAGGCTGCTGAGGGCCCGGTCGTAGGCCACTGGTTTGTACAAAACGAAGTTCACACCCAGCGAAAACATTTCGCGGATGCTCTCCTGTCCATCCACCACGGCCACTGCAAGCGTTGCGTCATTCAGCCGTGACGAGCGGGTTTCGCGTAGCAGCGCAATCACCGCGGAGTCGGACTTCCCGTCGATAATTACCACGTCGAACCGCTCCTGCGCCAGCCGAATACCGGCTCGCACCGAGTCCGGGCAAGCTTCAACCCGGATGCTGAGTTCTTCCAACACCTGGCGGAGGACCTGAGCCGGCGTTTCGTCGACGCTCACAAGGAGAGCAGATAGAGTCATATTCCTGCCCCATCCTAAAATCCACGCGTTCCTCCCACAAGTTACCGGGGTCACGCTCCCCCCGGTTCCGCGCGGCTTCCCTGTAGCTAACTCGCGTGTTCTCAA
>CAAGKR010429595.1_pt1 | contig 10624 bp, 12 predicted proteins | sample 2556971 | NCBI WGS metagenome assembly CAAGKR01 (sample SAMEA5207829, study PRJEB30636) | soil metagenome | biome: forest; feature: boreal; material: soil | place: USA | collected 2011-09 | depth 1 m
CCCAGCCGATCCCGGTGGTCCCGGCCGCGCATTACAGCTGCGGCGGCGTCTCCGTAGACGAGCGCGGCCGGTCGACCGTGAGGAACCTCTACGCGATTGGCGAGGTGTCGATGACCGGCCTTCATGGCGCCTGCCGGCTGGCCTCCAATTCGCTGCTCGAGGCGATGGTGTTCGGGGCGCGCGCGGCGGATGACGTGCGGGACGTCCAAAACCCGCACCCCGCCGGTGTAGCGCCTTGGTACGCGGGAGAGGCCGGATCGCCGGACGACGCGGTCGTGGTGAGCCACAACTGGGACGAGATCCGCCGCCTCATGTGGAACTATGTGGGCATTGTCCGCACCGACCGCCGGCTAGAGCGCGCCGCACGCCGCATCGAGCTCATCCGCTCCGAGATCCGCGACTACTACTGGAACGTCACGATCACCGGCGATCTGGTGGAGCTGCGCAACATCGCTCTCGTCGCCGATCTCATCATCGAGTCCGCGCGGAGGCGTCCCGAAAGCCGGGGGCTCCATTTCAACCTGGACCATCCGGACCGCGATCCCCGATTGATGCGAGACACCCTGGTCACGCGCGGCGACGGACCGGCCGTCTGAGGATCGGGCCGGCAGGCGAGGATGTCGCGCGCGACTTGCCCAGCGCGACGAGCTCCATCGCGCTGGGCCTCAGTGGCCCGCGACCTCCAGCAGGCGGCGCTCGATCGCGGGCGCGTCCTCGAGGACAAAGCCGGTGTTGACGTAGCGAACGATCCCCGAGCGGTCGACGACGTACGAGGTGGGCATCCTGTCGGGCTGCAGGAGCTCCGCGATCTCCTGGCGGGGATCGTGGGCGATGGTGAGCGACCAGTGGCCGTGCGAATGCACGAATTTGTCCACATTGGCCCGCTCTTGGTCCACCGAAACGGCCAGCACGTCGATCCCCTGGTTCTTCAGCCGTTTGGCCATCGCGTCGAGCATCGGCAGCTCTTGCTTACAGGGCCCGCACCAGGAGGCCCACACGTCGAGCAGCAGCACCCGCCCGCGGTAGGACCCGACGTCGATCGTCTTGCCCGAGAGGCCGTCGACCTTGAGCGGCGGCAACGGCGCGCCGACCGGACCTCCCGATCCGATGCCGCCGCTACCGCCCGCGCCACCGGCCGTGGCGCAGCCGAGCGCGAGCAGGACCGCCATCACCGCGGGACTCTCGCGCCTCAGTGACCTAGCTCGTCCTTTATCCATTCGCGGAGGCTGTCGCTGTCGCGTGCGTCGGTGTACTCGCGGCCGTTGATGTAGAGCGTCGGTGTCGCCTGGAGGCCGATCGCGGTTCCGTCGTTGTGGTCTTTCTCGACCCGCGCCTTGATCGCCTCGGAGGCGATGTCTTGGCGGAATTTCGGCAGATCGAGACCGGCCTCCTTTGCCACCTTCTCTATCTCGGCTGGTCCAAGATCATCTTGATGCTCCCAGAGCTTGTCCTGGAACTGCCAGAACTTCCCTTGCCTCTGCGCGGCGACCGCGGCCTCGGCGGCGAGGCGCGCGTTCGTGTGTTGCGGCAAGGGATAGTGCTTGAAGTAGACCTTCACGTCGTTCGGGAACTCATCGACGATTTGCCGCAGCACCGGCTGAAAGCGCTTGCAGTGCGGACACTCGTAGTCCGCGAACTCGATGAGGGTGATCTTCCCGTTCGGGTTGCCCTTCATCGGCGCCGCCGAGACGTCGATCTGCTTCGGCGCGATCGGGCGGTAGCGCTTGGCCAACCCCTCCGACACCTCTGAATCGGTGTATCCTTGCTCGACAAGCCGCGCGACGTAGCGAAGGGCGTTCAGCGATCGGCCGCAGTCCTTCTTGGCGGACACGATCAGGCTCTGCGCCTGGCCGCAGATCGAAGGCTCGCTGTTGGCGATGCGGAAAAAGACCTTCTTGCTGAAATCGTCGAGCTTCGACAGGTCGACGCCGGGCGGAAGCGCGGTCGTCTCGCCACCGGCCTTGGGCACGACCGCCGCGGCGGGGCGCGGCTCGGGGGGCCCTTTGGCGCAGGCCGGCGCGGAAATGCATACGACCAGCGCTCCAGCCAGAGGGAGCAACGTTGGGGCGCGTCGCATCGGGCGTCTAGGTATAGAAACCTGCGGCTTCCAAGTCAATTGACTGATTCTCACGCAACCTCTATAAATCGCGGCGTCGGTTTCGCTCTTCCCCAAGCGGCCACAACAGGAGATCTCACGACCGATGACATCTGACTACCTTTCGGCGGCTCTCATGATCCTGGGCGGGGTCGGCTTTGCCTTCGCGCTCACGGCCGCCGCGAAGTACCTCGGCCCGTCGCGTCCCAGCGCGGCCAAATCCATCCCGTACGAATGCGGCTCCGACGTGATCGGCAGCCCCCGCGCGCGCTTCGAGGTGAAGTTCTATCAAGTCGCGATCGTGTTCCTGGTGTTCGACATCGAGACGGCGTTCCTCTATCCGTGGGCGCTCCGTTACCGTGAGCTCTCCTGCCTGGGCACGGTGGAGGCCCGCGTCTGCACCGGCGGCATCTCGTTCTTCGGGCTCGGCGAGATCTTGGTTTTCATGGGCATCTTGATCGTCGCGCTCGCGTACGTCTGGCGCAAGCGCGCCGTCGGCTGGGAATAGGGAGCGCGCGGAGGTCCTAACATGGGTTTCGAGTTCCACACCTCGTCTCTAAAGGCCGCGGTCAACTGGGCACGAAAATTCTCGCTGTTCCAGTACCCGTTCGTCACCGCTTGCTGCGGGATGGAATTCATGTCCGTCGCCGCGCCGAAGTACGACATCGCGCGCTTCGGCGCCGAGTTCCCCCGCTTTTCGCCGCGACAGGCCGACCTGCTGATCATCGTCGGCACCATCACCGAGCGCCAGGGCCCCGCATTGCGACGGATCTACGATCAGATGTGCGAGCCCAAGTGGGTGGTCGCCTTCGGCGTTTGCGCCTCGACGGGTGGCTTCTATCAGAACTACTCGACCATGCCGGGTGCCGATCAGGTCGTCCCAGTCGACGTCTACATCCCCGGCTGCCCGCCGCGGCCCGAGCAGGTTCTGGACGGGCTCATCCTGCTCCAAGAGCGGATTCAACGGGGTGAGGGGCACAGCCAAATCGCGATCGAGGCCGAGCGCGGCTACGACGTTCCGCTGGCGGCGATCCGGGCTATCAACATGGGGACCCTGGAAGGGTCCCCAAACCCTCCCGCGATGGGTCCCGCCGGGCAAAGCCCGTCGGGATCCCACGCGATCGGTCGCGGGGAAGGTAAACCGTAGTGGCGCAGATCGTCCTCGACCGCCTGTCTGCCCGTTTCACGGGTGGCGAGATTCTGGAGTCGGGCAGCGCACATGGCGACGAATGGGCCCGAATCCGGCGCGACGCCTGGATCGCTGTGGCGATGTTCCTGCGCGATGATCCGTCGACCAAGATGGAGATGTTCATCGACCTCACCTGCGTCGATCGGTTTGGCAAAGAGCCTCGCTTCGACGTCGTGCTGCACCTCTATTCGGTCAGCCTCAAGCACCGTGTCCGCCTCTACTGCGGGACGCCCGAAGAGGATCCCTCGATCGACACGCTGGTGTCGGTCTGGGCTGGCGCCAACTGGTTCGAGCGTGAGGCCTACGATCTCTACGGCGTCCGCTTCAGAGGCCACCCCGATATGCGTCGGATCCTCATGTACCCGGAGTTCGTCGGGCACCCTCTGCGCAAGGACTACCCGAAAGAGAAGCGACAACCGCTCGTGCGCCGCCAAGCAGGAGCGCCGGACTAGCCGTGGACACCAACGACGGACCTTTGGTACCGCCGCAGAGCCGCCGCGTCGTGCTGGGCTTTCAGGACGCCGAAGATCTCGACGCGCCGGATCTTCCGACCGAGTCACTGCCCCTCAACATGGGTCCCTCGCACCCGGCGATGCACGGCACCGTCCGGATGGTGCTAGAGGTCGAAGGCGAGAAGATTTCCAGCGCTGACATCCAGATCGGATACCTCCACCGTTGCTTTGAGAAAGAGTCGGAAAATGCGACGTGGACTCAGGTTTTTCCATATACAGATCGGCTGAACTACATCTCGCCGATGCTCAACAACGTCGGCTACGCGCTGGCGGTCGAGAAGCTGATGGGCATCGCCGACGACATCCCAGAGCGGGCGCTCTTCATCCGGGTGATCGTGGGCGAGGTCTCGCGCATCACCGACCACCTGACCTGCCTCGGCGCCGGCGCCATGGAGCTGGGCGCCTTCACGGTGTTCCTCTATGCGCTCAAGGCGCGCGAGTGGCTGTTCGAGCTGCTGGAAGAGGTCTGCGGCGCGCGGCTGACCTCGACCTATCTGCGTATCGGCGGCGTGTCGTTCGATCTGCCGCCCGAGTTCGGCCCCAAACTGCTCGACATCCTGGCCCGCACGCGGGTGGTCATGAGCGACATCGGCAAGCTGCTCGAGCGCAACCGGATCTTCCGCGACCGGATGGACGGCATCGGGATCATCACCAAGGAAGACGCCCTGGCCTACGGGATCACCGGACCGGTCGGCCGGTCGACGGGTCTGGCCTACGACGTTCGCAAGGACCACCCCTATCTGGTCTACGACCGCTTCGACTTCGACGTCCCGGTCGGCTCGGTGGGCGACAACTTCGACCGCTACGCGGTCCGCGTCGAGGAGATCACCCAGTCGATGTGGATCCTGGAGCAGGCGCTGGCGACCATCCCGCAGGGGCCGGTGATGGTCGGCAATCCGCGCGTCGCGCTGCCGCCCAAGAGCGAGACCTACAACTCGATCGAGGCGATGATCGCCCACTTCAAGATCATCATGGACGGCATCCACGTCCCGCCCGGCGAGGTCTACTCTTATACCGAGGCAGGCAACGGCGAGCTCGGGTTCTACCTGGTCTCCGACGGAAGCGGGCGTCCGTGGAAATGCCGCGTCCGACCGCCCTGCCTGCCGGCTGTCTCAGTCCTAACCAAAGTCCTGCCGGGTCTATTCATCGCGGATGTGGTCCCGACCTTCGGCATGATGAACATGATCGGCGGCGAGTGCGATCGATGACGACGACACCCATCACGACCCCCCCGGTCAGCACGCCCCCCTCGACCGAGATGGTCACCGTGACCATCGACGGCAAGACGCAGCAGTTCCCCAAGGGGACGGCGCTGCTGGAGGCCTGCAACCAGATGGGCGCCGGCGTCCCGTTCTTCTGCTACCACCCGGGCCTGACCTCGCCGGCGGTTTGCCGGCAGTGCCTGGTCGACGTCAAGGGGCAGCCCAAGCCGGTCCCCTCCTGCTATACGCCGGTCGCCGACAAGATGGAGGTGATGACCAGGTCGCCGCGCGCCCTGGACGTCCGGCGCCAGATGCTCGAGTTCACGCTGGTCAACCACCCGATCGACTGCCCGATCTGCGACAAGGCGGGCGAGTGCCTTCTGCAAAAGCACTACTTCGACTGGGACGCCAAGCTGGCGCGCAACGACGGCATCAAGGTCAAGAAGGCCAAGGTGGTCGATATCGGGCCGCGCATCGTGCTCGATCAAGAGCGCTGTATCCTCTGCACCCGCTGCATCCGCGTCTGCGACGAGGTGGCCAAGACCCACCAGCTCGAGATGGCGGACCGCGGCGACCACGAGATCCTGACCACCGCACCCGGACACAAGCTGGATAACCCCTACTCGCTGAACACGGTCGACGTCTGTCCGGTCGGCGCGCTCACCTCGAAGGACTTCCGCTTCGCGATGCGCGCCTGGGAGCTCTTCACGACGCCGTCGATCTGTCCGGGCTGCGCGACCGGGTGCAACGTCGAGGTTCACCACTCGCGCGGCAAGATCCAGCGCCTGGTGCCGCGGCAGAACGATCAGGTCAACGAGTACTGGATGTGCGACGAGGGGCGCCTCACCTACAAGCGCGTCCACGGCGGACGGCTCGCGGCGCCGCTCTCGGGCGGCGTTCCGGTGGACTGGGACAAGGCGCTCGACGACGCCGGCCGGGTGCTGCGCGCGGCGCTCGACGCCGGATCGGCCAGCGTCGGCGTGGTGATGAACGCGCAGTCGACCAACGAGGATCTCTACGCCCTCGCCCGCCTCACCTTCGATCACCTGGGCCTCGGCAAGGCCTACCTGGCCGGCCTCGATCAGGGGTGGAGCGACGACATCCTGGTCAGCGCCGACAAGAACCCGAACACCGCCGGCGCGATGGCGATCGGCGCGGGACGGCTGCGGACCCTGCTCGACCTGGCCAACGATCTCAAGTCGGGCGCCGTGACCACGCTGCTGGTGGTCGGAACCCACGGCGTGATCGGCAAGGACGGCGCGCCCGGCGCGCTCCCGCTCGACCGCCTGCAGACGCTGGTGGTCATCGGCACCCACCGCGACGAGGTGACCGCCGCCGCCAAGGTCGCCCTGCCGCTCGCCGAGTGGGCCGAGAGCGACGGCACCTTCACCAACCGGCTCGGCATGGTCCAACGCGTGCGCGCCGCCTTCCCGCCCGCTGGCGACTCGCTGCCGGGCTGGGAGATCCTGTCGCACCTGGCTCGCAAGCTGGGCGCGGCCATGGAGCTCACCGAGGCCAAGGCGGTGTTCGCCGAGGCCAAGCAGACGCTGCCGTTCATGAAGGATGCGGAGTGGGGCCGGCCGATGCTGCCGGTACAGCTTCGCTTCGCCGGGTCCCGGGGCTGACGCGATGGAATACGGATCCCTAGGCTTCCAGGCCCTCGCGGCGACGATCAAGATCGTCTTCATGATCCTGGGCTTCCTGATGCCGCTGGCCTCGATCCTCACCTGGATGGAGCGGCGCGAGTCGGCGATGATGCAGGACCGGCTCGGTCCGAACCGCGCCAACATCGGCCCTATCAAGCTGCTCGGGATCACGCACTTCATGGCCGACGCCGTGAAGTTCCTCTTCAAGGAGGACTTCGTTCCGCCGAAGGCGCACAAGTTCTTGTTCATGTGGGCGCCGATCATGGCGATGGCGCCGGCGTTGATCGTCGCCGCGATCATCCCGTTCGGACCGCCCCTCTGCTGGAACGAGCTGCTGGAGAAGAACCCCGTCTGCGGGCAGCCCATCCACCTTCAGATCGCGCAGCTCGATGTGGGCCTGCTCTTCTACTTCGCCATCTCGTCGCTGGCGGTCTACGGCGCGACGCTGGCCGGCTGGGCCTCGCACAACAAGTGGGCCATGATGGGCGGGCTGCGCGCGACCTCCCAGATGATGTCGTACGAGGTAACGATGGGGATGGCGGTGCTCGGTTCGTTCCTGGTCTACGGCACGCTGGAGCCCGGCGCGATCGCGGCCCAGCAGACCAGCATCTTCAGCCTCAGCCACTACCATTCGAGCTGGGGGATCTTCCTTCAGCCGGCGGGCTTTGTCCTCTTCCTCACGGCGGCCATCGCGGAGACCAAGCGAACGCCCTTCGACATCCCGGAGGGCGAGCCGGAAATCATCGGCTACTTCGTCGAGTACTCGGGGCTGCGCTTCGGCATGTTCTTCCTGGGCGAGTTCCTCGAGATCGTCGTCTCCAGCGCCATCATGATCACCATCTTCTTCGGCGGCTGGCACATGGGCTCGACCATCGACACGACGCTGAGCGCCCACCTGCCGAACGCCTTCTTCGTGCTGGCAATGTTCGTGCTATGGACGGTCAAGGTCTTCGTGTTCTGCGGCTTCCAGCTCATGATCCGCTGGTCATTGCCCCGTTTCCGGTCCGATCAGCTCATGCGGCTCGGGTGGCAGCGCCTGCTCCCGATCTCGATCTGCAACGTCGTCGCCACCGCGCTGGTCGTTCTGTGGGCGCAGCAGTAGGTTAGGAGAATCGATGGCCGTCGGAATCAAAGTCGTCAACCGCCCGGGAAGCCTGGCCCAGCAGGCCTACCTGCCGGCCATCGCCGAGGGCCTGGGAGTCACGTTTCGCCACTTCATGAAGAACTTCAGCGGCAACGTCGCCAACTTCTTCGTCAAGGGCCAGCGCGCCAAGACAGACATCGCGACCATGGAGTACCCCGAGGAAAAGATGAAGTACCCGGAGCGGAACCGGGGTCTCCACCGCCTCATGCTCCGCGACGACGGCCAGGTCCGCTGCGTGGCCTGCATGATGTGCCCGACCGTCTGCCCCGCCCACTGCATCACGATTGTCCCCGAGGAGGCGCCCGACGGCCGCATCGAGAAGCGCCCCATGATCTTCGAGATCGACGAGCTCCGCTGCGTGGTCTGCGGCCTGTGCGTCGAGGCCTGCCCGTGTGACGCCATCCGGATGGACACCCTCGACCACGCCAAGCCGACCTACCGCCGCGGCGACGCGATCCTCGACAAAGAAGAGCTGATGTCGCGCGGGATCCAGTCCACAGCCGTGCAGGGCGGCGTGGGCGCCTTCTGGCGCGAGCAGGTCGCCGGCAAGCCCCAGACGCCACCCGCCGGCGAGGTGGTCCCCGCAGGCGCGCCGCGCGGTCCGACGCCGCACGCCGACCACGGCCACAAGTAGCCTACGAGACAGCAGCGGCCCTCGCCGAGGATCGCCCGAGGCAACGTGGCCAGCAAGGCTTGGCCCCCGTTCTTCGTGGGACGCAGCCGACTCAGGCCTCCGCCCATTCGAGAACTCGCCGCCGCGGTTGCTTCGCGCATGTTTCTTCGCCGTAAATCTTTGGTCGGCAACCCGATCCCGGCCATCTCGAACGACGGCTGGAAAGCCTTCTTTACCGAGGATATTTTCCCCTTGAGCTTCACGCAGAGCACGGCGCGCTGGACGCCCAACTACAGCCTGCACCTCATCGGAGGCGGCATGACGTATACGTCCCTCCGCGAGTGGTTCGAGGAACTACGACGTGCCGGCACCGCGCGTCCTGTCGGCTATGACGCTGATGCCGGCCGCGTTCGTCAACGAATCGCTCGAAAAATAGGGCATCGTCGGGTTCAACACGGACTGCATCGCCGACATCCACTTCTTCGACATTGGCGGAATCATCCTGTTCACTTCGACTGGCCCCCAGAGTGGCCGTTTGATCGCGCGCGAGATCCCCGCCCTGTTCGACGACGTCGTCCTCACGGAGGCGGGAAGTCGCCTGCTCCGGGTTGGCGAAACCACGCGGAGCTGCCGCCGGTGCAGCGGTGCGTGCGGGCGCTCACAGGAATGCAGATGAAGGTCTGTTCGAGCGGATTGACTCGTGGACGCGGCTGACCATCGTCGAACCCCCTCGCGTGATGAGCGCGCCCGCCGCCTGGCTCACGATGTGAAGCGGAAGATAGAGCGGACCCAAGAGATCGGGCTGCCGGGTGTGCGCGAGCTCATGCGCCAGGGTCAGGCGCGTCTTGAGCGTTCCGTCGTCGAGCATGCCGGGGCGGTAGAGGATCGCGTGCCCGAGCGTGACCGCGCCGACCCAATCGAGACCGAGGCCATGGCGGATCGGGTAGAGCCACCCAACCGCGGCCGGCCCCCGAACGCGGCGTGGAGGCCTGCCGCTGAAGACGAGCCCCGCCAAGTGCCCGAGCAGATTCGTCGGAAGCGCCAACAGACCGCGGATCAACCGGATAAGCACCCTTCGGGACCGCGGCCGTGGTCGCCGCACGCGACCGGCGAGCATCTTATTTCAAAGCGCCGATCGTCCGTTCAGTTGTACGTCGCCGAGAACAAAAGCGAGAACGCGCCCGCCGACCAGGTAAGGGTGGGGTCGTTCTGATCCTTCATCGACCCACCGACGATCTGCGCGGCGATCCCGAGACCCCAATCATACGACACCCACCATTCCTTGCCGACCGAGAAGTCGAAGGCGAGACCGAGCTTCGACGTGTCGAGCTGGTTTCCATTCATGTCGTGGGTCCAGAACCGCGCCAGCGCGAGCGTTCCGGAGAGATACAAGTTGATGTGCCCGAAGTAGTACGCGACGCCGGGACCAATTCCCTGCAGCGAGGTATCGGCGATCTGACTCGACACGCTCGTTCCTGCCATCTGGACGTCGGGGTTCACCGTGTCGGTCTCGAAGAGCGCGCCATAGAGAACGAGGTTGTGCGCGATAACGCCGCCCATGGCCGCGCCTAAAGACAAGCCGCCGCCCCCGATGGTCGTCTTGACCCCACCGGTGGTCGACGACAGGCTGGAAAATCCGATCCCCGTTTGCACCCGGAGAAAAAAACCGTCGTGCGTGTGGAAACCGTCCATCGGTTCTGGCGGCGGCGGATACCCGTACCCTCCCTGCGAATAGGAAGGGGGAGTGCCGTAGTCCGGCGCCAGAGCGGGGGCCGGTATCGCCTCGGCGACGGCCGTCGCGCTTTCCGGCGGGACATCGGGCGGCCGGTCCGGTGGCGCCGCGGGACTCTGCCCGAAGGCGATCCCCGGAACGCCAAAACCAAGAACTGCAACGGTCAAGAATTGACCCAGAGCCACTGCGTTACGCATCTCCTGATGGCCTCCTCTTTGGGCCCCAGTCTCCGCCCGACCGGTCAACCTGTCCACCCGTGCGGTCGGATCGCGCTTGACCGGATTAAAACGAACGCCCATGCTGATTGAGAATCTTCTGCGCGGTACGACACGAAGAGAGATTCTTTTCCCTACAAGAACGCACAAGGGAGCCGCCGCTGGCCGATGGATGTGCACGCCCGCCAGTCGGGAAGCCCGATGCGGTCATACTCAGTGGTTCCCACCTTACGAAAGTAGGGTCCGAGAATTCTTTTCGACCGGCCGAGGCGGAAG
>CAAGKR010105137.1_pt1 | contig 10623 bp, 8 predicted proteins | sample 2556971 | NCBI WGS metagenome assembly CAAGKR01 (sample SAMEA5207829, study PRJEB30636) | soil metagenome | biome: forest; feature: boreal; material: soil | place: USA | collected 2011-09 | depth 1 m
AAACGATGAGGAAACAATCCGCAGGGCAAAGCAACTTTTTGAGGACAATCTTATGAACTTGCGGCATCGATATTTAGAAGATAAGAATCACCGCATTGGAATACAAAAGTTGATTCGTTACCTCTCGGAACCTGGCAATAAGAAGGTCACAATCGAGTTCAAGCAATAGGATCAGGGCGGGCGGCGCAGACATTGGTTTGTGATGTCTGCGACCTCGGGACGCTTAGCTTGAGCGGGTGTGCGAAGGTTTTGAGACGCCCGCCAGGTCACACGACATGTTCAGTGGATGTGTTTAATCTTTTTCTGCATGTAATCCATCAGCAGGTACTGGCCGAGTGTATAAGGCGTGGTGAAGTAGGCTTTGCCGCGACAGATTTCCGTGACCTTCTGGACGAAGTTGATCAAGCCATAATCGCTCGCCAACATGAAGGTATTGATCAAAATTCCGTTGCGGCGGCAGCGCGCCACTTCGTGCAGAGTTTCTGAGACCACCAGCGGGTCGAGTCCAAAAGCATTCTTGTAGATTCTGCCGTCCTCGAGCGTGACGGCGGAAGGTTTGCCGTCGGTAATCATGACAATCTGGCGCATGTCTTTTTTCTGGCGAGAGAGGATTCGCTGCGCCAGCCGCAGTCCCTCGCGGGTATTCGTGTAATATGGTCCCACTTTAACGCGCGCCAGTTCCTGCAGCGGAATCTCCTCCGCCGAATCATGGAACAGCACCATGTGCAGGGAATCGCCTGGATATTGCGTCCTGATCAGGTGCGTGAGGGCGAGCGCCACTCGTTTGGCGGGCGTAAAGCGGTCCTCGCCGTAAAGGATCATGCTGTGCGAGCAATCGAGCATGAGGACAGTGGCGCACGAACTCTGGTACTCGCACTGTCGGACCTGGAGGTCTTTGTACTCGAGGGCGAGTGGCATCTTCAGGCCTTCGCGCTCGATGGCGGAGAGCAGGGTGGCGTTGACGTCCAGGTTCATCGTGTCGCCAAATTCGTAAGGCTTGGTTGCACCATGCGATTCGACGCCGGTGGCAACGTCGCGCGTGTCGTGCCGGCCAAAGCTCGATTTGCCGAGCGACCCGAGAAGATCTTTCAAAGTTTTGTAACCGAGAAAATCCAGGGCCTTGTCAGTGAGCTCGAACTTCACCTCTCCTTCACGTCCTGACGAGGCATCTCCGGGTCCGCGCTGGGTCTGGGTGCCCTGAGGCGGGGGATTTTGAATGCTGATGTAACCTTCTTCCGCCAGCCGCTCCAGCAGTTTGTCAATGAGATCGCGAAGGTCCGAATTCTCATAATTCGCCGCATTCTCCATCAACTTCTTAAGCAGGTCAGGGGGGATCATCCCCTGATTTTGCATGGCATCAAGGAGGGCTTGGTGGAGTTGCTCCATCGTTTGTTCCGGGTCCATTTCGTAAAAATTCGAGTACTGGTTTTCAAAGCCGCTTTGCAGCAGGAATTCCTGAAGGAGCTGCATCAGGTCCTCAGCACTCAAGCCCTCGAAGGGGTCGGCGGTGTATTTGGAGTACTTGATGAATTTCATTTTCTTAAGAAGTCACGACACTGAAGTCAGGAGTCAGAAGCCAGGAGGAAGAACACCCCGGGACGCCCCGACTCCTGACTCCTCTCCTGCTAATTCAACGGCCTTCTTCGCTGTGGCGCAAAACCGCCGGGTTCCTCAATGGGCGATTCGCCACGCGCGGGCCGCTGGTGTTCCGCATGAAATCCGAGTTCCTCGTTGCGGCTGATTTTCTTCAAGGCGTAGAGCCCTTCGAGAATAAATTCGGCACCCGCCACGAGCAGGGCCGGCTCGTCTTTGGGCTTCATGCCGAGGACTTGGGTTTTTTCCAGAAGCCCCTGAATCTTCTTGAATTGCGAATAGATTTCCTCCGTGGGCGCGCCTTCAGGATACTTCAAATTTCCGCCGAGCTCGAACCACTGGATGATGGGGTGAAGGGGGACATTGTCAAAGTATTGCTTGAAGACCCGCGCGGTCGCCTGGCGAATAATCTCGCGCGCCACGCTGTCCGCGCCTTTCAATTCACCTTCGTATTCGAGCTCGAACTTGCCCGTCATGCTGGGAAGAGCGGCATAAATATCGTGGAGTCGCGCTACGGTCGGGCGCTCGTGATTCACCAGGGTGCGGCGTTCGGCGTTGGAAACCACATTCTCAAGCGCCGTGATGGGCATGCGCTGGGAGACCCCCGAGCGTTTGTCAATCTTCTTTTCCTGGCGCGCTTCGAACGCAATGCTCTCCACCACCTCTCGCACAAACTGTGGGATGACGGGATGTGATCCGAACTCACGCCCGTCGCGTTTCGTCCAAGCCTCCTGTTCGGTAATCGCCATGCCTTGCTCGAGAGTGGCGGGGTAGTGCGTGCGAATCTCCGAGCCGATGCGGTCTTTGAGCGGAGTGATGATCTTGCCGCGCGCCGTGTAGTCCTCCGGATTGGCGGTAAAGACCAGCGCCACATCGAGCGGCAGGCGGACGGGGTAGCCTTTGATCTGGACATCGCCTTCCTGCATGATGTTGAAGAGCCCCACTTGAATCTTGCCCGCCAAGTCAGGCAATTCGTTCATGGCAAATATGCCGCGATTGGCGCGTGGCAGGAGGCCGTAGTGGATGGTCAGTTCGCTGGAGAGAGCGTGACCGCCACGCGCCGCCTTGATGGGATCGAGGTCACCGATGATGTCCGCGATGGTTACGTCGGGCGTCGCGAGCTTCTCCACGTACCGTTGGTCGCGGGGTAAGTACTCAATCGGGGTCGCGTCATGACATTCTGCGAGGCGTTCGGAACAAGCGCGGCAGATGGGCTGCAGAGGATCGTCGTTGATCTCGCACCCCGCGACGAAGGGGACTTCGTCGTCAAGCAACGAAATCAGCGAGCGCAAAATCCGGCTCTTCGCCTGCCCACGCAGACCCAGTAGAATAAAATTATGGCGCGAGAGGATGGCGTTGGCGATCTGGGGAACGACCGTGTCATCAAAGCCGATGATCCCGGGGAAGACCGGCTGGTTCAACTCGAGGCGCCTGATGAGATTGGCGCGCATCTCATCCTTTACGCTGCGCGTCCGGTAGTTTGCCTTTTTTAATTCACCCAATGTCCGCGGTCTTTGCATCGTCCAGATCCTCCACAAGGATTATAGGTGAGTCGGCAGGCCAACTCAACGCGCGATTTCCCGGGATTCTTCTAAGTCTGGATTCGTGCGTTGCCGTTTCCGCCCGCCTTGTTTCGGGTTTTCCGGACCATATCGATTTGCGGAATGAGGACTTCGATTGCTTCACGAACCTCGCGCAGCCGTTCCGCCTCATTGCGAACGGATAGAAGTTCCTGTTTGAAGTCCAGGTCGAGGGGAAGGGCTGCGGCGATTCGGAAGGAAAGGTATCGGTAGGGCTTGGGCAGGTGGATGGGCATGTCAGCCGATTTGTGCAACTTCCGCATGGCCTTCTGGAAAAGTTCGATGGCGTGGTCAGCCTCCATCTCAGCAGGGGTATCCTGTCCTGCCTCATCATCGAAAAATTCCACGCCGGCGCGAAGATAAGGAGTTGAGGTGTCGTCCGGGTTCGTCACTAGGACTTCAAACCGTCGTGCGCCCACTGTGAAAATGTCCATGCGGCCGTCAGCATATTTTCGTGTCAGGTTGATGATGCGAGCGCTGCAGCCGACGGCTTGCACCGCCCGATCCTTGGCCAAGACCACGCCGAACTGCTGTTGGCCTGATTCCTCGGCCTTCGCTTTCAGACAATCTCCGATCATTCTTTTGTACCGGTCTTCGAAAATATGAAGGGGGAGCGGCTCTTCAGGCAGAAGCACAACTTCCAGGGGAAACAAAGGCAACAGAAGCTCTTCCATCGGAGACCTCCTGCCGGCGGCCAGCAACCACCAACGCACCGTCAGGCCGCATGGGATAGGATCAAATTTTCCTGCGCCCCGACGATACCCGCGATTATATCGTGAAAAGTCTGGCTTCGAGTCTCCCAGACAAGTGCGGATTCATTCTTAAAAGACTCTCCGCTTCAATCGGTCCACGGTGAACTTCGCTGTATCGGCAACCGCCATCACGGCCATCACACCCGCCTGGACCGGGTCGGTGACCACCAAGTCCGCGGCTTCCGGGACGCTTCCCGCCATATTGAGGCTGATCACGAGGAGGCCCTGCGCGCGGACGTCACGGACGGCCTGCTCGATCTCACCGCCCATCAAAGACCCGGCGAGCACCAAGGCGCGTGCCCGTGGCAGTCGGGCGACGGCACGAACGGCATCCGCCAGGGGTTGCTCGCCAACCAGGGGGATGGTATCCACGGAAATATGTTCGCCACGGATGTTGTGGCGGTCTGCTTCCGAGATGGCGCCGATCGCCACCTGGCCGACCTGCGCCCCTCCGCCCACAATGATGATTCGCTTGCCATACACTTTCTGGAGCGTCTTGACCACGCTTGCCTCGCGCACCACGGCAAGAGCCCGGAGCTCCTCGATCAGCTTTTCGGGCGGTGCGGGCAGGTCGATCTCGAAATAAACACGAGTCTCCGGCCCATGCTCCTCGATGATTTCCACCGAGGCGATGTTGCCGTGCTGTTCGGCGATAACTCCGGTGAGTTGGTGGAGAACGCCCAGCCCGGACTGCACGCGAACTAGAATGCCAATCTTCTCAGCCATGTGAACTCCAGAAAGACCGGACTATAACAGAAATCCCCGGCCAATGTCCTTCGGGTAAGAGCGGTGATCGGTTTTCTGTGGTCAGGAATTGATTCATCGGGCGATTGAGTCATGGAGAGAATAAAGACAACCATCCATTGGACTAGATCTCCAAATCCTGGTCCGCGTTGACCAGAATCCAAAAAACTCCGCCAGCGAAGGTGATGAGGGCGGCAAAATCCAGGGCTTGAGTCCAACCCAGGCGCGTTGCGATGTAGGCAGTGAGAACGGGAGAGAGCCAGCCGCCGATATTGCCCGACATATTCATCATTGCAGAAAGCGATCCGGAAAAGTTCCGCGTCAGGTCGTTGCAAGTGGCCCACCAGGTTGAAGTGGCAAACATATTGAAACCCAGGGCGCCGGAGAGGAATAAAATCGCAAGCACGTTGGCCGATGTATGCGCACCCAGAGTGAGCAATAGAGCCGAACAAGTCATGCCCAGCCAAACCGTCACCTGGCGCCCGCGCCTTTTGCCGAACCTTGCCACGGCACGGTCGGAAAATAATCCTCCCAGCGGCGCCATGAGCATGATGGTCAGGAATGGCGCGGCTCCCCAAAAGCCGCCTTGCTGGATCGTCATTCCGCGGACGCGAACGATATAAATGAAGAACCAGGTGTAGAAGATGTAGTTCGGGTAGCCCTCACAGAAATAACTCAGCATCAATCCCCACGTAGAGCTGTTGGCCAAGAGTTTTTTCCACGGTGGATTCACCTGCTTCGGATCCCTTTGCCGGGGCAGGGAATCCAAGGGTTCAACTCGGGCACGAATAATTGCCAATTCCTGCGCATTGACGCGCGGGTGCTGCTCCGGATGGCTGGTGGCGAAACAATACCATACGAGGGCCACGACAATTCCGATGGCCCCTGACAGGTAAAAAGACATTGGCCACCCCCAACGCTGCATGATCGCCGTGATCAGCACCGGGGTTATGGCTCCGCCGATGCCGATGCCCGTCAGGAATATGCTGTTGGCTACCCCACGCCGAGTATCGCCGACCCAGAAAGCAATAATTCTGTTGGCGTTGGGGAGGCACGCCGCCTCGCCAATGCCGATTAGGAATCGAATAAAGACGAAGGTTCCAACAATGCCCAGCCAATGACGGAGGGGCAGACGAGGGACAAGGCCCGTCGCTGCCGTAAGCACAGACCACCACACAATTGCCGCGGTCAGCACACCGCGCGGGCCATAACGGTCGCCCAGCCATCCGCCCGGCACCTGGAAAAGTGCATAGCCAAGTACAAAGGCGCTCAGAATCCATCCCATCGTCTGAGTGTTGAAGGCGAATTCGTCCTGAATGTATTTTCCTGCGATGCCCATGTTCATCCGGTCGAGGTAAGTCACCGCGGTGATGATCGTGAGGAGGGAAACGATCTGCCAGCGAACGCGCGTGGGCTGAACGACGGGGGGGGCTGGAGGACAAACACCTGGGGTCACTGCGGATGGGTCGTTCATGCGATAGGTGTTCGAACGCGGCGAGCCGTTTCAGCCGATCAAGTTTTCCAGGTATGCCTTTTCTTTCCGGATGTCTTCCATTTGCTGAGGACCGGAGATTTCCCGCTCGATGGTGACCGGGCCTTGATAATCCAGTTCTTTGAGACGCTGGATGAGCTTTGGGAAATCAACCTTGCCCTGTCCGATGGGCACTTCTTCACCGAGCTTTCGGGGGTCCGTGGGGAACAGGCCGTCTTTTGCGTGCAATCCGTGAACGTAATGTCCAATCACATCAAGCGCGTCCACCGGATTGCCCTTGCCATAGAGGATCAAATTGGCAGTGTCGAGATTCACGCCCTGGTTGTCCAGGCCGACGTCTTTGATGAGCCTCAAGAGGGTGATCGGGGTTTCCTGCCCCGTTTCGTATAAAACCATCTGATTATTATCCTTGACGTGCCTTACCACTTCTCGACATGCCTCTACGGCTTCGGCATAGACAGGGTCGTTGGGGTTCTCAGGGATAAACCCAAAATGAGTGTGCAGGGCAGGGATGCCACATTGCCTGGCAAAATCCGACGCCCGTTTGAGGTGGTCGATTCTTTGTCGCCGATACTTATGGGGAACCAGCCCGATGGTGAGAGGGCCCTGATAAAAATCGTAGACATCGGGTCCGGGACCAGAAGTGTTCACGGCAGTGGCTTCGATGCTGTATTTTTCAAGCGCATTCTTGAGGCGCGTCACCCTCTCCGCTCCAAAATTCGTCAGCGACGCCTGGCACGTGGGGACGCCCAGATCGTGGACCTTGGCCATGGCGGCATCAGGGTCTTGATCCACCCCAATGATCAGGCCGAGCCGCATGCCGGTTGTGGCGCCCCGGGCGGAGACACGAGGCATCAGCCCATGGGCCACGGCGACTGCCGAGGCTTGAAGAAAACGTCGACGATTTTGTGCGCTCACCGGTTACCCTCCTGATTTCTATTCAAAGTGTTCTTGAGCGAGCCTTTAACCGATCGGAAGAGCGTCCCCGGAACACCTACCGTGATGTTGTAAGGGGCGCGAATTTCGAGCCATCCCACGGACACAATTTTTCAATGGTCGCGGAGTCAAGCGCGTCCTGACGCCCAACAACATAAAACGAAATTTTCCCTTTCCAGAGCGGTTCGCTCATGGCGCCACGCGCGCGATACTCCACCGTTCCCGTGGCCACCGTGCCGGCAGCGCCTATGTTTTCTTCAGGGGGTTTCAAGACCTGCCGCTCGGATGGAAATGACGCCATGTTTCGGAATTGGAGTGGTGCGTGCCAGAGAGTTATGAGCGTCTTGTTCTCGATTCTTCGAATGACCAGATTCACGCCTTCATTTTCGGGCTGAATTTTGAAAGGCTCGTGGGTTACCAGACACTCGTTCCCATCGCCCACTAGGTCCCGGACATCGAGTGAAGTGATTGCCGATTGTATTTCTGACATGGGAAACCCGAGGAAAGGCCCGGGAACGAATTTTCCCTGGAAGATTTGAAAAGCCTGGAGGCGCGCCTGAGAAAGCATTCGCGAACCAAGAAAGCAGACGAGGGCTGGATCCTGCTTGCCTTGCCGCAGGACATACCGGGCGATCTGAACATTGGACGCTGTGAAGTCATCCAAATAAATTCCTCCCAGTTGCTTGAGGAGCTCGGCATCAGAAGGATAACGGTCGAGAGGTTCAATCTCGATCAGGCTTGTATCCACATTGCCTATGACTGCATCGAGCGTTGCGGGATTGATGGCGCGGACTCGCGTGGTTGCCCCGCCCTTCCGGGACTTCCCGACGAGAACGGTCACCAGCGCCCCACGCTCCAGGTGCAGGACAGGCGAAAGGCGGTTCATCAGGCTGGGTCGCACATCGATGGGGCCGTGCGCAGCGTAGCCCCAGCTCACAGGCGTCGCGTTTTTTTTGTCGTCTGCGGTCGCGCGGGAGGGAATTAGAAAGGAAGCAATGAGGGTGAATGAGAACAGGATTTGTATTTTCATGCCCAGCGCTATTGTTCACCTTTAGGAGCGGTTTGACAAACAAAATCTCGGCGCATAGACTCGACAGCGGTCCCAAGGTTCTTGCCGTGCAATCCGGGCGAGGGCCGGGCTTCCCGCTGTACGGGAACCCCGACGCGGATCCATCAAGAGGAGTCCAGGTGTGTCCCGCCACTGCAGGACACAAAAAGGGAAGGCCGTGAAATTCGGCTACGGTCCCGCCACTGTAAACGGCGGGCCTTGCGCACTCGGGCGGGTGATCACGTGCCCGCGCGAGCCACTGCTCTGAGCGCGTTGTCGCCCGTGAGGGTGACGAACGGGTTGGGGCGGGAAGGTTGAGCAAGGCCGGAAGAACGCCGTGAGTCAGGAGACCTGCCTGGACTTTCAGGGTCGAGTTGGCTGGAACGACTCGCACTCCGTCGCACACTCTTCGCGAGAAAGAGTGGGGCTCATGCGCCCCGCCCTCGTCAAGAGTGAGCGGGGCTTTTTATTTCCATTCAATGGTTCGGGTCTTCAGCATGGTCCGTGGCTCCCAATTCGCAACTCGCAGGCGCGCAGGAAGGGATCGAAATCGTTCCGATGAGGCTGGCCTGCGCGGTCCACTGAAAAACGCGAGCGCGTTAATTTTCTTTCTTATGATCTTGCTGGATGTCACGGCCGCGCCGTCCACCGCGCGAATGGTCACGGACCAAACGGGACGGCGAGTGGATGTTCCAGAAAATCCGCAGCGGTTGATTTCGCTTGCTCCGAGCATTACGGAAACCCTTTACGCGTTGGGATTCGGAGACCGAATCGTGGGTGACACGGAATATTGCGATTATCCTCCGGAGGCGCGCCTCAAGCCCCACGTCGGGGCGCTGCTCAATCCCAGTTTGGAAAAGATCGTGTCCCTCAAACCTGACTTGGTCCTGGGCATTGCGGAGGCCAACCGTCGCGAGACGGCCGACCAACTCGACCGGCTGGGCATCCCGCTCTATGGGCTGACGGCTCATACCGTGGATGAAACTCTGAACTCGATTGAAGATCTGGGTCAAGTGTTGGGGCAAAGGGAGCAAGCCCGCTCGCTGGTGGAGAGACTCAGGCGCCGATTGGAAGTCGTCAAACAGAATGTTGCCGGCCAACCTCGGCCGAGGGTCCTGTTCGTGGTTTGGTATCGTCCCCTCATTACCGCGGGGCCGCATACATTTATTGCGGACGCGATTCGATGGGCGGGTGGCGCCACCATCGCGGACGACCTCTCGGGCGAATGGCCGCGTTTGGGCCTGGAGGACGCTCTCCATCGTGATCCGGACATCATCCTTTTTTCCAGGAGCGAATCGTTTTCGCCCGCGCTCGATGAATTTCAGCAATTGCCCGGCTGGAAAGATTTTCGCGCCGTCAAAAACCATCGGCTGTATTTCATTTCCGATACCATCAACCGGCCCAGCCCGCGTCTGATTGACGCGCTGGAAGAAGTGGAGCACATTCTCCATCCCTCGCAGAGCCCTTCGGTGCCTGGTTCGGAGGCGCCTCGATGATCGTCCTTCCGACCCGGCGAAATGTGCTGGTGTTGATTCTCGTATTGAGTGTGGGTCTGGTCTTCGTGGCCGGAGGAGCCCTGACGATCGGCGGAGTCCATTTGCATTGGGGCGAAGTTTGGACTGGCCTGCTGGGCGCTGACCCGCACGCAGAAGTCACCATCATCGTCCGGCAAATCCGATTGCCTCGGGTCATTCTGGCTGCCTTGGTGGGAGCAGCGTTAGCGGTTTCGGGCACCGTTCTGCAAGCGTTGCTTCGAAATCCTCTGGCGGATCCTTACGTCCTCGGCATTTCGAGCGGCGCGGCGCTCGGCGCCATTGTCGCTCTCTGGGTAGGCGGGCGATTGGCTGCGGCCTCACCACTCATGGCGTTTGGCGGAGCCCTCGTCACCATCGCCTGGGTGTACGTCCTCGGCCGGCGAGGCGGGCGTCTGGCGAGTTATACCCTGCTTCTGGCCGGAGTTATAACGGCTTCATTTCTTTCGGCCATGATTTTGTTTGTATTGACTCTCCTCTCGACGCGCGACGTTCGGGGCATCGCGTTTTGGTTGATGGGCGATTTGAGCGTGGTGACCGACGTCCAACTGCGCGTGCTGATTCCGGTTATCGGATTGTCGATCGGTGCGATTTATATATTCGCCAAGGATCTGAATATTTTGTTGTTGGGTGAGCAGGAAGCCGCGCACTTGGGCGTAAACGTTGCGCGAGTCGAGACGGCCACATTTCTCCTGGCCTCGCTCTTGACGGGCATGGCCGTGTCGGTAAGCGGTGCCATTGGCTACCTGGGACTGCTGGTGCCCCACCTATGCAGGATGTTCGTCGGGAGTGACCACCGAACGCTCTTGCCCGCGGCCGCACTCGGAGGGGCCATCGTTCTCGTGATTTCGGATACCCTCGCACGCACGGTTGTCTCGCCCGCGGAACTTCCTGTCGGCGCAGTCACGGCTGTGGCGGGAGCGCCGGTGTTCATTTACCTGCTTCG
>CAAGKR010339478.1_pt1 | contig 10623 bp, 9 predicted proteins | sample 2556971 | NCBI WGS metagenome assembly CAAGKR01 (sample SAMEA5207829, study PRJEB30636) | soil metagenome | biome: forest; feature: boreal; material: soil | place: USA | collected 2011-09 | depth 1 m
GCCATTGAAGGCGCGCTTTCAGGCGTGGAATTCCAAGACGAGCCCTTCTTCGGCCTTTCGATTCCGTTGAGCGTTCCGCAGGTGCCCTCGGAAATACTCAATCCCAAGAACATGTGGCCCGACAAAGCCGCCTACGATGTGCAAGCCAAGAAATTGGCGGAACTGTTCGCGAGGAATTTCTTGCGTTTCGAAGCACAGGCTTCGGACGGGGTTAAGGCCGTAGCAATCAAGCCTCGCACTTAACGATTCCTCAGCGATCCCTAATCCGGCTCTCACAATCTTTGATGGCTCAGGTCGTTACTATAACCATATCACTTCGTCAAAGGAGTTCTCGTGTTTAGTTTTCGTTCAATACTTGTTCCGGCGGCCTTGGCAACCGCAATCGCGGTGCCTGCCATCGTATTCGCGCAGACGCAACCCTTGACGCCGCTTCAGCCGTCCACACAGGGCCAGCGGCACCGCGGTGGATTTGGGTTCATGCGCCAGATGCGCAGCCTGAATCTCAGCACGCAACAGCAATCTCAAATTCAGCAACTCATGCAGCAATATCGCCAAGCGCACCCTCGCGGCAGCACACCTAACCCGCAAGCGCGTAAAGAGCTGCTCGGTAAAATCATGGCCGTGCTGACGCCGGCTCAACAGCAGCAGCTGAGAACCTTAAGAGCACGCCAATCGCAGTTCGGACGCGAGCGTAATCGCGACCGTTCTCCCCAGCCCTCACCCTCGCCGGCAGTCTAACCGAACAGAGTACGTCCCACAGACGGAGTCATCGCAACGCGATAGCTCCGTCTTCTTGCACCTCGAACCATAGATCGCGCAACGGACGGTCACCGCCGACCGCAATCACATCCATGCCGGCGGAACGCCCGGCGGCAACGCCGTGCGCCGAATCTTCCAGCACGAGGCAATGCTCGGGCCTGGCGCCCAGACGCTCAGCTGCCAGCAGATAACAATCCGGCGCCGGCTTGCCCCGCGCAACATCCTCGGCGGTCACCAACGTTGGCGGCTCGGGCAAGCCGGCGAGTTGAAGCAAGCGGCGCGCCACGCGAAGCGGACACGAAGTCACGACCGCGTGCCGCGCGTTCCGCACGCTGCGCAGCGCCTCCAAAGCGCCTTCCAATGGCTCCCCGACGTCGTCGACGAGCGTTCCATACAGATCGAAGAGCAGGGCATCGTACGGGCCGCGCATACTCCAGAGGTAATGAGCGCAGAAACGCTGGGCATCCTGGTCGGCGGCGGCCCGGCGCCGGGCATCAACGGTGTGATCGCGTCGGCTACGATCGAAGCGGTCAACAGCGGCTTACGCGTAATCGGAATCTACGACGGCTATCATCATCTAGCCAAAGGCGAAACCTCGAACGTTACGGAGCTGCGGATCGAAGACATTTCGCGCATCCACGCAACCGGCGGCTCGATTCTGCGCACCTCGCGGACCAATCCGGCCAAAGACGATGCGACGCTGCAAAAATGCATCGCGGCACTGCGGTCGCTGAACGTCCGCTACCTGATCGCGATAGGTGGCGATGACACGACGTTTGGCGCGAGCAGAATTGCAGAATCCACCAAAGGCGCTATCGGCGTCGCGACGGTACCCAAAACGATCGACAACGATCTGCCTCTTCCCGACAATGCGCCGACGTTTGGATTCGAAACCGCGCGCTCGGTGGGCACCGGCATCATCGAAAGCTTGATGGAGGATGCGCGCACGACGGTGCGCTGGTATCTCGTCGTAAGCATGGGGCGAAAATCCGGCGCGCTCGCACTCGGAATGTGCACAGCGGCCGGAGCGACGCTGGCGGTGATCCCCGAAGAATTCCCTGAAGCGGAACTGGATCTGCAAGCCGTCGTTGACACGATCGTCGGCGCAATCGTAAAACGCGTTGCGAACAATCACGGCTACGGTGTCGCCATCGTTGCCGAAGGCATCGCCGAGCGGCTCTCCGCCGAAAAGCTGGCCGCTCTTGAAAACGTCGCCCGCGATGCCTACGGCCACGTTCGGCTCGCCGACGTTCCGATTGGAACCGTTCTTCGCGACGCCGTGCGCAAGAATCTGGATGATATCGGCGTCACCGCAACGATCGTCAGTAAGGACATCGGATACGAGTTGCGCTGCGCGAAACCCGTGCCATTCGACGTCGAATACACGCGTACGCTGGGGTATGGCGCGGTTCGTTATCTGTTGAACGGCGGCAGCGGTGCGCTGATAGCGTTGTCGGGCGGGCGAGTCGTACCGGTGCATCTTTCGGAACTGCAAGACCCTCAGACGGGACGCGTGCGCGTGCGCATGGTTGACGTGACGACCGAGTCATACGAAGTGGCGCGCAACTACATGATCCGCCTCGAACCCGAAGATCTTCAGGAACCGCGGCTTTCGGCGATCGCGCAGCACACGAAGCTCTCAGCGGCGCAGTTCCGGACCCGGTTCGAACGGGCGACGCATTAGTGCTTCGCCCCGTTGCGTTCGTAGCGGCGCTCATGCTCCTAGCGGCGACACCCTCGGTGCAGCGCGGCTTTTCGATAGAAAGAATCGCCACAATCGACGGCGCGCGCGAGCTCGCAGTTGCGCCGAACGGCGATCTGTTCGTTGGGACCACCGGCTCGAACGTTTACGTGATTCCGCACGCCGATTCAGCCGGCGCCGCCGGCTCGCCGCGGGTATTCGCGCACTTTGACGACGCGCCGGCGGCAGGCGTAGCGCTTTCGGGCAACTCGTTCTACGTCGGGACACAGTTCGCGATATGGCGGATCGCATATAACACGGGTGATCTTCGCGCGCGCTCGGCGCCGCAGAAACTCGCGGCCGTCCGAACGTCCGGTATAGCGCGCGATCACGTCACCACGTCCGTCGCAGTCGTGAAAGACACACTCTACGCGAGCGTCGGATCGTCGTGCAACGCTTGCCGTCCCGATATTGACCAGACACGCGCCACTATTGGGCGAGTGACGGGCGGCAAGTACGTCGTAATTGCTCGCAATATCCGCAATGCAATTGCGCTCACGGCGAACATAAACACCGGATCTCTCTGGACGGGCGTGGCCGGACAGGACGAATTGGCGGCCGGTCATCCGTACGAAATATTCGACGACGTTACCGCCCATGCTCCGGTCGTGAACTACGGCTGGCCGGATTGTTATGAAAATCGCCAAGGCAGCAACTGCAACGGCGTCGCCGTTTCACGCGCCGTGTTTCCGGCCTATGCCACGCCAATCGGAGCTGCGCTTTATCCACAGCACCCGCGCGGACGATACGTCTTTCCCGCACGCTATGCCGGCGGCGCCTTCGTGACTTTGCACGGCTCTTGGCACGGACCGCCCTACGTTGCGCCGCAGGTGGTCTTCGTTCCAATGCATGGCGATTCTCCGCAAACCGGGGTGGATTGGAACGATCCCAACAAACAGTGGAGCGAATTCTTGGGCGGCTATCAGGCGGGCGGCTCCGATCAGCGCATCGGCCGGCCCACCGGCGTAACGGTCGGGCCGCAGAGCGATCTGTTCGTGGCCGACGACATGACAGGCGCAATCTATCGGATTCGCCCGCATTAGAGTACAAGGCGATTATGTCAGAAATCTTTGGAAACGGCGGCGACACGGTTCTTGTCAGCGGGGAGTATGAGTGCTCGGATTGCGGGCACCGCCTGCATTTTGAAAAGGGCGAGGTGTTTCCGCCCGATCATCATCCCGAGAAACCGTGGACCCTTTACCTCGCTTCAGAGGAACTACCCGCGCAACAGACCTCGGGCTAACTCTAAAGCAGGCGCCGCCTCCCGCTAAAGCGTAGGCCGCTACTCCCACGCTTTAGAGAGGCGCGCCATGTCTTTACTGCTTGCAGCTCCTTCGCTCGACGCCGAGACGGCCGACAACGTGGCGCGCGCACTCTGGATGCCCGAGTTCGATTCGAGTGCGTTGTCGCCCGAAACCGCCGAACGTTTAGCTGGTCCCAAGAATTCAAATGCCGCCCTCGGCAAACGGATGCGCGGCTATCTGCAACAGTTGATGAAACGCTCGCAGAGTTTCGTTCCCAGTTATCGCTCGCGCTACGAACTTTTTGACGCCGTTTGCGATGAATTAACCCCGCACCAGGCATATGCGATGTCCTCGCTGATGGGAACCGACACGGTTGAAGGCTACACATTGCTCGGCGAAACGTCCGGATTGCAATTCCCGCGCGATCACCGCGTCTCGGTTGCGCATCAGGTCGGCTGGCACTTTTTTGTGGGAACGGCGAAAGCGGCCAACGGCAAGACTTACGGCGTCGAGCTCATGTTTTGGCAATGGGCGCTTCTTCCGCCCCCGGTAGCGGCGCAGCTTGGCCTGAGCGATATCGAAAACCAAACGATGGAAATTCATTTGGCGGTGACCGAAGCCGGCGACCGGCACTACCGCGCGGCACCGTTGCTGATCGCCGGAACGACCGGATTGATCGAAGTCCAAGACGATCCTTTCCGTTGGACGATCGGGAAGAACAGCATTGAAGCCCGTGATTCCGGCCAGCTCTTTCCGTTGCACCTGCAGGCGAAAGGATGGGACCGCGGATCCACGCCTCACTCCGAGATCGCATGCGATTTACAATTTTCGAGCGGCAAGGGCATTTTGCTTCAGGGCGGCAACGGCTGCGCTCCGTGCTGCGGCGGAATCGGCACGCTATACTATTCGATTCCTCGGCTAGTGCTCGATGGCTCGTGCAGCACGATCGAAATCAATAGTGAGCGTATCGAACTTGTCTCGGGGACGTTCTGGATGGACCACCAATGGGGCACGGGCTTCTTGCCTACCGGCGCGCCGACCGTCGCGCCGCTGCGTGCGGCTTCGTTGCTCGCGGGCCTCAGTCCGGACGGCTGGGATTGGTATCCGCTGCAATTTGACGACAACTACGAGATCACGGTTGCAGCGATGCATACCGTGAAAAACAAAGATTTCTATTTTCAAACCGGCCCCAACCCGCCCGGCGCGATGACCGTTGCGGTGGCCGGCAAAATGATGGACCCTCAAGCCGTCACACACGACATCAAGGGATCGCTCAAAGTAACCGACTGGGTGCGCGCAACGCACACAAATGACGCGAGCTATCCGCCATCGCAAACGTGGTATCCCAACCGCTGGGAATTTTCGTTCGGCGAGCCTGCGCCGGAGCATCTTCGCGAGATTGTCATGACGCCGATTGTCGACGTCGGCCAAACCGGATACTTCGCAAACGGCGCAGAGTACTTGGAGGGCGCGACAACGCTCAGCAGCCCCGACGGACGTTCGATCGGCACCAGCTTCGCCGAGGCGACGGCTTACGCCGATACAACGAAGATTCAAGCACGGCTGGCGGGCCTTTCCGATGACGAGGAGACGCTAAAGCTGCTCGCACCGGTCACGGCCTCGCCGCTGGAACGCCTGGGCGCGACCCTGTACCTTCTTTGGCCGCCGAATGCGAGCGAGCTAAAGAGCGTTCTCGATTGCTGCTCCAAGAATGGCTTGTCGCAGTGATTGGAGCGTTGCGTCTTCTTCCTTTGCTCTTTCTTGCGGCCACCGCGGTGGCTCCGGCAGCAACGCCGCGCGTGTTGACTTTCGAGGATTTGCGGCGCGTCGTTACGGTGAGAGCGCCGCAGATCTCGCCCAACGGCGCGCTAATTGTCTACGTCCGCTCAACGATCGATTGGAAGGCAAACCGCAATCGCAGCGACCTTATTCTCGTCAACGTTGACGGAACCGGCGCACGGACGCTCACGCATGGGCGCGCCGGCGTGGACAAACCGCAGTGGTCGCCGGACGGCGCGCGTCTCGCCTTCCTCGCTTCTCCGGAAAGCGGCAAGCCCGCGCAACTCTACGTCATGCCGATGAACGGCGGCGATGCGCTGCAGATTACAACCAATAAGGCGGGCGTGCAAGACTATGCCTGGCATCCCGACGGCAACGCGATCGCCTACGTCTCCGACGACGACCCCGCCAACCAAAAGGCACTCGACAAACACCTCGATGCGGTCACAATAACCGACAACGACTACCTTACTCGGGAGGCGCCCCAGCCGGCGCACCTATGGCTCGTCGATGCGGCGGTCGGAGCGGCAACCCGTTTAACATCCGGAACGTGGAGCGTTGTGAAAGGCTCCGCGCCGGTTTGGCTGTCCGACGGATCGAAGATCTACTATCAGCGGCAAGCCGATCCGATCTTCGCGCATTTTGTTTCGCAAACCACGTACGCTTACGATGTAAAATCGAAGACCAGCACCGATCTTGGTCTCGGCGTCGATTCGGATCCAAAAATCTGCCTCGTAGAACCTGACTTCGTGGTTACATCTGTTGAATTAACCCGCCAGCCACCATCCGTCCCTCCTTCCAAGTATGAGGCTCACGAGCCCACGCGTTGGTATCTCAGCGTCCTCAAACCACGCCATGGAAGCCTTTATTTGCAGACCGATCTTTCCGAACGCTCCTCAGACACATTGGCGGAGACGTCGAATTCTAGTGGCACAGTTGATCGGAACGTGCATTGGTTTGGTTGTTCGGAAGGCGCTCCGCCGCTGATTGCGACGACCGACGGCGTCCGCAATGTGGTTTGGACCACGACGGAACGGGGTGAAACCGTACGAGCTTCGTTAGGCGACGTCGATTTCGGACCGGACGCGACCCTTTCCAATAATGGTGCCGTTGCCTTTGTAGGTTTGCGTCCAGACCGGCCGGCAGACATTTACTATCTTCCTCCAGGCGCCTTTGCTTTACATGGCACGTCCTTACCTAAACAAATCACCAACGAAAACGCGTGGATGAACGATTTCACCGTCGCACGATCTGAAGCGTTCGAATGGCAGACCGATCTCGGCACGAAGGCTGATGGCGTCTTAACTTACCCCGTGCATTATGTCGCAGGACGGAAGTATCCACTCGTGCTCGACATTCACGGCGGCCCGGTATCGACGTCCACATGGGACATGACCGGACTCGAGGGTTTGTCGCTCGTCCAAATCCTGGCAGCGCACGACTACTTCGTGTTTCGTCCGAACTATCGCGGCAGCGATAATCTCGGCGATGCATTTCTGCAAGCCATTGTCGGTGACGTTACGAGCGGTCCGGGCCGTGACAACCTCGCTGCGGTTGCCGCATTGCGCGCGACCGGAATGATCGACGAGAGTCGAATCGGCGTCTCGGGGTGGTCGGGCGGCGGCCTCCAAACGTCGTGGCTGATCGGCCACGCGAACTTCTGGCGGGCCGCCGTGATGGGCGCGGCAGTGACCGACTGGTATCAACAGGCCGTGCTCGCCGACATCAACGAGAATTTCGCGCAGACCTTCTTCAACGGAACGCTGCCGTTCAATCCATCCGGACGCGCGGCGTATGCAGCCGAATCGCCGATTACCTTTGCGACCAACGTCAAGACGCCGACGCTAATTCTCAGCGATACGCGCGATCAACGCGTTCCGGTTTCGCAGGCATACACGTTTTACCATGCGCTGCGCGACCGCGGCGCGACGGTGAAGTTCACCGCCTTCCCGCGAGCCGGGCATTTCCCGACCGACCCGGTTGGCCGCGAAATGGCCTTGCGCGCCTGGGCCGGCTGGCTCGAAAGGTGGCTGAAGTAATGCTTCTCGCGGTCACGACTCCGCCGGCACATACCCTAACACTGACACTCTCAGATCTCCGAAAGACCGTAAGCCTCGCATCGCCTCAGATCACGCCGGACGGACGCAGCGTTGCACTGGTCGTGCGACGCAACGATTACGAAAAAGACCGCACGAAGGCCGATCTCGTTCTCGTGAATGTGCGTACCCACGCCGCGCGCACCTTGCTGCACGATGTGACCGGCCTCGGCCAGATCGCCTGGTCGCCCGACGGTTCGCGCCTCGCCTACGTCGCGCAAGGCGTGGTCGATCCGGACGATCCGGCTTTAGAACATACGTCGCAGATCTTCATCCTACCGATGAACGGCGGAGAACCCGTGCAGGTGACGCACGAAACAAACGGCGTCGATGGGTTTGCCTGGCGCCCGGACGAGCGCGCGTTCGCCTATAGCGCGCATATCGCAGCGCCCAACGCGAAGGCCATTAAAGCGCACGAAGATGCGTTCGATGTCACCGACGATGCCTGGACCGACCAAGCCGCTCCCACGCCGGAATGTCTTTATCAAATCGCAACTGCCGGCGGAAAGCCGCAACGCATCGGCAACGGTGATTGGAGCGTTGGCGGCGGATTCACTTACTCTGCAAACGGGCGCAGCGTTTTCGTGACGCGGCTCGCCGACCATCGTCACCCCAACCGCTATCTCTCGCGACAGCTCGTTCGTATCGACGCGCGCACCGGACGTGCGACGGCGCTACCACAGCTCTCGCCGACGCAAAGCGATCCCTTGCGCGCAGTATCTGGGCAAATAGCGTTTGCTTTTGCAAATCCGCGCGGCACGATGCAGAACGAAATCGCACTTGCCGGCGCCAACGGCATGAACCCGCGCAGCATTACGACGCATTTGAACCGCAACGTCGCCGACGCTTCGTTCTTGCCCGGCGGCTCGCTGTTGCTTACCGCTAATGATGCCACCCAGCGCCGCCTCTTTCGCGTCTCGCCGGCAGGCGCTGTTGCCGTCGTACCGATCGGGACGATCAACGCGAGCGCGGCGACGGTTTCAAATAATGGAACGATTGCGTTCACCGGCGTCGCGCCGGACCGGCCGACGGAGCTCTATCTGGTAACGCCGAACGCGCGCCCTCCGGTTAGACTTACGAATTACAACGGTTGGATCTCGCGCTACCGCCTGGGCGTCACGCGTCCGGTGACGTGGCGCACGTTCGACGGCATGACCGCCGACGGCGTCCTGACATCCCCGCCGTCATCTGCAACGCCAAAAGGAACGCGCGCACCGCTGGTGCTTTACATTCACGGCGGACCGACGTCGGCTTCAACAACGGGTTACTCTGGTTTCGTCCAGGTGATGGCGGCACATGGCTGGTTCGTCTTTCAGCCAAACTATCGCGGCAGCGACAATTTGGGCCTCGAGTATGCGCGCACGACGGTTCCGCACATCACCAGCGTTCCCGGGCGCGACATCGAGGCGGGCCTGGCGAAAGTGTTGGCATCCGCTGCGGTCGACACGACCCGAATAGGCGTTTCGGGCTGGAGCGAGGGCGGGCTCATGACGTCATGGCTGATCACGCAGGATCGGCGCTGGCGCGCCGCCGTTTCGGGCGCCGCGGTCAACGACTGGGTTCAATACGACGCGATGAGCGATGCCAAGGACTTCGCGCCGCAGTTTATCGGCAAGTCGCCCTGGTCGAGCTCCGCCGAATACAATCTTTACGAAGCAGAGTCGCCTTTGAGCTATGCCGGGAACGTTCGAACGCCGACACTGATAATGAGTGACGCCGGCGACTTCAGAGTCCCGATGCCGCTCGCCTATGAGTTTTATCACGACGTTCGCGCGACGGGCACACCCGTACAGTTCGTCGTCTACCCGGTCGTGGGGCATTTTCCGCGCGATCCGGTGCGCATAGAAGACATCTACCGCCGCTGGGAGGCTTGGTTCGTGAAGTACTTGGGATCATGATTATCTACGACGTCATCCACTATCTTACGATCATGGTCGCCGTCGGCGTGGCGTTGGCGGTCTTCGGCATGTTTTATCGCGGCAACGACGGCGGTAAGATGTGGAACGCGGGCCTGTTGATAGCGGTTTTCGGCGTTTTCAGCCAAGAATGGGTGCTGCACGCGCCGCCCTGGCCGTTTCCGGTACTCATCACCGGACTGATTGCGCTCCTATTGCTGGTCAGGCTCCTCGGCATCGTTCCCACGCTGAACCGGCCCGTTTCCGATCTCTGGAAGAACCGCTAGGCCTGCACGACTGCGTACTATTGCGAGCGCGATCGCATTCCGAGTCTAATGCCGTGGCCCGATTCGATCGGTTCGACCGCCGGGCCGCAGATACCAGACGAGATCGCTGCGCTGGTCGTTCCCGCGGATAGCGTTCTCGACGAGCTTTCGGAAGTATCGATTAACGGAGCGCGGCTGACTGGAGCGCAGTTCCAGAGTTTGCTGCTCTCCCAATCGCGGCTAACGAAGGTTGACTTAACAGAAAGCCGCCTCTCGCGGCTGCATGCCACCGACGTCCAGTTCGAGGAGTGCAATCTCTCGAACGCGAGGATGCCAGACGCTTCGTTCTGGCGTGTCATGCTTTCGCAGAGTAAACTCGCCGGCATCCAGGTGACCGAAAGTACTTTCGTGGACGTCGAGTTCCGCGGTTGCCGTCTGGACTTTGCGTCGTTTGCCGAAGTGAAGTTTAAACATGTGACGTTCCACAACTGCCAGATCCGCGAAGCCGACTTCTCCAAGGCGATATTCGACCACGTTCGATTCGTTGAGTGCGACCTCACTCGTGCAACGTTCAGCCATACGCGGATTCAGCGGTCGGAGATGCGCCGATGCGTGCTGACCGGACTCAGAGGGCTGGCCGAGCTGCGAGGCATCGCGATGGAATGGAACGACATCCTCGCGCACGCCGACCTGCTCGCCTTCGAGATTGGCATCGAGATTGCAGCTGACGCATAATGCTGGTCACACAAAAGAAGCCCGCCGGCGTTAGCCGGCGAGCTTCTCCTACTTAATCTGGCGCCGACCTACTTTCGAGGAACCTTGCGGATCGACTATCATCGGCGC
>CAAGKR010203647.1_pt1 | contig 10622 bp, 12 predicted proteins | sample 2556971 | NCBI WGS metagenome assembly CAAGKR01 (sample SAMEA5207829, study PRJEB30636) | soil metagenome | biome: forest; feature: boreal; material: soil | place: USA | collected 2011-09 | depth 1 m
AGCGCTCGTGCCCGAGTTTATTCCACTGATCGATGACCGTGACGCCGGCTTTTTTCTCGTGCTTTTTCGCGAGCGTTCGATCGAGATCGTTCATGGCGCGGCCTCCGATTTCGGCGCCAGGTGTGACCGCTAGTGTGACTCGCACAAGCATTTTCGGGAATCCTCACGAACACGAGTTTTCTAAAGCCTCGGTATTTACCGCTCCGGAATCCTCCGGAATCCTGGGAGCCATTCTCCGAAGATCATTCCCGCTTTTGAATGGATGAATAATTCTCGGCATGATCGGCGGATGTGGTTCGTCGACGTCGATCGGCTCCAGGTCGCAGGTGGTGTCGTGGCCGTCGTCGGCGGCGGCGTTCAGCTTGATGGTCAAATGCGCGTTGGATTCAGTGAGCGCTGTGATGCGGATATTCTGATGATGAGCGTCGAGGCGGAGTTGATCGACGAGCTTTTCTAGGTCGTGCGTGCGCCCGGTGAGCGCGATGGCGCGGATGGTGGCGGCGCCGAAGGCGATCAGTAAGCGATCGATGTCGATGTCGGAATGCTGGGTCATACCGGGCCTCCTCCGCCGTGAACCATGAAGGCGGGTTGAACGGTCGTATAGCCAGACAACAGGCTGGTGGCCTGCACCGAGATCGAGGTGATGTTGCCATGCGTTCCGAAGGTGATGATCGCGGTCAGGTTGGCGATTTTTGTGATCGACCCGTCGTAGATGCCGTCGAGATTGATCGTATTCGCCGCGCCGTAGCTCGGCGTGATGACGCCCGACGAAACATGCTTATTCGTGGCCGTCGACCCAGATGAGACCGCCGTGACGGGAGAGGCCCCGGTACGACTGACGCTGTACTGAGTGAAGCCAATCGATCCGCGCAGGTGAAACGTGGCGGCGCCATCATAGAACGCTTCGAGATAAAAATTGACCAGCAGCAAATAGGCCCAGGCAGTCGAGCCCGAGCTGTCGTTCGCCAGGATCTTTAACGATCCATCGATGGCAAACTGCTCGCCGTGATCGATGCGGATCGGCGGGGTGACCGCTTCGGCGGTGTCGGTGGTGACTGCTGTGGCTCCGCTATTGGCGACGAACGACGGAAAACGGCCAGGCTTGTAGCCCTGCGTCATCGCGGCCCAGGTGAGCAGCGGATAGCGATGCGCGTCTTGTTCGTAATACGAAGCCAGCGGCCACGGCAGGGCGAAGCGTGCGCCGGAATTGCCGACGGCGTTCACGTGCATGTAGGTGTGGGTGTTGTCGGCGGCCGAGCCGTTGATCGTGGTCTGAATGGCGGCGCCGGAGGCGTCGAGAATGGTGCCGTAGCCGAGTGGGGCGGCGATCGTTCCGACGCGCTCGATCAGTGCCGGAATCGGCACACTGCTGCCAGTGCTGACGGCGACGCGGACATAACGTAGCGCGCGGTACAAGGTGCGCTTGACCGAGCTGCGTGTGAGGATGCCGACGGCCTCGACCTCGTAGCAATGGTCGCCGAAAGTTACCGGCACGCAGCTGGTCTTGCTGTCGATCCAGCCGAGTTGAACCGGATCGAGCACTTCGCCTTCATCGTCCGTCAACTGACATTCGCTACCATCGGTCGACACGCCATGCACCCAGCGGATGCGGGCGAAGATGGTCGGACGACTGCCACCGCGCACCGGCGACTGGCGCAGCCCCAATTCGAGTTTTGCGATGCGATCTTCGAGCGTCGCCTCGCGATTGCCTTGGCGTGCGAGCTGGCTGATCACGCGATGATCCCCTGATCGAAATCGGGAACCATGCACTCGGTGGCATAGCTGGTATCGAAGCTGTCGCCGTTGCGCACCCAGCGCCGCTGGGTGATCACCGCGTTGACGGTCGTGGTATGATCACCCTGAATCACGGACGTCAGCAGCGTGCCGACTTTGTAGGTCGATGCGATATCAAGCGTGCCGCGTTTGATCCATGAGCATTCGATCTTAGGAAATTCATACCAGGCGCGTGCCAGCGCCAGTGCCTGACGCAGAAGATCGGTGTCATCGCGCAGGACGGCGTCGCCGCTGGAATAACTCAGGACGCCGGGGCAGCTGGTGATGGTCTTGTCGAGGATGATCCACTGCTCGGCGTCGTCGACTCTGATGGTCTTGGTGCGTGGGGTATTGCGCGGCCATTCGGCCGGATCGCGCCCCCAGGAAACCATCAGCGGCACCGGCTCTTCGACGGTGACGGTGAAGATCAGGCGCGCGATGCCGGCGGCAAACCAGTTGCTGATCTCCAGGGCATCGTCGGGTTCGGATCCCAACACGATGGCCGGCGGCGATTCCTCGATGCGCAGGTGGTATCTGCCAGAGAGATCTTCACAGGCGCCGCCCAGGACGTATTCGACGATTGCGATGGGCTCGGCGTCGAAGTCGGTCTTGACGTAGGCGCCAGGAGTGATCAGCGCATGATTCGCCTGCGCCTTCATCATGCGCAACAGCTTCAGCGTGGTGCTGGACGGCGACGCCCCCGGCGACGCGCCGTCGAGGTAGCTGCGCGCGCCGGTATAACCGCCGACGCCATACGCCGCGAGATCGGGCGCCGAGCTGGTCGCCGGATCCGTATAGGCGCGAACATTACGCAGGCCGATGGTCGTGTCTTCATCGAGCTGGCCGCCGTTCCAGGTGCTCTGCAACGGGAAACGCCGCCAGATCATCTGCTGCTGTGGGCCTTTGGCGTCGTCGATGAACGGATTCCAACTGGATTCCAAGGATGAGTCCCAGCCCTTACCGTAGGTCTGCGGGCTCGTCGGTTTGAATTCGCCGGAGAATGTGACCTTCGGCTGCTTGCCCTTGACGATGATGCGATCACAGACTTCCTGGTAGTCGTAGCGCAGTTGCAGTTCGTCGAGAGTGATGTCGCCGCGGTAATCCAGCGACGCCGTCGACGTCGCCGCCGGCAGTGTAAACGACCCGACGACGATGGCGGCCTGGGCGGCGGAACGGACATTGATCGTCGCGGTGACGCCAGAGACCGACAAGTTCCAGGTCAGGCCGCGGCGCTGGTTGATGAGATGATTGAGCGCTGAAAAAACCGTCTCGCCATCGAGATCGAGCTTGTTGACGACGTAGTCGAGGGCCGAGGTCTGGCCGGCGATCGCCCATTTCAAGGTCGACAGACTGGTGAAATGCGGCGGCAGCCCGAGATCGATGCGGGCGTGCCCGTAGAGCACTTGTTTGACGACGTCGAGCGCCGTCCATTGGACCGCCGACGTGTTGTACCGATTATGCACCGGCATGGCGTTGCCGCCCCAAGTGACGGTGCTGGTATATTTATCGCCGCCGACCTCGGCGTTGAACACCGGGCAATAGCCCGGATCGAAAGCGACCGACGATGACAAGTTCGCCGAGAGTTCGAAACCGCGTTGAATCGCGATCTGTTCCAGGACGTACGGCAGGCCAAGGGCGATGTGATCGAACTCGCCGCCGACGTCGGTCGATGACTGTCCTTCCGGCACTTCCGTGGCGTCAACAAATGTTCCCCACCAGAAAGCGGTATAGGTGACGCCGTCGACGGTGATCGCGCCGCTGAGATCCTTTTTCAGCAAGCGCACGAACTGCCCGAAAAACATCGGCACGCTGCCGTCAAACGTGCGGCCGGTGTCCGGGGCTGGCCCCTGCGAGGCGAACGCGGTGTCGCTGCCATATTTGACCACGCCGTAAAGATTTTTGAACTGCGCGTCGCCGAACTTCTGCCCGCATGGTTCCGAGCCACCTATCCAGATCAATTGCTGCTGCGTCGTCCAGTCGGCGTCGAGCGCCGGGTAGGTCGTGCAGGTTTGCACGATGACCGGATCGACGGCGACGATCGTCGTGGTCATGCCGTCACCGCCACCGGCAACAGATCCCAGTCAGCGCTGACACGAAATACGCCGGCGGTGAAGGTCGCCGACGGCACCGCGACCACGCCAAGCACGGCGACGTTCGTCCACGATTCGCCCATCGAATCGACGACGGTGATCAAGCTGGTGCCGGTCATCATCGCGCGATAGGCGTCGATCAGCGTGCGGGCCGTTGAGATTGTTCCGGAGACTTCGACTTCGGTATGGATGCGGCAAGGTTGGGTTTTCCAAGAGCTGCGCACCACGATCGCGCCATCGACGCCGGCGGCGCCGTCGTCCATGCGCGTGCGACGAATCGCCGAAATCAGGCGACCCTGGAATACCGTCACCGTGCTGCCGCCGATCGATGCCATGGCTATTTCCCGTTGCTGCTGTTGAAGGAATCCTGCATGCGGCCCTTCTGGGTACGTAGCGATCCCATCCCACCGAACGCGCCCGCGAAGTCTTGGAGAGCAGCCATGAAGCGGTTATCGGATTTGATCATGCGGTCCATATCCCGCATCTTTTCGTCGTGCGCCGACCTCAGATCGTTATATGCCTTCTGCAGAGGATCGGCTGCCACGTCTCGCTCGGCAACCGCGGCAGCGCCGCCGTTGGCAATAGTCGCGTTGCGCTCAAGGCGCGCGATTTCGTTGCGGGTGTCGATATCCTTGCCGCCTTGGTTCAGGAAGGTGGTGTTTGTATTGGCTTGGGCCTGATGGAAGTTCCCGACTGGATCGATGCCGGCGTAACCGGTATGCTTGGAATAAAAAGACGACTCGAAGAGATCGCGGCCTTGCTGGGTGTCGAGCAGTGTCCCGGCTCTCGCCGCTGCTTCCGCGGCCTTTTCGAACGGCACGCCGGCACGCGCTAAACTGAGCGCCGAATCCATCGCCTTCTGTGAGCGGAAGCCTTGACCGTTGCGGCCATAGATCGCGGTGACGCCGCGATTAGCTTCGCTCGTGGAAATTCCAAGTCCCGAATGCTCGGCAATGTCGACCGCGGCGCGGTAGGCTTGCTCACCGCCGGCGGCGCGCAGCGAGCGAATCTCGCCGACCTGCGCATCGCCGGACTTTGCCTGGCTATTAATGACGTCCTGGCCGCCTTTCATCGCATCACGCATCTGCTTATGGGCATCGATCGCCATGCGGGCGGTCTCGATGTTGCGCTTAACAATCGCATCAAAGACTTTGAAAGCGATGCCGGCGCCGACCGCGGCGATACCCACCGCCATCAGGCCGCCACTAAGGCCAGACGCATGGCCGAGATGTCCCGCCAATTGACCGCTTTCGCCGCCCATCATGCGCAAGGCGCGTCCAAGTTGACTGATTGGGCCGTGCGCGTTGGTGGCGCCCTTCGCGGTGTCGCTGAAGGCCGCGCCGGCGGAAAGCTGGAAGTCTCGCGCTTCCTTGTTCGCTTTCTTGGTCGCGGCGGTCAGTTTATCGGTGCCGCTGGTCGCGGCGGTCAGGCCGTTGCCTCGCAGGGAGGTGGTGATCGATGCCTGCAGGTCATTGCCGCTCATATCTTGCCCCCTCGCAGACGACGTCGCTCGGCTAGTTCGATCTGGCGCTTCACCAGCGGCCAGGCAATCGCATGCACACGCTTTTCGATCCACTGACCATCGGAATGATTCAATGAATTCAGATCGAGGAATTCGCCGCGATATTGCGGCCGGAGATTCAAGACGCGAGCCGCCGGCAACGTCATGATCGTGGTGACGGTCTCGACCTTGTTGCGATTCGTGAGATTGAAGCCGGTGCCTTGCTTCTTGATCAGATCGCGCAGATGCCCGTTGCCCGCCGTTCCGGCCGGCGTCGGCGAGGTGAACGGCAGGTAGCGCCCGAAGAATTTGGTGACGCGCCGCATATAGCCGCCAGTGCGGCGTTGGATCTGCGCGGCATATCCTTCGCTGAATCGGCGCGCGATGCCGGGATTGCCGAACGCCCGAGACGCGCCGGTCATGAATTCGGCCAGGGCCTGCTTCTGCGCTTTTTTATAGATCGTCATGATGCGCGCGACACCCTTGGTGCCGGGATTCTGCTCGATCCACGACCAGAGACCGTTGCCCTCTAAGGTGATTTCAAAGGGCATCAGCCACCTGCTCACGAACGGCGGCATCGATATCGGCGATCAGATCGAGGCGATCCATGGCTGCGAAGATCACGCGCAATTGCATCAGCTCGGAGAGCCAACGCGCTGCTTCGATCTCACAGCTGGCGACCAGATGGCCAACCTGCAGTAATTCAATCGTCAGCGCAGTCACGGCGGCGTTGCGCTTGGCCAGGTCGTCGTCGAGGGCGATGTGCTGCGCGATCGCTAGCAGACGCTCCTGCATGCTGGTGATCTCGGGCGACGCGATCCATTCACCGCCCGAAAAGATACGATCGACCGCAGTCACATAGCCGCTGTCCTTGTCGTCTGGATCCGACAGCGTCAGCAAAACCGGAACGCGCCAGACGTGCCCGGCTTCGGCGCCGGCGATGACATGCCAGCGCAGAATTCGTTGACTGCACGACAGGCGCAACAGGTCCTGCGGGCGCTTGCCGTCGAGCAGGATCCACCAGCCGCCGGACGTCTTGAGCCAGCGCGGTTTACTTTCGGCATCGTAGTGCGTCGCGTAGACCAGGCCGGTGCCGCCATCCGGCGACATGCCCGGGAGTGGGCGCATCGTCGAGGCGTGCGGACAGTGCGCCGGCTTGGCGACGCCGTCCGGGCAATAATAACTCGGAAAGGGATCGAGTTCATTCATGCGGTGGTCAGGACCAGCGGCAGGGTGCTGCCGCCGTAGGTGGTGCGCACGACGAGACGCCGACCGATCGGTGAGCCCTGGCCGGCGCTCATGCTTTCCTCGATGCCCCAGGCGCCGGTGAGCGTCGCGGTGATGATCGCGCTCGCGAGCGTGCCGCCGGCCGCCACCTGCGTGAACACCGCGCTGCTGGCGCCGGTGCCTTCTCCGACATCGAGATCGCCGACGTCGGCCGACATCACGATCCCCAGGTGACCGCGGACGCCGGCGCCGGAGATGTCGACGGGATACGGCAGGCCGGTGTTGAAATCAAAGTCGAGTTTCGGATCGATGGAGATCTCGACGTCGTTGACGTGCGTCATCGCATTGCCGCCGATGGTAAGCGCGGTCAGCACGAACTTCTCGACCGGGACCTGTTGGGTCGGCAGTGCGACCTGGGTGTCGGTGAAGACCGCGGCGGTGCCGTTCGATGATTTGAACAGCGAACGCATGCCGAGCATCAGGTGATCGCCGAGGGTCCATTTCAGACCGCTGGCATAGATGCAGCCGCGCGCCGCTTGACGCATGCGATGCACGCTGCCGGAAGCATACCCGGGGCCGTCGGCCTTGGCGCCATACATCTGCAGACCGTTGCTGGCATCAAGCGCCAGGTACGGCAGGTCTGGTGTGCCGGTGAACGCGCCGAGCGCGGTGAGCAGCGTCTTCGCGGCATAGGTCGACAACTCGGCAGTCGATCCGACCTGGAGGACGTTGTGCAGGGTCTCGTACTTCGCGCCGTCCGAGCCTTCGCTCGCGATCTTGCGACCGTGATCGATCTGGTAGCCCTTCACGCCGCTGTAGTACGTGCCGTTGATCTTGACCGCTTGAATGCCGAATTTCGCCATGGGAGATTCCTTGCTTGAAAAAGTGAAACTAGATGACGTCCGCCCAATCGATGGTGATCAGGAAGTCGAAAGCTTTGGATTTGGCGCCGGTTTCATCCGGGCGCGACGGGCCGGCGGTGTTCACCGAATGGCCCATCAATTTTCCAGTGGCACCGAATTGCGCCTGAATCTCGTCGGCGATCGCGCCCATGAGATTGGCGCCGCGCGTGTAGGCGTCGTTCGGCGCCTCGTCGGTGGTGAGCGGTGTGCGCACCACGATCTCGACCTTGCCGGAGTGACGAAATTCGCGGTAGGCGATCGGCTCGCGCGTGAAATCCTGCGACGACACCAGCGCATAGCTGACGTCCGGGCCGATCACGAACGCATCGCCCAGACAGTTGATCGCCTTCTGCGGCGTCTCGTCGTCGGCGCCGGTTTCATTCGGCAGTCCGCCGACGCCCTTGATGATCAGCGCCTTGGCGGCGGCGATCTTGGCGGCGGCGTCGCCGGTGGCGCCGATCAGTGTCTGGAACGTGGCCGAGGCCGCGACCATCGCGATCGCGTACTCGACGACCAACGCCTCGAAGCTGCTGGCGGCGGTAGGCATCAGTCGACCTTCTGCGTGCCGGCGCCGCCGGCCGAGTGGATGCGCTCGAGTTTCACTTCCAGATCGACAGCGCCGTGGCCGTCCGGGTTGGCGGTCATCACCGTCCAGGTGCCGACGTAATCACTCGGATCGGCGAAGATGACCTGATCGCCGCGGCGCGGTTTGCGGACGACGGCAGTGCGCTCAACGATGCCGTTGCACAGGTCGGTCAGGCTGGCGACCAACTGCATGGTGCGACGGTCGAGCACATCGCCATCAGAATAAATCATCGGCGTCGGCGACCCGGCCACCATGCGGCAGACGAAACCGACGGTCTCGCCGGCCGGCAGATAGGTCACCTCTTCCGCGAACTCGTTGGTCGAGCGCAAAAAAATCTTGTTCACCGAGCCGCTGATGACGCTTTTCAAACTCATGCGATCAGCCCCCGGATGCCGGCGATCGGCAGCGAGTTGACGCAGGTTATTTTCTTGCCGGCCAGCACGATCTGGATTTCGACCGCGACCCACGGAGCGCGAATGGTGTCGGTCTCGGCGCCGACGAGCGCCACCTGGCCGATACCGAGCGTCCAGTTGGACGAGCCATAAGCGGAGTCGCAGGTATAAGGCCCGGCCAGGCGCTGGGTGCGGTCGATCGAGACGATCGCGAGTTTCACGCTGCTGGCGCCGGCGAAGTCGAGCACGTCGCCGTCGTCGTCCAAGACGGTGAACGACAGGTCGCAGTCATCACCGAACACGATTTGCGGTTTATGCGACATGGTGTCCTTAGCGCACGCGCGCGGTGATGGAGTTGGCGACGCGAGCCGTGATCGTCGCATTGGAGGCGCGGCGCACGGTGATATGGATCGACGGCGGCGTATGCACGAGGACTTCCACCGCCCAGCCGCGACCGCTGGCGCGCACCGCCATGTTCGCGGAATGCACGGACACCGATCGCGCGGCGCCGCGGCCGGTGGCGAGCGCGAAGGAGAAGCCAGAGTGAGCATTGACGGCGCGATCGAAACCGCGACCCGAGCAGCGGACGACCATCGGATGTATGCTCGCCATCACGGCAACGTCAGCACCGCGGCCGGAGCACACCCCCCGCGTGGTGACGGCATGCGCGTTCACCCCGCGCGGCGAGCCACGGCCCGAGCACACCACCGCGGCGACGTGCTGCGCGATGACGACCGTTTGATAAAACAGCGCATTGGCGCCGATCACGTCGACCAGGGAAAGGTCCGCGTCGTTGCCGACAGCGTCGCGAATCGTCGCGCCGTTGAGCGACAGGGCCGACGTGCTGGCGAAATCCAAGGCCGCGCTGGCGTCACTGGTGCCGATCGGATAGGTGAATCGCAATAACGTTTCATCGCCGGAGAACGACAGGGAGCTGTCGACGTACGTCGCCGTGCCGCCGGAATTCAATGCCAAGGTCGGGACGCCGCTGGCGACCGTGACTAATTCGCTCATGCGGACGAACAGATTGATCGTTTCACCGCCGTAATGAATGACCGCGGGATCGTCGGTGGCGAGATCAGCGACGACCGGCGCGGTGATGTCCGGGTAGACGATGGCCTTGTTGTAGGCGAGTGCCCCCGGCGTCGACGCGCCCATAGGCAATACCAGGCTGGCATCATTGCCGGCGAGATCCTTGATTGTGCCGCTGGAAATAATGGTCGAGGCGTCCATGTCGGCGGTCGATGTGCCGATGGCGACCGACACCCGAAAAACCAGCGTAGCGGTGCCGGTGCCAGACAGGTAGAAAGCGGTGCCGGCGGTCGTTCCGAATTTCGGCGTGAAGGTGACGTCGACGGCGCGCGAATAGAGCACGGACACATCGACCGTGTCCGGCGGCGTGAACGATCCGTCAGCGTGATCGCTGGTGACGTTGAGCACATGCGCCGGGGTGAACATGACGGCGGCGGCTGCGCCGCGGCCGGTGGAGCGCGCGGCGATCTTATATCCGCGCGTCAGTGCCGCGGCGCAGGTGCCGCGGCCGGTAGAGCGTTCGACGAGCGGCTGCGAGCGCGCGAGTGCGGTGACGCACGAACCTCGCCCGGTGGCGAGCGCGGCACTGGTTATGGGGGCAGCGTTCGACTGACCGACGTAGGGCCGTCCGCGATAGGAGACATCGAGGGTCGTTAGATCCGTGGCGGACGGCGCGCCACGCACGAACGGAATCCCGCGGTAGGAGTAATCCAGCGTGATCAGATCGTCCTGCGTGATCGTCATGCGAAGCCCAAGTCATCAACATAGACGGAATAGGTCGATCCGCCGTTGGCGTAGATGTAAATCTCAACCACGCCGGTCGCGGCTGGCGTCACGCTGATCGACAGCTGTTCCCAGGTGTTCACACTGCCAGCTGCGGCAACGCTTTGCTCAGTCGTCACCACGCCGCCGAATTTCGGGGCGACCAAGCTCACGGCCAGGCCGGTGTTGTCGCGGTTCACCCATGCCGTGATCGTCGCCGCAACGCCGACTGGCAGGACTCTGGTGCCGATCAGGAGCTTGACAGGAAAGTCTGAAGTGACCTGCGTACTGGTCGGCGCTATCTGCCACGCATATCCGCTCGTCGTATGCCGTCTTCTGCTTGAAAAAAAAAACATA
>CAAGKR010123198.1_pt1 | contig 10619 bp, 11 predicted proteins | sample 2556971 | NCBI WGS metagenome assembly CAAGKR01 (sample SAMEA5207829, study PRJEB30636) | soil metagenome | biome: forest; feature: boreal; material: soil | place: USA | collected 2011-09 | depth 1 m
TCGACGAGAGCCACGTCACTGTCCCGCAAATTGGCGGGATGTATCGCGGCGACCGCTCGCGCAAGCAAGTGCTGGTCGATTTTGGTTTCCGGCTGCCGTCGGCGCTCGACAACCGTCCGCTCAACTTCGAGGAGTGGGAAGCCCACCTCAACCAGGCCGTATATGTTTCCGCCACGCCGGGCGATTACGAGTTGAAGAAGTCGTCGGGACTAATCGTCGAACAACTGATTCGTCCGACCGGCCTTATCGATCCTGAAATCGAAGTTCGCAAGGCCGGCACCCAGGTCGATGACTTGCTCGAGCAAATCCGCAAACGTACCGCGGTCAACGAACGCGTGCTCGTCACTTGCCTGACCAAGAAGATGGCCGAGGATTTAACCGACTACTACCACGACCTCGGCATCCGCGTGCGCTACCTGCATTCCGACATCGAGACTATCGAGCGGGTCGAAATTATCCGAAGTCTGCGCAAGGGCGAGTTCGACGTGCTGGTCGGAATCAATCTGCTCCGCGAAGGCCTCGATTTGCCCGAGGTCTCGCTGGTCGCGATTCTCGACGCCGATAAGGAAGGCTTCCTGCGGTCGGCGCGCTCGCTGGTTCAGACTACCGGGCGCGCGGCGCGTCATATCAACGGCCGCGTCATCATGTACGCGGACGTCATGACCAAATCGATGCGCCAGGCGATCGACGAGACCTACCGGCGGCGCGCCAAACAGGTCGCGTACAACGAGGCGCATGGCATCACGCCGACCTCGATTATCAAGGCGATCGACGCTTCGCTGGTCGAGATGTACTCGCCGGAATGGGCCGTGGTGCCTGAAATCGACGGCGACAAGCCCGGCAAAGAACAGGAATTCCTTGCGCCGCATGAATTATCGGACCGGATCACCGAGCTTAGGCACTCGATGATGGAGGCGGCGGAAAAACTCGACTACGAACGCGCGGCCGATCTTCGCGACCAGATCAAAAAGCTCGAGCGCCAGGCATTCGGGATGGATCAGCCGCGGCATCCAGTGCAGCCGTCGGCGCCGCCCGGCTCAGCCCATAACCCCGCGAGCCAAAACGCGCGCGGCCGTCTGGAAAAGCACAAGATCAAGGACATCACCGAGCGCGGCATCATTCCGGTCAAGACGCGCGGACGGCGCGGTGCGGGCGCGGCAACCGGTGCTGCGAGCGGCGCGACTGCGTCCAATCGTCCATTGAAGCAGGGCAAGCTGAAGCTCGTTCCTGACGCTCCAAAATAAGCCTGACGCTCCAAAATAAGCCTGACGCCCCCAAGTAAGCTCGCAGCATTGCGACCGTAATCGCTTGGCCGCCGCGCGCGCATCCGGAAGATTCCAATCGTCGGCTCCTGTCAGTCGCCTGGCATCCCGCTATCGTTTAAGCTTGAGAGTTAGGACTTGTGTCGGCGATGAGCATCGAAATCACTCAATCGGAAAAATGGGCCCAGGAGGTCGAGCGCCTTCTCTCGCTGACCCACAACAATCCGCATTCGATCCTTGGCGCGCATCTGCAGGGCGGTTCGGTCGTGGTGCGCGCGTTTCGTCCCTCCGCCACGCGAATCGATTTGATCGTCGAGGGCGAGCAGCCGCGTCCGATGGGGATGCGTGATCCGGCCGGCCTGTTCGAAGCGGTAGTGCCTGATCGCCGGCAGCTTTTTTCCTATCAGCTCGAAATCCACTACCTCGATGGCGAGTCCATCACGATCCGAGATCCATATTCGTTCATGCCCACGCTCGGCGAACTGGACCTCTACCTATGGGGCGAGCAGAAGCATGAACGCGCGTACGACAAGCTCGGCTCCCACCTCCGGGATTTGGGCGGCGTCACCGGCGTCTCGTTCGCGGTCTGGGCGCCCAACGCCATCGGCATCAGCGTGGTTGGCGACTTCAATCGATGGGACGGCCGGGTCCACATGATGCGTACGCTTGGCAGCACCGGGGTGTGGGAACTCTTCATTCCGGGGATCGAAGCGGGCATCAAGTACAAGTACGAGATTCGCACCCGCGACGGCGGCTTGATCCTGAAGAGCGATCCGTTTGCGCAGGAGATGGAAGCGCCGCCGGCTACCGCGTCGGTAGTGTACGAATCGACATATGAATTTAGCGACGGCGAATGGATGGAGAATCGCGCGAGCCGCGAACACGTCAAGACTCCCATCTCGGTTTACGAGGTTCATCTGGGCTCCTGGCGCCGGGTTCCCGAGGACGGCGATCGCCCGCTCAGCTACCGCGAGCTTGCCGACGCGCTCGGCGATTACGTCGCCGACCTCGGCTTTACCCACGTCGAGTTGTTGCCCGTGATGGAGCATCCGTTCACGGGCTCGTGGGGCTACCAGGTCAGCGGCTATTTCGCGCCGACCTCGCGCTACGGCAGTCCCGACGACTTGCGCTACTTCATCGACCAGATGCATCGCCGCGGCATCGGAGTGATTCTCGATTGGGTGCCCGCGCACTTTCCCAAGGACGCCTTCAGTCTGGGCCGCTTTGACGGGACCGCGCTGTACGAGCACGCCGATCCGCGCCAGGGACATCATCCTGAATGGGGGACGTACATCTTCAACTATGGCCGCAGCGAGGTGCGAAACTTCCTTACCGCGAGCGCGCTCTACTGGCTCGGCGAATTCCACGCCGACGGCCTCCGGGTCGATGCGGTCGCCTCGATGATCTATCTCGACTACGGCCGCCGCGAGGGCGACTGGATCCCCAACGCCTACGGCGGGCGCGACAATCTCGACGCGATCTCGTTCCTCAAGAAGCTCAACCAGGACGTTTACCGCCTGAATCCCGGGATCATGATGATTGCCGAGGAGTCCACTGCGTGGCCCGGCGTCAGCCGCCCGGTTTTCACCGGCGGGCTCGGCTTCGGCTTCAAGTGGGACATGGGCTGGATGCACGATACGCTCGAGTATTTCGCGCTCGATCCGATTTATCGGCGCTACCATCATCGCGACCTGACCTTCGGCCTGCTCTATGCGTGGACTGAAAATTTCATGCTGACGCTGTCGCATGACGAAGTCGTACACGGAAAACGCGCGCTGCTCTCCAAGATGCCCGGAGGACGCGCCAATCAGTTCGCCAACAATCGCGCGCTATTCGGCTACATGTGGGCGCGCTCAGGCAAGAAACTAATCTTCATGGGCGAGGAAATCGGGCAGTGGCGCGAGTGGAACCACGACACCAATCTCGACTGGAACCTGCTCGAATATGAGGAGCATCGCGGCTTGCAGAACCTGGTCCGCGCCTTGAACCGCGTTTACCGCGCCGAGCCCGCGCTATGGGAGGCCGACTCCGAGCCCTCGGGGTTCCGCTGGATCGACGCCGACGACGCCGACAGCAACCTGATCGCCTTCATGCGGGTTGCGCCCACGAGCGGCCGCCGTGTCGTATGCGTGTGCAATTTCTCGCCGGTGCTTAGAAGCCGGCTGCGGATTGGAGTGCCAAGCCCCGGATGGTACCGGGAGATCCTCAACACCGAATCGGCCGAGTACGGAGGGTCGAACATCGGCAACATGGGCGGAGTCGAGGCGGCGGGAATTCCCGCGCATGGATTCGAGCATTCGATTGCGATCGAAATGCCGCCGCTGTCCGTGATTTGGTTCGCCGCCCCGTGAATCAATCGTTGCGGGCATGATCGGATCGCCGCGTCGCGTAGCTATGACCTGAGCGCCGCGCTATAGAGCCTTTCCAAGAGCCTTTCGATGACCGACCACGAATCCCACTCTCGCCGCCCGAGCGAGCCGCCCCCACCCGAGCCGCAAGATTCCCGCGTCCGCGAATCAACCGAACTTCGCGCCGAGCACTCGCAACTCAGAAAGCTGGCCGAAGTCATTCGACTTGCCGATTTCATGGCGATCCTGATGGTGCTCGCCACTCTTTTCAGCGCCTTCGCCACCTAGCGCACCGCGCAAGTCACCAGGCTGGTCTTCGAGATAGCCGACCGCCCTTTCCTGGGGGTACAGAAGGTGAGCTTCGAGGCTATCGAATCCGAGCGCCCGATGATCACGGTCGAGGTCCGGGACTTCGCCAATATTCCCGCGCTGGAAGCTTTGGTCAGCGTGTATGCGGTCGCCGACGGAAAACCGCTGGCGCCTCCGCCCGGTGAAATGACGACTCAGGAGCTCGGTATCCTTTCGCCCGGCGACCCGCATCATTTCTACGCCTTTGTTACGCCCGAGCTTTATCGGGCGGCCTCGGCCAGGAAATCCAACCTGCAAGTACACGTCCGGATGCTCTACAAAGGCCCCGCTCATCAACAGTCCTACTGCTATTTCGAGCGAGTCGTGTATGATTTTCACGCTGCGTCGTTTCGAATGTCGGGGGGTAGCGACCGCTGCGGGACTGACGTTTTTTGAGGCAATTGCCACATTCCGCTTCGTGGGGTCTTTGGTTGGCGCTCAGTATCGTGTATTAGACACCGTCAGCGCTCATATGGCGCAATCTTATGACCTTTTCGTAGCAAGAGGAGAGAACCCGATGCAAACCCCGAAAAACCTTGGCTCGATCTCGCGTGGAGGCCGAATCATCTCAGCTATGGCGTTGGCGGCCTCACTCGGGATGCTCGCGCTGGGAGGATGTTCGTCGCAGAACGCCGACGTGCCGACGGAAGCCCCGGTCGCCGCGAACTTCGATCTCGCCAAGTGCCAACAGTTGGAGGCGAATCTGTACAAGTGTCCGGCGGTCGATCTGCCCCTTTGTACTCCGCAGTTCAATCGCACGGCCGTTAGTTGCGTGCGCATCGGACCCAAGGGCAGCGTTTTCGTCACCCGTCCGGGGATGTAACAGTCCCGTAGTTTCGCTCTAGCAGGGTGTTGAAAAATTCGGCGAATTATCCGTTTCAAGTTCAAGCGCTTCAACACCCTGCGTAATAACTGGCTTCTTACCTACAACATCTCCCCCTCTGGGGGAGACAAGCGAGAGGGAGCAGGCGTTGAAAATTACTTTTTCAACAGCCTAAAGGCTTGAGGTGGCGATCGACGTTTTGTAGGGCGGTCGCCGCTTTCGGCCGATTCCCGCCGCCAGTACGCCGCGGCGGGATTCTCGCATCTTCCAGATATCGCGCGCATCGCGCGTTGCGATGCACGCTTCCTTCTGGCAGTTTTCAGATAAGGTGGACTTCCAGGTCGTACTTCAAGGTCGCCTCCAATGAGCTGCCCTATCTGTAAGAAGCCCGCGGACATGTCCAAGCAAAATAGCTTCCGGCCGTTTTGCAGCGAGCGATGCCAAATGATCGACCTCGGCACCTGGATTTCCGGCGACTACGAAGAAGAACCTACCAAGGCCGACGATCATGAGCATCCCGACGACTCGAAGAAGCGGAGATTCCTGCATTGAGAATGCTCGCCTCTTTTCGTCTCCTATCGGGGACAGGAATTGACCGGTACCGCGATGGCAACTAGTGACCGCGCCGCCGCTGCCGCGCGCATTCATCCAACGTCCGTTATTGGCCCCGATGTGGACCTTGCCGACGACGTTGTGATCGGTCCGTTCTGTATCCTCGACGGCAAAATCAAAATCGGCGCCGGTACGCGACTCATCGGCCACGTGACGATTCTAGGTATCACCGAGATGGGCGCGGGCAACGTCCTGCATCCGGGCGCGGTGATCGGCGACGAGCCGCAGGACCTCGCCTACACCGGGGTGCCGCGTTCGGTGAAAATCGGCGATCGAAACGTCTTTCGCGAGCACGTCACCGTCCATCGCGGCAGCGAGCGCGGTTCGGTCACAATCATCGGCGACGACAACTTCATGATGCAAAATTCGCACGTCGCGCACGATTGCCGAATCGGGAATTTCACCATTATTGCGGGTGGCGCGCTGCTCGCGGGATGGGTCGAAGTGGGCGACCGCGCGCTGGTCTCGGGCAATTGCGTGGTGCATCAATACACCCGGATCGGGCGTCTGGCCATGATGCGCGGGCTGTCGCGCACCAGCCGCGACATACCGCCATTTTGCATCATGGACGGCACCCATACGCTGCGCCACATCAACCGGGTCGGTCTCAAACGCGCGGGAATCAGCACCGATTCGATTCACGCGCTGCGCCGCGCGTTCACGGCGCTATTCCGCACCCGGCAAAATCTAAAACTCGCGCTCGAGCGCTTCGTGAACTCCGGAGAACATCCGGCTGAAGTGACCGAGCTTATCGATTTCATTCGTGCATCGAAGCGCGGTGTCGCCTTCGGACCCCGCGATCCCCAATCCGCCGACGACTCCGATGTCTGAGGGATCCGGTTGTTCGCGATTTCCGCTCCTGAGAGTATTAGAGAGTGCTTGCGTCGGAATTTTATGGGCGCAGAACACAGGGAAAGCCTGAAATGCGAATAAGGCCACGTTTTTTTGTCGGCGCCGGCCTGATCGCGATCGCGATCGGTTATCTGATTTTCAGCGCGATTCGCAACACCTCCGAGTATTACCTGACCGTCAATGAAGTCGCCTCGCGCCAGACCGAACTCGCCGGGCAGCCGATTCGAATCGCGGGCCGCGTCAAGGCCGGCAATATCGCCTGGGATCCCGCAACGCTAACGCTCAAATTCGAGATGGTGCAGATTCCCGACGTTGCACCAGGTTCCGTTCAGCCCGTGGCCGCGACCGAGCCGTTCGCGCTCAAGGTAATCTGCGCCGGCGAACCCAAGCCCGATATGTTCGCACCCGGCCGTGACGTTATCGTCGAAGGACGCCTCGGTCCTTCGGGTGAGGTCGTCGCGACCCAGGTCATGACCAGTTGCCCTTCCAAGTATAAGCCTCAGGCGGGAAAATAGATCGGCGATGCCCGAACTTGGCAAACTAGCGCTCGCACTCGCACTCGTGCTCGCGGTCTATTCGATCGTCGCGAACATCTACGGTGCGCGCCGCAATGCCCCGGACTTCATTGTCAGCGCGCGTCACGCGATCTGGGCGATGTGCGCGGTGCTCACAATCGCCGTCGTCGTGCTGTGGGTCGCGCTATTGCGCAGCGACTTCTCGCTCGAGTACGTCGCCGCGTATTCCAGCACCACGCTGCCGAAAATCTACAAGATCACGTCGCTATGGGGTGGGCAGCAGGGCTCGCTGCTATTCTGGTCCTGGCTGCTTTCGATCTTCACCTCGATCGTCGCGTTCCAAAATCGCCGCCGCAACCCGGACATCGCGCCCTATGCTCTCGCGGTGATGGCCGGCGTCTCGATCTTTTTCCTCGGGATGCTGAATTTCGTAACCCGTCCGTTCGACCTGCTCGCGGTGGCTCCGCTTGAAGGTTCGGACTTAAATCCGCTGCTGCAGAACTATTGGATGGCGATACATCCGCCGTCGCTCTACACCGGCTATGTCAGTTCGACGGTGCCGTTCGCCTTCGGCGCCGCCGCGCTGATCACCGGCAAGCTCGACGACGCCTGGATTCGCACCACTCGGCGGTGGGCGATCTTTTCGTGGTTCTTTCTGGCGCTTGGCAACATGTTCGGCGCGCGCTGGGCCTACGAAGTCCTCGGATGGGGCGGCTACTGGGCGTGGGACCCAGTAGAGAATGCGGCCTTCATGCCGTGGCTCGTGATGACGGCGTATCTGCATTCGGTGATGATCCAGGAACGCAAGGACATGCTGAAAGTCTGGAACCTTGCGCTAATCGGACTCGCCTTCGATCTCACGCTGTTCGGCACTTTTATCACCCGCAGCGGCGTCATCTCGTCGGTGCATTCGTTCACGCAATCGGGCTTGGGACCTTACTTCCTGACGTTCCTCATCGCGGTGACCCTCGGGTACACGGCGCTTTTGATTTTCCGCTCGAAAGAACTGCGCAGTCCCGCCGAGTTCGAATCGTATCTCTCGCGCGAGGCCGCTTTTCTTTTCAACAACCTGATGCTGGTCGGAATCGCGTTCGCGATTTTCTGGGGCACGATTTTCCCGGTGCTCTCGGAAGCGGTGCGCGGTGTGAAGATTACCGTCGGACCGCCGTTCTTCAATCGGGTCAACGGACCGCTCGCGCTTGGCCTGGTTTTCCTGATGGGCGTAGGCCCGCTGATCGCATGGCGCCGCACCACGCTCGACAACCTGATGCGGAGCTTCGCGACCCCGGTGATCCTCGGCGTCGTCACCGGCATTGCCGCGGCTATCTATGGCGCGCGCCAATGGTACGTGCTGAGCGCGTTCTCGCTGGCCGCGTTCGTGATGGGCACGGTGCTGGTCGAATTCCGCCGCGGCGTCAACGCGCGCCGCCATCTGATCGCCGAGCCGCGCGCGAAAGCGCTGGTCAATCTGGTCGCCAAAAACAATCGCCGCTACGGCGGCTACATCATTCACGTCGGCGTCATCGTCGCGTTCGTCGGAATCGTCGGCTCGTCGTTTTTCAGAACCGAAGTGAAGAAAAGCGTTCACCCCGGCGAGAGTTTCTCGATCGGCTCGTACCAGCTCCGCTATCTCGGCCTCACACAGACCGAAACCGCGCATCTCATTACGGCGACGGCGCGCCTCGAGGTGCTGCGGAGCGAGCGCCTGATCACCACCATGTCGCCGGCGAAACTTTTCTACAAAAGACCGCAACAGCCCGCGACCGAAGTCGCGATTCGCTCCACCCCGGCGAGCGATCTGTACATCGTGCTCGCCGGAATCGACGACACCGGCACTGGCGCCACTTTCGAAGTCTTTCTGACCCCGCTGGTGCTGTGGCTATGGGCCGGTGGCTTCCTGATGGTGATTGGCACCGTGATCGTGATGTCGCCAAACGTCCGCGAGCGCGCCGCAATCGCAGCCGTGTTGAGCGGCGCTGCTACGCGCGAACCGGCCGCTGATTTTGTGCTGGGAGGCGATTGACCCTTGCGATCGTACTTCCGACTTCACTTCGTGCGATTGCACTTCGCGCGATCGCACTTCGCGCCGCCTCGGTTCGTGTTCCTGGCGATGCTGCTGTTCGCCGTCCTTTCTCCTGAACTGAATGTTTCACGTGAAACATTGGCCGAAGAACCGCCCACTTCCGCTCAGATTTCTCAGGCGCTGACATGTCAGTGCGGATGCGGCCTCACTGTCGCCAACTGCAATATGCCGACCTGCGGTTTCGCGGTCCCGGTCCGAACGGAGATCGATCGGATGATCGGAAAAGGGATGCGCGGTCCGCAGATTGTCGCCTTCTATCGCCACAAGTTCGGCGAGAAAGTTTTGTCGGCGCCAACCACCGAAGGCTTCAACCTGCTTGCGTGGACGATGCCGTTTATCGCTCTGATTGTGGGCGGTGGTTTGATCGCGCTCGCGTTCGGACGCTGGCGCTCGGTCGCGCCGGTCACGACCTCGGAGAGGCTCGCGGCGCCGTCGTCATTCGATCCCGCGCTCCGGCGTAGGCTCGAAAAAGATCTCAAGGAGAGTTCTTAGCGCCCGTGTTCCTTTTTGCCGCATCGCTGATTGTCGCGGGGGTCGCGCTGTTTGTGGCGGCGCCGCTCGGCATCGGCCTTATCGGCGAACGCCGCCGCTCGCCGAACGAGCTTCAACTGATTCGCCAGGAGCACGAGCGCGGCCTCGCCGTGCAGGGACTGCGCGAACTAGAGTTCGATCGCGAGATGGGCAAGCTCTCGGAGGCCGATTACCAGTCGATGCGCGCGCGGCTCGAAGATCGCGCGCTCACCGCTATGACGTCGATCGACAAGCTCCGCACCGAAATAAGAAAGCCCGCGCTCGCGCCGGCGCCGCGCCGGATCGTCACGCCAAGCCGCCGTCCCGAGACCAGCCAGACCCTAAATCTGCATCATGAGCCAGCGGGTGTGGGACCGCGCAAAGTTCGATTCTGTCCGCAATGTGGAAGCCGCGCCGCAAGCGACGCCAACTTCTGCGCTGAGTGTGGCAATCCATTCAGGCCTGCTCCCCGCGCGACCACCTGGACGGTGGAATGATGGCGGCGCCGGTCGTCGAGACGCACGCCCTTGGCAAGACTTATGGCATGGTCCCCGTGCTGCGCGAGGTGGAAATCCGGCTCTCGCCCGGCTATGGCGCGTTCATCATCGGCGCCAACGGCAGCGGAAAATCCACGCTGCTGCGGATGCTCGCCGGTATCTCTGCGCCGAGCACCGGCCACGCGCTGGTCTTCGGTCGGGACACCCGCCGCCTGACCGCGCATTATCGCCGTCGAATCGGGATGATGGCGCATCAGAGTTTCCTTTACCCCAATCTGACCGCGCGCGAGAACCTGGAATTCTACGCCGAGCTATACGCGATTCCCGAACCGAAGGCCGCCGCCGAAGAGTGGCTCGCGCGGGTCGGACTCGCGCCATTTGCCGAGATTCGTGTGCGCGCTTTCTCTCGCGGCATGGAACAACGCCTGGCCGCCGCGCGTGCGATGATCGCCGAGCCCAGCCTGCTGTTGCTCGACGAGCCGTTCGCCGCGCTCGATCATGAAGGCGTCACCATCGTGGCCGCGCTGATTCGCGCCGCGGTCGAACGAGGCGCGTCGGTGCTGGCGACCGCACACAACATCCCCGAGATCGAGGGCGTCGCGTTCGAGAACTTCGAAATCTTGAACGGACGTCTCATGCCCTATCGGAACAAGGACGAGGAGGCCGGGCTAAGCGTGCGTCTGCGGGCGCTGCTCGGCCGTTAGCAGGGTGTTGAAAAACGAAGGCCGACAGCCTGTTTTGATCTCCGGTGCTTCAACACCCTGCGTAA
>CAAGKR010312639.1_pt1 | contig 10619 bp, 7 predicted proteins | sample 2556971 | NCBI WGS metagenome assembly CAAGKR01 (sample SAMEA5207829, study PRJEB30636) | soil metagenome | biome: forest; feature: boreal; material: soil | place: USA | collected 2011-09 | depth 1 m
AAGTGGTCTGCCTATAGCCTTCTGAAGCCCGTGTTTCCCCGGTAGTAGCCGAAAGCCGAAACGGCGAAAACCCCGATTCTATTGCGTTTCCGTAACGCGTCGGTACGGGTCGGCATCTTAAAATAGATTTCGAATCCCGTTGGGGCTACATGCACAGGTCCAGAAACTACTTTGTTTCTGGACCTGTTGATTTTCCGGGATGTAGTTGTTGGTCCAAATCCTGAGCGTCGCCAGCCTCATTTCCCGGAACTTCGGCTGTGCCTACCTTTGATAGCACGATTTACTTGGGTTCATATCCCCCGTGCACCTACGAGCCGAACGGATCATCCGTTCGGCGGCTGGTGCGGACGTTCTCTCCGCACTAGCATGGAAGAGTGCTTCACCTCGTTCTGGCTGCGCTGGTCGCGGCTGCTCCGATTCCTACGCCGACACCAACTCCGACGCCAGCACCGCCTACGCTCATAGTCGGCGGCGACTTCACAATCTACGCATTCCACTCGACCGGCGTGAACGCGACGGGAGCGCTGGACACGCCCACGGGCGTGGATCTTCCGGACCGCGCCGATCTCTCGAACCTCCTTCTGAACGTCAGCGCCGTCAGTAAAAAATGGCGTGCGAGCGCGACCATCGGCGAATATGCCTTCCCAACACTCGGCGCCGCCTTGAACCCCAATGCTCAAGCTGGCGCGAACGTGAGTCTGTACAGCGCGCTGCCGGTTGCTGCGGTAACCTACAATTTCGATTCACACCTCAGCGTAGCCGTAGGAAAATTCGCCGCACTCTTAGGCCAAGAGTCGCCGTTTACGTTTGAGAACGTCAATATTCAGCGCGGCCTTGGCTGGGCGATGGAACCGACAATCAGTCGCGGCGTGCAAGCAGCGTATGCGAACGGCCCCTGGACACTGACGCTTCAAGAGAACGACGCGTATTACTCGGGACGCAGCCGCGCGTTCGAAGGGTTGATTGGTTACGCGGCGTCAGCGAAAACCACGCTACAATTCGCGGCTATTGTGCCGGGCGCAAACGCGCCGCCGAACCCGACGGTCGCGGTGGGAAACAAGGCTGAATACGACCTGATGCTTACACAGCAGATCGGCAAATTACAGTTGCTGCCGTATTTTTTGTGGGTCAATTCGCCCGCCTCGACCGCACTCGGGTACACGCGAAGTGAACACGCCAGCGCAGGCGTCCTGCTCGCTACGTGGGCGTTCTCCACGCCCTGGTCCATCGCGCTGCGTTACGAAACCGTACGCAACGCCAGCTCGACGTCGGATACAAACGCGAATGCCGATCTCATCGGCTACGGGCCGGGCAGCAGCGCGCGCACGTTCACCGTTACGCCGGCGCTCCATTTCTCGGGTGGCAACACCGTACTGCGCGTTGAGTACTCAAGTGTTTTACTGTCCTCATTCGTCGCGGGCGCAGGTTTCGGCGCAAATGGCCTCGGTGCGTCTCAAAGTCGCGTCGGCTTCGAACTCGGAGTGATGCACTGATGCTGGAAGCCGCACTCGTTATCGCGTCCGTCATCCTCTTCCTCATCCTCGACGGATACGTCGCGAGCTGTGAGAAAATTTGACGTGCACTTCGACGATGTGCTCGGTTTCGTGTTGGCGCTCTTGGGGCTGGTCTATCTGATCTACGCCATGCTCCGACCGGAGCGGTTCTAGCATGACGGTTGCCGGCTGGCTGCAATTCGCCGCCTTCTTCCTCATCATCATCGCGCTGACCAAACCACTGGGCAGCTACATGGCGCGCGTCTTTGAGGGCGAACGCACCTGGCTTTCGCCCGTGCTCGTACCCGTCGAAAAACTCATTTACCGGCTGGCCGGAGTGCGTGCTGATGACGAGATGCCGTGGCATGTCTACGCGTTGGCTATGCTCGCGTTCTCGGCCGTTTCGCTCGCTTGGATCTATCTCGTGCTCCGCACGCAGCAGTGGCTCCCGTTCAACCCGCAGCACTTTCCCAACCTGGCGCCCGACCTCGCCTGGAACACGGCCATTAGTTTCACCACGAACACGAACTGGCAGTTCTATTCCGGCGAGAGCACGATGAGCTATTTCTCGCAAATGACGGCGCTGGCTTGGCACAACTTCGTTTCCGCCGGCGTCGGCATCGCGATCTCGGTAGCGGTGATTCGCGGCATCGCGCGCACGACGACGAAGACGATTGGTAATTTTTGGGTCGACTTGACGCGCTGCTGCCTCTACGTTCTGCTGCCGATTTGCGTGGTCGGAACGCTCGTGCTGGTGATGCAGGGCGTTCCACAAAACTTCAACGCCTATCAGACGGTCAGAACGGTGGAAGGGGCCGCACAAACGATCACCGGCGGCCCGATGGCGTCCCAAGAAGTCATCAAAGAACTGGGCACAAACGGCGGCGGCTTCGTCAACGCAAACTCAGCCTCACCTAACGAAAACCCGACGCCGTTTTCCAACTTCTTTGAGATGGTGATGATCTTCTTGATCGGCGCGGCGCTGACGTACATGTACGGAAAGATGGTCAAGGACACCCGACAGGGCTGGGCCATCTTCGCCGCGATGGCGATTGTGTTCGTTGCGGGGTTCTGTATAGTATACGCGTTCGAAGGCGCGGGAAATCCACTCATTCATCAGCTCGGCGTCGCCGGGCCGAATATGGAGGGCAAGGAGTGCCGTCTGGGCATCGGCGCCTCGGCATTGTTTGCCACGGTAACTACCGACGCGTCTTGCGGCGCGGTCAATTCCTGGCACGATTCGTTCATGCCCTTGGCGGGTTTGGTTCCGCTAGTCAACATGCAACTGGGTGAGATCATCTTCGGCGGCGTCGGCAGCGGACTCTACGGGATGGTCGTCTTTGTCGTTCTGACCGTCTTCATAGCCGGACTGATGGTCGGGCGAACGCCCGAATTTCTCGGCAAAAAGATCGAGAAGCGTGAAGTGCAGTTTGCGATTCTGGCAATTCTCGTCACCCCGGTGCTCGTGCTGATTCCCAGCGCGATCGCGTCCATCAAGCCCGACGCGCTCGCGACTCTGGGCAACAACGGACCGCACGGCCTCTCGGAGATCCTTTACGCGTTCTCCTCGACCAACGCCAATAACGGCAGCGCGTTCGGAGGGCTCGGCTCGAACTTCTTCTGGAACATTGCCACCGGCGTGAATATGTTCTTCGGGCGCTTCGCCGTCGCGATACCGGCGCTGGCACTCGCGGGCGCGCTCGCCGGCAAGAAAGCGGTAGCGCCCGGGGTGGGCACGTTCACGACGCATTCAATGATATTCGTTGCGCTGCTGGTCGGCACAATCTTGATCGTCGGAGCGTTGACGTTCTTCCCAGCCGACGCGCTGGGCCCGATTGTGGAACACCTGCTCATGCTACGCGGAAAGACGTTCTGATGCTCTCGCAACGCCGGTTGGAACGCCGCCCAAAATCGCGCCCGCTCTTCGACCCCACCATTCTTGGTCCGGCGCTCCTCGATTCGTTCAAGAAACTCAACCCGCGTACGATGGCGCGCAATCCGGTCATGTTCATCGTCGAAGTCGGTGCTGCGGTGACGACGTACTTCCTCATCCGCGATCTCGCGCGGCACGCACCCGCCGGTTTCGACTTTGCGATCTCGGCCTGGCTTTGGTTTACCGTACTCTTCGCAAACCTCGCCGAGGCGATGGCGGAAGGACGCGGCAAAGCGCAGGCGGACACATTGCGCCGCGCCAAGACCGAAACGACGGCGCGCAAGATCGACGGTGATCATTTTGCGCTGGTTCCAGCGAGTTCGTTGCGCAAAGGCGACATCGTGCGGATCGACGCGGGCGAGATCATTCCGGCTGACGGCGACGTCATTGCCGGCGCCGCCACGGTCGACGAGTCGGCCATCACCGGTGAATCGGCGCCGGTCGTGCGCGAATCCGGCGGCGACCGCAGCGCGGTAACCGGGGGCACGCGCGTGCTCTCCGACTCCATTACCGTGCGGGTCACTGCGAACCCCGGCGAAAGCTTCCTCGACCGAATGATCGCCCTGGTTGAAGGCGCGCAGCGGCAAAAAACACCCAACGAGATCGCGCTTTCGATTTTGCTGGCCGGCCTGACGATCGTCTTTTTGATCGCAGTCGCTACGTTGCTGCCTTTTTCGATCTATTCCGGCGAGCGCCAAACCGTCACCGTGCTTATCGCATTACTGGTCTGCCTGATCCCCACGACCATCGGTGGATTACTCTCGGCGATCGGGATCGCGGGCATGGATCGCGTCATGCAGCGCAACGTCCTGGCGATGAGCGGTCGTGCCGTGGAGGCGGCCGGCGACGTCGACACGCTATTGCTCGATAAGACCGGCACCATTACCTTGGGCGCGCGGCAAGCCGTAGAATTCATCGCCGACGAAAGCATCGAACAGCTCGAGGCATCGCGCATCGCCTACTACTCGTCACTTTCCGACGAGACGCCGGAGGGACGTTCCATCGTAGCGCTGGCGGAACGGAACGGCATATCTAAGGAAGACTCGCTTCCGGCCGGCGCCTCGTTCGTGCCGTTTAGTGCTTACACACGCATGAGTGGCGTGGACTTCGGCGGTACGTCCATTCGCAAAGGCGCGCCGGACTCGATCTTGGCCTGGGTGCGCGAGCAAGGTGGCGATGCGCAAACCCAGCTCGCGCCCGACGTCGAGCGAATTGCGCGCGCGGGCGGAACGCCGCTGCTGTTGGCACGCAACACGCAGATCGTGGGTGTCATTCATCTCAAGGACATTCTCAAACCGAACATGCGCGATCGTTTCGCCCGACTGCGCGCAATGGGCATTCGCACGGTCATGATCACCGGTGACAACCCACTCACGGCCGCCGCCATAGCGGGGGAGTCCGGGGTCGATGATTTCCTGGCCGAAGCCACCCCCGAAACAAAGATGGATTTGATCAAGCGCGAGCAGCGCGCCGGGCGGCTGGTCGCGATGACGGGAGACGGCACGAACGACGCGCCCGCACTAGCCCAAGCCGACGTCGGCGTGGCGATGAATACGGGTACGCAGGCCGCCAAAGAAGCCGCGAACATGGTCGATCTCGACTCCGATCCGACCAAATTAATCGAGGTCGTTGAGATTGGAAAGCAGCTCCTGATGACCCGAGGCGCGCTGACGACGTTCTCGATCGCCAACGACGTTGCAAAATACTTCGCGATCCTGCCCGCCATGTTTGCCGCGGCCTATCCGGCCATGAACGCCCTCAACATCATGCGTCTCTCGACGCCGCAGAGCGCGATCCTTTCGGCCATTATCTTTAACGCGCTCATCATCGTTGCGCTGATCCCCTTAGCGCTGCGGGGCGTCGCGTATAAGCCGCGGGGCGCCAACGCGGTGCTGCGCCAGAACGTCCTACTTTATGGCGTTGGCGGCATCATCGTGCCCTTCATCGGCATCAAGATCATCGACGTGCTCCTCGCCGCGCTGCACCTCACGTGACTTCATGCTGAAACATTTCGGAACCGCACTACGCATTACGATCGTCTCGGTGGTGATCTTCGGATTCATCTATCCCTTTGCGATGACGGGTCTCTCTCAAGTGATTTTCCCGTATCAGGCCGGCGGCGTTCTGATAACGAACGCACGCGGCTCGATTGTTGGCTCCGAGATCATTGGACAATCATGGAGCAAACCGTATTATTTCCACGGCCGGCCTTCGGCCGCGGGCAAGAACGGCTACGACCCTACGAGTACGGGCGGAACCAACCTAGGGCCGACTTCCAAAAAACTCATCGACGCCACCAGATCCGCAATTGCAGCTCTCAGGAAAGAGAATCCGGACGCAACGCTGCCGATCCCAATGGATCTCGTGACTTCCAGCGCCAGCGGAATCGATCCTGACATCAGTCCGGCAGCCGCCTACTATCAAGTACCGCGTGTGGCGAAGGCGCGCGGCGTATCAGTCGGCCGGCTCACCGGGCTCGTGCGGCGCGCAGTGCGCAAACGAACCTGGCGTTTCTTAGGCGAGCCGCGTGTCAACGTTCTGGCTCTGAATCTTGCGTTGGATCGCGCCTGGCCAGTATCAGAAGTTCGCGCGCACCCGCGTCGATGAGGCGCCTGGCAAACGGCCCGTGCTCGAGCCAGCGAGGATTGCGAACGGCGCGACCGACGGCGACGGTGGTTTCGGGCCTTGCCCGTGCCACTTCGAGCACCTTGCCCGGTATGTTTCTGCCCGTTTCCCGGATCCACTCGCCACCATACCGTCGCGTCTGCTCCCGCAGTTCAGTCAGGATTGTTTCGTCCGTTGCCTCGCGCGGATTTGTGACGCAGACAACTGCGAAGGCAATCGAGAGGCGGCGCGCAATCTTTGCACAACGCTCGATGAACGACCCGTCTGCACGCCGAGGCGCCACTGTCAACAAAAGCCGTTCAAAGGGCGCCCTCACGCGCTCGCGCCCTTTGGCGGCTATGGTTTCGCGCACCGCCAACTCGCGCAACGCGCGCAGATTCTCAGGCCGGAAGAAATTTGCAAGCGCCGGTTCGATGCGTTCGGGCGGGTAGATTTTGCCCAGCCGCAATCGCTCGCGTAAGGCTTCGGGGGTGATATCGATCAGGACCACCTCATCTGCAAGTGTGAGGATTTCATCGGGCAACCTTTCGCGCACGTTTGTTCCGGTCAGACGCAATACCGCATCCGTGAGCGCCTCCAAATGCTGGATGTTCAGTGTCGTGATGACGTCGATACCGGCGCGCAGAATCGCTAAGACATCCTCGTAGCGTTTGTGCGCCTGAAATCCGGGCGCATTCGTATGCGCCAATTCGTCGATCAAGGCGACCTTCGGTTTGCGGGCGATAACTGCGTCGCGATCCAATTCTTCATAGCTAAGGCCGCCCACGCTGACACGCTTGCGCGGAACGATCTCCAAGCCCGCGACGAGTTCGGCGGTTTCCTTGCGGCCGTGCGTTTCGATAAAGCCGGCAACGACGTCAATGCCTTCGTCCTTCAACTGGTGCCCGCGATCCAGCATGGCCATGGTTTTTCCCGAGCCTGCCGCCGGCCCAAGAAAAACGGTGAGTTTGCCATAACCGGCACGCATGCGGTCGCCAAAAACGCGCGTGGTGCGTTGCTCCTTGTCCGACCCCGGCGCGAGAAATGTCTGTCCAATCCCCGCAATAAAGATGTCCCGATCCAGCCGCTGATTGGCCAGTCTTCTTGCGAGCTTTCCCAACGGAACGGCAATCAGCGAAGCGGGCAGCTCGGCAAGGTCGAGATGCCGCTCGTCAAAGTTCGCCGCAAAAACCTCGCCGTCAAGCTCGTGTGCGATTGGCTCAATGTCTTCAGGCGAGATCGACGGCGGACAATATATGTGAAGGGCCAGATCGAGCGCATGAGCGATTGCCGCACTGCGGCGGAGAAATGGGTCAGCATTCGTTCCTGGCAGAATCAATGCGGCTGCCGTGGACACGCTTGCGGCCGAAACTGCCGGAATCGTCAGCTCGTCAATCGTTCGGAGCAGAAGTTCCCTCAGAACATACAACGAGCGATCGCTGAAAGCGCCGTCGCGAGCGCGGTCTACGTCCGCCGGCCGCACAACCTTTCCCGACCGAAGCCTGCTGGCCAGCAACGCCGGAGAAACGTCCAACGCAATGACTTCATCTGCAGCACGCAAGAACGAGACCGGGACTATTTCGCGCACCGGATAACCGAGCGCGGCCTGCGCCACAGGTGCGGCTGTCTCGAGGTGCGCTATGTTGAACGCACCCAATACCGATATGCCTCGCTCGCGCAGCGCCAGCGCATCTTGCCACCGTTTTGCATGAACCGATCCGGGCAGATTGTCGTGGGCGAGTTCGTCCAGGACGATTGCGTCAGGATGCAACGCGACGGCGGCTTCAAAGTCAAATTCGGGAAACTTTTCGCCCGAGATCTCTGCGATGCGCGGTGGAACGCGGGGCAGAACCGCCGCGAGGCCCTCCAGGTCTGCGCGGCCTTTCAAATCGACCCAGCCGATCGCCACGTTTTTTCCGGCTACTCGGAGGCGTCGCGCATCGTCGAGAAGCCGCCGCGTTTTTCCCGCGCCAGGGGCGCTTGCGATGTAGACCAGCAAGCGCGCGCGCGTACCGAATTCTTCCAGGAACTCCTCGGCTTTGCGGCGGCGCGTATTGTCCAGGTCCGGCGATCCGCGAGCCATAATCAAAGACTTGGAAGCCGCCGATGAAACGCCTGCCGATTATTGCAATCCTTTGCTACGCACTCAGCGTTGTCGTGTGGCTAGTCGATCTGTTTACGCCCCAGCTATTTGTTGCCGCGATACTCCTGAACGGCCCAATCGCGCTCAGCGGCATGGCGCTCAGCACGCGCCTGACAGCAGGACTGGTAGCTTTTGCCGAAATCGCGAACCTTATCGCCGGATACGTAAACGGCGTTCAAGAGCATTATCGATGGGATACCATTGCCATCGGCGATCGCGTCTTATCGGGAGCATCGTTTTTGCTGGTCGCCTATTTGACGATCCGTGCGCAGGAATACGCGCGCAACGCGGGATCGGCGACCGAACGCTCGCGGCTCGCCGCCGGAGAAAAAAATCTACGCCGCGCGCTTGATGCTGTGCGTGCTACCCTTAATGTGGAGTTGGTTCTTCGGGCGATAGTACGCGAAGTGTTGCGGCTTATCGACGCGCGCGAGGCGATGCTTATTGTTCAGGCTTCACAACTCGAACTTCCAAGTGTCTACCGTAGCGAACGCAACGCACGAGACGTCACCGTGGAGCGTCAGCCCTTGGACCCAGCATTGACGTCGCTCGTTCAGCGCGCTTCCGATGAGGCGCGCGTGACGTTCGCCTCGCCCGACGATCCGGTGGCTCGCATGGCGCTTGACCCACGCGGCTCGAAGAGCCTGGTGTCCGTGCGTCTGGGCCGAGGCACGCCTGCGTTGCTGCTCGCATTTGGAGATGAATTTGCGCGCGGATCGGAGCACCTCTTGCAAACTTTCGCCGAGGGCGCGTCTATAGCGCTGGAGCAAGCGCAGATTTTTATGCAGCTTGGCGAGCGCAACCAAGAAGTGGCGGCGCAACGCGATGCCCTCGAAAATCGCAATCGTGTGATTCGCGACATCGTCTACGCACTTGCACACGATCTTCGAACGCCGCTTGCGGCCGCAAATCTCACAATGCAGCAAGCCATCGACGGTAAGTACGGCGACCTGCCGGAATCGTATCGGCAGATTCTGCGAACAACAGTTTCAAGCAATGCGGACTTGCGCAGATTGGTCGAGACGCTCTTACTTGTAGCCCGATTCGAGTCCGGCGAGAGTTCGACACTACGCGAACCTATCGATCTCGGCGAACAGGCTCTTCGCGTGACCGAAGAATTGCAACCGATTGCGGAGGTCAAGCGCGTGTCGCTAAAGACCCGGCTCAAAGGTCATCCGGTCGTGCTGGGAGACGGCGGTGAGCTGCGCCGGGCTATTTCGAACCTGATAGCAAACGCCATTGAGGCAACACCTCTGAACGGCACCGTGGAAATCGATGTCCAAAGTGAGAACAGAACTGCGCGCCTCTTGGTGAAAGACGACGGATACGGCGTGCCGCCGGAACGGCGCCCGCAGCTCTTCGAGCGGTTTGGGACCGGCGACCGGCAGGCCGGCAGCGGAACCGGCTTGGGGCTCTACATAGTGCGTCTGATCGCGCAAAAGTATGGCGGGCGCGCGGAGTATACGCCGCGTGAACCCACCGGCAGCGTCTTTACCCTGTTGTTTCCAACTGCAGATGGAGCGCCTGATGGCTGATCGAGTTCGAGTTGTGATTATTGAGGATCACGCTCTTACGCGAGTTGGTCTGCGAACCTCGCTTTCCACCGACTTCGAAGTCATTGGTGAGGCCGGCGACGGAATCGCCGGCCTGGACCTGATCTTAAGCACGCAGCCGAACGTAGCCGTTATCGATATTGGACTGCCGGGAATGGACGGCATCGAACTCACCAAACGTGTGCGCGCGCAACGCCCCGATACGCGTGTTGTTATCGTAACGATGGTCGATTTGGAAGAGGAAGTCATTGCGGCACTGGCAGCCGGAGCCGATGCCTATTGTCTAAAGAGCGCCGAGCCGGGACGGCTCGTTGAGGCCGTTCGTATTGTCTCGGAGGGGGGAGCATACTTCGATCCGCGCATCGCCGATATCGTGCTCGCCCGATTCAGCTCGCACTCCCGCCCGGCCGAAACATCGCCGCTCAGCGAACGTGAGACCGACGTGCTGCGCCTGATTGCTGAGGGCAACGGCAACGCGGACATCGCAAAGAGCCTTCATCTCGGCCTCGGCACGGTCAAAGGCCACGTCCGCGATATTATGGAGAAACTTGCGGCGGCCGATCGTACTCAGGCGGCAGTGGTCGCCCTGCGCCGCGGTTATATCTAGCCGGCCAAACGACTTTCTGGTCCAGCGCGGCGGACCGCGACGACTTCCTGGTCCAAAAACCGTAAATGAACCTGAGCCGGGGCTACAAATAGGAGCTCGATTTCATCGAGTTCTTTCCTTTATACACTAGTAATTGGCCCGCCATTGGCCCGCCATTTCATGAATCGATACGTCGAGGAACGAGCGCATTAGCGGCGGGCCCAGCTCGGGGCGCTGAGCCGCGGCCCTGGTTTCCAGCCATGCGGATACGAGCACTCCAATACACACCGTGTACCATTTTTGTACC
>CAAGKR010447371.1_pt1 | contig 10618 bp, 6 predicted proteins | sample 2556971 | NCBI WGS metagenome assembly CAAGKR01 (sample SAMEA5207829, study PRJEB30636) | soil metagenome | biome: forest; feature: boreal; material: soil | place: USA | collected 2011-09 | depth 1 m
GGTCACGATCAGCGCGCGGGCGTTGTCATCCGTCGCGTAGCCCTCCGGATAGTTCGGCACCACAAAAACCGCGTGCTCCACCATCCCCGTCTGGTCTGTCATGCGGTATAAATGATCCAGATTGATAGCCGGAAGCCGGTCGAGATTCTTCTCGGTGTTCTGCGCCGAAAATGTTGCGCGTGGCTTTCGCAGCCGCTCGTTGTAAATGCGTTCAAAGCTCTTCATATACTTCTGCGCTACCCGGTTCCACACCATATCTCTCGCGTACAAGTAAGCACGCTTCCGCATGGCGTGTCTTGCGGTGTCGTTGTCCAGAAGTTCTATCGTCTTTGCGGCGATCGCGGCCGGATCGTCAAACGGAACCAGTGCGCCGCGCTCTCCATCGAGCAATTCGATGGCGTGCAAATAGGGCGTCGAAATGATTGCTTTGCCAGCACTCAAAGCATACGCCAGCGTGCCCGAAACCACTTGCTCCTTATGTTTGTACGGGGTGATGTAGATATCCGCCGCGCCGATCACTTCAACCATCTCCTGGGGACTTACAAAGCGGTTCCGGAATATCACGCTGGCTTCGACGCCCAGCTCTTTCGCGAGATTCTGCAAGTACACCCGGTACTTGTCGCCCTCTCGCCGCAGGATGTGCGGATGCGTTACTCCGCAAACCATATAAACAACACTGCGATGGCGCGAAAGAATGCTGGGGAGAGCTTTAATGACGTTTTCTACACCCTTGTTGGGCGAAAGCAGCCCAAAGGTGAGCAAAACGTCCTTTCCTTCGGTTCCAAACTCATCTTTGTAAAAATTCGGGTCGGTGAAAGGCAAATCCGGAATGCCGTGCGGGATCAAATCGATCTTTTCGAGCGGAACGTGAAACACTTCCTGCAATATCTCAGCCGAGTTCTGGCTCATAACAATCAGGCGATCTGAAAGCCGCGCAATCTCTTCCATCACCGCTCGCTGATCCGGGTCGGGGTTGCGCAGCACCGTGTGTAGTGTGGTAGCGATCGGCATTTGCAACCGCCGTAACAGTTCCAGGATATGTGAGCCGGCGTTTCCGCCAAAGATTCCATATTCGTGCTGTAAACAAACCAGATCGATATTACTGAAATTTAGAAAATCAGCTGCCTGGCGGTAGGAAGCCAGATTATCTTCAGACAGCTCGAAGCGCACCCGGACCGGATAGCTGTAACCCTCTTCTATATCGTTGACCGGCAGCGCCAGCAATTCTGTCGCACCGTACTCCTCGTGGATGGCGTCGCACAAATCGGCGGTAAAGGTCGCGATTCCACAACGCCTCGGCAGATAATTTCCCACCACCGCGATTCTGCTGGGGAGCGCCGGACGAGGCGGCACGGCTAGCAGCCTGACTGGCTCCTCTTCCCATCGCAGCGATTGCACCTCAATCAGCTCAACAGTTTCTTCATCTGGCAACATTTTTGGGAGTGACATTAAATTCCTTTATTCGACAGCACCTATGTCTCACCGAATGACTACACCATTACATATCGACGCAGCGCCTCGATTCCTAGCTTTCCTGTTGAGTTCTGGGCCGCGATAGAGAGCGGAGAAGACTGGGTTGCCTTACTCGTGCAATACAATCGTTAAGAGCGACTTGTTAACCTTAATCTTACCATTGTATTCTATGAACCCCAGTTTCCTGAATTTATTCATAAAAAAGTTTACTCGCGAGCGGGTTGTCCCGATCATCTCTGCCAGAGTCTCCTGCGATACATTCGGCAGCAGTCCGTCTGGCTTGTCTTGCTTTCCGTAGCGCGCCAGCAGAAGTAACGTCCTCGCTAGCCTCTTTTCGCTGGAGTTGAACAGTTGATCGATCAGGTCCTCTTCAACTCGAATGTTGTGCGCGAGCATATACTTTATAAAGTGATCTGATAGATCTTGCTCCTGGTGGAGTACCCGCAGCATCTCTTTTTTTTCTATCACCAGAAGCGTGGTCGCGGTTATGGCCATCGCTGTGCCCATTCGCACCGTCTGCCCCGCCATACAGCCCTCGCCAAAAAAGTCGCCCGCGCCAAACATGGCCACGACCGCTTCCTTCCCGGAGCCGTTTACCACGGATAACTTCACGCCACCCTTATGGATGTACATAATGCTATCCGCCTGGTCGCCCTGCCGGTAGATCGCGCCCTTCCTCCTGAATTCAGCGATTTTCCTGGCTACCCCGGCGTTATCGAGGAAAACCTGCGGATCGAAGGAGTTGCCCTTCCCGTTTTTATTCGTTTTCTTTGGTGGCGTGTTCACGGTGAAATTTCGTCTTGACCCATGGCTCCTAAAGTCTGCAATTCTATCAAAAAGCCCTTTATAATGCTGTGCAAAACAGAACAGTTGCCGCCAGCAGTATAGTACTAGAAAGTACAGTGCTGCTGAAATTGTGCGCCAGACGAACTGGACCGCTTGGACCAAGTCGTGGGAAGGGATTTACTTGGCAGTACGGATGTTAACCCGGTATCGTGCTGATTCAATCTTGTAAACTTCAAGGTCCGTGGCGCGCTAAACTTGCAGCACATCACCTTCTCGCGCCACCATTTCGTACAAAACCGGGTTCACAAAAAAGCCCAGAAGAAGTCGCGAGATAAGTCCGGCAACCACCACAATGGCGAACGGTTTCTGCGTGTCACTTCCGACTCCGGTGGATAACGCGGCCGGCAAAAGCCCGAGACAAGCTACCAGCGCCGTCATCATGATCGGCCGCAGTCTCAGCAGGGAAGCTTCCAATGTCGCTTCCCGCACGTTTTTACCTTCCAAGCGCAACTTATTAATGTAGCTCACCAGAATGACGGCCGTTTCCACGGAGACACCCAGCAATGCCAGTAAGCCCAGGATGCTTGAAACGCTAAATGGCGTGTGCGTGAGCTTTAGCGCAATGAGCGCTCCCACCGGTTCGGTCAGCACCACTCCAAGGGCAATCGTAATTGGGAATTTAAAGTTTCCGTACAGCGCGAACAAAATCATGAAGATCAGCAGCAGCGCCAACGGTCCAATCAGCAAGAATTGCGCTTTCGCTTCCAGCAGCTCGCTATATTCGCCACCCCAATCCAGTGTGTAGCCCTCGGGCAGTTTCACATTCTTGCGAACCGCATCCTGCCCGGCGTTCACGATGCCTTCAAGGTTGCGCCCCTTAATCGAAAACTGTACTCCGATGTACCGTGAATTATTCTCCCGGTAAATGAACGAGGCGCCACTGCTTTCCTTGATGTTTGCCAATTCGGAAAGCGGTATCTGCTGCCCGGCAGGCGCGGGTACTAACAGGTCGCCGATGGACCGCGCATTGGAACGGTACTGCGGCTCCATCCGCACCACCAGGTCGAATAGCTTTTCTCCTTGAATTACCTGCGTGGCTGCCTGCCCGCCTACCGCTGCCTGAACCACCGCTTCTACATCGGCCACGTTAATGCCGTAGCGCGCAATTTTCTGGCGATCCGCATCAATCAGCAAACTGGGCTGGCCCAGTTCCCGCACCACCGTAAGATCTGTAAAGCCTGGAGTTTTTGCGAGCGCGTTACGAATCTCGACAGCCTTGCTTTCCAAGACTTCGAGATCGGGACCAAATATTTTCACCGCCAACGCACTCTTCAACCCCGTGAGCGCTTCGTCCACCGCGTCTTCGGCCGGTTGCGTAAAGTTGAATATCACCCCCGGGTAGGCGTCCAATTTCCTTTCGAGATCGGCTGCCAGCTCTTCCTTGGTGTGGATAGGGCCCTTTTTCCACGTCGCGTCGCCATACGGCCGCAATCCAACGTAAAACTCGCAATTGAAAAAACCCGTGGGATCGGTGCCATCGTCGGGGCGCCCCAACTCAGAGCCAACCACCGTGACTTGCGGATAAGTGCTCAACAAGTCTCGGATCTGTGGCGCGAAGCGGCTCGCGTCCTCGAACGAAATGGTATATGGCATGGTGGCGCGAACCCACAACGCCCCTTCATCGAGGTGCGGAAGGAATTCTCCTCCAATAAAAGGAACCAGCAGCAGCGCGGCACAAAATATTGCCACGCCCACAAAAATCGTGAACTTAGAATGGTCCAAACACCAACGCAGTCGCTTCCCGTAAGTAAGGCGAATCCAGTCGAATACCCGATTGGGCTTTTCCTGCACGCCCTTCTTAAACCAATAGGAAGCTAGCACGGGCACAAACGTCAGCGTAAAAATCAAAGCGCCGACCAGCGCAAACGCCATGGTGTCGGCCATCGGATGAAACAGTTTCCCCGCCGGTCCGGTCAGCGCATAAATCGGCAGGTAACCGGCGATGATAACCGCGACGGAATAAAAAATCGGCCGGTCCACATCATGCGCCGCCGCCAAAATCACATCTTTAAGGTTGTACTGCTGTCCGTGCCGGAGGCTCAGTTCGCGGTAAATATTTTCGACCATCACGATCGTTCCATCGATAATGATCCCGAAATCGATCGCTCCGATAGACAGAAGATTGGCCGCTTCGCCGGTGGCATGCAGAAAAATGAACGCGAAAAGGAGTGCCAGCGGAACCGTCAAGGCGGTAATAACCGCCGCCCGAAAACTGACCAGGAACAGAATCAAGACGATCAGTACCAGCACCATGCCGCGTATCAGATTCCATTCCACAGTATCCGTTGTTACCCGCACCAAATCGCTGCGATCGTAATAAGGACGCACCTTCACGTCTTTCGGCAGCATGCTGCGATTCAGTTCCTCGGTTTTCTTTTCTACTCCCGCGAGAACTGTTTGCGTTTGCTCCCCGCGGCGCATCAGGATCACGCCTTCAACCGCATCGCCATTTTTCTTTGAGCCGTCCTGGAAGCCGAAGATGCCGAGCCGCGGTGCGTGGCCGATTTCCACCCGCCCAATGTCCTTCACGCGGATAGGAATGCCGTTATTGCTGCCTACAACCACTTCGCCGATATCTTCCGTACTTTTTACCAGACCAAGTCCGCGAACGTAATAAAACTGGCCGCCCTGGGTGTAAAATCCGCCACCCGTATTGGAATTGTTCGCGGTCAGCGCGGCGATCACCTGCACTACCGGTATGTGGTAGTTGTACAGGCGCGCGGGATCAAGCAGCACCTGATACTGCATGGTCGGTCCGCCAAATCCGGAATCGTCCGCTACGCCAGGAACGCTCCGATAGGCGCGCTCAATGATCCAATCCTCGAACGTATGTAGCTCTTGCGGTGAGCGGTCTGGACTCTCAATCACGTAGCGATAAACGAGCCCGCTGGGACTGAACAGCGGCGCCATCGTTGGCGTCACTCCGGTGGGCAGCGAGGCATCACTCAGGCGTTGAAAAGCCTCTTGGCGCGCAAAGTAGGGATCGACACTTTCATCGAACGTCAGGATGACGTCCGATAGCCCGTACAGCGAAATGGAACGCATGACCTTAAGGTGCGGCGCCCCGTTCATCGCTAATTCAAGCGGCAGCGTGGTCAGTCTTTCAACTTCTTCCGCGGCGTGTCCCGGCCATTGCGTGATCAACTCCACCATCGGCGGCGATAGGTCGGGATACGCGTCCACCGGCATATGTTGAAACGACACGGCTCCGGCGACGACGATCAGAATCGTCACCATGATCACCAGGAACCTCTGCTGAAGCGCGAATTGGACTATGCGGTGGATCATCTTGTTTTCGCTTTTTCGCGGCTCCGTCTAGTGCTGCAGTGAATTCTTGAATTGCAGGAACAGGCTGCCGTCGCCTACCAGACGCTCGCCTTCTTTTAGTCCATTGGTGACTTGCGTTCGCCCATTCTGGCTGTCGCCGGTTTGAATCAGCCGCCGCGCGAAGTGATTCGAATCTGTCTGCACATAGACAAATGCCTGATTTTCCGTGTCATGAAGCACCGCCGCATCGGGAACCGTCAACGCGTCAGCGATGGCCCCGGCCTGCACCGTCGCCGTCACGTACATGTCCTTTTTTAATTTCTCTCCGTGATTTTCCGTCACGATTCTTGCCTGCAAAGTTCGCGTCGTGGGATCGAGCGCCGGCGAGATATAGGAAATTTTCCCGTGAAATGTTTCCGGATAGGAGTCTGTCGTGATTTCTACGTTGTCTCCGCTGTGAACATAGCTCATGTCCAGTTGGTAGATGTTCACCAGCACCCACACCGTGCTCATATCCGAAATCGTGAAGCACTGCGTAACTCCAGCCGTCAGCAATTGTCCCGGCCCAACCAGCCGCTCCGTGATTTCGCCGCCAACTGGAGCGTTCACTGACACCTGAGGCATTCCCTTCCGCGCCGCTTTGGACATCGCCTCCGGATCTTTAATACCAAGCGCCCGCAACGCGTCCTCGCTGGATTCCACGTCGGCCAAAGCCTGTGCGCGATCGGATTCCGCCTGCTGCAAATCCCGCTCCGCTATGGCGTGGTGCTCGTAAAGATCCTTCGATCGTTCGTAATTCTTGTCCGCCAATCGAAATGCGCTTTGCGCCTTCATATACGTTGAGCGAGTCAGCGAATAATCCGGACTGGCAACCGTCAGTAGTTGTTGACCTGCGCGCACCACCTGGCCCGGCGCGACGAGTATCTCGTCAACGGGGCCTCCGATCGCCGTGAACACCGGCGTAGTCTTAAACGCGTTGTAAGCTACCGCTCCTGGCAGCCGCAGGAGCCGCGGAAGCCGCGCTTTCTCAACGCTTACGATCTGCAAATGCGCCAGTTGTTCGCTGGGCACACTGAAGAGCTGCGCGGTGTCGTCCTTGTTTTCCCCACCGGAATAGGACGTCATTTTGGATTCGGATTCGCCAATCCCGCCGTTGCATCCGGAAATCCCCGCCACCAACAAGAGCGTCACAGCGATCGCCGACAGCGATTCCAGCCTTACCGTCCGCGCATTTCTGTTGGGTTTCATGGCAGGTTCCTCGCTCCCGTCGCTTGCCGAAGTTGCTCCACCGCCGTGTCATAACTGGCCAGCGCTTGCCGGTACGCCAACTGGTTGGCGCGGTAGGTTCTTTCCGCGTCCAGGTAATCCAACAGGCTGGCCGCGCCTCGCTTGTAGGCATATTCAGAAATGTCCCGAGACTCTTTCGCTTGGTCCACATATCCCCCGCGGTAGAGCTTAATGATTTCATCATTGGAATGAAGCGCTGCGTAAGCATCGACCACATCCGTCAACACTTGCTGAGCGGCCTCCATGGCCGTCTCTTCCGATTGCGTAATGGCGTAGCGTGTACGCGCGATTTCGCCCTGATTACGATCGAAGATGGGCAGGTCCATATTGAAGTAGAACGCGCCGCTACTCATCCCCGCCGTGTGGGTATAGGAAAAAGAAGCGTTCAGGTCGCGCTTGCCATTCGCTTCCGCCAGCGATTCCTGGCTCCGCGCCGCGGTGATTCCCAGTTCTGCCGCTTGCAGGTCCGGTCTGCTGCGCAGCGCCATCGCCTTCAGTTCGTCCAGGCCAGCGTGCACCGGATGGTAGTCCAGTTCGCCATCCACATCGTAATTGTCAGGTACGGATTCAAATCCCAAAAATTGCCGGAGCCCCGCAAGCGCCTGCACTTTAGCCAGCTTAGCGGCCGATACGTCCGTCTGGAATTGCAGCATTTGCAATTTAATCTTTAGAAGATCGCCCTCGCTCATATCGCCGGCTTTGTACCGCAAATTGCTGATCTCCACGGTCTGAACAAAGCTATCCAAATCCTGCTGCCCGAAATCGATCGTAGATTGCGCCAGCAACGCTGCGATGAATTGTTGCGACACGTTGAAGGTGAGCTGCCGCTCGTTGTCGCTCACCTGCGATCTTGTAACTGCCGTCTGGTCTTTCGCCGCTTCCAGCCGGTGTTGCCGCTTCTTGCCGCGTTCAAACAAATACCCGACGCCAAGATCGAACTGCGCTTGATTTTCCAAATAATTCGCGTTGAATTGGCCCGGATTAAACAGCGGGAAGAATTGCGAGTCCCAGGAAATGACCGGGTTAGGTCGCAGGTTGGCCGTAACTTCCTGCGCCTGATTTTGCAGAATCGTAGTCCGCGCCGCTTGCAGAGCATGGTCGTGTTGCAACGCCAGCCGTATGGCATCGTCCAGCGTTATTCGGGTAGCAGCCGGTTGCGTGGTGTCCGCGCGCGGAATCGCGTTGGCAGCGTGTGGCGCTGCCGGTTCCTGTGCCCCGGCGGAAATTGCCAGGGCCAACAGTGCAACGGCCAATGCCGTTCCTTTCTTCATGAATTAACTCCTCGAGCGTCCCTGCAGCAGGGACCAATAGCAATCGTGGATGGGGGCCAGCAGGAAGAGCGAACTTCTTAAGCGGTGGGGGGGCCGCGCGGCGCGACTTCGCGCAACTGAACGACGGGAACAGGGATGCTCTGGGGGAAAATTCTTAGCCGGTGGATCGCCGGCGTGGCGGCGAAATTAACAGTCGGTGTCGTGATGGCATGGCCGGCGGTCGAGCAGACGGGGCAAATGTGCGAATTCGAACTCTGTGGTGCAACATCCACGCAATAATGCATTTGGGCCGCGAGGAAGACGACCCCGAGCAGCATAGCCAAAAGGCGGATACGGTGAACCTTACTCGGCATAAACCAGTAAGACGAAGCTTAGGCTCAATTGGTTGTTGGGTCAACCGTTCACTGGCCGTGCCCATATTTACCCATAGATGTCCCCTCGCCGCCCCATGCGGTCTTCCTCGCGGATCGGACGGTGTGATCGATCTCAACCTCGACATCGAGTTCGAGTCGCGCCGCCGCTGTTCTGCCCATCAAGAAAACAAAAAAATCCCGTTACAGGGCGTTTCGGCAAATATTTCTCGGACAAACGTGCCGAAGTCACAACACCCAAAGTACTACTCCGGCTAGAACGATTCCGAGAATTCACCAGCGCTAGGGATGTACCTCGAACCCGACCGGCACGGGGCATGTGACGACCCATTGCCTCCAACAGATAGCATCTGAATGACTTAGCGCCACCGACTGATCGCGATCTCCTATTTTCTGCCCTCTGTGCCTGCTAAACCCTGGTAACTGCCCGCCTAGTATGCGCGGCCGGGCTCGACCCCACTGCTCTGAACCAGTACCTTCGTCCAGTTGTTCCTTACAAATGAGTGAGTTAAATCTGTGTGTGCACCAAGCACCGGTGCGAAGTCTGTATCCGTCCTGGGTTGCCTTGACTTGTCTCATAGGCGCGTCCAGGAGGGTTGCATGGTTCTATCCCGGAGACCGCTTTTCGGAGTGGTCGAGCACCTGGCAGCAGGACAAGAAATGAGAGCGACAGCATGAATCGCAAAAGGACTAGAGAACGCGGCTTCACTCTTCTGGAGTGCTTGGTCGTTGTCGGAATCATGGGGATCTTGACCACCATGGCCGTCGTCGGCACCACCGGAACCATGCAGAACTACCGCGCCAACTCGGCGCTCGACGCGGTCTCGAGCCAGCTTCGCGTCGCCCGGGAAATTTCTATCGCCCAGCGGCGCTGGGTGCAGATCACCATCGACACGGTCGGCAAAACGATCAGCTATCAGGTTCTTCCTCCAGTCGGCGTTAACGTTACCGAGCAGCCCGGCCCGATCATCACGGTTCCTCTTCCCCAATACACTTCGTACGTGTTGGAGCCGTCTGTTCCAGACACGCCAATGGCTTTCGGTAACACCAACGCCGTTTATATTGCGAACGTCAGCGGCGGACCGATTGGCATGAGATTCACACCCACCGGTTCCTTTACCGATTCCACCGGTAGCAATCCGATCAGCGGAACAATCTTTATTGGCATCCCCAATCAATCGACTACGGCTCGAGCAGTGACCATTCTGGGTAGTACGGGCCGTATTCGGCCGTATACCTATGTTGGCGGAGCCACCGGCTGGCACGAATAGGGAGTCGCTCTATGAAAACTATGCGCACACTTCGAAATCAACGCGGGTTCACACTTCTGGAAACGCTGATCGCCATGGCGGTGATGTCCTTTGGCATTCTCTCGGTCATCGCCGTTTACACGCAGGGACTGCGCACCTCGGCCCAGGGCAAGATTCAATTCATTGCTCAGGCCAAGGCTCAAGCTGCCATGGAAACCCTGTTTACCGCGCGCGACACCCACATCTTGTCCTGGGCTCAAATCAACAACGTAAGCCAGGGCGGTGTCTTCCTTGATGGCCCACAGCCTATGTTGGCTCCCGGCCCGGATGGTTTGATCGGTACAGCAGATGACGACGTCAATCATCCGGACACCATCATCGTCGGGCCTCCAGGCAACGACGACATCGCGAGCACTTCCGGCGATCAGACCCTCAACTTAAATCCCATGATGACCCGCACCATTCTTTTCACTCCGGTTCCCGGGACTCTGAATTTGAACCAGGTCACCATCACCATCAACTACATCAGCCAAGGGCAGCCAAGCCAATTTCAGCTGATTTGCTACATCTCGAATTACGCGTGAGGCTTTCGATGAACCTTATGAAAAAACAAAAGATCGCAGGCTTCACGCTCATAGAACTCATGGTTGCCATGAGCGTGAGTCTGGTCCTGCTATACGCTGCAGTCGCCATGTTCCGGGACGCATCGTCCTCCAACCAGGTGGTCACTCAGGGTTCGGATATGACCGACAATCTGCGCTCTGGATTGAACTTGCTTCAGCAAGATTTGCAGCAGGCCGGCACTGGAATTCCGACCGGTGGAATTCCTATACCTTACACTTCAAACGGCAAC
>CAAGKR010071907.1_pt1 | contig 10617 bp, 9 predicted proteins | sample 2556971 | NCBI WGS metagenome assembly CAAGKR01 (sample SAMEA5207829, study PRJEB30636) | soil metagenome | biome: forest; feature: boreal; material: soil | place: USA | collected 2011-09 | depth 1 m
CAAAGCGCTTGGGTGACCATCAGAAAAGATCCGGAACTGCGCGAGTTCTATCAGCGCGTCTATCAGCGGCACGCCAAAAAGGTGGCGGCGCGCAAAGCGATAGTGGCGGTGGCGCGCAAGTTGACGACACGTATCTACGCCGTCTTGAAAGAACAACGGCCGTTTATTTTGCGAGAAGTTTCACCAGCTCCTTTAACCGTAGAGGAGACCGCCGGCCCCAGGGAACGCCTCGACGGTCAACAGAACGAACAGCCATGAACTAATGGCTGGAAGATTCGTGTCTGAGACAGAGGACCCGGGCCTTCGGGATCGCCCTCGAGAGGGCCGCATCCACGAGAGTGTGACGACCGTCGAGTCGGGCCACGTATAGCAGTCAGTCTCTCTTGCTGGTTGGAAAGCGGAAAGGAAAACCGAAAGATAAAACTCGACGAGGCTTGTCCCTCTTGACATTCACATAGCAGTTGACCGGGCGCGGCGATTATGAACAAGGTGGAAGCCAAAGAACAGGTCAAAGAACGCGCTATCCGCGCCGCGGTCCAATGGTACGATTTTGTTCGCTTGCCGGTTGCGGTAACCATAATTTTATTGATTCAGTTTCTGGCTAGACGAGCGAGCTTCATTAGCCGCAGCGCGATATTCTGGTGTCCAGCGCAGTACGAGGTAGTGCGGATCGAGCGCAACCGACTCTACGCGGAAATTTACGGGGAAAGAGAACGACGTTTGCGCTTCGTGTACTCGCACAGTGCGGAAAAGACGCCGACTCTGATTGTTCTTAGCTTCGATTTCCAGCGTGGCTTGATAGTAAGGTGATGTTTGAGCGATGACACCGCGTAATCTTCCGCCTTCTTGTTTCCAAGAGAGTTGAAAGTCAGGTGCACCCGTGCGCTCGAACCATTGGTCATAGAACCATCGAAGATTTCTGCCAGCTCCATCTTCTATCGCTCTCAAGAATCTATTCCATCCAACTCGTTGATATGCATTTTCTCGGATGAAAGTTTTGAGAATATGGCTGAACTGTCTCCGTCCGATCGTGCGCGAGAGCATGTCCCAAACGATAAAGCCTTTGCTGTTAGATAACGCGCGGGACAAGTCACCATCTTGCGGCAAATCGGACAGACGATGGTCTGTGCCTCTAGCTATTAACGTGAAGTAGCCGAGAGCATCTTGGTCGGATATGTAATCCGGGTAGCCTGTGCGCCGATATCGTTCGGCCGCGGCTTGTCCTTCGAGAATTTCGACCGCGCGCAACGAGCCGAACTGTGCCATCCCTTCCGACATCATCCAGCGCCCGTGAATAGTCTTACTTCTGATCAAGTTGCCCCACCATTGGTGGCTGATTTCATGTCCGAAGAAAGCCGTGTTGAAGTCTTTATCAAGAAACTCTGTATTCGATAAGATGAAGCCCTCAAGACTTGCTCCACTGAATCCTGCCCGATCTGCTTGCTCGGTTGGCACCTCGAGAATTGCGAATTCGGGATGCGGGTAAGGTCCGAACTCATGCACCAGCGCTTCAAGAACCTTCTCTGAGCCGTTTAGGTACGTTTCGGCGTTGACTCGCGGCTTCAGAAGGTAGAGGGCAGTCGTTATAGGTCCATGCCCGTGTTGCACCGTGTACCTACCTGCAGCAAAAGCGAAGAAGACTGGATCGGCGATGTCAAATCGGAATTCTCCGCGCGAGATTTCCTCCGGTTTACTCAATGACATTCCCTGCGATTCAAGGACGTAGCCTGGCGGTACGAAGAAGCTCAAAGAACCTGTGCCCCTCAAGCCCCTAAGTCTTCCGTCACTTTGGATTGGGCCATCTTCGATCTCCGGGTACCAGGCGGTGCCAATCCCGGCGCCAAAGCAGACGGCCGCGTCAAGTGAGAAGATGAAACTACTGCGCGTGCCTCCACCGCTGTAGGTGAATCGCAGCAGGGCTGGCGTGCCCCCGCTGATTGGATGAGCGAAGTGAACGCGCCAGGTCGCAGTGCCCCAGCCGGGCCTTGAGTATGGGCGAACAGTGATCTTTTCAGTAACGGTAGTTCCAGCAGCGCTCGTCGGATTGATTACCTCAACATGAAAATCGCTCATCAGCTCACTTAGAGATAACTCAATTTCTTGGCGGGTGAAATTCTCTGCCGGGAGCAGTAGTGATCCGTTTACTTGGATCGAGCGAGATTCCGGAGAAATATGTATCTGTAGATCATAATGCGGACCGTCGCTAGACCCCGTCGCCCGTGCATTCGCACCGCATGCCGACATCAACGCGAACATTACCCAGCTTACCAGCGACTTAAACCGTTTTTGGTTGGCAAGTTCGATCAAATGTCGCATTTACATGTTCCAGCCCAAGTGAAGTCAGGGCACCGGTTGAGTGCGAAACTCAGGCAGCCATCGCAATACTTTGTAATGCGGATCAAGAGTAACTGACTTGATCCTGAGAGGCACTTTCCATCTAAACTCCGTTTGCCCGTTCATAACCTCAATCCTTCTAATTAACCGACGATCAGACCCAATGAGTTCCACTTCCAACGTCGCGCGGAAATAGGGCGCGGGTTGCGAGACTAATCCGCGCACGGTTCTACCTTCCTGCTTCCAAGTCAGTTGGTAATCAGGCGCACCCGTGCGCTCAAACCATTGTTCAAAGAACCAGTGAACATCCTGCCCAGCGGCTGCTTCAATTGCTCGCTGGAAATCCTGCCAGGAAGTTGTTTGACCGGTTTTCTGTTGCACGAACCGCCGCAGAATAGCGGCGAACCTCTCGCGACCTATTCTTCGAGACAGCATGTCTAAGAGAATGAAACCTTTTGAGTTGGCGAGTTTGTGCATCGTCAGAGTTTCATCCGAAGTTTTGGGAATGTATGAGGTAAGTGGAAAATCCGTGCCGGATTGGACTAACCGGAAATAAGACGCTGCTGATTGTCCGTTGCCGTGATAACCATTACGCCTGAACTGCTCGGCTGCCGCCTGTCCTTCAACGGCTTCGACCCCGAGCAACCCGCCGAACTGCGCGACGCCTTCCGAAAGCATCATTTGACCTGTTGTGTTGGGAGCGCTCTTGACAATAATGCCCCACCATTGATGCCCCATTTCATGTGCCCAGTAAGCTAGATCAAAGTCATCCAGTTTTGAATGATCGGCAAAGATGAATCCAAACTCGCTGGTTCCGCGAACAATGGTGGGAAAATTAACTTCAACCAGAGAAAACTCTCGATGAGGAAACTCGCCAAAGAGATTGGTAAGAAAGTTCAGGGCTTTGGCGCAGCCGTACAGAATCGTTTGTGCTTGCGCTCTCAGACGTAATGAATACAAGCTGAAGGGAACCTTTCCTTCCCGCCGAGCAACTATGTATCTACCGCTTGCGAACGCGAATTTTGATGGCTCGGTGACACGAAAAATGAACTCCCCTTTGGCTCTCTGCTCCGAAATGCTTGCGAGGGCGCCGTTGGAAATCACTGTCTCTCCTACAGGCGCCGTAAATCGCAGTCTTCCAATCTCACGATTCTTGTAAGCTACTTGCGGATACCAGAGTTCACCGCCACCACCCGCAAAAGAACCTTGAGGGCTAACGTTGAACTGCGGTGCGGGCTTACCGTCTGAAGTGTATGAGAATTGAAGCAACGTGGATTGCCCAGCAGGTATGGGGAGCGTCGGCTTGAAAACCCATTTCTTGTCTCCGCCTTCCTCTTGATTGCTTTGTAGAATGAGAGGGCCGGAAGCTTCGGGTTCGAGGAGCTGCACTTTCAGCCCTTCCATCTTCGGCGACAGAAAAAACTCGATTTGATTCCTCTCGGCAGGTTCAGGAGGCAATCTCCATGAGCCCGTCACTTCAATACGATGATTGTCAGACAAGATTCTGATGGACAAATCGTATTGAGAAGTTGGGCTGACAGACTGTTCATAACTCGTTCTATAAACAGCAGAGCTGCTGAACACTGATAGCAGCAGACAAAGCGTGAGTAATACGAGTCCTTTCATGCAGGACAATGTACTACTCAAAGCGCGGATAAATCCTGCACCGTCTTAGCGTTTTTGTATTTGGTTAGCGAAACCGAATGTTCTTCGGTAAGTCGCAGGCGACATGCCAGTGCACAGTTTGAATGTTCTCGCCAAATGACTCTGGTCGGCAAAACCAGCAGCTAAGGCGATCTCACTGAGGGGTGTGACGGAAGTAGAGAGCTTATGGCAGGCAAATTCGATCCGCAGGTGGCGTAGATATTCCCCTACGGTAGAACGGTAGTACCGGCGGAACTCGCGAGACAGATGAGTTTCATGCACGCCAACCGACCCCGCCACTTTTGAAAGAGTAAACCGTTCGTGAAATTGATCATGGAGAAGCTCTCGCGCTTGTTCAAGCCATGGCGGAGGCACAGGTCTTCGCTGCTTAAGTGAATAACGAGCAGCTGCGCCTAATATTTCGCTTGTTAGACCTTCGACTATCAGGGGAGAAAGTTCATCCATCTGGCGGAATTCCTTGTAGAGTCTGGTTGCAAGTTGCGCTAACAATCCGCCGTGAAAATCAGTTGGACCGTCAACGATTGCCGAATGCTGGCGAACACGGTCAACCCACCGGGCATCCATCAGAAGATTGAAGCAACGCGCCGCAGTGTGGAAGTGATCCGAGTGCCTTTCGTCCAAAGGATGAAATATTAGAGTTGAAGATCTGCACGCGCGGGATTGTTGTTCATACCATTCAGTGAAACTGCCTTGAAGAACAAAGCAAAAATAGGAGGATTGGTGCGAATGTCTCGGGAGTTGGAGGCCCGGAGTGTACGCAGTCTCTATTAAAGTGAGCCCGGCAACCACCCTGCTTCTTAGAACAGTGCCGTACACGGAATCAAGATGGGGTTTCGTCTTCATAGAATCGCCGATCCATAAAGTTCACGAGATTTCTATCGGTCAATGTTTGTGCTCGCTTTCAGTAGGCAATCCTGCGTCAATCCAGTCCTGCTTGCCTTCAGCGTAGTCACGCACGTTCGTGTAACCCAGCGCCGCCAATTCACGGGCGGCGTTCTCCGAAGCAGGTCAAGTAGAACTGGCGCAGTAGACCACAATTTCCGCCGCTTTGTTCGGCAAGAGCGCCGGCGCGAGTTGCGTCACTTGGTCAGGAGGCAGATTGATCGCGCCGGGCAAGTGCACGTGATGATAAGTAGCCGCAGGTAAAGTCTCGACAAGTAGAAATACTTCTCCGCGATCTATCTTCAGCTTCAGCTCATCCCGTGAAATTGTAGCTACCATGAGTCAGCCCCATTCTTTTCTTCGAGGCGTCACCAGCCTTCATCAACGGTAGGCGGCTGCATGACCTTTCCCCGTGTCCCTAATTTGAAACTCTCACCCTTTTGACTGTCCAGTCAAGCATAGTATCGAGGAAGTCAGGAGCCTGTTGAATAGTATGATTGGCCTTTGGGAAGATCTTGATGGTTACATCCTTGTTTCCTGCAACCTTCAAAGCTGCCGCGATTCGCTCGGCGCTTGTCTGTACAGGAACCACATCATCCAACTCCCCGAACATGACGAAGGTGGGAACTTTGATCTGCTGCCAATAAGGTACCGGATCAAGGTCAAGATTGCGCCAGCGTAACCATGTGCGGATCTCTTCGGAATTTGGAACTCTCCGGGGCAGGGTTGTCTGCGCAGCCCAGGGCTTACCCCAGGCTTCATCAAGGAATGATTGCAGCTCGCGTTCATCCCCACCTCGCCGAACGTATTCGTCTACTCGTGCGAGTGCTGCAGTTGCCTCCCGAATGTCTGCTTCCGAAAAACTGTGGCTGCGAAGACGGTTCGCGTCGGCAAATTTGTTGACTTCGGCGTAGGTGACACCAGGGCCGGAAAAGCTGATAACGAAAGCTACGTCCTTTGATTGCGCGGCAGCAATCGGCGCCACCCATCCTCCCTCGCTGTGCCCCCAAAGCCCGATTTGTTTTGGATCAATGTCAGCGCGGGCTTTCAGCAACTCAACTGCAGCAAGCGTATCCTTTGCAAGGTCGCGCAGATCAACTCGACTCGCGCCGCTGAGGTCGGCTCCGGCGCGTTTGTCATAGATGAGTGCCGCGATGCCTCTGCGAACAAAGAGGTCACCGTAAAATCGAAAATCATTGCGGCTGGGCGTACTCGAACCATGAATAAGAACTACTGCCGGGTGACGTCCCTTTGTTGGCGGGATGAGCAAAGTACCTGAAAGCGTGATATCGCCATTGCGAAAGCGCACTTCTTCTTGCGCGTAGGGAGTAGCGGGAACGATACCCGTATGGCGTAGTGACAGGGGACCGGAGATCTCGCCGCCGCTAACGGTGCCGGAAATGACTTCGCCTTTACGCGTTCCATCAAAAACAATTGCTCGCTCGCTCGTCTGTAACTCGAAATGGACCTTGGGCGGCTCGTAGCGGACATTGATAAGAGGCTTACTCAGCAGTCGCTCGTCGGGGACACTGATGACGGCGTTGAAATTCCCAGTCCGTTCTGTCAAATCGACTATCGCTTTTGTCTCTTTGTCGTGAAGCTTGGCAACTCCTTCCCAGCGGCCATTTATTTCTTCCTGTGCCGTGGGAGATGACCCAGAACAACCGCAAAGCAAGAGGATTTGCGTAGACAGGATTATTGCTTTTACCATTTTGCGTTCTTTCAATGAAGCAAGGACCGTCGAAATCTAGAATTACCTTACTGAGGCGAGTATAAGACAACGTAGAAGCGAAAGAACAACCTAAAGAACATGCAAGGCAATCCTAAGTTCTTCTTGCCTTCGCTTCAACGATATTTTAGCAATGGGTTGTTTTCAAGTTTCCATCTTTCCAAAGTGTCGGCGGGAATATATTTCACCCGCGGATCGTTTCTTGGCCGTTCCGAATCGAAACCCACATTAACACTTTTGCGATCGCAGCCGTCTATAGTTAGAGAAGATTGGCGGGACGATCTCTCCAGCCGCAGCGATTGAGGTGATTTTCCACCTCTTGCGCATTTTATCCGATCCAACGAAAGTATAGTTTGGAAGGCTAAACATGAAGCGATTCGTAATTCTACTGCTTACTTTTTTGGTGCTGTCGGTATTTGAAATCAACGACAAGGCGCAAATGGAGCCTGGTGGGTCTGCGCAACGAAATAACAGCGCGCGACCAATCGAGACCGGCAAGTTTCGAATCTATGAAACGAAACAAGTCCAGGGCGAAGAAAGCTACGAGATCAATCGCGCTTCTGATGGGAGCTTAGTCGTCCAGGCAAAGATTGATCTTCCTTTTATGGGCGAGGAAAAGAAGCCTTCGCTGACCGCCCTGCTGCAAACGAAACCTGATCTAACGCCAAAGTCGTTCGAAACCAAAGGCATCAGACCTTTGGAAATCGAAATCAACACATCGATTACGGTTCAGGGAAAAACTGCGACCGTGTGTGAAGGCAACAACGCTTCGAAGTCGGGCGGTCCAAGTGCGTCCACCACTCAAGTGCCACTGCCTGAAAATTTCTTCACGCTCGCGGGTTACCTGCCGGTAACGATGGAAATGATGTTGTTTCGCTACTGGTTAGGCCACGGGCGCAAGAATTCAATCGCGCTCTTGCCCGGCGGCGAAGCGTTCGTAGAGTTTCGTGGCCGCGATACGGTTACGCTTTCAGGAAAGCCGACAACGCTCGATCGTTATCATCTCAGTGGCAAAAAATGGCCCGGAGGATGGGGTCGCCAAACACTTTGGTTTGATTCAGACAATCATCTTGTCGCCGCCGTTAATCTGGGAAGCGAGGTTGAGACAAATCTATACGCGATCCGAGACGGCTATGACTCGGCGATTTCATTCTTTCTGAAAAGAACCGTAGAAGATGGCATTGATCGTTTGACTCAAGTTGCCGACCAACTGAGTCCTAAAAACAAAAGCCCGTTGGTTTTACTCGGCGGCACTTTAATCGATGTAACCGGAAAACCTCCGATCACAAATTCGGCAGTCGTCATGCAAGGCGATCGCATTATTGCCGCAGGTCCGCGGTCGGAGATCAAAGTTCCTGAAGGAGCGAAGATCGTAGATATCACAGGCAAATTTCTGCTGCCCGGTCTTTGGGACATGCATGCGCATCTTTACCAGGTTGAGTTTGGACCTACGTATCTGGCTGCAGGAATTACAACCGCACGTGATGTTGGCAACGAGATCGAGTTTGGCACCGCGCTCCGCGATGGAGCGAGGCAAGGGCGCGGTCTTGGCCCGCGAATGCTGTTGGCCGGTTACATTGACGGAAAGAATGATTTTCATTCATTCGATGTGCAAGTCGAGACCCCTGAAGAAGCGCGCGCCGCCGTCCAGCGTTATAAGAACGCGGGTTATGAACAAATCAAAATCAGAGACAATGTAAAGCTGGAAACGCTGAAGGTGATTACGGCCGAGGCTCATCGGCTTGGAATGACCGTCACTGGTCACGTTCCCAAAAGCATGAACGCGCTTCAAGCGGTCCAGGCCGGCATGGATCAGATTAATCACCTCAACTATGTAGGGAGCGCATTCTTTCCCAAGGCCGATACCGGTCAGCCACAAGTGTCTATTGACTTGAACTCTCCGGAGTCGAAATATGCGCTGCGATTTCTCAAGGAGCACGGCACGGTCACAGACCCGACGGTTGCTGTGCTGGAGTTAATGATTCACCCTAAGGAAACGCCGATTGAAAGTTTTGAGCCAGGATTGACGAAGGTCCCGCCGGAATTGGTAGAGCAGATACGTAATAAAGGCGGGCCGGCCGGCGAAGTCGAAGGCCTACAGATGGTCGTGGACACGTTGCTGAAGATTATCGGTGCACTACACAAAGCTGAAATACCGATCGTGGCTGGAACGGACGTCGGCGTACCGGGTCATACCCTGTATCGCGAACTAGAACTCTATGTCAAAGCAGGTCTGACACCGCTCGAAGCGATTCAGGCAGCCACCATCACACCAGCGCGTGTGATGAAGTTGGAGAATGAAGTGGGCACTGTTGAGCCCGGAAAGCGCGCCGACATAATAATTCTCGATGCGAATCCGCTCGACAATATCAGTAATATTCGCAAAGTTAGATTCGTGATGACTCAGGGACGCCTGTTTGATTCGGCCAAGCTGTGGGACAGCGTTGGGTTCAAACCGTAAGTCCTACCGCAATGAAGCGTATCCCGGCTGAGTTATCCGCGCTGCTTCATGAGGTTCAAGCGTCTTCCTGCCTGTTTATGACCAGGGCACTTTGGTCGAAGCTCAGGTGAAATGAAGTAAGGAAAACGCTTATGCGGAGGTGGTAGATCCTTAAGTTGACATGAAGAGTGCCTTTGAGAATCTTTTTCATAGTTAAACGAGCGAGACCATAAGTGCGCGCGCACTCAACAGCATTAGCCGACCGCTTGACCGTGATTTCTATTGCGGTGATAGCCTACGCGGGCGCAAATATCTCGCACGAAATCATTGGTCACTGTTCCATGGCAGTCCTGTTAGGAACGAAATGCACACTGATATCCAGTACATACATTCCACTCGCATCACAACCTCCGATTTGGAAATACAACATCATCGTTACAGCCGGCTGCACAGCAAACTTTACTGTGGCGCTTGTATGCCTCGGGCTGCTGCGGAGCTGGCGAACGGCTCAACCTACGGTAAGGTACTTCCTATGGCTCTCTATGTGCGTGAATCTATTTCTCCCTTCCACCTATATCGCAGCTGCTCCGATCATCAAGTACGGTGATTCGTACATTCTTATTCACGATCTCGCCAGACAATTGTTCTGGAGGAGTGCTGTCGTGTTGGCGGGCGCAGCCAGCTGCTGGTTCTCTTTCCGTCTTTGTCGCACTGAGTTGGGTAGACTAATTGGCTTTGGCGGGCGTGCTGCGCGATCAATTGCGTGGCAACTTGTCGTGCCCGCGTATCTCGCGGGAGGGATCGTCACGGTCACCTCAGCCTTGTTTAGCGAGCTCGCGGCGAAGTGGGCGCAACTTCAGGCGGCCGGTGGTACTTTCGGATTGACGATCTGGCTCTTGCTTTTACCCCTTGGAATTCCCGAACCGTTTACACCCGCCCAACATCCGTTCGTAATCCCTCGGAGCGTAGGGTGGATTGTGGCGGGGGCGTTGACCGCTGTGGTATTCATTGCTGTCCTGGGGCGTGGCATTTCTCTGTAAACCCCATCCAGGACTTATGGTCTAACTGTTCAATTCCGAGAGCGACGGGACTTTCGTTCAAAACATATGAGGGCTACTAGCCACGTTCGCCGTAGATGTTTTCGCGGCCAAGTGTATCGTCAGAAAGAAGCGGCGTGTTGGCACTGTGGCTCGACGCCCACTCCCGCAACAGGCGAACTCGCTCCTGCGAACTAAGCCCGTCGTGCTTCTTGAACTCAGTCTCCTTCCGTTCGAGTAACTCTCGCAAATAGACATCTATCGAAACGCCGCGTTCTCGCGCTCGCGCCTGAATTCTGGATGCTACTTCCGACTCAACTTCAAGCATCGTCGGCATGAAAACTCGATCAGTGCGTCGATTAGGAAATTGACCGACCTCCGCGTTCACGCGGAGCGCGTCAACTCAACCTAAGAACTGAAAATATGGGGCTGTTCAACTTTTTCTTCTCAACGGTTTCAATCAGTTTCCTGAGTCTTTCCTTCCGAGCTTCGTCGGTGCCACTATTCGCCAACAATTTTTTCAAGGCAGC
>CAAGKR010410134.1_pt1 | contig 10617 bp, 15 predicted proteins | sample 2556971 | NCBI WGS metagenome assembly CAAGKR01 (sample SAMEA5207829, study PRJEB30636) | soil metagenome | biome: forest; feature: boreal; material: soil | place: USA | collected 2011-09 | depth 1 m
GGGATGCCGGAGGAGGGACTCGAACCCCCGACACGCGGATTATGATCGGCACGCAGGACCACGAGAACGGCTTTCTAGAGCCAAATCTAGTCCAGCGAGCTCAGGTAAGCCAGGGTCGTTTTTGACGAGTCGGGGACCAAGTTCGGGACCAAGACCGCGGGGTATAGGCCGGGTCTGAGGACGTCTAGTGTCGACGCTCGGCCGTCGTCAGCAAGTTTGCCCGATGCGGCGCCGGGAGCTTGTTCTCTCGGTGCCACGGGGCCCGGGCGCTAGACACGTCGCGGGCCCCACTTTGTATGCGGCGAGCAGCCTACGCCGCTGTCCGGCGGACGTCAAGCGCCGCCGGACAGCACGGCGTTGGCCTACGGGGTCTGCAGATTGTGGACCGGGAACTCCTTGACATCCGGAGGGGACGGGAATCCCTGGTCGCCGAGCCCGTGCAAGCGCGGCATAAGCCGCTCCTGGACGAACGCGTCGAACTTCTCCCGCGACTCCCAGAAGTCGATCACACCCCAGCCCCCGTCCACCGGACCGGCCGAGTGGACGATCATTCCATCGGGCGGGTTCGTGTCGATCTCCATCACCCCATGAGCAGTGTCGTAGTTCTCCTGCGTCCCGCCGGCAAATTTCAGCCGGATACCTACAGCCATTTCGAGTCCCCTCGTCGGTGTTTCGAGCGACACTACCGCGGCCGCGTGCCTGAGGGATACTGACCGAGCGATGTCCGAGAACCTGGAACTTGCGCGCTCGATCTACGCGGACTGGGAGCGCGGCGATTGGAGCTCGGCCGACTGGGCGCACCCTGAGATCGAGCACGTGATCGCCGACGGGCCAACACCGACCAGCCGGACGGGGCTGCCCGCAGTGGCAAAAGGCATGCGCGACTTTCTCGACACCTGGGAGGACTTCCGTATCGACGTTGACGAGTACCGCGAACTCGACGACGAGCGTATCCTGACGCTTGTCCGCTTCAGCGGCCGCGGGAAGACAAGCGGAGTGGACATCGGGCAAGTACAGGCGGAGGCAGCCAACCTGCTCCACTTCTGCAGCGGCAAGGTGACCAGGTTCGTCCTTTACTGGGATCGTAGGCGCGCGCTCACCGACCTCGGCCTGGCGGAGTAGACGATGTCGCGCGAGAACGTCGAGCTGGTGCAAGAGGCATTGGGCCGAACCGCCCCGACCGGCGTGCCTCCGTGGGATGTCCTGCACGAGGACATCGAGGTCCGCGACCACGACATCCTGGACGCGAGCGAGTATCGAGGACACGCAGGATTTGCCCGCTGGCTCGAGGATTGGTCGTCGGCTTGGTCGGAGCCGAGGTCCAGACGGAGGGCTCGACGACACGGCCGACGGACACCGCCCTTCCTGCCGAAGATCGGTAGCCGCTGAAACGCCGGATCGCCGCGATCACACGCTGCCGACCGCGGAGAGCGCGCCGAGCTTCCCCTCGATGCATTTGAGCAGCTGCTGGTAGGAGTCACAGAACGACTGCACGCCCTCGCGCTCGAGCTCGGCCGTGATCGCGTCGAGGTCGATCCCGGCACGCCCGGCATCGGCGAGCGTTCGCTGTGCGGCCACCGGGTCGAAATCGAGCGTACGATTCACCTCGCCGTGGTCGGCGAACGCGCGCAGTGTCTGCTCAGGCATCGTGTTGATCACGTCAGGCCCGATCAGCTCCGAGACGTAGAGCACGTCGGAGTAGACCGGGTCCTTGGTTCCGGTGCTGGCCCACAACGGCCTCTGGGGCCGCGCACCTCGATCGCGCAGACGCTCCCACCCCGGCCCGGCGAACTTCGCTCGGTAGAGCCGGTAGGCGGCGCGCGCGTTCGCGATAGCAACGTGGCCGCGCAGCGGCGAGCCGGCAGGCAACTGAGCGTCGATCTTGCTGTCGATGCGCGAGACGAAGAACGACGCGACCGACGCGATCGTATCCAGCGACTCGCCTGCCTCCGAGCGCGCCGCCAGTCCGCGCAGGAAGGAGTCGATGACGCTCTCGTGGCGCTCGATCCCGAACAGCAGCGTGACGTTGACGTTGACGCCGGCACGCGTGAGCTCCTCGATCGCCGGCAGCCCCGCCTCGGTGGCGGGGACCTTGATCATCACGTTCGGCTGCTCGAGTCGCCGCCACAGGTCGAGTGCCTGGGCGACCGTGGCGTTGGTGTCGTTGGCGAGGTCCGGCGTGCACTCGAAAGAGACGAAGCCGTCGCGGCCTCCGCTCTCGTCGTAGCTGGGGCGCAGCTCGCGGGCCGCGTCGCGGATGTCGTCCAGCGCGAGCGCGAAGAAGAGCTGCTGCAGATCGCGCTCGCCATTGTCCGCGAGCCCACGCAGCTGGGTGTCATAGCGCTCCGACGCTGTGATCGCCTTGGCGAAGATCGTAGGGTTCGACGTCGCTCCGGTGACGGCGTAATCATGGATGAGCGTGGCGAACCCGCCGCTGTCGAGCAGCTCGCGAGAAAGCGTGTCCAGCCAGATCGATACGCCCGCGGCTCGGAGTCGTCTCAGGTTGGGATTGGGGGTCATGTTCGTTGCCTCTCAGTCAGCTTGGATCGTGGGTTCGCCGATCAGCGAGTCAAGCGGCGTGTCGCGGTCGCCCAGCGCGCCGAGGTTGACCTGCTCGCGCGAGCGGATCAACGCTTGGACGTGCGCGTTGACATCCCAGACATTGACGTTCATGCCGGCAACCACGCGCCCGTCGCGCAGCCAGAACGCGACGAACTCGCCATCCGCCAGGTCCCCGCGGAAGACCACCTCGTCCCAGTCGGGTGCGTGTCCGGAGTACTCCATCCCGACGTCGTACTGGTCGGAGAAGAAGTAGGGGATGCGGTCATATTTGACCGGCTCGCCGAGCATCGCGTGCGCGGCGGCGGGGCCCTGGTTAAGCGCGTTCGCCCAATGCTCGACGCGAATCCGCTCGCCGAAGAACGGGTGGAAGGCGCGCGCGACGTCGCCCGCCGCGAACACACCCGGCGTCGACGTCTGAAGACTCTCATCGACGAGGATGCCATTATCGATCTCGAGGCCCGCGCCGCCTGCTAGCTCGATGCGCGGGGCGACGCCGATGCCGACCACGACGAAGTCGCACTCGATCAGGCGGTCACCTGTGGTGCGGACGCGCGTCACCGCACGGTCGCCTTCGAACGCCTCGACACCCTCACCGAGCGCCAGCTCGACCCCATGCTCATGATGGACGTCGCGGTAGAAGGCGCCGATCTCGGAACCGAAGAGGCGCTCCAACGGCAGCGAGATCGGATCGACGACCGTGACCTCGAGCCCCCCTTCGCGCGCCGAGGCGGCGAACTCGCTGCCGATCCAGCCGGCGCCGACGACAACCACATGGCCGCCGACTTTTAGGCGCTCGCGTAGCGCGTCGCAGTCGGTGAGAGTGCGCAGATAGTGAACTCCCTCGAGCTCGGAGCCCGCGATCTGGATCCGGCGCGGTTCGGCGCCCGTGGCAAGCAGCAGCCGGTCGTAGTCAAACGCGCGCCCGTCGGCGAGCGTGACGCGGGATTCGGCCGGGTCGATCACGCTCGCCGTAGCTTCAGTCTCGAGCTCGATCCGACTCTGCTCATAGAAGCCCTGCTCGTGGACGTAGGCCTTCTCGCGGGGGGACTCGCCGCGCAGGTAGTCCTTGGTCAGCGGCGGTCGTTCGTATGGCCTCTCGGACTCGGCGCCGATCAACAGCACGCGCCCATCAAAACCCGCGGCGCGAAGCTCCTCTGCGGCCTTGGCACCGGCTACGCTGGCGCCGACGATGATGAAGGTCTGCTCGCTCATGTCAGTCTCACTCCGGTCAGGCTGAGGAACTCAGCACGCGTGCGCGGGTCGTCGCGGACGAGTCCGTGCAACGCTGAGGTCACGGTCTTGGCGCCGGCCTTCTGCTCCCCGCGCAGGGACATGCACAGGTGCTCCGCCTCGAGCACGACACCGACGCCCAGGTCAGCGCCCAGCGCGGCCAGCAGGTCGCGGGCGGCGCGCTCAACAGCCGCGCGATCCACCGGCCGTCGCTCGTTCAGCCGATGGCTCTCATCGATGGCGGGGCGGTGCCGGTCGGACGTCGCCGCTAGGGAGATCGTGTTCATATCCCCTCAGCGTCACGGTAGCCGGCGTTCTTACCTCGACCATTGCCTCGCGCTCATGTGGCACGGCCGGCCGCTTGTGCCGCTACAAGACGCACCCTCGACCACCTACGCGTCTGGGCTGGTCTCGCTCACGAGCAGAGCGTGCAGGCTCTCGCGATCCTCCCCGCAGGCCGGACAGCCCTCGAGATGCGCGCGCATCCCCGGCACCGTGGCGTCGGGATCAGAGCCGGCGAGCTCGGCCTCGACGTAGCGGTCAAGCTGCTCGAAGCACTCCTCGCAGCTGATCTCAGGTCCCGCTGGGCCGGTGAGACGCGCGAGCAGGCTGTCTTGATCCTGGGAGAGGGGTGTGGTCATGCTGGCGTTCGCTCCTTGTGTTCCTCGAGGCCCAGGCCGCGTGCAGCGAGCACACTCCTCAGCTTCTGTCGCCCGTCGTGCAGGGTCTTGTAGAGGGCACCGCGGGTCGTGTTGAGCCGGTCGGCGAGGACGTCGATCGGCACCTCGTTCAGCGCGAGCGCGACCAGCACCTCGCGCTGGTGCGGGCTCAGCTCATCCTCGATTGCTTGGTGCAGCGCGGTGAGCCGGTCTGTGGTCTCAACGGATTGCTGGGCAGTGCGCTGGTGATCATCGGTGATCAGCGGCCACGCCTCGGGTGTGAGTGGGATCTCGCGTCCCTGCCAGGAGCGCTTGCGCACCTTGGCCGCTGCCTCATACAGCGCGAACTTGTACGCCCAGGTCGTGAAACGGCTCTCGCCCCGGAAGTCGCCCAGCTTGCGCAGGATCGCCATGAGCGCATCATCGGCGCTCTGTTGCGCGAGGTCCTCGTAGTCGCCGCCGCGCAGCCTCTGAGACGCGGCACGCCGGTCTACCTCAAAGCGCGCCGCTCGCAAGAGCAGGGCGTGCAGCTCGACGAGCGCTGCCTCGTGCTCCGGACCGGTGGCGCTGAGGCGCTCGATCCACACCCGCGACTCCCGTTCGCCACGGGCGGTGGCCAGCGTGATCCTCGACGAACCCGTCAACGCATGACCGACACTAGCGGAGCTCGGCTCGGCGCGAACAGTCGCTGAGAACCTCTCCGGACCCGTCAGCACTGCTCGCACGCGTCGTTTTGAGGGGCGAGGATTCGGACCGCCAGGTCGGCCGGGCAATCCCGGTCAGTGAGCTCGAGCAGCGCGTGCACGTCGTAGCGGGCGTCGCGAGCGACGGCATCCGCGAGCGGGGTGGGGAAGCCGGCGTCGCGAAGCCGATCGATCCGCCAGGCCAGGACCGGCTCGAGATCGCTTGACATGCCTGGCCCGTGCTTGAACATTCGCATGCTCCTTAAGCGACGGTTGCCACCGGCTTCTTACGCCGCTGCGGCTGTGCGTGACGGTGCATCCGAGTCCGGATCCGCGGACGCTCGGCGCCACCACGATCGAGAAACGCTCGCGCGTCGGCGAGCGAGCGCTCAATCAACTCGTCGGCATGCCCGAAGTCGATGGGCTGGATAGCGAGCGGGCACGGTGGTGGCAGAACGACGAGCTTCGCGTGGTCGCGGTGCAGCTCAACGTCGGCGACCAGCCGACTCTGGGTCAGCAGCGTCAGAGCGTGCAGCGCGATGCCAAGCGCGCTCGACGGCGGCTGCTCGAGGGCGCAGGAGTGACCGCTCGACAGCACGTAGATCACGCGAGCCCCGAGCTGCAAAGCATGCGAGATCGGAGTGTTGTTGGCCACACCGCCGTCCATCAGCGTCCGGTTCTCCCAGGCCACCGGCGGTAGGACTGCGGGAATCGCGGCACTGGCCATCACGGCGTCGATCGCCGAACCGCGAGAGAGCAGCAATTCCTCGCCCGTCACCACATCCACGGCGACAACGTGAAACTCGATCGGCATCTGCTCGAGAAGTTGATGCTGACTGTGCGCGACGAGGAGCTTCCGCAGGCCCGACCCGGGCACGAGGTGATCGCGGGATCCGAGGAAGCCGAGCAAGCCGCTAACTGGATTGAGCGGAAAGATCTGCCCGCGACGTACGTTGTGCCAGATGTCCGCGAGCGCTGTTGCAGTCTCGACGGTCTGCGGACGCGACGCGATGAACGCGCCGTTGACGGCCCCTACCGAGGTGCCGACGATTAGCTGCGGCACGATGCCGCGCTCGTATAGGGCGTACAGCATGCCCACCTGCACCGCGCCGAGGCTTGCTCCGCCTGACAGGACGAAAGCGACACGATCGGAAGGCGGGCTCATACCTCTTCGTGTCGTCGCAGGAGCGGTTCTTACGCCGCCATGTCGACAGGGAACACAGCCGGTCGGACCGCCTGGGTATGAACTCGTTGAGGGACGACACAAAGAGACGCGATGAACCACAACCGTTGCGTCCCAGAAGGAGACATCATGTCGGCTTCCCCTCTCACAGGTCCCATCTCACACGAAGCATCGCCGCTGCGGCGAGTGCTCGAGCGGCTCCGCGGAGACCCGGCCTACCAGAGCTTCACGCTGCTGCGAATCGGGTTTGCCGTCCTGCCGGTCGTGATGGGCGCGGACAAGTTCGCAAACGTCTTGGTCAACTGGGAGCGCTACCTCGCCCCGTGGGTGGCGCACCTCAGCCCGCTGAGCAAGCTACACACCATGCACATCGTGGGGGTCATCGAGATCGTCGCTGGCATCGCCGTCGCGATCAAGCCCCGCTACGGTGCATACCTGGTCGCAGCGTGGCTCGCGGGCATCGTCGCGAACCTGCTCAGCTACTCGGGCTACTACGACATCGCGCTGCGCGACTTCGGCCTGATGCTCGCGGCCCTCACCCTCGCTCGGCTCGCGTCGAAGTTCGATCCCCCAGGCGTCGGCTTCAGCCATCGCGACTAGCCAACCCCGCACGCCGATCGGGGCGGGGACCGTCAGCCAGCGGTGTCCGCTCCGAGTCCTCGGCGGCGATCGAACCAGAGCAAATCGCCGCGTGACGCCACACCGTCAACGGACTAAACGACAATGATCGACTGCTCATCACCGAGGAGCACGGGGCGCTATGAGCGACTCACAGATCCAGCGCCTCGTCATCGCCCGCGAGACGCTCCTGCCCCGCCACAGACGCGCCGTGGGGACGATCGCCGCATGATGACGTCGATGGCAGAGTCAAAATCGACGGCCTCGTCGCGGGCGGTCCGGTGCCTGCCAACCGGCGTCGCCGCTAACGGCAGCATGCACGCCAGCGGGCCAGACACCCGGCCGGACCGCCGGCTTCGGATCAAGCCTGCCGTGCCGTTTCGCCTCGACCTGACGGCCTGGGCGCTACGTCGCCGCGCTCACAACGGAGTTGACCGCTGGGACGGACGCGTCTATTCTCGCGCGCTATCGCTCAACGACGGCGCGGTCGTCGTGTCTGTGGCTCAAAGTGGCCCGCCCGACACACCGCGCCTATCGGTCACGATCGCGGGCGAAGTCGCCGACCAGCGCGCCGAGGCGCTCGTACGCAGCTCGCTCAGCAAGCTCTTGGGTCTCACTGTCGACCTGTCAGGGTTCGCAGAGATGGCGGCCGAGGACGACGTTCTCCGCGACCTGGCTGGACGCATGCGCGGGTTCAAGCCGCCGCGCTTCCCAACGGTCTTTGAGGCGCTCGTCACTGCCATCGCCTGCCAGCAGCTCTCGCTCGTAGTCGGTGTTCATCTCGTCAATCGCCTCGCGGCCACCTATGGTCGACCGCTGTCCGGGGCGCCCGATCGGCACTGCGCGTTCCCCGGTCCGCGGGAGCTGGCGTCCATAGCGCCGCACGAGCTCAGGAAGCTGGGTTTCAGCTTGACCAAGGGGCGCACGATCATCGAGATCGCCCAAGCCACAGTCGCGGGCGACCTGGACCTTGAGTCGCTGGAGCGCTTTGACGATCAGGCGGTGATCGAGCGTCTAACGAGTCTGCGCGGCGTGGGGCGGTGGACCGCGGAGTACGTGATGCTGCGAGGCCTCGGCCGGCTGCACGTCTTCCCCGGAGACGACGTCGGCGCCCGCAACAAGCTAGAGCGCTTTCTCGCGGTTGAAACCCAACTGGACTACGAGGGGGTGGCACGTGTGCTTGCGCGCTGGCGCCCCTATGCCGGGATCATCTATCTGCACCTGCTGCTCGACTCACTCTCGGAAACGGGCCTCGTGACGGCATGAAGACGACAGCAATGCGCGTCGGAGGCTACGCGGCGATCCGTGATTATGCGGCGATCGGCGACGGGCGAACGTTGGCGCTCGTCGGGGTCGATGGCTCGATCGACTGGCTCTGCTTACCCAACCTTGACTCCGGGAGTGTCTGCGCGGCGCTGCTCGACGCCGAACGCGGGGGAAGCTTCCAGCTCGCGCCGGAGGTTCCGTTCACTACGGAGCGTCGCTACGTGCCGGACACCAACGTGCTCGAGAGTACCTTTGTCACCGACGCCGGGGTTGTGCGCGTGACCGACGCGATGCTCCTGCCCTCCCAGGGGTTGACTCCGGGCCGTGAGCTTGCCCGGCGCGTGGAGGGAGTGGCAGGATGTGTGCCGCTCGCCTGGCGGGTCGAGCCACGCTTCGAGTACGGGGCGGGCCGGACTCGCCTCGGATGGCGTGGCGGCGTCCCCGTCGCCACCTCCGGTCGCGACGCTCTGGCCGTCTGTGCGTGGGGGGCGGGCGACTCGCGCCTGGACGAGGTTTCGATCAGCGGCCGTGTAAGCCTCGATGAGGGGACCTCGGCCTTGCTTGTAGCGAGTGCCGCGCATCAGGAGCCGCTCGTCTTTCCTTCACGGGGGGAGGTCGAGGCGCGTCTGGACAGCACTCTTCACTTCTGGAGGCACTGGGCAGCCATGCGTACCTACGAGGGCCCCTGGCGTGAGGCGGTAATCCGCAGTGCTCTCGCGCTCAAGCTGCTGCGCTACTCGCCCTCCGGGGCGATCGCAGCTGCGGGTACCACCTCCCTACCCGAGGAGGTGGGCGGAGAACGCAATTGGGACTACCGCTTCTGTTGGATTCGCGACTCCGCGTTTACGTTGAACGCACTCATGCGACTTGGATGCCCCGCTGAGGCCGAGTCCTTCTTCTGGTGGTTGCTGCACGCCTCTCAGCTGACCCAGCCCCGTCTGCAGGTGCTGTACAGGCTCGACGGCGGCGGCGAGGCGCTTGAGCGCGAGCTGGATCTCAACGGGTACCGCAGCTCGCGCCCAGTGCGCGTCGGTAATGGCGCCGCGCACCAACAGCAGCTCGACATCTACGGCGATCTGCTGCAGACCGCGTTCCTGTACGCCGAGGCAGGCGGCCGCATCGACCGCGAGACGGGCCGTCGCCTAGCGGGTATGGCCGACCACATCTCCGCGGTCTGGCGCGAGCCCGACTGCGGCATTTGGGAGGTGCGCGGTGAGGCGCTCCATTTCACCCACTCGAAGATGATGTGCTGGGTGGCGCTGGATCGCGCCGTGAGCCTCGCCGAGGCCGGCTGGCTTCCCCGGGGTCGCCTCGCCAGATGGCGCGAGGAGGCCCACGCAGTCCACGACTTCATCGAACGCCGCTGCTGGTCAGATGAGCTTTCAAGCTACGTTCGCTCGGCGGACAGCACCGAGCTCGACGCGAGCCTTCTCCTCGGCGCCCTGATGGCATTCCCGAGTGGCAGGGACCCGCAGATGACCCTAACGATTGACGCCGTGCGCAAGGACCTGGGGGACGGTGCGCTGCTGGATCGCTACAGGGGCGGGGACGGCCTGCGCGGAGAGGAGGGAGCCTTCCTCTGCTGCTCGTTCTGGCTTGTCGACGCGCTCGCTCGGGCCGGGCGTCTCGACGAAGCGTCCGAGGCGATGCAGGAACTCATTGGACTCGCCAACGACGTCGGGCTCTACGCCGAGGAGGTCGACCGCGAGAGCGGCGAGTTTCTCGGCAACTTCCCCCAGGGCCTCGTTCACCTGGCCCTGATCAACGCAGCCATCTCGATGACCCGGGCGGGGCGGGGATGAACGCCTGGGGCGCGGCCGCCGGCGGGTTCATCGGGACCCTCGTGCTGACGACGACGCTGCGCGGGGCAAGCGAGCTCGGTCTCACGCGCATGGATCTCCCGTTCCTGCTCGGCACTGCGTTCTCTGCCGACCGCCGTCGCGCGAAGGCAATCGGCTACCTCGCGCACTTCCTGGTCGGTGAGATGTTCGCCTTCGTCTACTTCGGAGTCTTCGTGGCGATCGGCCGCAGCGGCTGGTGGCTCGGGGCGTTGTTCGGCCTTCTGCACGGCCTGGTTTCAAGCACTGCGCTCATCAACGAGCTGCTGCCGAGCGTTCATCCGCGCATGGGCACGCCGCTCAGCGCCGCTGACTCCAGCCCGCTGCTCGAGCCGCCGGGGTTCTTGACTCTCAACTACGGGCGTAGCACGCCTCTGGTCGCGCTCATCGCTCACGTCGCCTACGGGACGATCGTCGGCGGCTTCGTTTCGCTTGCCAGCTGATTCACGGTGTTGGCGCGTCGAGGCCGTCCGTCACAGCACAGCCGGCGGGCGTCGCGTGAGCCGGCGCGTCGTCCGGGCGAGCACGGGAGGAGAAGACCATCGCGCCTAGTTTTACAAAGTGTCGCTAGGAAAACC
>CAAGKR010404987.1_pt1 | contig 10615 bp, 12 predicted proteins | sample 2556971 | NCBI WGS metagenome assembly CAAGKR01 (sample SAMEA5207829, study PRJEB30636) | soil metagenome | biome: forest; feature: boreal; material: soil | place: USA | collected 2011-09 | depth 1 m
AATGCGAACGTGGATTTCTATTCTGCTTCCACTTATCACACATTAGGAATCGACGTTGATTTGTTCACTCCGGTATTTGCGGTTTCACGGGTGAGCGGATGGACGGCGCACGTTATCGAGCAACTCGACGACAACCGGCTCATCAGGCCTCGCGCCGAATACGTCGGACCCGCCTATCCTCAACACTGGATGCCGATAGAAAGCCGCTAGTGCGCGGCTTCAAGACTCCTGATTCAATGCCCAAACATCCCCCAAGGAAGAATGCCCGCCGATGTGCGTTTTCGCATAAGGGCGGGCAAATTTAATGCGTGATTGATGAACCGTTACTGTTGAAAGTTAATCGCAACTGCGGAGCTTAACCGTTTGCGAAATGCGAATCCAGTTATGCCGAAAAGTGCGAGAATTCCTAGCAAACTGAGTTCGCTTGGTTCAGGTACTGGTGTGTAGCCCAGGTACTCCTGCGGTGTGCCGTTTTTTGGCTGACCACTCTGGCTACCTGCGTCTGGCGTATAGACCACAATTCCGGTGAAGTCGGTTGCAGACGGCGAGTTCGCTGCTGCCGTGAGCGCCGCATTGTAAATAGCCAAAGCATTCGCATTGCCCGCGATATCCCCAAGCGCTGTGGGAGAAAAAATGGCCCAGATTGCCCAGTTCGCATCGTTGGTATCGGGGTTCTGTGCGAAGCCGTTAATGCCCAGGATCCCGTCAAAAATGATCCCCGCCGCTTCGTAATCGGTTACGGCGTTCACGTCCGTTGGGTCAAAGAGCCGCCCACTACCGGGAATGGAGTGTTCGGTCGCGGTCCAGGTTTCGCCGTTAACAACGTCATAATCGAAAGCATCGCAGAGGAGTTGGGCGGATTGGCCATTCACCAGGAAGTTGTACGGGTAGGTATAAACGCCGCCGGAATTATTTCCACCCGGAGCAATAAACTTCATGCTGTCCGCGAACGCGGACCCGCTTAACAAAACCGCCGTAAGCAGAGAAAAAGTAAGAGTGATGAGACGAGTGTTGCGCATTGTGTTTCCCCCCGATGACCCGCCCTGTGGCAGGCTTCCCAAAAAATGCCAGTCCTACGTCCTATCTTTAGCATTCAGGCTACCAATCTGAAATCGCGGGAAACACTGGATTTACGGGCGCTTTGGACAACAGTGAGAGAAAGCACTTGCACAGGAAAGGGGGTGCGTGGGAACTTTTCCGGTCTAATTTTGGATGTCAGATTTCACTGGATTGACAAAAAGTGTCAGTATCCACAGGCCCGCCATCCACTAACTCTCGGTTTGCGGCGTAAAATATGAATACCCATGCGCCGCGTATACCTCGACAATAACGCTACGACGCCGCTGCTTCCCGCAGTCCTGGAGGCAATGCAGCCTTATTTTGTTGAGCATTTTGGAAACGCGTCTTCGATCCATCATCGCGGGCAAGAGACGCGGGCGGCGGTCGAGCGCGCTCGCGAGTCCGTGGCTCTCCTGGTCGGGTCCCGCGCTTCGGAGATCGTGTTCACGAGCGGAGGGACTGAGGCAGACAATCTGGCCATCTTTGGATTGCTTCATGGCGGATTAGTCCACGAAGGCGACCACGTAATTTCATCGACGATCGAACATCACGCCGTGCTGAACTCATGCAAGCAATTGGAATCCCAAGGGTGCGCTGTAACTTATGTGCCCTGCGATGGCCGGGGCCAGATTGATCCCGATGATGTGCGGCGGGCCCTGCGCCCAAATACCCGGCTGATTACGATCATGATGGCGAACAATGAAACCGGAGTCGTTCAGCCGGTTGATGCGATCGGGAAAATTGCGGCTGAAGCGGACGTGCATTTTCACACCGACGCCGTGCAGGCAGCCGGAAAAGTACCGATCAATGTAATGGCTATCGGTTGTGACTTGCTTTCGATCTCCGGCCACAAGGTGCACGCGCCACAAGGAGTCGGTGCGCTTTACGTGAGAAAGGGAACGCATCTGCGGCCGCTGTTTTATGGCGGCCGTCATGAACGTTCGCGCCGTGCAGGAACAGAAAACGTCCCTGGCATCGTCGGATTAGGCAAGGCCGCGGAACTATGTCGGCTGGGATTGGATAGTGGCGAGATACAGCGAATGTCTGCCCTGCGTGATCACCTCGAAGCATCGTTGCTGGGCGAAATAGAATTCTGCGGCGTGAATGGCGCGAGCGCTCCCAGGGTCCCAAACACGACCAATGTTTATTTTGATCACGTCGAAGGAGAGCCATTGGTGATCGCACTCGATCTGAAAGGGCTGGCCGTCTCTACAGGGGCCGCATGTTCCTCCGGTGCCCTTGAGCCTTCGCACGTCCTGACTGCGATGGGGTTGAGCGGGAATCGCGCACGCGGAAGTATTCGGTTCAGTCTGGGTAAGCAGAATAGTTGTGAGGATATTGATTTTGCGCTGGATCTGATCCCTCACACCTTAGAACACTTGCGGGAACTAAACCCAATCTTTAGAACAGCCTTTCAAGTTCACAATAGAGCGACTTGAGCAACAAGGACCAGAATCGGCAGTTCCGTGATGCTATACGCGAAATTGAACGAATTCTTGACCGTCAACTTACAATTGTCGAATGGGACCGGCTACACCGGGAGGTCTCTGGAATGGGATTTAGCTTTGGCACGATAGTTCAAGTCGGTTTGGCAATGTTTGGGTAGAAACGATATGAAGGCTGCGGCAATCGAAATCCGTCAATACTTTCAACCCGTCTTTGGAACGCGGCCTTGGAAGGTCAAAGTAGGAGTTGGCAGTTTCTTGACCTTTGAGTTCGGTTTGCGCGTGAAGGCACACGGGCACGTCCATGGGCAATGGCATCTCTGGGTTTACTTTTCAAATTGGGCGCTGTTTCACGGTGATCGCCGATTAGTAGACTCGGATGCTGATCGTAAGCTCATCGCGATTTCTACCCGGCGACTTGAAGAGGCGACGCTGACCGACATTGATTTCGACGCACGCACTCGAATAACGACCTTTTTTTTCGATGATTTCCGGTTAGTTGTGTCGCCAGCTAACGATGTGGAGGATCTCGATGAGCGTGATCATTACTGGATGTTTTTCGTGCCAAACAACGAGGTGCTGACCGTCGGTCCCGCTGGAATTCGAATGGAGCAAGCCAACGCCTCTCAACATGTCTAAAACGAAGACCATCGCCGTAGCCATGTCGGGAGGAGTCGATTCCTCCGCCGTCGCGGCCATGTTATGCGCTGAAGGGCACAACGTCGTCGGATTGACGATGCAGCTTTGGAATCAGCGGCGCCTTGCGGGACACGAAGGTATGCCCGAATCCGTGCAGGGGCGCTGCTGTTCGCTCGACGATGTTTACGATGCGCGGCGTGTCGCTGAAACCATCGGCATTCCTTATTACGTGGTCAATCAGGAGGATCGCTTCGAGGAAGAGGTGGTGCGCCCGTTCGTTCAGGAATATCTTTCCGGACGAACTCCCATCCCTTGTAGTCTCTGTAACAACCATCTGAAGTTCGATCAGTTGCTAACCGTCGCGCAGCAGATCGGCGCCGATTCATTGGCAACGGGACACTACGCTCGGGTTGAGCTCGACGAGCTTAGCGGACGATGGCTGCTGAAGCGTCCCGTAGACGTTGCCAAGGATCAGACCTACTTTCTTTTCGGGCTGACCCAAGATCAACTAAGCAAGACCATTTTCCCCCTCGGCGGGATGACCAAGCCACAAGTTCGCGACCTTGCGCGCGGCTACGGGCTTGCCCTTGCTGATAAGCCCGATTCCCAGGAAATTTGTTTTGTTCCGGGCGGTGACTATAAGAAGTTTTTGGACGCCTACCTTGGTGAGCAAGGCGGCTCATTGCCCGATACTGCGGGCGAACTGGTCACGACCGGCGGCCAGGTAATCGGCGAGCACGGCGGAATTCATAACTTTACCGTGGGACAACGAAAGGGGTTGGGAGTTGCCACGGGCTCGCCTCTTTACGTCATACAGATCAAGGGAGACGCGCGCCAGGTAGTAGTTGGAAATCAGGAAGACCTCTATACAAAGACGCTTCGAGCACAGAGAGTCAACCTCATCTCGGTGGATGGGATCGAAGAGCCTATGGCGGTGCAGGTGAAGATTCGCCATCGCCACGCGGCAGCTACGGCGACAATCGAAATGACGGCGGAAGATGAGATGCTGGTCACTTTCGCTGATCCGCAGCGGGCGATAACGCCAGGACAGGCTGCGGTGTTTTACCAGGATGACATAGTGGTTGGTGGGGGCTGGATCGTCTAGATCTATCGGTTAGTTTTAGTCGATCAAGGTAATTTTTTCAGGGTTGGCTTTCCCAAACAGGGCTGGGTGCCAAATTGTTTATTCAACTATTACAAAACAAGCAGGTTATTTCTAGTTATTTGAATGGCAGTGGTATCCTGCCTGCAATATCCAGTACGAGCATCGAGGACCTCCTATAAATGCCGAAGGCAGCGCTGCCTTCGGCATTTGAGTCTTTCGAGACGTCAGCTCTGAAAACCTTCTAAATAAACAACTCGTCCTGCGAAACGCCATTGCCATTTCGCCGGCGGCGTTTGGCTCCGAAAAAAAACTCAAATCCTGTGCTGACTCCGCGAACTACGCCCGAGATTTGCCGAACCGGCGAGATGACGGTTTTGCGAACCATGTCGCCAGTCTCTTCGATGTGGTCCATCGCGTGGTTTACCATTTCGTCTGCGCGGATGACTTGCAATCTCAAACGATCAACCGCATCGGTTAGAGTGGCATCAATTCGAACCACCTGCCCGCGAACCATTGCAGTCGCGCTGCTGACGTCGTCAATCACCGCCTCAACCCTGGGTTTCAAATCAATCATTATTGAGTGGGCCGTGCTCACGGCGGGAAGGACCTTCTCCTTCATTTCAGCGGCCAAAGACGTTACCGTTGGCAACACATTGCCCTGAATTTCCGTAGCCAGCGACTCGACTTTGGCGCTGACCTTGCGAACCGCCAGGTACATCGCGACCAGTATTAGAGCCTGAAGAACCACGGCGGCGGACGTCACGGCAATGAAGATAGTTGGGTCCATAAACGCGTTTACTCTTTTCCTCCGCGCTTTCACCGGGCGCGGCGATATCTACAGGCTCTTCGCCCCGTCGTCGGCCACGGCGCTGGTAGTCTCGCGGTACGCCTGTTTGCCGGCTTCGACTGCCGAACGCACCTGATCTCTTTGTTGGTTCAGAACGTCCTTCCCGCGGTCCACCCATTCCGAAGCCTGTTCGCGGACATCCCGCGCGTGAGTGCGCACGAATTCCTTGCCCTCGTCAGCTTTCGAGAGCAGAACCTCACGGGTCTCGCTCCCGGATTGAGGCGCAAACAAAATGCCAATAGCTGAGCCGATCCCTATTCCCGCCAAAAACCATCCGATGCTGCTGCTTCCGTCTCTGTGCGACATGAAACCTCCAAAGCGAGTGCGTCTGAATAATGCTTCTTCGATGCTAACATCGGGGTTTGCGAAACACAATTTTGTGGGGACGCTACCGGCTGTCGAGACGGCCTTCGCCCGAGCTTGACGGCCTTGGCCTGTATAATTAAGTGGTTCAGATGATTTCCACTGCCTCTCAGGACACGTCAATTCCTATCCATATGGGCGACTACGCCGGCATGGCTACGGTTGCCGATTTCGGCGATGTCCCAGCCGAATTCAAGGCATTGCTCTCAAAATGCGGCGTTTACGAGTTGCAATGGCGCGCCAAAGTTTCATTGACCGGCTCCGACCGCGTGCGTTGGCTGAATGGCATCGTCACAAACAATGTGAGGGATCTTTCCGCGGGAGCCGGCGTGTATGCATTTATGCTGAACCCGCAAGGGCGAATACTGGGCGATCTGTACGCTTACAATCGCGGCGATTCGCTGCTCGTGGATATCGACCTTTTTCAGTTGCAAAAAGTGCTGGCTCTTTTTGATCGCTACATCATTATGGATGACGTTGAGGTCAGCGATATCACTAGCAAGCTTAGCGCCGTGGGAATTACTGGCCCAGAAGCTCGCGGGGCGCTGCGAGCTGCGGGGATAGATTTTCCGGAGCTTCCGCCCCTCAGCTTTGTGGACGTGACCTGGCGGGGCGTTGCGCTGACTGTGGTTCGAAGTGACGCCCCTAGCGTTGAATCCTACGAAATGTGGATATCGCCGGAAAATGCAAATGTGTTGCGAGATGCTTTAGAAACATCCGGGGCCATGAGAGTTGGAACAACCGCGCTGAATCTGCTTCGCATCGCGCAAGGAATTCCGCAATACGGACAGGATATCCGGGAACGCGAGTTACCTCAGGAAACTGAGCAAAATCGGGCTTTGCACTTTACCAAGGGATGCTACATCGGCCAGGAAATCGTGGAGCGGATTCGATCAAGAGGAAACGTTCATCGAAAGTTTGCCGGATTTCGGTTTGATGGCCCACTGCCGCCGCCCGGAACTAAGATCCTCGTGGACGGTAAGGAGGCCGGAGAGATTACTAGTTCCGCTTCTTTGCCACTAAGCGCCGGTTATCGTCAGGTCGGGTTGGGGTATATTCGCCGCGAGGCAGTCGTGCCGGACCAGGCGATTCAGATTGGTGGAACAAAGCTCAATGTCACCGCTGTTCCATTCAGCGAAGTGTTTAAGCGTTAAAGGAAAAATATGTCAGAGAAGAAGCAGGAAAGCTTTACCGTAACTGACCGAAGACTGTTTACCGCTGATGGTGAAGTACGCAAGGATATTTCCGAGGAACAGGTTTCGACCTCTGCCTCCACTCCGGTTGCGGCGGTGCCGCCTCCCGTCCCTTCGCAGGGTACGCCCGCTCTCGATCCAGAAGGATCCATGCCTCCAGCTCCCACTGCGGCGGAGCAGCAAGAACAGGCGGATGCCTACCGGAAGTCGTCGAAGGACCTGGATTCCCGCGTCGAACAAAGCGGCCATTCCGCCAAAGAACTGGAAATGACGTTCGAGCGTTTCATGGCGTCTCTTTACATGACCGCGATGATGCATCTTGGGCTCATGCAGGAGGAGGGCGGACAGCCCCGCCTTGATCTCATCGGCGCGCGCCAGACCATCGATACCTTGAGCCTGCTTTCGGAAAAGACCAAGGGGAATTTAACCAATACCGAGGCAGGGTTCCTTCAGAATTGTCTTTACGAACTTCGCATGGCCTACGTTGAAGTAACCAATGCCCTGGCTCATCCACCGCAGGCACCTGCATCCGCCGCCGCGAAACGATGAAAGCTACGCTGACTGTGTTGGGGAGTGGGACTTCAGTCGGAGTCCCCACGATCGGTTGCGATTGCGCGGTCTGTCAATCGAGCGACCCCAGGGACCGCCGTACCCGCCCATCCATATTGATCGAGTACAACGGCAGAGCCGTGTTAATCGATACGGCTCCTGATTTTCGCGAACAGGCGATCCGCGAGCGCATTCGCCGATTGGATGCCGTCCTCTACACTCATCCCCATGCCGATCATCTTCTGGGAATCGACGATCTCAGGCCTTTGAGTTATCAGCACAGGCCCGGCAAGATGCCGCTGTATGCGCGCCGGGAAGCCGTGGACTTCATACGCAATATGTTCGGATACATTTTCGCGCCAGCCTATAAGTTTGGCGGACTCCCGCAACTTGAACTGATCGAGATCAAAGGTCCGGTGGAACTTTTTGGAGCAAAGTTTATTCCTGTGACAGTCATTCACGGGGACACAGAAATCCTGGGATTTCGTTTCGGTTCCACCGCATATCTGACCGATCACAGCGACATTCCGGAGGATTCTATGGCGCAATTGCAAAACCTGGATATTCTCTTTCTTGACGCGTTGCGGCATCAGCCCCATCCTACGCACTCCACAGTGGAGAATTCGCTGCGAATTGTGGAATTGCTTCAGCCAAAACGGGCTTTCTTTACGCACATTTGTCATGACCTGCCGCATGAAGCCACGAACGCTTTATTGCCTGATAACGTCCGATTGTCATATGACGGCATGAAATTGAACTTTGAAATTTAGAGCTGACCGGTCTTTAACGTTTTTCGCAATTCAATGGAAGTTTTTCTAAAGCTCGACGATCTGCCTTCGACCTTCGGTCCCTCGATTCTCAGCGTGGGAAACTTCGACGGCGTACATCTGGCTCACGCGCGCGTACTGAAAGAAATTGCCCGGCGCGGACGGGCGCAAGGAAAACACTCACTGGCGCTAACTTTTGAGCCGCATCCGATGCGAATTCTGCGCCCGGGAAACGGACTTAAGCTCATCACGCCCACAAGAGAAAAGCTCGCCCTTCTCGAAGCCACAGGAATCGACGCAACAATTCTTCTTCCGTTCACAAGTGAACTCTCTGAGATGGCCCCCGAACAATTCGCTCAAGACATTCTCAAAGATCGATTGCAGGCGAGCGAAATACATGAAGGATATAACTTTCGTTTTGGACGCAAAGCCTCAGGAGACGTGGACCTTCTAAAGAAGTTCGGGCGGAACATGGGGTTTGAAGTAGAACTCTATTCTGAGATGCGTGTCCGAAAAGATCCCGTATCCAGTACACATATTCGAACTCTCTTAGACGAGGGCGAGGTCGGCCGTGCGACACATCTCTTAGGCCGTCCTTTCAGCATTCAATCGACGCCGAAGCACGGCCGCGGATATGGCTCCAGATACACCGTTCCAACCATCAATCTGGAGGACTACGGAGAGCTTGTTCCGAAAGATGGCGTTTACATCACCCGCACACGTGTAGGTGAAGAATGCTTTGACTCGGTAACAAATGTGGGCAATCGTCCAACATTCGGGGCGCACTCATTCGCAATTGAGTCTCACTTGATGAATTTTCATCCCATCGAAATGACGGAGGAAACCCGAGTTACGGTTCATTTTCTCAAGCGCCTGAGAGATGAGATCAAGTTTCCGTCGGTAGAGGATTTACGCCAACAAATTGGACGGGATATCGGGAAAGCGCAGCGCTACTTTGGCTTGGTAAATCTTAAATCTGGCGCGAGCGCACGGTAATCCGAAATTTTGTGGCGTAGTCCCCAGGCTGTGCTGATCAGCACTAATCGGGCAAGTAGCCATTCTCTAACGGAAGCTTTCCATCGACTTTCACGACTTTCACCTTATTGTTCACCGAGCGAACCTCAACCAGGCCAATGGCGCCGGATGTAGACCCGACGGTATCGAGAACATCGTCGTCGGAGTCGACCAGGATAACTCCATCTTTGCGGGCTTCCAGGCGGGATTTCAGATCGCGCTCTGACATATTGTTCAGTTTTTGCAGCGTGAGCATCTCACCCTTGGAAGCCTTATGAAGCACAAGAATAATATCTTTGCCATCGGCCCATTTCCTTGTGTCTGACCTAACGATTTTCGCCAGATGGACAGAAGTAATATTGACCACACCGTTCTCTTTATTGACGACCACAGCCATATGGTGCGCAAAACAGGCCGTTAGAGAAACAAACATGAATCCGAGCGAGAAAATCGCACGTCTACACCGCATAAGCGGAATATCCCTTCATCTGTCAGGATGATTGACATCCCAACCTAGCAAAGAAATAGGACGCCTCCCAGTAATAATGCATGGGATATTACAATCTTTTTACAATTCAGATCCTTGTGGGAAATCAAGCGATCTCCCTATTGTCTGCTTCGCGTCGGCCAACTGGACAATGACAATCGCTGCCAGCACCATGATCATGCCCACGCTTTGAACAGGCCGCACGATTTCGCCTAGAGTCACGGCGGCGATCAAGATGGCAAATATAGGTTCCAGGCAGCTTGTCACGATTGCGCGTGTGGGATCAAGATGCCTCAATCCGGCAAAATAGAATGAGAAAGGAATTAACATCGAGAAGAGCGAAAAAACACCGAGGAACAACCACTGCGCCGGTGAGTAATGTGCCGCCACGATCTTCCACGGCGGGTTAACGACCAGCCAGAAAACAGATGCTGCCAGCGTCATATACAACAGAACGGTCCAATGATCGTGCCGGGTCAGTATGCTGTGGCCGCTGATGTTATAAAACGCGCAGGAAAACGCCGCCAGCAGTGCTGCCAGTACACCGATCGAGCTGAGATGTGCCGCAGCCGAGTTGAACACTCCGATTGCGATCGCAATACCGGCGACCGCGAGCGCGACGGCGGCCAACCTCTGGAGGGTCAATTTCTGAAGGCCTCGCGCAACCATGTACAGCAAAACCCAAACGGGCGCCGTGTACTGCACAGTTATCGCGGTCGCGACATTCGTCTTTTGAATGGCTAGGTAGTAGAAAAAATTGGCGGCTGCCAGCCCGAACACCCCGAGCAGCGCCATTCGTCCAAAATCAGCGCGAGATATTTTCAAACGTCCCCAGTCGCCGCTTGCGAACACAATCAACGAAAGCAGGAGCAGCGAGAATGTTGTGCGGCTCTGGGAAAGAATGAGAGGATCGATAGAACCAATCGCCTGTCCATGAAAGCGAAGCCGACCGGTGAATGCCGCTCTTCCCATGGACGCCGACACACCCCAAAAGAATGTCGCGGCTGCAATATAGACATACCCGCGCAGGGGATGGGTTTCTTTAGGCAATTGAATGATATTAATACCGCCGGGTCGGAAAATCTAAAACGGAGATTCCGGTCAGCTACCGCCGGTTATCCGTTTTCGGCTCAGGATGAATCAAGAC
>CAAGKR010522707.1_pt1 | contig 10615 bp, 8 predicted proteins | sample 2556971 | NCBI WGS metagenome assembly CAAGKR01 (sample SAMEA5207829, study PRJEB30636) | soil metagenome | biome: forest; feature: boreal; material: soil | place: USA | collected 2011-09 | depth 1 m
CATGGTACGGGGCACTTCGCGGAACGCGGTCCGTCGCCCGCCAGCTGACGCCGGTTTCGACTGCCAACTGCCGACTGCCGACTGAATCCACAGGAGACCTGATGCTGATCGTGATGGAGGCTGGCGCTCGCCAGGAAGAGATCGATGCCGTAATCCGGCACATCGAGGGGATGGGGCTGAAGGCCAACGCCATTCCCGGGGCGCAGCGAACGGCGATCGGGGTGACCGGCAACAAGGGAGCCGTCGGCCCGCTGGCCCTGGAGAGCCTTCCCGGTGTCAAAGAGATCATCCCGGTCTCGCATGCCTACAAGCTCGTGAGCCGCGAGGCGCGGCCTGAAGACACGGTCGTCAAAGTCGGCGGCGTCGACGTGGGCGGAAATGGCGTGGTGATCATCGGCGGCCCTTGCGCCGTGGAGACACTCGACCAGACCCGAACCATCGCCGAAGGGATCAAGCGGGCGGGCGGGCAGCTGCTTCGGGGAGGCGCATACAAACCGCGAACCTCGCCTTATTCCTTTCAGGGACTAGGCGAGCAGGGTCTGGAGATTCTGGCGCGCGTGCGCGAGGAGTTCGGCCTGCCCATCGTCACTGAAGCGATCGATCAGGAATCGCTCGATCTCGTCGTCCAATATGCCGACTGCATCCAGATCGGCGCGCGCAACATGCAGAACTTCTCGCTGCTCAAGAGCGCCGGACGGACGCGCAAGCCGGTCCTGCTCAAGCGCGGCATGTCGGCAACTCTCGAAGAGCTCCTTCTGTCGGCCGAGTACATCATGTCGGGAGGGAACTTCCAGGTGATGCTCTGCGAGCGCGGCGTGCGGACGTTTGCCGATCACACGCGCAACACGCTCGACCTCTCCGTCGTGCCGGCCATCAAGAGAATCAGCCATCTGCCGATCCTCGTGGACCCCAGCCATGGAACCGGCAAGAGAAACAAGGTTCTGCCGATGTCGCGCGCGGCGGTGGCTGTTGGCGCCGACGGCGTTCTGATCGAAGTGCATCACAAACCGGAAGAAGCGTTGTCCGACGGCCCGCAAGCGATCCTGCCGAGCGAGTTCGCCCGTCTGGTGCGTGAAGCGGGGGCCATCGCCGAAGTGCTCGGGCGTAAGCTGCAGCCCGTGCTCGCTGCAGTGTGACGTCATCCTGAGGAGCGAAGCGACGAAGGATCTTCGGTTCCCGGGTCTGGTAGCGGACGGCGAACAGCGAACAGCGAACAGCGAACAGCGGACAGGGATAGGTTCAACTGATGCTCAGGCGTCCCGATCGCTGTTCGCAGTTCGCTATCCGAATGACACAATCACGTCAGCCTGCGTCGAATGAGAAAAACAAAGATCATCGCCACCATCGGTCCGGCCTGCAGCGATGAAGCAACGATCAGTCGTCTGCTCGCCGCCGGCGTCGATGTCTTCCGTCTGAATTTTTCCCACGGCACAGCCGAGGAGAAGAAGCGGCTGGTGCAGATCATCCGGCAGGCGGCGATCTCTGCCGGCCGGTATATCCCGATCATCGGCGACATCCAGGGGCCGAAGCTCCGCATCGGCGAGGTCGCCGGCGTGGTGCAGCTCAAGACCGGCGCGAGCTTCACCATCACCACGGAACCCGTGCCCGGCAACGCCGAGCAGGTCTCGACGTCCTTCAAGCACCTGCCCGAGGAGGTGAAGATCGGTCAGCGCATCCTCATCAACGATGGCCTCGTGGAGTTGGTCGTCACGTCGGTCGACCCGACCCACGTTCAGACCAGGGTCGTGCACGGCGGCCCGATCTCGTCGAAGAAGGGGATGAACTTCCCCGATTCCGAGCTGACCATTCCATCCATCACCGACAAGGATCGCGAAGATCTGGCCTTCGCCGTCGAGCACCAGCTCGACTACGTCGCCGCGTCGTTCGTCCGGCGCCGGAAAGACATCGAGCAGCTGCGCGCGCTGCTGCTCTCCCTCGGCGGCAACGAGATCGCCGTGATCGCCAAGCTGGAAAAGGCCCAGGCCATCGAGTCCCTGGAGGAGATTCTGGAGGTCAGCGATGGAGTCATGGTGGCCCGCGGCGACCTGGGAGTCGAACTGCCGCCCGAGCTCGTGCCCATCAAGCAGAAGCGGATCCTCAACGCCGCCAGCCAGTGGGGTCGGTTTGCCATCACCGCCACGCAGATGCTGGAGTCGATGACCACGAATTCGCGACCCACGCGCGCCGAGGCCTCGGACGTGGCCAATGCGATCTTCGACGGTTCGGACGCCGTCATGCTTTCCGCCGAGACCGCGTCGGGCGCCTATCCCATCGACGCGGTGGAGATGATGGCCCGCATCGTCGTGGCAGCAGAGCAGAACCGGGAGCTGCAGATCAGCAGGCTCCGGGCACCCTTCCGCCAGCTCTCGGAAATCGACGAGTTCACCGACGCCCTGGCCGGCGCCGCGAACTACGCCGCCGAGCAGATCGACGCGAAGTTCATCGTCGTGTTCACCCAGACCGGCTTTGCAGCGCGGCTCATGTCGAAGTTCCGTCCTGTGGCTCCGATTGTGGCCCTGACCCCGTCGACCTGGGTGGCCCGCAGAATGAATATCCTCTGGGGCGTGCTTCCGTTCGTTCTCAAGGACGTCGGGGCGTATCACGAACAGATCGTTGAGCACGTGGATGACTTCCTTCTGGGCCAGGGAGTGGTACAGCCCGGGGACAGGCTGGTGATCCTGATGGGCTCGCCGATTTATCAGCGGGCCAAGACGAACCTGTTGCGAGTTCACCGGGTTGTAACGCACCCGTCGGAGGCGATTGGTGGGAAGCTTCCCCCTGGCAGCCCGGTTCCTTAGGGCTGCAATGAGTTTGATCCTGAGGTCCCGCAATGGGTTTGACGTGGGGAGTTTGCGAGACCTAAACTGATCTGTCCGACGTGGGAGGACTATGCGCCGGTTTCGAGCAATGGCATTCGGGCTCGCCGCGCTGGCAATCGCCGGGACGGCCCGCCCTCAGGTTCCCCTGACCGGATTCATCCAGGTCCTGGGAAATGTGACGAACGCCGCACACCCGATCGAAAACGCCCTGGTCATCGCGTTCAACCTGACCAACTTCTCCGCCACGCAGACGTTCACCTCGAGTGACGGTTCGTTCACGCTGCCGCCCCTGAAGTCGGGCATTTACAAGATCATCGCGGTCAAGCAGGGATTCGCTCCGGCCGTGGCCATGATTCTTCCTAGCCGCAAGGATCAGAAGATCGCCCTTCGGCTTCAGAACGAGAAGGCCGCCAGGGATCTGAACCAGGAGATCTGGGAGATCCGGGCCTCACTTCCTGCGGACGTCCTGCGGCAACTCAACAACGTGATGGAGAACCCCGTTCTGGAAGTGGCCGATCGCTCGCACTTCCGCGGCGCCGCCATGTCCCTCACCGGAGTCACGGATACGACCCCCAACCCTGCGATGGCCCAGACCAGTCTGGACATGAACGGCCAGGCGCGCGGATGGGAGGTAGGGTTCCGTGGCAGTCTGCAGCGCATCGAAGATGCTACCGACGGTCTGACCTTCGGCTTGCCGTTGGCGCAATCGAGCGTGGTGAGCATGGAAGTCAAGCCGTCGTCCGACGACGTCTATCGGATGGCCTCGACGCGAAGCTGGTGGCGTTACAACAGCGACACCGGCGGCTTCACGGAAGGCGACCAGGGCGATCTGCGCTCGCACAATTTCGAGTGGGATCACGGCGCCTCGAAGCTCCAGGTGCGATACCTCGGACAGAATCACATCTTCGTGGGCAATCCGGCGGGCTCGGAGCTACTCGAAGTCTCCGGCGGCACCACGCTGCTGCAGAACGATCACTCGGCTCTGGGCGTTTCGCTGAGCCTGGTCCAGGAGAACCTGCGCAGTTCCGTCATCCCGGCCTACCGAAGCGCGAACGTTTCCGCCGACGCCAATTACGGTCTCGCGCCGTCATTCACGGTGCGGTACGGAATGGCCAGCAGGTTCGATGCGACCGGCACGGAGTGGGCCCCGCGCAGCGGCGCGGAGTGGAAGCTCACCGACGAGACCTCGCTGCTCTTCTCCGGGCAGTACAAGGTGTTCACCGACCGCGCCGCCGCCCCGCCAGCGATCGTTTCCGCGGAGGGCATCTCGAGCGTTCTCCCTCACTATTCGTACTCGTTCGGCATCAGTTCGACCGACAAGAGCAACGATTCGATGTCGGCAATCGCCACGATCTCGGCAGCCGACTCTCTGATGCGTCTCGTGTTCAGCGACGGCCTGAACCAGTTGTGGGATGGCATGTATGTCGACCCGGGCGACATCCGGCGGGACGTTCGGCTGGAGTATCGGAAAGAGCTGCGGCACTTTGCGGTCGGCGTATCGACCACGGCCGGCCAGGTCTCGAATTCCTCGGCCCCGCGGCCGACGCACAAGTCGTATATGACGGGCGACCTGGAATCGACGTTCAAGCCGACGGGGACTTCGGTCGCCGTCTCCTTCCGGAAGATCGATCAACCCTCGGACACGTATCTGCGAACGTCCGCGGCGTATCGCACCGAGCGCATGAACCTCCGCATGGCCCAGTCGCTCCACCTGCCGGTCGACCTGAAGCTGCTGATCGGTCTGGAGCTGGCCCGGGCGTCGAACTCCCCGCTGCTGCTCGAGAGCCTCGATCCGGACGGCGCCAGCCGCAAGTACATCGGCGGCCTGGCCATCAATTTCTAACGGCCAAATGTAGGGACGCGCAGTGCGCGTCCGACACTCTCGACACCCCGACCACAAGGATGTCAGACGCGCACTGCGCGTCCCTACGGCCCTACTGCTTGTCCAGCCCCGGCCGGATCTCGTCGAGCAGTTTGGCGAAGCGGAACGACAGGCCCCGCGTGATCACGATCTGCTTGAGGTAGTTCAGCGAAATGATGGCCGCGGGAAGACCGGAGATCGCCGTGGGGATCGAGACCAGGCGGGTGGCCGCCTGAATCATCTTGTCGGAAGCGCTGTACTCGGTCGAGTTCAGATCGCTGCGGAAATCGGTGTTGTACGCCAGCATCAACAGATAGATGTCGGTGATGAGATCGGCGAAGCGCATCTCTTCACCCCAGGCGAAGCAATCGCCTTTGCGCACGTTCTCCAGAAATTCGAGCGGGGTGTCTCCCTTCGAGACCGTGTAGACCTTGGCCACGTGCTTGAGGGTGTGGGCATCGGATCCGCCGACCATGGAAATGTGCCGGCCATGTTCTTTCACGCTGACGACGAGCTGCTGCACCATCCGGTTGTGAAACGAGGCCATCGCGCCGTTGAGCACCTCGAAGATGCTGAACATGTCCAGAATCTCGCTGATGTAGCGAGCGGCCACATTCTTCATCCGGTAGTTCTGAAAAAGGTGGTTGACCCCGAAGAGCATGTTCTCCGACCTCATGTAGGGAACCAACTCGCGGATGTCGGGTCTGAGACGCTGCACTTCGCGGTGTTGCTTCTCGTCCAGACCGTACACGCCGATGTGAATGCGCTGACTGGTCTCCGGAAAGTACGTCTCCACCTCCTCGGAGATGAAGAAATCATCCATATCCGGATACTTGTTCAGCAGGTAGAGCGCGCCATCGATGGAGTCGTGATCGGAGAGCGTGACGAAGGACATGCCGCGCTCTTTGGCCGTGCGGTAGACGTCCTCCGGGACGTTGTAGCAGTCGCGAGTATTGGCCCGGCGAAAGTATTTGAAGACGGAATAGCGGCTATGGCAGTGAAGATCAGCACGCTTGAATGCTGGGTCGGAGAGAAAGTCGGCATTCGCCGGCATGTTCATCGATTTTGCAAAACCTCGCTAATTGTTTCGTCTCCGAGCGGTTTCTACAATTATTGTGCCCGTGAGCGACACCGAAGTATAAGCTGACAAGCCTCTCTCATGGCTCAACCGAACAAGCCGAAACCGGCCCAGAACGTCTCCGAGTGGCTGGAGGTCGACGTCCCCAGCCGGCTGCCGGTGATCCCTCTGGTCTCCTCGGTTCTCTTCCCCGGGGGGGTCCTCTCGCTGCAGGTGGGCATCGATCGCAACGTGCGGCTGCTCAAGAGCCTGCCCGAGGATCAGAACCTCATCGCCGCCTTCTGCCAGAAGAGCGGAGACAAGGAGAACCCGAAACCGGAAGACCTCTCCCGGATCGGCGTGCTCGCGGCGATCGTGCAGCGCCTGCCGCTGTCGGCCGATCGCTACCAGCTCTTCCTCCAGGGACGGCAACGGATCGAGCTGGTCCAGATGCTCCAGTTCGAGCCGTACTTCGAGGCCAGGACGCGCGAAGTGGCTCCCAAGCCGATCCCCAAGACCGCCAAGACCGAGCAGCTCGTGACCCGCGCGCTGTCGCTCTTCGAGAAGCTGGTGGAGAGCGACTCGAAGTACTCGAACGAGCTGCTCAACATCCTGAAGATGAACGTCAGCGAGGGGCCGGACGTCTTCGCCGACCTCCTTTCGGCATTCGTCAATCTGCCGCTGGAAGAGAAGCAGGGTCTTCTGGAGACGGTCAACCCCATCGAGCGCATCGAGCTGCTGATCGACTACATCCAGCGCGACCTGGGGAAGGCCACTGTCGATCGGGAGCTCCAGCGCCAGGTGCAGACCTCCATCGACCGGCGCGAGCGGGAGCGTTATCTGCGCGAGCAGCTCCGCGTCATCCAGGACGAGCTGGGGGAGACCAACCCCGCGGAACGCGAGGCGGAGACGTATCGCGAACAGATCGAGGCGCTGCCGCTGGCCGACGACATCAAGCAGACGCTGCGCCGGGAAGTGAATCGTCTGGCCATTCTCTCGCCCTCATCGTCCGACTACTCGGTCATCAAGGGTCACCTCGACACGGTCATGCAGATGCCGTGGGAGAAGAGGACGGACGATCGTCTCGATCTGGCGCTGGCGGAACAGAGCCTGGAGGAAAAACACTACGGATTGGAGAAGGTCAAGGAACGAGTCCTGGAGTTTCTGGCCGTTTTGAAACTGAAGGGCGAGCTCAAGGGGCCGATCCTCTGCTTCGTCGGCCCGCCGGGAGTGGGAAAGACCTCGCTGGGCGCGGCCATCGCCGAGGCGCTCGGCCGCAAGTTCGTGCGCATGGCCGTCGGCGGGGTGAACGATGAATCGGAGATCCGCGGACATCGCAAGACTTACATCGGGGCCATGCCGGGCAAGCTCATTCAGAGCTACATCCAGGTGGGAGTGAACAATCCGCTGATCATGATCGACGAGATCGACAAGGTGGGGAAGGATTTCCGCGGCGATCCAGCATCGGCGCTGCTCGAAGTTCTCGATCCGAAACAGAACCATGTGTTCGTCGATCGCTACCTGGAGATCCCTTTCGATCTTTCGCACACATTGTTCATCGCCACGGCGAACATCCTGGACGGAATTCCAGGGCCGCTGCGGGACCGCATGGAAGTCATCCGTCTCTCGGGGTACACCGACAACGAGAAGCTGGAGATCGCCCGGCGTCACCTCATGCCGGAGCTGCTGGAGAACCATGGCCTCCAGGCCGCTCACGTGTCGATGGGCGACGACACGATCCGGGCCGTCATCCGCGATTACACCGGGGAGGCCGGTGTTCGAAATCTCGAGAGGAAGCTGGCCACGATCCTGCGCAAGATCGCCCGGAAGGTGGCTAGCGGCGAAGTCAGCGACGCCTACGTCGTCAAACCCGAAGACCTCGAGGGCTATCTGGGCGTTCCGACGTTCGAGCATGAATTCGCCGAGCGTCACCCGGAGATCGGAGTGGCCACCGGCCTGGCCTGGACCTCATTCGGCGGCGAGATCATGTTCATCGAAGCCACCAGGATGTCGGGCACGGGCCGGACCACCATCACCGGCCAGCTCGGCGACGTGATGCGCGAGTCGGTGCAGGCGGCATACTCCTACGTCCGCTCGAAAGCCGCAGAGCTGGAAATCGACGACAAGAATTTCGCGGACTACGACATCCACATCCACTTTCCCGCAGGGGCCATCCCCAAAGACGGACCCTCTGCCGGGGTAGCCATCGCCACGACTATCGCCTCGGTCATGGGGGACAAGCCGGTTCGCCACGATGTGGCCATGTCGGGGGAGATCACGCTTCGCGGCAAGGTCCTTTCGATCGGCGGCGTCAAGGAAAAGGTCATGGCCGCGCACCGGGCCAATATCAAGACCGTCGTGCTGCCGGAAGGAAACCGCAAGGACCTGGCGGAGGTGCCGGAGGAAGTGAAGGCCGCGCTCGAGTTCCGCTTCGCCGAGCGCGTCGAGGATGTCTGGAAGGAGGCGCTCATTCCGCTTTATGTCGTGAAGGAGAAGGATCGCAAGTATGATCAGGCGGAATACGACGCTGAGCGCAGCCGTGGCGAGCGCTCCGAGAAACGATGAGACGCGGCTGCCTCGATAATCTCCTTTTCGCCTTCCTGATCGTCGTCGCCTTCGGTGCCAGTACATTCTTCTGGTTCACCTTCTTCGTCCGCGGCAAGTCGATTCCCACTCCGAATCTCGTCGGGAAATCTGTGACCGATGCGCGGGCATTCTGCTCGGACCTCGGTCTGGGACTGGTCGTGGACAATGACCTGGACCGCAATGCGGACAGGGTCCCGGCAGGCGCGGTGGTCTATCAGAATCGAACGCCCGGGGCGACCAGCTTCGTCAAGCGCGGCACGAAGATCCGCGTCGGGCTGTCGCTCGGTCCGCTGGTCAACCGCATTCCCGATCTCGGCGGGCAGAGCGCCCGCACGGCGCTGCTCATCCTTGGCCAGCAGGCGCTCAAGCTGGGGAATCTGTCTTATGTCGACAGCTACGGAGCGCCCGGGGTGATGGCTGAGGATCCTCCGGTCAACACCGTCGTGCCGGCGCAGACGCCGGTCTCGCTGCTCGTGGGTGTGGTCGCGCCGCCGCCGCAGTTCATCATGCCGGATCTGATCGATCAGCAGGTCGGCCAGGTGCGTGTGGCTCTGGCCCAGCGGGGTCTGAGCGTCGGCAACGTGAAGTTCGAGGCCTATCCCGGAATCCAGGATGGCATAATCATCCGGCAGTTCCCGCTTCGAGGCGCGCCGGTCAGCGCGCGCGACGCGATCACTCTGGTGGTCAGCAAACAGGAACAAACCGGCGGCATCGACCAGCAGGTCCCGACCACACCAGCCGGCGCAGCGCCGCCGCAGACCCAGACCTGAACGATGAAGGCTCGCATTGCACCCTCGCTGCTGTCGGCGGACTTTGCCGACCTGGCCGCCGAGATCCGCTCGGTGGAAAAGCACTGCGACGTGCTCCACCTCGACGTCATGGACGGCCGCTTCGTTCCCAACATCACCATAGGGCCGCCGGTGATCCGCTCGCTCCGGCGGATCACGAAGCTGACTTTCGACTGTCATCTCATGATTGTCGAGCCGCAGCGTTACATCGACGACTTCCTGGCGGCGGGCGCCAACATGATCTCCGTGCACATCGAAGCGGAGCCGCATCTGCAGCGGGCCCTGACGGCCATCAGGGCGGGCGGGGCCATGGCCGGGATTGCCGTGAACCCGGCGACATCGACCGAGGCGCTGGCCAGCGCGCTCGAATATTGCGACTACGTCCTCCTCATGACGGTCAATCCCGGGTTCGGCGGGCAGAAATTCATCGAGCCGGTGGTTCCCAAGATACGGCGCGTCGCCCAGATGATCCGCGAACGCGGTCTGAACGTGGTCATCGAGGTCGACGGCGGGATCGATTCGCACACCGCGCCGCTGGTTTGCGCGGCCGGCGCGGAGATCCTGGTGGCCGGATCGGCCGTCTTCGGCCAACCGGATCGGCAGAGGGCCATCGAAACGATTCTCTCGGCTGTTTCGTCAATAGCTATCTAAGGGGGACTCTGATTTGAGACTTAGGCGAAGCATCGCTCTGATGCTGACGGTACTCGTGCTGGCTGCCGGCTGCCATCACGGGCAGAAGACTTTCAAGCCTCTGGTCGACCCGCAGCTGCTCAAGTTGAGCAAGGAAGAGCTGTTCAAGCGGGGTGAGGACAACTTCAATCACAAGAAGTACCAGAAGGCCCGGACGTACTACTCGTTCCTTTACGAAAACTATCCGAACGATCCGCTGGGACGCCGCGCGCTTCTGCGGGTGGCGGACAGCTTCTACATGCAGGGCGACCCGGTGAACCTGGTGGAAGCGCAGTACAAGTATCGCGACTTCATCAACCGTTATCCCGGCAGTGACTTTGGCGACTACGCCATGCTGCAGATCGCCAACGTTTCCTACAAGCAGATGGCCCGGCCCGATCGCGATCAGACCAAGACCAGAGAGGCCGTGGAGAAGTTCAACGAGATGATCCGCGCCTGGCCCAGGAGCAAGTACCGGCCCGACGCCGAGAAGCATCTCCAGGAAGCGCTCGACCGTCTGGCCAAGCACGAGCACATAATCGCCCGCTTCTACATGAAGCGGCGGCAGTACGCCGCCGCCATCGCCCGCCTCAACGGCATCGTGGAGACCTATCCCAACTACAACGAGCGGGACGCTACGTTTTTCGATCTGGGACAGTCTCTCTTTGCCATGGGTCGAAAAGCGGAGGCCCGGCTTTATTATGAGAGGGTGATCAGCGAGTTTCCGGCGAGCGGGTATGCCAAAGACGCGAAGACGCGTCTCGATCAGATCAAAGCATGAACGCAGGCGGCGAAAAAAACAGCGGACAGCGGACAGCGAACGGCGAACAGGGGG
>CAAGKR010355163.1_pt1 | contig 10614 bp, 9 predicted proteins | sample 2556971 | NCBI WGS metagenome assembly CAAGKR01 (sample SAMEA5207829, study PRJEB30636) | soil metagenome | biome: forest; feature: boreal; material: soil | place: USA | collected 2011-09 | depth 1 m
ACGAGGTCGATCTGGCGGCCGAGGGTGCGGAGTTCTTCGAGGCGGTGGACGCCGGCGTCGAGGGAGGCGACCATGCGGTCGACGATCCCCTTGCTGCCGTCACCCTCGCCCTTGCCGATCTGCGCGTCAGACCAGACGAACACGAAGCCCTGGTCCCCGGCTCGGACGGGCGGAGCGGCCGGCGCCTGAGATACCAGCTTGAGTAGCTCATCGACGTCAGCGCGGGCGTCTGCGGAGCGCCGGCGGATGATGTTGGCCTTGTGATACCAGAGTTGGACCGTTTCGATCTTGCCCTCTGGATTCTTGATGTAGCCGTCCCAGGTGCGGACGTGGAATGGCTCGACGATCTCGAACTGGGTGGCGTCAAAGCCGAGGCGCTCGAGTTCCTTATCCCAGCGGACGTCGCGCTCCCTGGAGGGGGCGGCAACGATGGTGCCTTTGGCGGTGTCGATGCCAGGCTCCCAGCCGTTCGGATGCTTCGGTGACGCTACCTTGGCCGGGGAGTAGCCCTGGCCGGGGACGGCGCGAAGAGCCTTGAGTCTGGCGCGACTGACGCGGTGGCGGAGCGCTTCGCCCTCGACGCCGAGCACGGCGTTGATCTCTTCCCATGACCGGCCTTCGGCTTGGAGCCTCTGCGCCTCTTCGACGTGCTGGCGGTTGAGGCTCACAGGCTGTACCAGTGAGCGGCGAATGCTTGCCGGCGCTCGGCGGGCCAGACGGCCGGCAGAGACAGGGTCTCCCGCCAGTCAACGCGACCCATGCGGATCAGCTCTGGCTCGTTCTCGACCTCAAGCTCAGGGCGGGGACGGCGCTTGGGGCGTCGCTCCACCTAGATCGCCTCGGTGGGGTCCGGGGACTGCGGGGTTGCGTCGGCCGCGGCTTTGGCGGCGGCGAGCATGGCGGTGATCTTGTTCAACTTCTCTTGGTAGTCCTCCATGAGGTGGCCGAACATGGCCTCGTAGTTGATGCCGTCGAGGACGTGGTCGCGCTTGAACCCGCCGAGGTAGCGGGAGTGCTTCGTGTCGATCAGGCCAGCGCAGTCGACCAGCCGCATGAACTCGCCGTAGAGGAGCGGGTGCTGCGGGAGTCGGAACACGATCCTCTTGAAGGTGTTGATGCGGTTCTCGAGCGCCCAAGTGTCCCCGTAAGCGCCGCCGCGGTCGGTGGCGATGGACAGAGCCTCGGGCAGATAGCTGAGGACCGCCTTCGTGAACGTGTGCTGCTCGGTTTCGGGCGGCGCGGAAGGATGGCGGATGACAGTCGCTTCCATAGGGGGGTTTCCTCCAAACGGTTGCGGCGGCCGAAGGGGCTAGTCCCGGCCGATGGGAACGCGCTAGGCCGAGTTGATCGTGGCGTCGGCTTCGGCTTTCAATGCTGCCTTCTGAGCCGACTTGTCACGCGGATGCTCGGTGGCGACTCGACGCCGTAGGTCAGCGATCTCTCGGAGCATGGCTGAGCGCTTGCCGTTGACGAGAACGTGGGTACCGGAGGCGGTTTTCTGTAGTTCCACCAGCCGGTTGTCGGTGGTCTCGGCGGCCTTGACGACATCGGCGAGCTTGGTATCGGTGCCGCGGGCGACGACCACCAGGCGCTCAGCCGCTTCGATCACGCCTTTCTGGGCGAGCGCGGCTTCGGACTGTGCTCGAGTTTGATTGGTCTTATTGTCCGCGGCGACCTGCACCGCCCGCTCTGCCGCGGCGACGGTTGCACGCTGCGCTAGGCGGCCGAACCTATAGGTCATCCAGGCGACGAGGGCTCCGGACAGCGTGGGGCCGGCGAGGACGGCGGCGATAACGTAGCTGGGGTTACTAAAGTCGATGGGCAAGAGGATTCTCCTTGGGAGGGTTTTGGGCTCGCCCTAGTTGGTGGGTCGAGAGTCTTGATTGATTCGGGAGGGGGGCAGAGGCTAGGGGCGATGATGCCTCCATCTGTCGGGGCTTTTAGCTCGTCTCCGAGTAAGACTCCGGGTGCATCATTCGGTCGTCTTCCTCGTCGCCGGGAGCCATCTTCGCGAGGCGGACCTTGTGGTGGTGCTCCACACAGGCGGAGAGCCGGTTGCTCTCCATCGACGGCTTCGCGGTACAGCGTTGGCCGCCCGAGACCCAGCAGCAGCGGTCATGCGCATCCGCTGCCTCGACCAGTTCTCCGCTCATACCGGCGTCGAATCCGAGGCGACCACAATGACGCCAGCCGCCACAGCCTTCGCCGATGCGAGCTGGAGGCCGGCGGGGGAGTCCATCGTCTGCGCCGCCCAATCGTTCCAGCCTGCGCCATACTCGCAAGCGAGACAGCGCAGGTGCAAGTGCGGGTCCGTAATTCCGCATGGGCAGTCCTTCGCGAGAAAGCGAGTCGCTGGGTTGCCAGCGCCGCACTTCGGACAGGTGGTGTCGCGGCTGAAAACGACGGGGTCGAGTGGCATATTAACGGCCTCCATTCAAAGTGCGTAGGCGCCCCAATTAAGCGCTGGCTCCGACGTAGCGGATAGTGAAGCGTTGGAAGTTCGCGCCGGGGGTTATCGCAACCGCGGCGATGGTGTCGATCCAAGCCTCCACGTAGTCGCCAGCGGCCAGCAAGAGGTCGGCAGTGGCGATGGAAGTACCGCCCGTGGAAGTGATGTCGTTGCCGCGGATCGCCTCTGCGCCGTTTACGGCGAGGGCCGTCAGCACGCGAGTGTTCGTTCCAAGAGGGCCGATCACAGATGCGACCGCATGGTAAAGCCCTGCGACCGGGGCGGTGTAGCGGCCCTTATTGGTCACGATGTCCATGTTCGTGTTGGGGTCGTAGAGCTTGGTGTCGCACGGCAGGGCCTGCCAGCCGACGACGGTGGTGAAGGCCGCGCTGCGGTACGCACCCGCTCGGAACCGCTCCGTGCGCGAGCCATCGCCTTTGAACGCCCAGCCAGCAGCCTCGGACTTGAGCACTGCCGACCCGCCTGCGGGGTAGTTGTTCGATGCCGGGTCCGCTGCTCCCGCTGCGTTGTATGTCGTCGCGAGGTACGTGATCGCTGCTTGAGACGCTTGCTGCTTCAGCGCTGTCGCGCCCGGGTCGGTCGCGTTCGGCAGCATGTAGAACTGGACTTCGTTGGGGTCGTCCACGCCACCCGCGCCAGGGATAGCGGGAGCCGTCATTACCAGCCGCTGGCGACGCCCCATAACGATCGACCCACGCGGTCCCACCTGCGTCTCGTGCGTGCCGCCGGAGCCGTTCGAGTCGAGCCACGTATAAGCGACCCAATAGGTCGAGCTCGCCGAGGTCCAGATCCAGGTCGAGTGCTTCGTCAGACTGACCGATGTGCCGCCAGTAACAGGCAGCGACCAGAACCGCGCTCCATCCGCGAGGGCATCTCCGTAGGCCAGGCCCTTCGCCGATGTACCGGAGAACGGGAAGGGTTCGTTGACCTGCCTTGCGCCGGTCCCGTCGAACGTGTCGACCTGGCCTTGGCCGGAAGCCGGTTGCCATGCGACGGCAACACGCGCAGCTCCAAAATCAGCAGACCCGGCGAAGGCTGCTGTGACCTTGCAGCCGGCAACGCCTGACGCCGTATAGGTTGTGTTGATGACAGCCCCACTCACCGCCATCACAGCGTCGTACTTCTGCCACTTAATCGGGTCGGCTGCGAGCGGGCCCTTGTCAACGATAAAGATGTTCGTGCCGTCATCCGTCAGTACCGGAGCATTGGGCGTGATCGGGAAGGCCACGGCCGAATAAGTGGCGTCGAGGGCCAGAGTTGCCTGTGCGTAGCGCCTGACTTTATATGTGGTCGTGTTGGGCGTGTAGGTCCCGTAGGCTTGCATGTCCCCGCAGAAATAGGCTCCACCACAGGCGACGTCACCCGAGGTGTTGCTGGGGGCGGACCCTGAAGCCTTTGCCCGGAATGATCCGCTCGCGGCCGCGCCCCATTCAGCGGCGCCGGCGGGATCACGCCAGAATCCGATGAAGAAGACTGCACCCGCAGTACAGGCCACGGCAGAAGTGAGTGCCTTTGTGTGGAGGGCTCGACCTGACGCTGCGGAGAACGTCGCGGTCTGACCGACCAGCGTTCCGCCGGAGTTCCAGATACAGAGCTTCGCGTTGACAGCGGCACCGGACCCGCCCATGTAAACAGAGAGAGATGTGATCGAGCCCGCCTGGGAGGTCGCGTATGCGCTCGCTGAGCGAATCTGGTTGTCCGATGCGCCCGAAGCAATGTCATATCCGGTCGTCGCCGCTCCGGTATGTCCGAAGTTCGTCGGACTGCCGGTCGACCCGTCCCTCGACAGGCAGTAGAGAAAGCTACCGAGTCTGCTCAGGGCAAGCGGCAAGCCCACCCCATCGGTCGTCAGGTTGAGTGCGCGGTTGACCGCACGGGTCGAAGCCAGGAGTTCGAGCGCGTACTGGTTCCCGGAGGGTTTCCCGGTCGCCATCCAGAAGACTTTTGTAGCGCCACCGGCTCCACCCACGGCGTCGTAGTCCAAGCCGACCCGCGTGTAATGCGTCGAGTCGGTGTCATAGGAGGCGTCCACCGGGAGTGTCACCCCGTCGAACGAAGACGCCAACGAAGGGGGCTGGGTCGGGTTGCTTTGACTCGCGTCGAGTTGCGTGCTTGAACCCAGCGCGAGTTCATTCGCTGTGCCTTGAAGCACTGCGTTGCCCGTGGCGATGAGCGACTGAGCCAGAACCTGTGCGTTGATCGTGACCGGCGAAATTCCGTCATCGGGAATGTTCACGACGAGGTTGTTGCCGGCGTCATACGCTCTCAGGCCATCGCCGTCCATCTCCATGCGAGCTGCGCCGGCAGTGCCCGCCTGGATCATCGAGACGAGGAGAAGTACGGCTTCCAACTTTTCGGCAGTGACTGAGTTGGCAGCAATCTTGTCGGCAGTGACCGCCTCGGCGAGAATATCCAGGGAGGTTATGGCGTCTGTGTTGATGGCAACGGAGGTGGAGCTGAAGGCGGATATGTTCCCCGACCAGTCCACTGCCTGCACCTGAAATACCAGAGAAGTCCCCGAAGGAGTCCCGGCGGGAGCAGAGTAAGTGACGATTGTGGTGTGAGATGGGCCTCCGGTTACGTCAATGAAGTCCCCGCCCCCGATGGACACCTGTAGCAGGTAGCCCTGCAGGTCGAGTTCTGTGTTCGGGTCCCAAGTAATGATGGCTCCCCGCGGCGTCGTGGCAGCAATCAGCCCGGTCGGGGTGGCAGGTGCTGTCGAGTCGCCGGCAGCCGCCTGGTCAACGTCAGCGCCGTAGCCGGAGGCCCCTCCAAGCACATTCACCGCCTGCACGGCGATGTTGTAGGTGTCACCTGGGATCAGCCCGAGGATGCGAAGCGTGATCCCAAACGTGGTCAGATACGAGTAGACGATGTCGCCCGACTTCTTGTAGCGGACCTCGTAGTGGTCAATGAAGTCGCCGGCGCCGTTGGCCGTCCAACTCACGGTGATTGTGCTATTGGCAGCCTGGGCGACGTTCTGCACAGCGGACGAGGTGGCGATGCCGGCAACCAGCGCAGGAGCGTTGCCTGGGGACGTCTGGGGGGGCGTGACCGGATACGTTGCCGCGGAGGCTCCGCTCGTCGCCGCGCTTCCGGCCATTGCGTCAAGGATGCTCTGGAAATCCTGAACGCTGACTGGCATGTCGGCAGCGGTCACCCTTTGCATCGGGCCCTGCGCCTCGACGTCCATGACGACTAGGTTTGGGCTGTATGCACCGACGCCGGCATAGGCTTCAGCCGCGCCGAACGTCCCTGGCTCCCAAATTCGCAGCACCTTGCCTACCTGGATGCGTTGGGCATATCCAGTGATCTCGAGGTGGTAGCTCTTGGTCAGTCGGTTGAATTGCTGGCCGAGCGTGGTTGCCATGTTGTCGAGCGTCGTCTGGTCGGTCACTCCGTCATAGACCAGTGGCTGCGTGAGGCCCTTGACGCCGTAAGCGCTGGATGGTGCGTGGACTGGATCTGGGACTCCGCCGCCACCGGGGGCGTGAAGGATGAATCCGTTGTCATAAACGCTGACGATCAGATGAGTGGCGCCGACAGGCATACCGCCGATAATCGGAATCCAGTTGAGAAGCGAATCGAATGGCGACTCCGAGGTCTCGGCAGTGACTTCCTGGGTCAGCTTGACTGTGTAGTCGGCGCTCACCGAGCCGGGGTTCACGACCGAGGCTAAAACCTTTTGGACGGTGTCGTCAGCTCGCCAGATCATGAATGGTCCGGTGAGGCGCTTGGCGTCGTCGAGCGCCTTCAGGACGTTCGAGTTTTCAAAGGCCACAATGGCGGTGACGCCGGTGTTTGGGATTTCGGTGGTGGTCGCAGTCCAGTGCTTGGTCGTGTTGACCGCGTCGCGCATGATCTGGCCAGTGTCGGTGGCGACAGTGTAGAAGCGGTTGAAGGGAGTCTCGCCAAGCTCCTGCACCAAGGGTCCGATCACCAGCTTGATCTGGAGCTGATTGCCGCTTACGCTGACGACGGGGTTCTGAACGACACCGCGGAAGAGAACCGAACCGTCGCCACCGTTCTCGGTGAGGAGGACCAGGTCTCCTTGCACCGGCGCCGTCGCGCTCTTGTCGTTGGTAGCGAAGTCCAGCTCGATGGGCTGCGTCCCAGCGTTGAGGGAACGCATGATCGGCGGGAAGTTGACGAGTGGAACCGAGAGCCTCTTGAAGATGCCGTTGTTGTCGTAGACGTGGACGACGTAAGGCAAGGTCTGGTTGGTCGCGATGGTCACTACAGCACCCAGCGGTTGAAGTAGGTGGCCCCTAGCGTCGAGTTAGACAGAGCGCCGGTCCCGGTGACAACGGTGAACGAGTAGGCATTGACGGTTCCGACTGGACCGTAGAGCTGAGGGAAGGCGCCGCCAGCCTGATCGTATTCGTTGCCCGCCCCGTCCGTGATATGCCAGCCGTCGCAGTCGATGGTGATGACCCAGGCGGTCGACGCGGCCAGAACGGGCGAGAAGTTGACCGTCGTGATCTCTCCGCCGGTGGGTGTCGTGTTCTGGAGTTTGATCTGGCTGATCGTCGCGGGGTTGGTCGCGCCCACCGTGAAGACGAATGTCGGACGCCCCTTGACGCTCCCGGCGTAGGTGACGTTGAAGTTCGTCACCGACCCGGCGCCGGTCGACCCGGAAACCGCGAACGGAGCCACGGTGGTCACGCTCAGGTCCTGCGTCCCGTCGAGCGCCAGGAACTGGAGCGCGAGGTTCCAGAGGTACGGCGGGAACGTCTGAATCGTTGAGGGGTCACCGTAGTCGACCAGGCGGCAAAGCGTTCCGGTGACATTGTCAAAGGTCAGGAATTGCTCGTCGGATTGCTCCAACAGCGCCTTCTGCGAGGCGAGCGTTGAGCCTCCGACCTCATCGAAGATCGAGGTGAGCGTGATGACTTTTGGCGCGGCGTCGGAGGACTGCGGGACGGCTCGCGCCTGGAATGGACGCGCGGCGTAGGCGCGGCTCAGCGAGGACTTGGTCTTAAAGTCCCGCAAGCGCCAGTTGGTCTTGTCGTTAAGGTCGAGATAGCCCATGGTCGTTCCGATGATCGGCAGCGGCCTGCCGCCGAACTTGCACACGACCTTGCCCGAGACGATAGCGTAGGTGGGCTGTGGCATTAGGTCGGGCTCCAGCCGAGCCTGGCGCCCTTAGCCTGGGCTCGCTTGCCCTTGTCGATGAGCGCAACGAGCTTGGCCTCGACCCCGGTTATGTCGGCACCCTTCTGAACGTGCTCGAGGAGGGCCTGGTGCGAACGAAGAATCGCGTTCAAGGTGCGCTGCATCTCCATGAAGTCCCCGCCGGCCGAGGGGTTGGAGGCAATACTCCCGCTACCGGTGAAGCGAACGTCACCGCTGGCACCAGACAAACCTCCGATCAGCGAGTCAAACGCGCCATGAGCAGCCGACTTCTTGTCGTGGATGCCGCCGCCCAGCGCCATGCTGAGGTTCTGGCCCATCGCGAACAAGGGGGCTGACGGCGAGTGGATGCCGAAGGCGTCTTTGAATCCCTGGAGGACCTGGCCGGCGACATTCTTAACAGTCCCGAGCAAGGCCATTACGCCACTGGTGATCCCGCTCTTGATCCCCTCGATCAGGTTATAGCCGAGCTTGGCCCAGTTGAAGCCGGTAATCGCCTTCCAGATCGAGGTGCCGATATCGGTGGCGGCCTTGTTGAACTTGATCGGGAACATCAGGACCGTGTTCAGCATGTTGAGCAAGAAGGTCTGCGCCAGACCTGGGAGTTTGCCGATCCAGTAACCGAGCCAGTGGATGAAGCTGGTTCCGGTCTTGATGGCCAGGGCGTTGAGTTGGATCGCCCAGATGATGACGTGGCCGAGGAAGATGCCAAGGAGAACCGCGGGCAGTAAGGACAGCCGCGCCAGCCAGTAGAAAGGTCGGTCGAAGAACGCTTTGGCGGCAGCCTCAACGGTGCCGATGATGCTGGTCCAGATCGCATGGACCTTGGTTCCGAAGGCGCTGAAGACGCCTCCGACCTCTGAGGCCAGCTTCTTGGCGGCGGCGCTGAGTTGTCCCCAGTGGCTAATCAGCTCGTAGCCGACAATGACGACCGCCCCAATGGCGATGGCGAGCAACAGGAGCGGCCAGAGCGCGAGCATCTCGCCGATCCCGGCTGCGGTGGCGGCGGCGGCTGTGATCCAGAGGGGGATGTTCCAAGCGATGAAGCCGGCGGCGATCCCAAGTAGAGCGCCCTTGACTTCGTCGCCGTGGTCATGAATGAACTGGAAGCCGATCTTCAGGTCTCCAACCAACGCCGTGGCGATGGCCTTCAGCGGCGAGGGCCACATTTGTCCAAGGGCAGAGGCGAATCCCGCAATCGCGCCGGCCGCCCCGTTGGCGAAGCTCTCGAAGTCTTTTGAGCCGAGGAGTTTGTTGAGCTGGCCGAGTCCCTCCTCGGCGAGCTTGAAGAACGGCTTGAGGGTTCGAGCGCCGAGGACGGACAAGGTGTCATTGAAGGTCTTGGTCAAACCCTCCCAGGTCCCGCCCTGGCGGTCCATGGCGCCGCTGAAGCGCCCGAAGCTGGCATCCAAGACCTTGAGGATCTCAGCGTGGGAGGCGTGGGCCTTGGACAGTTTCATGATCTCGGCTGCGGTCGAGGCAGAGACGGCACCCATCATCATCAGCGGCCGGATGGCGCGGGTGATCGGCTGACCAGCATCGAGGATCATGTGGAAGCGAGCGATGGTCGAGGCCATGCTTTCAAAGGGCACGTGCAGGCCGGCGGCGATGTTGCCGATCATCTCCAGGTTCTTCGAGGAGTTCAGGGCGTTGCCGCCGAGCTTCTGGAGAATCAGCGCTCCGGCTTCGACCGACTGGACCGTGAAAGGGGACCTCGCGGCGAAGTCGAACAATTCTGTGACCTTCGCTTTAGCCATGGACGCGCTGCCCATGAGGGTCCTGAAGACGTTGGTCGTCTGTTCGATGTTCGAGTTGAGGTCGATGACCGAACCCGTGAGCGCGTGCCAGGCGCTACCGATCACGTTCATGGCCGCGTTGGCGAGCATGAATCCGCCCATGGTGCCGATAACGTTTTTGACTACGCCGCCGAAGCCCTTGGCATGGGAACCAGCCTCGTCAAAGCCCTTTTTGACGCCAGTGGCGTCAGCCTTGAGGTCTATGACGAGAGTCGCGAGAGTAGTCAATTGAGTTCCTTCTTCTTTCTGAGGTCTTGACCGCCGTAGTAGGCGGTGATTTCAACGGCCATCGCGATCTGCTCCTCCTTGGTCTGCACCCTTGGAGGGGTGTTCCAGGCCGGGATGAAGTCGCTGACCGACCAGGTTTTGTCACTGCTCTTTGAGCGGTTGACGTTGGCGATGGTCATGGCGACCACGGCCGCGGCATGGTCGATGCGCTGAGCGCCGATAGGGTCGACGCGGTCGTAGGCCAGCCACTCAGAGAACTGCGAGCTTGAGAGCTGGCGGAGAAGGTAGTCTGGGTGAGCTACGCCGAGGGCGAGGCAGAGTCGGAAGGCGAATCGCCGCTCTGCACGGCTTCGGATTTTCCCACGAGTTCTTCGACGTCCCCCTGCGTGAAGGCGCTGAGCCTCATGGCGACGTTGAAGACGCGCTGCATGGCGGCGCTGGACTTCTTGCCGAGGGCGACCATGTCGCTGTCGGTGAACAGTCGGACGCCGGTCTCGTCGATGATCGAGTAGGCGGCCAGGCGGGCGCGGAAACTCTCCATGATCGACTGGTTGACATCGGCCTGCGGCTTGCCGTCAGCTCCGACGCTGAGGTTCACGGTCCCGGACTCGACCTGGTCGCGCTCGGTGGCGGTCAGTTCGCGGACGCGGACGGTGCCGCCCCACTCGGGCACGTCAACGTCTTCGTGCTTGAGGTCGTCGGCGGCGATGATTTGATCGCGGGTGAGTAGGGACAATTTTGGCTTCTCCTCCTCAGAAGACGACTGGTAGGGGTTCACTAAAGCAAGGAAACCGCCCCCGCCCCGCGGGTACGGGAGGGGGGCAGAATCCAAGCGGTTGCCTTGTCGGTTATGTGATGGTCGGGGCGCCGGTGATCTCGAGCGAGATTTTCGCCGTCAATGCGGCGTCGACTGGACCCTTGGGCTGGTAGTCCTTGACGATGGCGGTGAACTTCCAGATCGTGTTGCCGGTGTCCTGCCAGAGGACC
>CAAGKR010190260.1_pt1 | contig 10613 bp, 8 predicted proteins | sample 2556971 | NCBI WGS metagenome assembly CAAGKR01 (sample SAMEA5207829, study PRJEB30636) | soil metagenome | biome: forest; feature: boreal; material: soil | place: USA | collected 2011-09 | depth 1 m
AACCGGACTGAGCACCGCTTTCGATCTCCCCACTCAGATGGGGTACGACTCGGACAGCGAGCGGGCGCGCGGCGAGGTCGGCAGAGTCGGAGTAGCGATCGACAGCCTGGCGGACATGGAGGTGCTGCTGGACGGGCTCCCTCTGGAAAGCGTCAGCATGTCGATGACGATCAACGCCACAGCCTCGTCGCTGCTGCTGCTGTACCAGCTGGTGGCGGAGCGGCGCGGAATTGCTTCGGATCGGCTGAGCGGGACTGTCCAGAATGACATCCTCAAGGAGTACGCAGCCCGCGGCACGTATATCTACCCGGCGCGGCAGTCGATGAGGCTCGTCACCGATTTGATGGCCTACGCTCAGTCCGAGATTCCCAGATGGAACACGGTCAGCATTAGCGGATATCACATCCGTGAAGCTGGGTCGACCGCAGTCCAGGAGGTCGGCTTCACCCTCTCGAACGCCATTGCCTATGTGCAGGCCGCGATTGCCGCAGGATTGCTGGTCGACGATTTTGCGCCACGTTTGAGCTTCTTTTTCAACGCGCACAGTGACTTTCTTGAAGAGGTGGCGAAGTTCCGCGCGGCACGGCAGGTATGGGCTGAGATCATGCACGAGAGATTCGCCGCCAGGGATCCGCGTTCTCTCACCCTGCGTTTTCACACGCAGACCGGGGGATCGACGCTGACTGCACAGCAACCGCTCAACAACATCGTCCGGGTGGCGCTCCAGGCCCTCAGTGCGGTTGCCGGCGGCACGCAAAGCCTACACACCAACGGATACGACGAAGCCCTGTCGCTGCCCAGCGAACAAGCCGCAACGCTCGCGTTGCGTACCCAGCAGATCATCGGGGCGGAAAGCGGCGTCGCCAGCGTGGCTGATCCATTTGGCGGGTCTTACCTCATCGAGTACCTCACCGACCAGATTGCGGTTGGGGCGCGCCGTCTCATCGCCGAGGTGGACGAGCGCGGCGGAGCGGTGGCCGCCATCGAGAGCGGATTCGTCCAGGGACAAATCGAAGAATCGGCCTACGCATTCCAGCGGAAAGTGGACGAGGGCGAAAAGGTCATCGTCGGCGTGAATAAGTTCCAGGAACAGGAAGCGGAGCGCATCGAGATTCTTGAGGCGGATCCGCGTCTAGAAGTCGAACAGCGTGAGAGGCTGGCGAGAATTCGGCATGAGCGCGACAGCGCTGCCGTGGAGCGGGCACTAGCGAGGCTCGAGGAAGCGGCGCGTGGCAGCGAAAACATAATGTATCCACTCAAAGAAGCTCTCGGCGCATTCGGCACGATCGGAGAGGTCTCAGACGTGCTGCGCAAAGCGTTCGGCACCTATGTGCCCGCCGCGGCCGTTTGATCGAATAGCCTTAGACTGTCCCTGGGTGGCCAGGGACCTCAGTCATGCGGCAGGCGCGTGGCCTTGTGCCCGCCCACTGATGGAGTTTTCGCCAGGCCAGTGGCTGATGAGGCCGCCGCGCGTGGACAGCCCCCAAGCTCGAGGAGGTGAGGTGGCGACGGAGGAGGCCGCAGACGGCGTCATAACGCCGGCAGAACGGCTGAAGCGCCTCAACGAGGAGGCGGAGCATCCCGCGGGCCTGGATGCCGAAGCCAAACAACGTTCGCGCGGCAAGCTGACTGCCCGAGAACGCATCGAGCTGCTGGTCGATCCCGGCTCCTTCGTCGAGCTCGATAGATTCGCGACGCATCGAAGCTCCAACTTCGGCATCGACAAGAGAAAGTATCTGGGAGACGGGGTAGTTACCGGTTACGGTTTGGTGGAAGGCCGCAAGATCTTCCTCTTCTCGCAGGACTTCACGGTCTTCGGCGGTTCCCTGGGCGAAGTTTTCGCCGAAAAGATCATCAAGGTCATGGACCTCGCCATGAGGATGGGTGCACCGATCGTCGGAATCAACGACTCGGGAGGTGCGCGGATTCAGGAAGGCGTCGTCAGTCTTGGGGGCTACGCCGAGATCTTCTGGCGCAATGTCATGGCGTCGGGCGTCATACCCCAGATTTCGGTAGTTGCCGGGCCCTGTGCCGGCGGCGCCGTCTACTCCCCGGCAATCACCGATTTCGTCTTCATGGTCCGCGACGTCTCGTATATGTTCATCACCGGACCCGACGTGGTGAGGACGGTCACCGGCGAGGAGGTGTCGTTCGAGCAGCTGGGAGGCGCCGAAAGCCACACCACGAAGAGTGGGGTCGCCCACTTTGCCGCAGACACCGAGCAAGACACATTTCAGGACGTGCGCGCCCTGCTCGCGTACCTACCGTCCAATAACCTCGACGACCCGCCGCGGACGGACCCTGATGATGATCCGGAACGCGAAAATTCAGTTCTGGCAGACTTCATTCCTGACTCGCCGTCGAAGCCTTACGAGATGAAGGACATCATCCACGAGGTGTTTGACGATGGAGACTTCTTTGAATCCGCGGAAGCGCACGCGCGGAACATCATCACGGGCTTTGGAAGGCTCGACGGCTATCCCGTTGGGATTGTCGCTAACCAGCCCAAGCATCTCGCCGGAGTCCTCGACATCGACTCGTCTGTCAAGGCCGCTCGATTCGTTCGCTTCTGCGACTGCTTCAATCTTCCCCTCGTTACCTTCGTGGACGTCCCGGGTTTTTTACCGGGGACGTCACAGGAATATGGAGGCATCATCCGGCACGGAGCGAAACTGCTGTACGCGTTTGCTGAGGCGACGGTTCCGAAGCTGACCGTGATCACCAGGAAGGCATACGGGGGCGCGTACGACGTTATGGCCTCGAAGCACATTCGGGCTGATCTTAACTTCGCGTGGCCAACTGCTGAAATCGCAGTAATGGGACCTGATGCTGCGGTGAAGATCATTCATCGTCAGGCTATTGGCGACGCGCCGGATGCCGAAGAGAAGACGAGAGAGCTGGTCGAGGAGTACCGCGCACACTTCGCCAATCCATTTACTGCCGCTGAGCGTGGCTACGTGGACAGTGTTATCCAGCCGGAAGAGACTCGCTCCGCCTTGATCAAGGGACTTCGCATGGCCCGTTCCAAGCGGGCTTCGCTGCCCCCAAAGAAGCACGGGAACATCCCTCTGTGACGGTCGCGGACGAGGAAGCGGCGGCGTTAATCGCATGTCTGGCCTACCTCGAGACTGAGCGAGCTGACCGAGGCTTCCTCGCCGGCGCTCCCGTGGGAGCTGCGTGGCGATCGCTCGTCGCCGGGCGCAGTGAGGCTGCCCTTGCAGATACGATGCGATGTGCAGGAAACTGGGCACTTGCCGGGAAGTTGGAAGCGCTCGGAATAGAAGTGACTGCCCCCCCTATCGATCGCGGCTGGAAGGCGCGGTGATGTTTCGGCGGGTGATGATCGCGAACCGCGGGGAGATCGCGCTTCGCATCGTTCGCACGCTGCGCGAAATGGGCATCACATCGATCGCCGCGTTTTCCGACGCCGATGTGGACGCGCCATTTGTACGCCAAGCGGATGAAGCCTACCGACTTGGCCCGCCGCCCGCTGCGCAGAGTTACCTTCACGTCGATTCCGTTCTCCAGGCTGCCCGCGCGGCACGAGTCGATGCCATTCACCCCGGCTACGGCTTCCTAGCAGAAAATGTCGAGTTTGCCGCTGCGGTCGCGGAGGCCGGCTTCACCTTCATTGGCCCGACCGTCGAGTCGATCCGCTTGATGGGCGACAAGGTGGAGGCCCGCCGCGCGGTGAATACGCTGGGCGTGCCCGTGGTGCCGGGAACGGAAGGGCCTGTCCGGTCACACTCCGCAGCCCTCGAGTTTGGCGAGCAAGCGGGTTATCCGATCGCAGTCAAGGCTGCAGGCGGTGGAGGCGGTCGCGGCATACGGATTGTGCGGGGCGGGCACGATATGGCCGACGCTCTCGAGGGAGCATCGCGAGAGTCGCAGGCCTATTTCAAGAATCCAAATGTCTATCTTGAGCGCTATTTCGAAGACCCCAGGCACGTCGAGATCCAGGTGCTGGGGGACAGCCAGGGAACTCTGGTGCATGTTGGCGAGCGCGAATGTTCGATGCAGCGCCGTCATCAGAAGCTGATCGAGGAGACTCCCAGCCCCGCAGTAAACCGCGCGCTGCGAGATCGCATGGGAGAGGCGGCTATCCTCGTCGCGAAGAGTGCCGGATACACCAGCGCGGGCACTGTGGAGTTTCTGCTCACGCGTGAAGGCGAGTTCTATTTTCTGGAAATGAATACCAGGATTCAGGTCGAGCATCCGGTCACAGAGGCGGTCTCAGGAACCGATCTGATTCGAGAGATGGTGCTGATCGCGTCCGGCGAGCCGACGTCTTTGAACGGCAGTCTGCTCGACCCCATCGGCCACGCGATTGAGGTGCGAGTCAATGCGGAGGATCCCCGAAATGATTTTCGGCCGACGCCGTCTCGCATCGATGGGTACCGAGAGCCGGGCGGGATCGGTGTACGTGTAGATTCCGGCGTCGGTCTGGGATTTACAATCCCTTCCGAATACGACTCGTTGCTCTCTAAAGTGATTGCCTGGGCCCCGAACCGCGATGCGGCTCGCTCCCGCATGCTCCGCGCGCTGGGTGAGTATGACATCGCGGGTCCTGCGACCACCATTGCATTCGGGTGCGCTGTGATCGAACATCCGGTTTTCGCAGCCGGAGAGGCCGGGACCAGCTTCATCGCACGCCACGCCGGCGAGCTCCTCGCTAACCTGCCCTTACCACTGTCGAATGTGGAGCCGACGATAGACGCTGCTCGGTCGGAACCCCGCATCTTTGAGGTCGAGGTCAATCGCAAGCTTTTCCAGGTCGGCGTCCGTGAGGTGAAGCGTGCCTCCCCGGCGGGCGTGTCGCGGTCCTCGCGACGTCAAACTCGAGCACGGGCTTCGAGCGACGCGGTGGTCAGCCCCATGCACGGCACCGTGATCGGCGTCCGCGTGGCCGTCGGCGACCGTGTGGAGCTTGGTCAAACTCTCTTTGTCGTCGAAGCCATGAAGATGGAGAACGAGATAGGGGCGCACAAGTCCGGCTTGGTAAAGAGCATGGACGTGGCCACAGGCGACACGGTGGAGGCGTCGCAGCGCCTCGCGGTCATCGAATCGTCGGTTCACTGATATACACTTGGGCTGCAGATAAGCAGGCAGACCGGCGAAGCTGAACGCCGGAGAATGGCTCTGTTTCCCTAACCAGGCGAGGGCCCGGGAAGTCATGGGGGACAGGTATGCGCTGCGGCGCCAACACGCGGAGGTTATCATCCAACGCGCATGATCGAATCGCAGGATCGACGGGAAGTCGCCGGTTTCCAGGGCAACATCGAGACACTTCATTACCAGACAGAATACGCACCCCAGTTCGTTGACATAACTGAGGACGTGAACGCGGCAATTGGGCGGTCCGGGATCACGAGCGGCATCGTGTGTGTCTTCTCACGCCATACGACAGCCGCGATAAAGATCAATGAAAGCGAGCCGGAGCTTCTCAAGGACATGGCGCGATTTCTCTGCGATGCTGCGCCGGCGCAACGAGAGTACCGCCATAACAATTTCGACGTGCGCACCGTCAACATGGAAGAGGACGAGTTTCCGAACGCGCACTCGCACTGCCAGCACCTCATGTTGAACGCCGGCGAGAGCATCCCGGTCGTCGATGGCAGGTTGCATCTCGGCCGCTGGCAGCGTATCTTTCTCGTCGAGCTCGATCGGCCCAAAGCCCGCCAGGTAACCGTTCAGACGTTCGGAGCTTAGCTCGAGCTCCGGTGGCAGCGGTTGCGGCGCGTAGGCGCCCCTGGCCGTGGGAGCGAAGCGGTCCTCTTTTGTCCGCTTCCGGGCGGCGGCGCCCACTCAACGCTTCGCATCACATCACCGCTCGAAACATGATGCAAAATACGCTGCGGCATCGGGTTGAATGGGGCGAGACCGACGCTGCGGGCATCGTCTTCTACCCCAATTACTATCGGTGGTTCGACCGCGCGACCCACGAGCTCTTCCGAGCGGCCGGCAACGAGGTAGACACGATCCTGGCTCGCGGCTACGCGATTCCTATTGTCGAAGCGCACGCCAATTTCCCTCGGCCACTCAGGTACGACGATGTGATCGACATCGAGAGCCGCGTTGTCGAGGTGCGGACACGCGCATTTCGCATCGATCACAGAATCGTGTGCGCCAGCGAACAGGTGTGTCTCGGTTACGAGGTTCGAGCCTGGGTCCGTCTCAAGGCGGGAGGAGTCCTCGAGGCCGAGTCAATCCCTGATGAGCTGCGCCACCTCATGACATGACGCCCGTTTCGTTGTTCGTTGTTCGTTGTTGGTTTTTCGTTTTTCGTCGATGTCCATAGGTCATCATGGGACTCGTGACTTGCGACCCATAACTCGCTACATCTCTGCGAGCTCGTCCTCCAGGCGCCGCACAACCGAATCCTTGAACGTTTCCGCCAGGTCCTGGATTTGGTCGACGATGTCGACGATGGGCTCTCCTTCTGTGATCTGCTCTCCCTCCTCTTCCAGGTAGCGAAAGATGTCTGCAAGCGTGTTGCGGAGGTCTCTGAGCCGGTTGTAAGCGTCGAGATATGGACCGCTCAGGCCAGGCGTTTCATGGATATTTTCCATCTCGCACTTGGCGCAGATCGGCGGGAAGCCACGCCAGCGCTGCTGGCCAAGCGGCCCGCCGCATATGTCGCACTTGCTCTTGCGTGACTCAGTCGTGGCGCTCATACAGGACCTCCGCGCTATTCTCGCAAAGATTATCCGAGGAATCCTCTCTCTCCCGGCAAGCATTGAGGCGACTGCTTCTGGTGTGGTACATTCCCTCGTCCTTCCCCAAGGAGCCTCCCTTTGATTCCAAAGTCCCTCCCCCCTCTCGTTTGCGCTGCCGCGGTGGCGCTCGCCGGGTGCGGCGGCTCCTCCGCCACTCAGACCTCAACCGCGAGCGTCGGCGCAGCGTCTCTGCCTGCGATCAAGCCGCCCGCCTATCTTCCTGGGCCGTTGGACGGTCAGTCGACAGCGCGGAAAAATGCTCTTCGCCGGCCGCTCGCCGTCATCCTGGAGAACTATGCACCCGACTCCCGTCCACAGGCGGGCCTGGCAGCAGCCAGCACTGTGATCGAGACGCTGGCAGAGGGGGGAATCACCAGATTCATGGCCATCTATCTCGAGCACGATGCCACCAAGGTGGGTCCCGTGCGCAGCACCCGAATGTACTTCGACCATTGGGCGGCGGGCTTTCACTCGATCCTTGCGCACGTAGGCGGCAACGACGACGCTCAGGCATTGCTCTGGCATCTGCCCGACGTGTTCAATGTGGACGAAAACCGCTGGGAGAAGAGTCTCTACGACACCGGGACGCCCCTTTTCTGGCGGAGCAACGACCGAGCTGTTCCCCACAACGTCTACACCAGCACGATCAAGCTGCGGGGCTACGCGGATCAGAACCGGCAGAACTGGGCGTACAACGAGGCGTATTTCTCTCACAAGCAGCCTGCGTCGCTCAGTCACCGGGGTCCTGCCGGGACTATTTCCATAACCTTCTTGAATCCGCTCTCTCCGCAAGACAATTCAGACTATGACGTGCAGTACACGTACGATCGGGCGACGAACACCTACACCCGGTACATGGGCGGCTCCCCTCATATCGACCAGAACACAGGAATGCCGCTTACCCCAGCCAACGTCGTCGTGATGCAGACGGGCCCGGGAGTTTCCGATCCATTTGCCGGGCCGACGCTGCAGAGCATCCTGATTCCGACACTTGGGTCTGGCACAGCGTTGTACTTCCGAGACGGGACGGTGCAGCGCGGCAAGTGGCAGCAGAAGGACCAGAACGCACCCTTGCGGTTCTATGATCGTGGTGGACGGCCGGTTGCGTTGAATCCAGGCCAGACCTGGATCGAAGTGGTGCCGGCGCAGTCGACTGCGACATGGCACTTCCGCTAACCAGACTCGTCATCGTTCTAGCCTGCTTCTTCGCCCTGGGCCCGTCGCTCCGCGGCACAACGGTCGTGTCCGCTGCTCCTCGCGCGGCATTCGTGCCGGTGCTGATCTACCACCACGTGAAGTGGCCGAGACCCGGCGACAACGCCATCGAGCGAGGGTTGACAATTTCACCGGCGCAGCTCGCCACCGAGCTGACACATCTCGCGGCCGGCGGGTACCGCTCGGTCACCGCTAGGGACATTGCCGCCTTCCTGCGTGGAGGGCCTGCACTACCGAAGCGGCCGGTGGCGCTGACCTTCGACGATGGGTATTCAGACGTCTACGCGAACGCCTATCAGGTCCTGTTGCGCCGCCGGATGCGCGCCACCTTCTTCATCGTTCCCGGCTTCCTGGACAAGCCTCGCTACCTCACGTGGAAGCAGGTCGAGAACATGGCTGCTCACGGCATGGATATCGAGGCACACTCGATGACCCACCCCGATCTCACGACGGTGCCCGCGGCGCAGATGCAGCGCGAGATTCGACTGTCGAGGCTGCTGTTGGAATCGCGGCTGCACCGACAGGTGCGCGTCTTCGCGTATCCATACGGTGCCTACAACGGAGGCATCCTGCGTTCTGTCCGCTCGGCAGGTTATTACGCCGCTTTCACCACGCACCAGGGCTGGTGGCAAACTGAAACTAACCGGCTAGTGTTGCCGAGAGTGTACGTCGACAATGACGACACAGCCTCGATCTTCGCCGGCAGGCTGGTCGCCGACGCTGTCGCGCTGGCAGCGGATCCCACCTGATGGGCTCGACTCGAAAGCGGCGCAGGAGAATCGAACGCGCGCGGGCGAAGCGACCTGCTCGGCAGAACCGCCTCCGGCCGGGAACTAGACTCGGACTGATCGTGGCCGGCGTCGTTATGGTTGTAGCCGGCGCAGTGCTGCTGGGTCACGGAGCGGCTGCCAACACCCAGCGCCTGTCTCGCCTGGCCGGCATTCTGATCCTGGTAGGCCTCGTGATCGCGGCAGCGGGCCTCATCGGCCGCTACTGAGAAAAACTAGAGCCTCTCTACGACCGGCACGCCAAGCACGCCGCAAGCCTGCACCAGCGCATCCCGCACCGTCCTGACCAAATGCAGCCTGGCGGCTCGCAGTGGAAGCTCGGCATTGAGAACGCCGCAATCCCGGTAGAACTGGTTGAAGATGGTCGCGAGATCAAAGGCGTACTCGGCCAGCAGGTTCACGGCCAGGGTGCGTGAAGACGTTTCTACCACGCCGGGGAATTGCGCGATCTGGAACATCAGCCGCTTCTCCTGCTCGTGCACCAAGAGCGTCACATCGGCAGCATCGATGTCTTCTCGAGTTATCTCGTGTTCCTCTCGGGCTCTCCGCAGGATGGCGAACATGCGCACCACGGCATACTGCACGTACAGACCTGTGTTTCCGTCATAGCTGACCACGTCAGCCACGTCGAAGACGATGTCCCGCAATGGGTTGTACTGAACCATGAAGTACCGGACGGCGCCGATGCCGACCGCCCCGGCGATTTCCTCCATCTCGGCGTCGGTCAGGTCCTGGCTGCGCTTCTCGCGCACCCGCTCCAGCGCCACTGCAATCGCCTGCTCGATTACAGCGTCGCCCGAAACCGTCGTACCCTTCCTGCCGCTGATCTTGCCCTCTTTGGTGCTGACCAGCCCGTAGTCGAGGTGAACCAGCGAGTCGGCCGCCTGGTCGAAGCCGGCGGCCCGCAAGCCCTGCTTCACCGCGTCTTGTGCCTGCGCCTGATGCACTCCGATGACGTTGACCACCAGGTCCGGTGGCGGCATGTTGCGCGTCTCACCGGCCAGCGCCGTCGTCCACAGGATTTCGCCGTTGGGCTGGGTTGCATGGGCGACGTAGAAAAGCCTGTCAGGAATCAAGCGGAATTTCCACATGTGGTAAGCGATGTCCTTGCCCACGTAGGTGGGCAAGCCATTGGACCGGATCAGCACCTCAGCCTTCCGCTCCTCGCCAGTCGCCGGCTCGCCTCCGGTTTCGATAACCATCGCGCCTTCGTACCTGCCCTCCTTGGCACGGTAGACCTTCTCTGACCGCCGCAGACGTTGCATCGCTTCGTCGAAGATGCGCGACTGGATCAGATGGCTCTCCCAGTTCAGCAGGTCGTAGAAAACGCCTAGCCGGTACGCGGTCTGTAGTTGAGCGTCCAGGATCGCGCCCGTGATCTCCGCATGGTCGCCCTCCTCAAGCTGGTGCATCACCTCGAGAATGCGCTTCTGCAACCGGCGGATGTTCGCCAGCCGGGACTCGATGGAGAAGACCTGATCCCTCGTCAGGTTGCCGCCTGCTTCCGGCTCGAGCGAGCGGAGAAGCTCTCGCTCGGCATTTATCTCGGCCGCGATCTTCACGTAGCCCCGCCCCGCGTACTGGTCGAACTTTTCGTCTCCTCGCACTGCTTCGGGGAAATCGAGCATGGCCGCCACCGACTGGGCCGCCTGCGGCCCCGTGTCGTCTATGTAGTTCTGAACCTCAACCTCGTCCCCGGAGAGCCGCAGCAACCTGACTACCACGTCGCCGAGCGCGGCATTGCGCACGTGGCCGATATGCCATTCCTTGTTCGGGTTTACCGAGGTGTGCTCGACGATCACGCGTCGCGGCTCACGATCCGTGAGCTTTCCGTACTCGTCACCCGCCTCGCGCACGGCCCGGATGACGTGCGGCACAAAGTGCTCGTAGTTGA
>CAAGKR010138363.1_pt1 | contig 10608 bp, 9 predicted proteins | sample 2556971 | NCBI WGS metagenome assembly CAAGKR01 (sample SAMEA5207829, study PRJEB30636) | soil metagenome | biome: forest; feature: boreal; material: soil | place: USA | collected 2011-09 | depth 1 m
AGCGGTCCCTTGCGGGGCTCGGATTTGGGTCTGCCGGCTTTCTTCTTCGTGCTTTCCATGGGTACGTTCCTTTCTTGGTTGGTGCAGGTCCGTGCTCTCGACACGGCTCAGCGGGAAATCTCCGGACTGGTTCTGATCAAAGGACGGCCGCCGGGGTCGCGCGAGAGCGTCACGAGCTTTCCGCGCAGCAGCTCAGCTTCCTTGGGCTTGGGAACGAGCGTGAGCTGACGGTGGCGGTAGTCGACCACCTGGACGTATTCCGTCCCGGAGGGGCCAGACGGCGACGGAGCCAGGCGCCCTTGAAATCGAGGCGGGTCAGCCACGAAGGCAAACCCAAGCCGTTCGGCCGCTGTCTGGCCGAGCGCCATCCGCTCCCGCTCCGAGTCGGAGATGGGGTCGACGGCGACGTCCCTTTCGGGCGCGCGGGCCTTTTCTATCCGAAGCAGATGGCGAGGGTGCGTCCGCTCTCGCGACTCCAGCTGAGCGATCAGGTCGGCGGGGACTTGCCAGCGACCATCGGGCAACTGACTGGCCAGCCGGTAACGAGCGAGGCGCTCGAGACGTACGATATTCGCTCTTACCGAGTCGGCCGGCGATCGATCACCAGCATCGACCGGGTTGCGCGGCAGGTTTTCCAGCGCTCGCTGGTGCTGTCGCGGGTCGTAGATGCCGCCATTTTCGTGAGCGACCCGAGCGACGATTCGGTCGGCCGGCTTCACCCAGGGCTCGGTCTTGAACCCTACCCGGATCGTTTCGCCCGGGTGCAGGGCCTCCGCGACCTCTGGTCGAAGCGGGACGTAAAAACCCTGGCCGTCAGTTCCCTGGACCGCCGCGAACATCTGGCCGGACAGCTCATCGTGCAGGCCCTTGCCAAGCACGACACCCTCGAAAGTCGATACGGGGAGCTTCGGATCGACGATCTGATAGTCCACCGCCCTTTCACCTACGATGGGATAGAGCCGGTCAATCCGATCGTTCTGCTCGCCCAGGCGGGCGAGAGATTCTTTCCACCCGTCGGCCAGCCGCCAGATTCCTGGTGGATTCTCTACCGCCAGCTTGAACTGTTTGAGGGTCTGCAGCCGAGCCACGCAATTCCGACCCTCCGGTCCCGGTCGGGCCAGCAGCTTCCGCAGCGTCACCGTGCCGTCGGGTCCGACGTGCTCACCAAGAAGTCGATCGATCGCGGTCAGACGCTCTGCCCTAATATCCGCTTCGCGCGCTCTGGAATAGTCGAGCTCGGTTCTGTGCCCCAGCTCGCGGGTGAGAATTTCCTCCGCCCGCCAACGCATCTGGTACTTGATGTAATCGGCGTCGATTCGAATGTCGTCGCCGTCAATATCGACGCCCCGGACGTCGATGTGGACATGCGGCTTGCCGGTGTTGTGATGGTTCACCGCGGCCCACTTGAGCCGCCGCCCGAGGTCGCTCTCGACCTGGTTCATCAATTGTCGCGCGAATTCTTTCAGATCGATCGCGTCGCCATCTTCAGGCGAGACGATGAATCGAAATTGCCGCTGCTCGCCGTCCAAGGGGGCGCGAAAGGCATCCGCAGAGAACCCGTCGTCGGCTCCGTAAAGACGTCCCGGCGAGCCGTCTCGTTCGACGCCGTCGCGCTCCAGATACCGGAGATGGCGCTTCATTCCGGCGAGACCCTGCTTCCCGATCGGCACGTAGCTGCTCTTGATCACGCATCGCCGACTACTATCTGCGGGCTTGTTAATTGCTATGCCGGTTGGCCGGGCGGCCTTTCGCGTGCGGCGACGAAATCCACCCCGGGGCGACGGCGCACGATCCGGGTCACGCCGGCGTCGGCCGATGCGGGGGTGAAAGGGTTCCTCGGGCTCGCCAAGGTTCCGGGCGCTCATCGACCACCTGGCCCTTTCCCACTGACCGCGACCACCCCCGAGCCAGGACGAGGAGGCAGGTCATCGCCGTTCGCAGGAAAAACCTCGCCGTTCAACCTACGACCCGCCCTGAACTTGCTCGCCACGCCCCGCATCAAGTCCCCGTACAGAGTGTCGCCGCGCTGCGACGAGTCCGGGGTGCTGGGGGAGGCGGGTAGGGATCGACACCAGAGCTTGGCGTGGAGCGCCAAGGTCATCCCAAGAAGCTCGAGGGTCGTATGGAACCGTTCGAGCCCTTGTGTCAGAGCGTCGAGGCGCCGAACAACGAGGTCCGGGTTACCGCGTTCGCCAGCGAGGAACCTCTTGTAGGCCTCCTTCGTGAACGCGCTGTGTGTCCATCCCTTGGCCGCTTCATAGGCCCGTGCCTGGGCAAGGAGCTCGGGATCAACGTACGATTGCTCGCGAATTTTGTGACGCATGTTTGTGCTCCTGGGTGGCCGACGCGGGGTCTCTTTTCACGGAACTTCTCGGCAACCGGCCGAGAAATGGACCCAACTTTCTTTGGCTTCCTGACTTTTCCGTTTGCCGCTCTCACAGGGGGTTCTCGGCAACCGACCTCCAAAAGCGTCCAACTTTCTTCTGGCGCACTGGATCCTCCTTTCGCTTCTCACCGGGGGTTCTCGGCCAACCGCAGAATTTTTGACCTACTACTCAGGGTTATCGGCCTGACCGTCCAAAACCGACCGGCCTCCCTTCTTTCGATTTCAACGGGGCGCTCAGCGACTGGGTGCGCGCGCCGGGCAGTGGTCACCTGCTTGGCGAACCGTTACCGGCTTGGACGGTTCTCGCAGCGAGACGCCCCGCCGTTGCCCGCGTACCCGCTCGCTCGGACGGACCGGCGCGGGTGGCCTTCGAAAAACCGCTGAATTCGCGGTTGCCTCCCGCAAATCCCAATCGGAACACGGCCTTCGGCGCAGTGAGCGCCAGCGTGAAAGGTCTGCCTCTACACTTTTCCGAGTGAACGCGCCCACTTAGGGCGTCGTGAACTCTGGCCCTTTATCTTGCGCTGCCTGTCCCGCTACCTGTCGATCCGCTTCTCCTTCGTTTTCCCAATCAGCTGTTGAGAGTGAGTGGCCGCAGATTCTGGACGGTAGGCGGTTCAGTCCGTTTGTTCCGAGATGATGAGGGTCGTGGCGATTGGTCCAGGTGCAGCCCATGTCGGCTACCGTGGTGTCAAATCCGCATAGCCAGGCAGAGGCCGCCCACGGGATTTGGAGTCAACACAATCCCAGTGGTCACGGCAGTGGCTATTCCGGAAGGTGGCATCGCAGGGCACGAGGCGGGCGCGTTGGGCTCGGGAGCGATCGTCTGGTGACCGACAGTACCTGTGTAGTAAGAGTCCAACCCCGATGGACAAGATCCCACCGGTCCCGTGGTCACGTTGCCACTACTGCAACCGGCGAACAGGAAGAGGAGGCATACCGTTTTCATCCCTCCAGAGAACATAGGTCACGGGTCGTCGCAATCTCTCCGCCGCCGTGCCCCAATCGCATCTTCCGTCGTTCGTGGCGACAACCTGGCCATTCCCACCACGCACGCAGGACAACCTCGGCCCGTCCGGGATCACGGTGACGCGCGCGTGACGTTATCGGAGAACGCCGTGCCGAAGATTGTCGAAAGCGGGTGTTGGAGCTTTACTGACTTGCGCGACGGCGCTCGCCTTCATCGTGCATGACACCGGCGACGTCTTTACAGCCAAGACCCACGGTTCAACCGTATGTGGCGGGGTCCCAGTCTGGTTGGGCTCTGCCCTGGAGGCGTCGACTGCGGCATCTCGGGCCGCCACCGCCGACAAACTCTTTGCTGCTCGCTTCGCATAAGTACTTGAAATAATTTAGGATACAAGTATCAGCTCCATGCTCCTGGAATGGAACAGCCATTTCCTTTGTCGTGAGGGCGGCCTTCATTCGTTCAAGATCTGTGCAGGTATCCGCTGTCTGCATGGCTCCCCTGCCTGACGCGCCGCCCTATCCGCACCCAATGTCTGACGATGCCTGGCTACGCGCATTTCGTGCAGGAGAGCCGTCCTGTCTTGAGCAGAGCTACCGCGAGCAATTCGATGCAGTCTATCGCACGGTGGGACAGATTCTGTCCGGCGCTGACCGAGAGACCGTCGTGCACGAAGTATTCTTTAGACTTCTGAACGACGAATCATTGCGGCGGGCGTTCAACGGTGGTTCGTTTCCAGCCTGGCTTCGCGTCGTTGCACGCAACCAAGCGATCGATCACGCTCGCCGGCGTAAACTAGAGGTGGAGTTCATCCGCAGCTCGCTGGAAAACGATGAACCTGCTATCGACGATCGGTTTGAGCAGCGGATCGACGCTCGGCGCATTCTCGAGCGATTCGGGTCCGAGGCACTGCCATCCAGGTGGTACCGGGTCTTTATGGCACGGTTCGTCCAAGAGCAGGATCAGCCGACCGCGGCCCGTTCGCTGGGGATGCGGCGCACGACGCTCGCCTACCAAGAATATCGAATTCGCAGGCTCCTGCGTCGATTCGTGCTGCGAGGAGAGGAGAAGTGATGCCGGCCTCCGTAGTCGATTCGTCCACTCGACATCGCCGACAGCGACGCCTCATCGACCTTCACTTCCGGGGTGAATCATCGCTCGTCCTTGAGCGGCCCATGCGGGGGCATCTCGTGGACTGCGCCGATTGTCGCGCCTACTACGAAAGGCAAGTGCTCCTCGCGGCGGCGGATCCCGAGACGGCGATTCCTCCGCGGGATCGTTTGGCGGCCGGACTCGGTCTCAGTCTGGGGCCACGTGAGCGGCGCTCCCGGCTGCGCGGGTGGGCGGTGGCGGCTCCGGTGGCCGCAGCGTGTCTGGCCACGGTTTTGGTCGTCGGATTCCGAGCCGGATCCGGGGGACAAACGCGCGGGCGCCAGTTGCAAAGCAGTCAATTGCTGGCCTACGAGGTCTCGAAGGAAGGTGCGGTCAGGCAGGCATCCGACCAGATCCGGCCCGACAGCGGTCTGGCCTTCGCTTATGCCAACATTGCGCACAAGGGGCATCTGTTGGTCTTTGCGGTCGACGAAACCCGGCACGTGTACTGGTATCACCCGGCCTGGAACGACTCCGCTACCGATCCGACCGCCCTGGCGATCCAGGCCGACGATGCCGTCCACGAGATCCCCCAATCCGTCTACCACCAATTCCGGGGCCGCCACCTGGAGGTCTTCGGCGCTTTCGTCGACGGCCCGATGTCGGTCCGGCAGATCGAGGCCGCAATCGCGCGCGCCCCGATCGATGCGCTCGGCCGGCTCACGCTCGCCCTCCCGGGTGCGGACCTGACGCGGATCGAGCTGTCCTTGGTGGGCGATCGATGACGACGCGAGCGGCGGCCGTCGCCTTCGGCGCGTTGGTGGTCTTCACCGGCATGGACGCGCGGGCCGCCGAGACGGTCGTGGCGCCACCCGCGCGCTTCGCCGTCATCCTGGGCGTCAACAACAGCGTCGACAAAGACACCCAGCCGCTCCGTTACGCGGACGACGACGCCGCCGGCTACCAGGATCTCTTTCGCACCCTGGGGGCACGCACCTACCTGCTCAGCCGGTTTGACGACAACACCCGCCGTCTGCATCCTCAGGCCGTCGCTGAGGCCGAGGATCCCCGGCTGCCGGCTTTGGAGCACGTTCTGCAGCAGGTGGCGGCCGACGTCGCGATCGCACGTCAGCGGCACGTCCGGACCGTCCTCTATTTCGTCTACGCGGGTCACGGCAACGTCGAAGACGGACGCGGCTATCTGGCGCTGGAGGACAGCCGACTCTACGGCGCCGACCTCGAGCGGTTGGTCGTCGATCAGGTGGGCGCGGAGGAGACGCACTTCATCGTCGACGCCTGTTACTCCGTCTTCCTGGCGTTCAGCCGGGGACCCGGCGGGGAGCGCCGGGAGGCGCACGGGTTTTCGGCGCTCGGGGGCCTGGCGCGCCGACCGGGGATCGGGCTCCTGCTCTCGACCTCGTCGGCCCGGGAGAGCCACGAATGGTCCGAGTTTCAGGCCGGCGTGTTCAGCCACGAGGTACGCTCGGGGCTTCTAGGTGCCGCGGATGCCGACGGGGATGGCCAGATCACGTACCGCGAGATCGCCGCTTTCATCGAGCGCGCCAACGCGGCGATTCCGAACGAGAAGCTCCGACCCGACGTCTACGTCCGCCAGCCGGGGTCGCAGACGGCGTTGCTGGACCTGCGCCCTGGCCTTGGTCGCCGGCTGGAGCTGACCGGCGATCACCCCGGCCACTACCTCATCGAGGACGGCCGCGGCGTCCGGCTGGCCGATTTTCACAATGCGCCCGGACAATCGCTGCATCTGATCCGCCTGGCCAGTGTGGGTCCCCTTTACTTGCGCTTGGTCGGCAACGGCGCCGACGACGAGTACGTGATGGATGCCGCGCCAGCCGTGCTTCGTTTCGGCGATCTGCGGCCGGGGACCGCCGCGGCTCAGCCCCGCGGCGCGGCGAACGATTCCTTCCAGCTGCTGTTTTCGCTGCCGTTCTCGCAGGCGGTGGTGGACGCCTTCGTGTGGCGCGACCCGGACATCGAGGTCGAGCCTTCGTCTGTTTCGACGGCGAGCCGGGGAAGAGCGCTGCGGCGCCCGATCGCGTTCGGCCTCCTGGCTGTCGGCGCGGTGGTCGCCGGCCTGGCGACCTGGGAGGTCGTGTCCGCTCTAGATGTCGAGCAACAGACGACGAACAGCCAGGCGCAGTCCTACGACGCGAATCGAACCATCAATGGCAAGAACGACTGGGCGCGGGCGCTCTACGGCACGGCGGGGGCGGCTATCACGGCGGGCGCGATCCTGCTGCTCTGGCCGAAGCTCAACGTGTCGCGGGAGATGGCCGTCACCGTCGACCCGCAAGCGGGGGGGGCGGTCATGGGGTGGGCCGGGCGCTTCTGAATGATTGTCGCGGGTTGGTTCGTCGCGAGAGCTAGCTGGTTCGTTCTCTTGATCGGAGGCCAGAATGTCGAAATCGATCCTGCCTATCATGCTTTTCGTGACGATCGCCTTGCTTGCAGGCTGCGTCGCCAGGAAAGCGATCGGGTCGGGTCAACCGTGCCCGTGTGCTCCGGGATGGTCCTGCGATGCGACGCAGAACACTTGCGTTCCCGCAAACACCATTGGAAGCGGGGGCGGAAACGGCGGAACGGGAGTCGCGGGGAGCGGCGGCAGTGGTGGCACCGATGCGGGTATCCAGCTCTGCCCAGCACTGGCGGCTCCGACCAACCCGCCAGCTCCCGTACCGCCGCAGCCAGGATGCGCGTGCACCCGCCGACCGGGCCAGGGAAACTCGTATCTCTGTCCTATGGGCGCCGACCAGTCCGTCACCGTGGCCATTGGATCGGATGGCGGAAGCATTGTCCTCGAAGGCCAGCAGGGTATGGTTACGGGTGTCTCATTCCAGCTGGATATCCCCCCGGGGGCTCTCAGCCAGACGACTCAGCTCTCAATCACCGAGACCAGCGTGTCGCCGCCCGACGATTTCATCGACTTTTCACCTGTGTACCTCATCGAACCACGGGGACTGACTCTCGGCAAGGTCGCAGCGCTCCGGGTCCCCTGGAGCTCGAACGTCGGTGCAGCCCCTGGGCTCGCCATATACGAGCGACTGGAGAGTGGTTCCTGCGAGTTCGAACCACTCGTCGACAGTTACTCGAACGCAGGTTTCGAGCAGGCATCGCTCACGCAGTTTGGCTATCTCTTCGTCGGAGCACCTCCGGCGAGCGCTGGTTCGGCCTGCGGTGTCGATGCCGCCACTGAGTCTGACGGGCCGGCGGGCCAAGGGGGTGAGGGCGGCACGTCCGACGCGGCGGTCTGCGGTGAAACGATCGACGATTACTGTCAGGCGGATTCTGGTGCTGGCATCGGACCCCGCGCCTTAATTGGGCCGTGCATCGAAAATTGGGTCGTCGCCAAACAGGAAGCTTCGGTATTGTGCAACGACAACTACAACGTTTGGGTTCAAGAATGCGACGGATACGGAGTCTTGACCCTAGGTGGCGCCGACACCGCCAGCCATTTCTACTATGATCTTGCCACTTCGACGCTCGTGCGCATCGAGTACTCCGCTAATGGCTCCAACCGATGCATCGCCAGCGGTCCCGGCGGGTCGTCCGGTGACGCCGCCGCAGGCGCTGGCATCATGGACGGCGCTGTCTCGAACTGTCCGGCAGATCCATATACTCAGGCCACATCGCTTTGCGTTGCGAGCGATGGCGCCGTTGATTGAGCTGCCGAAATCGGGGTTCTTCGGCGAGTCGAGGGACGGGCGCGGACGTTATTGGGGCGGTCGAATCATTCAGGGTCGAGATTGCCTGCTAGCTCACTGCTAGCTCAGGCCGCTTTGGCGTTCAGCGCTCGCGCCGGCACCGCGCTAATCGGTGCATCCCTTCCCCCGTTAGGCGCCGTTAGGCGGCACTCTTTCAGGAGATCCGATCCTCCCCGGTGGTGGGGAGGTGACCACCTAGCTTTTCGGAAACTGCTCTCGACAGCTCCCGGCGCGCGTCCCTTCCTGTCTCCGCGAGCGCTGCCGTGAATGGTGGGCCCGTAGAGCATCTGCCTCGTGGCCGTCTTTGTCTGCGTCCGCCGCTGCGGAAGATCTATCGCCGCGGCGGTACACCCAGCGTTCCCCGAGCGTCCTCGCCCTTTTCTTTTCTTTTCCGGGCAGGAGGTTTAGCCAACAATCTCGCGTTTCCGGCCGACAACAAATGCTGCTTCCGCCGCTGCCATCATCTAGTGGGGGAAGGCGGATAGCAGGATGGGGGCTTGTCCGGACACATACGGCTGGCGCCGCACGTGCCCCGCCAAGCCCCGCTCCGCCACGCCCGCTCGGGGCTGCGCCTCTCGCAGGCGGGGTCGTCGCCAGAGCCGGAGCGGCTCGCGCTGGCGCTGGCGCTGCCGTTCAATCGAAGGCGGTACCGATGTCGTCAGGCAGAAGGGAGCGGCCGAGTCTTACCGAGCGCATCGACGTGCGCGTGGCCCTGGCCGCCGTTAGGCTCGCCATCTCCGAGCTGGTGCGCTTGCGCGTCCCGCGGCGGCCGACTACTCGCGGGCCAAATGCTGGTGGCGCCGCGGCGAGAGTCGAGCATCGCGTGGCGCTCAATCCTCTCTACCTCGATCGTGAGGCCCGGCACAGTAGGGAATCTGCCCCGCAAGGCCCAGCGTCGAGGTCTTATTCTCGCTTGGCCGGCGCACGCCGGAGTAATCTGACGGTCGGCGATAGCACCATCGGACAGCAAACGTGGCGCCTCGCGCGCCTAGCCCACCGAGGAAGGAATTGGGATGACTTACAGAAGAGCTATTCGCGGCGTTTTCTCAATGCCTGCCCTGGTGGGCGCGTTTTTTCTGCCCGCTACAACGATCGGATGTAGCAGTGCGGGATCGTCCTCCCTCGAAACCTATGGATATGCGTACGCTAACCCGCTCAATGGAGGCATGATCTACGCCGTTCCTCGCGGCGGAGGAGCGCCTCTTTTGCTTGCCGCCGGGCAGCGTGCTGACAATCTGGGCAGCGTCTTCACATTCGACGGCAGTAACGCCTATTATTCAGACGAAGTTTATACTCCAGACGCTGGTTCATCATACGTGACGTCGCTCGTCTCCATTCCGCTGTCGGGTGGCACGCCGCTGACGATTGCGTCCGGGCTGGGCGACTTCGTCACGGCGCTCGCCGTCGATGCGAAGAACGTCTACTTCATAGACACCATGACTCCTGTCGATCCGGCCACGCAAACGGCCGTGAGCTCTATCGACAAGGTGCCTCTCGCGGGCGGGGCTGTCGAAACGGTGGTGAGCGGAGAACCGCAACCGTACACCCTGGCGGTCGCGGGCGGCTTCTTATATTGGGGCGATAGCAACAGCGATATCCGCCGCATGTCGACGAATGGCGGAGCCATCGAAACCCTGGCGACGAATCAGGAGGCCATACGGGCCATTGCGGTCGACGCGACGGGGGTCTATTGGGTCAACAACGGGCAACTCTCGATCGACTGCGGCTCCAGCGGCGGATCGATCGTGGCCCTTCGGTCCGGCAGCGCGCAGCCGACCACTCTGGTCGGGGACCTGGCCAACGCTGGGTCGATCGCCGTTTTCCAAGGGGCCGTTTACTTCTCGTTCGCTGCTCCCGTGGGTTGCCAGTTCGGAGCAGGATCAGATGGCGAGGTGGCCCGCACCGCACCGGGGGAGACGGCGACGCTGGCAAGCGCCCTCAGCGAGCCTTCGAATCTCTTCGCGGACTCCACCGCTTTCTACTACACGACCGTTGCCTTTGGCGACGCTGGGGATTACATCTACGAGCCACACGCTATCCAGACTCGCCCCTCTTTTTGAACGGCGAAGAGCGAATCGACCGCCTCTTGACGTTGCTCGCACGGCGTTGTCACCCGATCACCGTCTCCAGCGGAACCCAAAACGGTAGTCGATGTTAGGAAGCGTAGCGGGCCCGTGATTTGAACACGCGCCCGACTTATATCGGAGTGCTGGGCTCCGGACGTTTGGCGGCAGAGAGTCCCTTGCGTCACCCTCAGCAGGCGGCTGGCGCTCAATTTGGCGGAGACGGTGGCAGGGGCCGAGGCACGTTGAGCACGGGGCGACGGGCAAATAGGAGGGAACGGCGAGCGCGGGCGCCTCGCGCGAGCGACGCCGGCCCCCGGCGCGCGCCGTTAGGTGGTCGTGCGTTCGCGGTTCTGGAGATAGCCGGGAACCTCGCTG
>CAAGKR010256621.1_pt1 | contig 10608 bp, 11 predicted proteins | sample 2556971 | NCBI WGS metagenome assembly CAAGKR01 (sample SAMEA5207829, study PRJEB30636) | soil metagenome | biome: forest; feature: boreal; material: soil | place: USA | collected 2011-09 | depth 1 m
AAAGAGGCGGCGCCGGGCAACCGGCACAAGCACGGCCACTGCGGGCGGCCGGACGAGCGATTGTCTGAAGCCCGGCCAAGGAGAAGCGCGCGCTTGTGGAACGACTTACGATATGGCCAATCGGACACCCGTAGCGTTCCCTTGTAAGCGGCCATCTGTCTAGTCCAGATCGTCCGCGACAGGCGCTGCAGCTCCTCTGGCATCGTGGGTGGTGAAAAGCTTCATTCAGCGAGCCTGGGCCGGTCGAGCGGCGGGATTGCTTTTCGGTCCTCAGCTCCCCTGCTCCAGGCTCGCCCCGAATACGGTGCTAACCGCACTTCATCCCGGCGGGCCGTTTCGGTAGATCGCCTAGTTCCGCCGCTGCTGGTACCTCGCAATCCGATCTTTCATTGAGGGCGTCGCCTCGGCGTCATCCGCGGTCGTCAACAGGAGCAGTGCGAGTCGACGAGCATCGTCCGGCGACACGTCGAACTCGATGTAGTCGCCGCCGACTTTAGGACGGGCGACAGACGCAGCGATCGTGACCCTCTGACCGTCCACGAAAAGGACGTCGAGCACGCCGATCCCGAGTGGCTGCGGGTCGGGGCCATCGCAATCGCCGCCGCAATCGCCATGGGCGTACAGTTCTGCCCGAGAGACAACGATGTCAGTCATCTTGTTGCTCCTCATGCCCCTGCCAAAGCGACATCACAGTCCCGATTCACTCCGCGTTCCGGACTGCCCACCTAGGCCAGCGCCGGTATCGGGCATCTACCGTCGTTCAGAAGGCGGTTGAGCGGACCGATCAACCGGGTCACGATCGGCTCAGGCACGATCAGGTCTGCCGCAGATCCCCGCCACGACCGCTCGTAGTTGTACTCGGGATAGGGCATGCAGTCCTCTGCATCGACCATCCAGCCCCGCATCCGGAAGTGCGACACGGCCCCTTGTAGGTTCGCGAGTGCGACACCGATCTCCCAATCACCTACAAAACGAGCGTCGACGCTGATTACGGCCGCGAGGTCGATGACCCGACGGACGAGGCCGCCGATCAGGAGCTCGAAGACGACCCTGGCGCCCCTCCAATGATCAGATGCCCGCGAGCAGAAGAGCCGGATCGACCCGTCGTCGCCGATCTCGATCTCGATGCCGTAGTTCTCCCTGAGCGGCTCGGGCGGTTGGTGGACCGCCTCGTAGTGCGTCGCGATCCAGCCCGAGGGTGTCCGAACCAGCCGGTATGCCTCCGAGAAGTCGGGGCTGAACTGCTCCGTCAGGCGCGGCACGTTGTGAACATGCTCGCGTGTCCATGCTTCCCAGTGGTCGCCGACGGCGTCGTTTAGCATCTCGTCCGACGCCCGGAGCGGGCGTGCAAGCACGAAGAGGTGCGCCTGCTGGCGTTGCTCTTCCTGCGTGGGATCGAGGCCGACAAAGACCCGTAGCTCCTCGGGCAGCGTCGGCGGAGCTGCTTCTGCGACCCGCTCGTGAAGTCGCCGCACCTCGATTGCCGTCAGGGTGGTGTTCGTCGCTCCCGAGCGGCCGCGGAATGCTCCGCCGACGGCGTGTGGGGCGTCGGGTGAGGGCGGCACCTCGATAGCGAGGTAACCGCGCGCTGTGTCGGCCTCAGTGGGGATTTCGCGGACTATGACCCGCACCGGCGGATCCACCGAGGAGCGTGCGATCTGCGCGACCCTTTCACGCTGGCCGCGTAGCTCGATCGGGGTGAGCACTGCAGGCGGACCTTCGTCGATGCCGACCACGATCGAGCCGCCACCGATCGCAAATGAGGCCAGATCGACAGCGATTGAATGGTTGCCGCGGTCGCCTCGGGGGAGTTCGCGCTTGATGTCGGTGTGTTCGTCCTCACGAAGTCGTCCCGAATCGACCGCGTCGCGGAGTCCAGCCTCGTCTGTCGGGATCATGCCAAGAGACTAAGGGCTCCGACCCGTCCGCGGATGCGACGGGGGAATGCCAGGACTCTCCGCTCCTCCCCAGAGATGGCTCCTTCACCGATGAGACGTAACCGCCGGGTCCGGGACCACGGAAGCTACGGATCAGGGCCAGGCGACATCGGGCCCAGACGTCGCGCCCGTTCCTCGAGCCCATCTCGCACTTTGGTGCTCCATCTTGCGAAGAGCGCGTCGACAGGCCACGCCTGCTGTTCGAGACGTCCCGGATCCGCATGGTCGGTGTCCAGAGCCTGCACGTCCCTCCAGACACGGACCAAGTGCTCGATCGGTTCACGCAAGACGTCGAACCGTGCCGACTCCACGTCAGGTTCCTTGAGCGTGACCTTCCAGCCCATCGATGATCGAGCGCCGGCCGGCGACCACGAATATGCGAAACGCCCCTCCCGGTTCAGGGCTCCATCCAGCGAGACGTCCTGGAAGCGATAGCCCTGCCACTTCAAAAGGAATCGGAGCTCGTCAGGGGCCAGTGGTTGCCGCGCCGCAAGGAGGATGAACGTCGCCACGTCCGCCAGCGTCCGTACCCCTGGGATCCGGCCATGTCGGAAGAGGGCATACATTCCCTTGCCGGACCAGCAGAATCGCCGATCGGCTCCGACGACAGCGGAGACGGAACGCCATTCGGCTTGCCTGCCCGTCTCGCGCCCGATCCCGCGCTGGATGTCGTGGAGGTAGATCGCGCCGCGCTCCTTCTCAAGGACCAGCACCGCCTTGTCCGCGATCGTTTGAGCACGGACTGGATCGTGCGAGAGACACCGGGCTCCCTCCCAGGGGCCAAGTTCGGCCCCGCACACGGGGCACCTCGGGAAGCTCATGCGGCCGCACGTCCGAGGGCGAGGTCGAGATCCACCAGCCCGCTGTCGAGCTCGGCCCAGAGGCGGAGCGACCAGTCGTCCTGCAGGTCGAGGATGGCCTCGAACGACTGGGCTTGCGGCAATGCCGATACCAGGTACCCACCGCGGACCGGGCGGAGAACGTCCTGAATCGGACGCACGAGCGTCGCGAGGGATCGACGCTCCTCCAACGATGGGCCTTCGCCAGGATCCCACAGCACGCGATCGGATGCCAGCAGACTGGACGGCCAGCGATCACCTTCGACGAGCGCGATTCCATGCAGAGCCGCGTATCGACGCATCGCCCGCGATGCCCGGCCCTGTCCCCCGAAGACCCGATGGATCGGCCGCGTTGGCACGTGATGCCCAAGCCCAATGAAGTAGTCATCGGTCGCGGCCTTGAAGCGCAGCAGCTCGTTCTTCGGCAGTGCCCCGCGATGTGCCTTCATCTCGACGATGGCGTCCACGGTGTCGAGACCCACGACTAGGTCGAGCTGATGGGCGAGGCCACTCTGGGATGCGAAGCCGAACAGCCGGCTCCCGCCTGGGATGGACTCCAGCCGTATCCCGTCGCCGTGAAGCCGATCGACCATCGCGCGCTCAAGGGCCGGCCCATCACTGGGCGGGACGCCTTGAGCGGCCACGAAGAGTTCGACGACGAGTCGGCCGACGTCCACCTCAGCCGAGGACCTCGTCGTCCGACGCGAGGACCCTGAAGTCGAGGCTGTACTCGTCGTCCGAGCGGAAGCTCTCAAGGACCTTGGCTGCCCGTGTCGGCGTGATCTCGTCCCAGTTCCGTTCGGCGCCCTGCTCGATCAGCGCGGACGCCTTGCGGAGGATGTCACGCGGCTTGCCGTCCGAATGCTGGAGAAGCGTTGCAACGGTGTCCTCGGTGAACGGGAAGAGCGGCGTGGTCGGCTTGAAGCCGTCCTTCCGGAACTCGCCCAGGTACGGAAGAAGGAGTGTCATGGCTTTGTCGGCCGTTGCGATGGCTTCGAGCACGACAACGCGCTGCTCGTTCTCGCTACGGGAATGGTCGTAGCTCGGGAGGTCCGCAAGCGCCCACATCTCGCCGATCGCCTGCGTGGCCCGCGGGTGCATGGTGACGACGACGCTGAGCATGTCGCTCATCGGCTGGATCTCGAGGATGTAGTCGCGGAACCGCTCGACCTCGAGGGTCCGCTTCTGGCGCGTGGTGGTCGACGCCGCGAAATCCTCGAGCTGGTCGCAGCACAGCAGGACATGGTCCACGCCGGCCGCGCTGATGAAGACGAGCAGCGTCGCGAGGTACGCGGCGCCGCTGCGCGTGCGGCGGCCCGCTGTGACGTCATCGACGGCGATGGCGAGTTTCTCGGCATCGCCCCCGAGCAGCACCTCGAGGAAATCGTCGACGAGCGGCCCGAGGGTCCGGCCGCGGAGATTCTGCTGGACGCGATCGACCTCCGATCGCAACTTCGCAGGATCGTCGCTGCCGACCTTAGCGATCAGGCGCTCAAGCACCTTCTCAGCCAGGGTCGAGTCCGCATCGTGAGTGCGGAAGCGACACGCGTACCGCGCGGCTTCGTAGAAGACGGCGTTCAGCGACCGTGCGTTCGCCATGTCAAATGAGGCGAGCACGGCACACAGCGGGTTCTCATCGGCGTCCGACTCGCCGAGGCCGCTCGAGCGGATGAACGCGCGGCCCCAGTCGCGGTTTACGTGCTCGACGAGGTATTGCATCGTGCTCGACTTGCCGAAGCCGCGCGCGTCGCTCGACACACCGGTCCCGAGCGACCACAGGTACCCGAACTTCAGCCCCGAGTACAGCGAGCCAAGGACGAACTTGTCGACGACCTCCTTCATCTTGTGGGGCTGGACCTCAGGGTCGAAGAGCAAGCCGTTCTCGCGTGCGTCCTTGCCGCCAAGGCGAGCGATGGCTTCGGCCGGAAACGGGTTCTTGTCGAGACCCCAGCGTGTCTTCATCCAGACGATCTTGTTCACGGAAGCAGCGGTGGTCATGGGTGACTCCTTTCGAGGTGGGGAACCAGGGTGAGCGTGTAGACATCGCGCGGCCCGCGGCTGGTCGGAACCTTGAGCGGGCGTTCTGAGGGTGGAACAGTCCCGAACTGGGCCGGATCGACATTCGCGCGGTACGGCAGGTCGGCCCCGCGTCGCTCTGAGAGGAACTCGATGAGGGCGCGGTCGAAGAGACGGTCCGACACGCGCAACCGACTGCACGTTGCGGCACGGATCTTGAAGATAGGAACCCACGGGGTCTGGGATCGCTCAGCCCGGCGCACTTCCTCGTAGGCCTCGCCGAGGTAGCGGACGATCGCGTCGCTGTACTCGTCGCTGACGTGGCGCTTGACCTGGACCTTGCCTTCGACTGCGCTGATCTCCGCCGTCGGCCAGAGTCGGAGCGCCGTGAGCCCGGGTGCGTGATACGAGAAGCTCGCGACCTGGAGCTCGCGCATCCAGCGTCGGAGTACCTCCTGGCTGATGTAGTCGAGCGGCTCGCCCGCTCGTGAGAAGGCCAGCTTTACCAGCGCCTCCTCGCATGCCCGGACGAAGTCCTGGTTCCGCGGGTAGGGATCCGGCCGCTGACGACTTGACGCGAAGCGCATCCTCGCTGTCAGGTATTCGGTGACCGCCGTGTGGAGCTCTTCCTCCGTTGCGGCCCACCCCAGGTCCTGGAGAGCTGTCGCCTCAGCGACCTTCCGGGCTAGGTTCCTGACGTAAGACTCGCGCGTCCTTGGCTCCGGGAACTCGAGCCACTGAGCGAGTGGGATGGTGAGCCCGCCGTTCGCCATCACGCGGAGGTACCCGGAGAACTGCGGAAAGGCGAGCCATAGCATCTCGAGCAACTCGTCAAGCGCGCCACGGCGATCCTCCCGGAGACGGGTTGCCCACGCCTTGCCCCGACCCGTCACCGCGAACGTGGTCTCCCGATAGAAGGCTGCGGCACGACCTTCTGCGGGCAATGAGGCGCGCTCGAGAAGGTCGAGGCGCATCAGCGTCTTGAGGGCTTCGGTGACATTCGACACGTACCGGTATCGGTTGGCGTGCTCAAGCTGAAACTTGGCCGTGTTCCCCGTCGCGGTCTCGTCGGCCCGTTCGGCTCGCATGTGCTCGATGAGCGCCTGCCGAACCTGCTCAAAGGTCGCCCCATCGGTGATTTCCAGGTGCGCCTTCCAGAGGAACGCGAGCTCCTGCAGACGCGGAACGCCGGCTCCTTCAACCGCGCTCATGCGGCGTCGGCCCAACCTTCCTTGGCGACTCCTTCGTCCCACCGGGGGCGGGGCGATCGGAACCCATCTTCTGTCGGGCGCGCATGACGCCACACAGTGCAGACCGCGCGGGAGTGGACGGTGACAACCGCGCCCCCCGCAACGACCAGGCACACCCCGGGGTTGTCTGCAGAGTAGAGGTACCGGGTTCCGGGAGCCTTGGCGATGACACGGCTCCAGCGGCGAGGGTTCGAGCACACCGCCGCGCGGTCGAGGATGCGGCTCATGGCCACCGCCGCCTCGCGCACGGACGCGCGCGGGTCGACGCGTTGCTGATATCGCTCGATGGCATGTTTCGTGATGACCGGCGTCGGCTTCATGATTTCTTCCTTTCCGCGTCGTCTGAGGGTCCGCTCTGATCCGTCGGTGAGTGAAGAATGAGCCATGAGCAGAGTTTGGACAAGAGGGTCTCGGAGTGGGCTCCTAGTATCTCCTGGGGAGTCCGCTCGATGAAGCCAACACGGGCGTCGGAGGCCCACCCGCGGCCGTTCATTGGATTCGCCGCGGCCGGGCTACCGCGGGCGAGTTCGCCGAAGCTCTGTTCGAGCAACGACCTCACGTTGCCGCCCATGTAGGCAGCCACGCGCTCCGGCCGCAGGCCAACTGCGGAGAGGCCAGCCCACGGAGCGACGGTCGGCTCGTGGACCAGAGCCACCAGGATGTGGCGTAAGCGGATTCGCCGGGAGCCGTCGAGGTGCGCAAGCTGGGCCGCGCGCGCCAACATGGTGAACGTCGCCTCCGTGGCCTCCGTGTCATCGATCCCGTCCCCACCGGGACAAGAGCCTTCGAGCACTCTCGTGAGCCTGGATGGATCGACGCCGGCTCGGGTGGCGATCGCGGAGAGAGGCGGCCTTGGCCGCAGAGGTGATCCTAGGTGATCCGGCGACGGGCGAGATTCGGTCGTGGCCGCGGAATGCGGAAACGCCGAGAAGGTAACGGTGGCCTCGAGCGTGAAGACATTCCTGTTCACCCAGGTCGTCGGCCTGAGTCCTGGCGCCGCCGCGGGCCTGGCGATGCCGTGGATCGTTGAGACACGCCCAGGGGCCTGGCTGGCCGAGGAAATGAGCTTGAACCCATCGTCGGCGGCCCTCCTTGTCAACCTTTCAGTCGACCTGGGGCTCCTGAGAAAGACGCCCTCTGGTCATGAGGTGGCCCCACCTCGGTGCAAGAAATGCTGGTTCTTGCTGGCTGAGCGCGCAATTCCAAGTGAGACGGTGTGATATCCAACGTCAAGTAGGGCACGTCGACTGGGGACACGGTGGCGCCGGGAGGACTGTCACCAGGCACCTACAAAGATGACAACGTCTGGGTTTCGTCTTCACAAAGGGGAGACTCATGCGCTCCCGCCTAGCCCGACAGGCTCGCCCGTTGCGCTCAGTTCGTGACGACTCATGACGCCCAGTCGGTGACAGGTGGTACGGTCGTGGACACACGTTCTTGCCGGCGGCAGGTAGTCGGTGGCCGAGTGGAGCCGGCGGAAGTTAGAGATGGCGGTCTGGTCCCGGGGAGGCGACCCCTCCGGGCTTGTCCATTACTCTGACCGCGGTCGTGCATCGTGGGGCGAAACGTCGAGTTCGATCTGCAACCGCCTGCGCGAGGACGCGCATGACGATCAGTCATCGATCCGCTTGTTCAGCGCTTGGACCCACGCCCCCAGCAGGCTCGACATCTCGCCGCGCCAGGTCCCAGGCCATTCTTCATCTGAGCTGAACTCACGCTGCAATCCATTGCCCTCAGCCTGCAACTGCACCGGATCGCCATGGCTGAGGAGATCGGGATCGCTCATCGCTCGGCCTTGCCAGGCTCGGACCGCGCGAGCGATCTGAGGGACGTTCTTCGCGTCGACCGGCAGCTGTTTCACGCGATCGAGCAGCTCGTTACCCTCCGCCAGAAGTCTCTCAAGCGCTCTTCGTCGGGCACTCACGCGCCGCTTTTGGTCTTTCTGGACCGCTTCCCTGACGGCAGCCTCCTGCGCACGAAGCGGGGTGGCGATGAGCTGGACCAGGAAGAACGCGACTGCGACGAAAAGCAACGCCCCTATGCCGGAGATGGTCCATCGCACCTCCTCGTCGATTTGGACCTGGCTCGCGGCCCCGGGCTCGACCCAGGATTTGAGGACGAGGATCGTGATCGCGACCAAGACCAAGTCGGCGACGATGTCGCGGGGCTTCTTCGGCAAGGCGTGCACGAGGGCATCCCACAACACGCCGCGCCAGTAGCTCGCAACGACTTTGGCCCAGTCCACTCGCGCTCGGACCATCGTGATCCTCCTTCCCGGGCGGAAGCGTGGTCGCCTGCCCGCGATGCTCGTCGAGGACTACCGACCTGGAAGAATGAACCTGAACGAGCCTGACGCGAGCTTGACGAGGGTGCCGCCAGTGGTGCCGACGAAGCCCCAAACGAACACCTCGGCATAGTCGGCGGGCGTCCCGAACGTGGTCTTGCCGAAGTAGAGGGTGGATAGCACGACGACGACCACGACTGGCACCAGGATCGCAAGGAACAGCCAGTTCCACGCCCGCAGGGCGTCGCGCAGTTCGCCAGGCGTCCGGATGAGGGGAGCGACGTCCGGTAACGGACGCGTGGGCGATCGCGGGGCCGCGACGGCCGGCAGCTGGGTGAGTGACTGCGAGAGCAGGCTCATGCGCTCGATTACATCGTGGGTCGTGGGGGGCTCAAGCATCGCGCGTCGCAGCGCGATTGCGTCCGTCTGGATCTGCCCGATTTCGCCCACGCTGCCGGACTCGAGGGTCGCGAGCCGGCGCCACAGGTCTGTGAGCTCACGTTCATAGGCGGCGTTGGGCGCGAGGAGGGCCATCCGAGTCAAGACGGAAGCAACTGTGACGACCTGGTCCATCCGCCCATCGAGCTCCCCAAGGGCGCTCTTCAAGCCATTCAGGGTCGGCTCATCCTCGATCGAGGATCCGGCCAAACTCCTCGAGATCTCGTGCCGCAACCCTGATGCTTCAAGTACCGGCCGCTGATCGGAAGGTATGACCCGCGCGAACACGATCCATTGATCGGCGATCCACTCGCGGAGGTTCACCACCTCGCGGTATGACGCGACGAATGCGATGAGCTTCAGGAACTCGGACCCAGCCACTCCCCATCGCGATGTCCTGACGTCGAGCGACGCGGAGTCGTCGAAATCCTCCTCGGCGATCGTGATCGCCTTCGAGAGCAGGGCGTTAGCATCTCCCTCGATGCGCGGAGGCTCGGCGTTCGCGCCTGGCCAATCCGCTCCCATGCGCGTAATCGTCTCCTGGTCTTCCGTAGCCGAACCTTCAGCGTCGGTCCGCACCTCCGCGAGTCGCGCATCGAGACGGCGACCTGGCAACCAGTCTGTCGAGAGCCACTCGACGAGAACGGCGAGCAACAGGCCGAGGAGGAGCAGGCCAATCGCCAGACTGGGGCCATCCCGGACGTCCAGTACGAGGTCTGCAAGCGCGACGGGCGCCTTCTCATCACCAACGGCGGCTCTGGCAAGACTGCCCTTGTACGCTCCAGGCCCTTGCCCAACGAGCGTAACCACGCCCGTGGGGCCGATGGCCATCGTAGCGACCTCGCCCGTGTCGCTGATCAGCGCCGCTGGCACCAGCGTCAGCGCGGTCGCCGGATCGACGGAGAAGTTGGCACGCGGTGAGTCACCGGAACCTCCTGGTGCCCGCTCAGCGGCGAGTGTGATAACCGACGGAAACGGCTGGGTGAGAACGGTCCCCGGGACGGTCGGCAGACACCCTGCGCCCTCCGGTGGCGACGAAGTGGACGCGGCCGGCGAGGACGATCCCGGGGGCGCAGGAGTCGGACAGGGTGATGGAAGGGAGGGGCTCTTGACGGTGATGTCGAAGTCTCGTCGTGCAATGCTGCCGTCATCCGCATACACGACGAGGCGACCGCTATAGGAGCCTGGCGATCCGGCGCCAATCGTTAGGGTCAAGGCCGTCTTCCAAATCTGCCCGACCGGAATGAGATCGGACTTTGCCACCACACCGTCCGGACCAGGCGTAGGCGACATCGGCTGGGCAGATTCGTCCGGCGACACCTGAATATCGAGAACCACGAGCGAGAGGCGGACCGGCGTCGCGCTGCCATTCAGCACATCGACAGGGATCGTGTATTGACTGCCCGGACTCACCGTGGCGATGAGCGGCGCCTCGTCGACGAACGTCGCCCCCGCCGGTCCTGCAGCCTCGGCTGGGACCAGAACGAGGGCGCTCCAAGCAATGGCAGCGGCGGCCACCCAGGTCGCTACCCGTCTGTGCGATACGTGCACGGCGGAATCCCCCAAACCATTGGTCTTCTTCGCCAGCGCGGACAAATAGGGAGCATGGGCCGGGACACCGCGGGCGTCTAGTGCCGTCGGTCCGTTTGCGGATTTCATGGGGGATCACATCTAGCGTCGGGAACTTAGGGCCTGTAGCCGAATTCTGCCGCACGGATCGGCCCGCTCGTGCCAGCAAAGCTGTCACAGCCACGTCCGAGACTGCGGGACATGGGCACGATCGTCGACGTCAGCGATGCCGAGTGGGACCAGGTCGCCGACCTGTTCGACCCGGATGGCCGGCG
>CAAGKR010383127.1_pt1 | contig 10606 bp, 11 predicted proteins | sample 2556971 | NCBI WGS metagenome assembly CAAGKR01 (sample SAMEA5207829, study PRJEB30636) | soil metagenome | biome: forest; feature: boreal; material: soil | place: USA | collected 2011-09 | depth 1 m
CGCGGCGTCTGTCCTCGCGGTCGTCAGGAGTACCGCGGTGAGGAGTGTTAAGAAGATGGGCCGGGCCTTACCTTGCCGATGAAGTGTGCGATTTTTTCGAGTTTGACAGGATGTCAACTTCAAAACTTTGTTCACTCGAAAAAAACGCTCAAGCCGCAAAATTACATGGACGTAATTTTGCGAGCGTCTTCAGCGGCAAGGTAAGGCCCGGACGAATCATCGCAAACTAGTCCCCGAGGGGGAAAGTATAATTTGGCGGGGGCACGACCGGCGTGCCCACTTCGAGCACGATCTGCTGGTGCGCGCGTAACGGAATGGACGCGAGGTCGCCGTTATACGGCGCGCCGTTGACGAATGCGGTGACCGGTCCCTTAAAGAGTCCGACCTGCGTGCGGCTTAGCGGCTGGCCCCAGATGTCGAACAGATTGCCGAGCGTGTAGTTCCCGCCGTTCGGTGAGATGGCGCTGCCGGCTTCGACGTGGATGATGCCGCTGTAATCGTGCGTGTGGATCCAGTAGAGGCAGCCTTGCGTCGGCGAGAGCGACGCCATTCCCAAGAACGCCGGAAGTTGTACTTGGACGCCGCGATCGATAATCGACAGGTGCGAGTGGACGTGCAGCACCGCGGCTTCGCCTGTTTCGCAGGGGATGTTGTCAATGGGCTGGCTCCGCCCGCCGAGCGGCGTGTCGCCGATAAAACCGTGCCTGGGATCGGGCGTTGGGAAGATGCGTTTTCCTACCACGCCGCGGTCGTGCAACTGGATTGGCTTGGCGCTCGCCTTAGGACCCGGCGTCGGAGTCGACGTCACAAAACTGAGCTGCGCATTACGCGCAGAGTTTTGAATATACGTCATGATGCCGAATCCGGCGAAAACGAGCACGATGACGACGGCCAGGCCGATATAGATCGACGTCATCGGATCGCGGCGAGGCGGCGGACCCGATCCGCCGCGTTCGTGGCGGCGCCGTTCGGCTCGAGAGCTCATGCGCTGCGATTAACTGCCGCGGACGATTCGGCCTGCGCCGGGTCGAGGCGCCGATCGGGCATCAAGTAGTTGCGCACGTAATCTTCGACGGCTTCGTTCAGCGGCGTCAGCGGGCGTTTATAGCCGGTCGCGCGCAGGCGCGAGGTGGTGGCGCAGGTGCAATACTGGTACTTATCGCGCAACGTTGCCGGCATGTCGATGAATTCGATGCGCTCCGGCACCCGCAGCGAGCGGAAGATCGGCCGCACCAATTCGAGCCACGTGTGTGGCTCGCCGGAGCCGATATTGTATAACCCATATGCATCGCGTTCGGCGAGGTGCAGCGTCATGTCGACTGCATCTTTGACGTAGAGAAAGTCGCGGCGCTGTTCGCCGTCGCGGTACTCGCTGCGGTAGCTTTTGAAGAGCCGGATCGAGCCGGTTTCCTGAATTTGATGAAATGCTTTGTCGACCAGGCTGCGCATCTCGCCCTTGTGCTGTTCGTTCGGACCGAAGACGTTGAAGTATTTGAGGCCCGTGATGCGATCCAGCCAGCCGCTGTCGCGCGCATAGAGATCGAAGCGATGTTTTGAATAGGCATACATGTTGAGCGGCCGCAGCAAGTCGAGCTCGCCGTCGTCGCGCAGGTCGCGTTCGAGGGCGCCGTACGTCGCAGCGGAAGAAGCGTAAACGAAACGCATGTTCCGATCGATCGCCCAATTTGCGAGATGTTTCGTGTATTCGTAATTATTGCGCATCAGAAACGCGGTGTCTGTCTCGGTGGTCGAGGAGCAAGCGCCCAGATGAAGCACGGTGCGCACGTCGGCGAAACTTGCAGGCTGCTCGAGGATCGCCGCTTCGAAATCGCCGGCGTCCGCGTAGTCGCGATAACGCAATGGAACCAGGTTCTTCCATTTCTCGGATTCATCGAGGCGATCGACCACCAGAATGTCGTCGATACCGCGCAGGTTGAGCGCCCAGACGAGCGCGCTGCCGATGAAGCCGGCGCCTCCGGTGACAACTATCCGTCCGCGATCGAGCGAGTGCGTCATTCCCTACGTTTCCGCTCAGGGCGGGTCGGCAACCTTTGCCGGCCGCTAATGCGCGTGCCCGGAATGCGCTGGGCAATCGTGCGACATGGGGTTCTTGCGGTTCAGGTACCACAGATACGCAGCAAGCAAGCCGAACACGATGTTTAGCCAAAACGTGTAGTTGATCGAAAACATCGTGAGGTTGGCGCGAATGTTTGGATTCGGGTGCGGAATGGCCCCGAAGGCGCCGAAAACGAATTGCATGATGATGCCCGCGGCAACCATCGTCACGAAGAAGACCACGCCGATATAGGTTGCCATTTTGGGTCCGTAGTACCGCCGGTAGACGTCCAGCAGCGGCAGCACGATCAAATCGGCGTACAGAAAGCTGAGCACGCCGCCGAAGCTGATGCCGCTGCCCCAAAGAATCGCCGCCAAGGGAACGTTGCCGATCGAGCAGACGAAGGAAACGATTGCGATTAGCGGTCCAATTATTGCGTTGGCAAAGATCTGCAATCCGGGCGGCGCGCCGTGCAGAAAAAGCGCGCCCCAGACGCCGTTGGGAATAAACGCCGCGAGCGCACCCGCGATCAGAAACCCGGCGGCGAGATCTTTCCATAACATGGACCAATCCATGGCGAAGTTTTGCGCGACCAAAACCGGCGTCTGCGGGTCGCGAAGTTTTTCCCAGAGGGTTGCGCCGGTAGCGGCTTCATCGTCGTCGCCACCGGTGACGTCCGTTACGTGACGCCGAGCCTCTTCCACGAGCCGCTTCGGATAGGTTGCTTTCACGATGATCGCCATGATGGCGATCAGCAGAACGCCGCCGAGCCACTCGGCCGCGGTAAACTGCCAGCCCATCAGGAGATACAAGATGATGCCGAGCTCGATGACCAGATTTGTGGAGGCGAAAAGAAATGCGAGCGACGGAATAAATCCGGCGCCTTTTTTGAAGAGCGTCTTGCTCATCGCGGCTGCGGCGTACGAACATGAGGAACTCGCCGCTCCGTACGCCGTGGCCAGCGCGATCTCACGCACGCCGTTTCTGCCTAACTGCGCGGTCATGCGTTCCTTCGAAACGAGTACTTGGATCAATCCCGAGAGGAGAAATCCCAGGATCAAACTCCACGCGACTTGCCAGAACATGCCGGCCGCCATGAGCAAAGCGTGGCCGATCGCGTCGATCACGGCCGGTACACGACTTCGGTCATCATGCCGTCCATCATATGGATCGCGTTGTGGCAATGCAATAACCAGCGCCCCGGGGGCGAATCCGCGCGGAAGCGCCAGTTCAGCGTTCCGCCGTTTGCGCGAATGAGAGATGTGTCTTTGGACAGCGGCCGCACGAGCGCGACGCCGTCGATGCCGGTGATCTCAAAGACGTGACCGTGCAAATGCATCGGATGATCCATATCGGTCTTATTCAGGAACCGGACGCTCACGATGTCGTTGCGGTGCACGAAGATCTTCGGCGTGCTCGGATAGGTCTTGCCGTTGATCGTCCAGCGCGAACTGCCGTATTTGCCGTCGTCCAGCGTGAAGTCATAGTGGGCTCCCGTTTGCGGCGGCAGCGCTCCGACAATTCCGCCCGCGCTTTGATAGGTAAAATAATCGACGCCCTCGAGCGATTGCGGGCACGCCAGCGGCGGAGCATTTTCCATTCCTTCGGTGTGAACGATGGCGGCTTGTTCGTACGCGAGGGGATCGCTCGAGAGCCCTTGCAGCAGCCACGCTCCGGGGGCGTTCACCTCGAACCATGCGTCATAGCGTTCGGCGACACCCACGCGAAGCGCATCGACTTCGACAGGCTGCGGCAGCTGATTGCCGTCGCTATGCGTCACGATGAGACGATGGCCGGCCAGACGCACATAGCGCGTCTGCGTTGGATTGGCATTGAGGATGCGCAGCCGCACGTGCTGGCCGACCTTCACGGCGAGCCGCTTGGTGTTGGGATAGGCGGCGCCGTTGATGCAGTGAGCGATGAATGCGACCTCGTCGCCCATTCTGCTCTGCATCGACATCTGGGTCAACTCGGGCGAGCCGAGCGGATCGTCCATCGGCGCCCTGCCGACGCCCATCATGGCCGGAGCTATAGTCGAGAGCTTCGGTACGTCGTGAAAGACCAGGGCAAACTCTGCGTCGGCGCGCTGGTCGCGCGGATCCTCGACGACGATCATGCCGAAGAGTCCGCGCAGCAATCCATCGCTGACGTGATCGTGGTACCAGCGCGTACCGGGTGGATCGGGCGCGAACTCGTACACGAACGATCCGCCGCTGCGGACCGCCGCTTGCGTCACGCCTTCGGCTCCGTCCATTCTGTTCGGCAGAATCATGCCGTGCCAATGAATCGTCGATCCTTGGCCGGTGCTGTTGACGAATTTCGCCCGCAATCGCTGGCCATGCACGATCCGGAGCAACGGACCGGGGATGGATCCGTTAAAGGCCAGGCCGCCGAAGTTGACTCCGGGCGCCGGTGAAAAGCGGAGCGGCGCCGCAGTCAGTGTGTAATCCACGACGTCGCTGGCCAGCGCGCGCTGTGAGAGCTGCGGCAGCGCCAATGCCGTCATTGCGCCCGCACTTGCCTGCAAGAAGTGCGATCGTCGCATTACGATCCGACGCTTAAGGGCACGTCGAGTTCGCGCCCGTCATACTCGATCTGCACGATCCACGGCCCGCCCATCGAGAATTCAATGTGACCGGTGAAGGTGTGCGGATCGGTGGGCGAAGGCTGGAGCTGAACCAGCTTCGTGTGATGCGTACCCGTGCCCATATGCATGACCGGCAGCACGCTAACGCTCGCGGGAGGAGTGCCAGGGAACGTCACGATGATTGTCGCTTGATCGACCGGCGCCGCAGGCGAGAACGTCACGACCGGCATCGTGTTGCCGATGCCGCCGTCGAGCGACGCCAGATAGCCGACGATGTCCGAGATCTGCGCATCGCTGAAACCGAAGTTCGGCATCGGCGGCCGCGGGTGGGCTATGAAGTCGGCGATCTGCGCGTTTGACATGTGATGCTCGAGGCCGTAAAGCGCCGGTCCGATTCCGCCGCCTTTGAGCCCCGCGCCGTGGCAACCCGCGCAACCGTTGGCCTGGATGAGTTTCGCGCCGCTGTTCGCATCGCCGGCGCTCGGCGTGGCCGGCGCAGGCGGCGTTACGGTCGTGGGCGCTATTTGGGCTGCGAGGTTAGCCGGCACGTCATGGAAGTTCGAGAGAATGCGCCGGCCGTTTTCCCATGGACCCGCGTATGCGAGACGCAGCGTGATCTGAGGTTTTTGCGCTGGACTCATGCGCAGTTCGCCGATCACCGCGAGATTCGGCTGGAAGTTGTGAGCGAGGTCGACGAGATACTGACGGTTTAGCATGTCGCTTGAGGCTACGTCGTAGCGGAAGAGTACGTGATCCTTCCAACCGAGATCGCGTTCTGCTTCGAAGAAATAGCCGCTAAGCGGAGCATTTACCACGTCAACGTCGGATTGGCTGTCGTTGCCGCGGTAATACATCGTCTGAAAATGCCAGCGGTTGTCCTGATACGACAAGTACAAACCTTGCCGAGTCCAAAGCTCGCTCTGGAGAAAGTCGCCTGCGTCGGGATCGAACAGCGGGGAATTTCCGCGCATAGCGACGAGACCGATCTCCCACGGGACCTGCATTCCGCCGTACGAGACGTTCACGTCGTAGGCGCGCGGGCCCGCAGCCTTGTTGAAATTCAGTGCTTGGCTGGTTGGCCCGCTGCCGGCGATGTAGGAGACGTTGTACATGAATTCGTTCGACATTCCGCTGAACGCCATGCCCCAGCGCGCTTCATCGGGATTAAAATCGTTTTGGCCGTTTGTTTGCGCGGCCAGCAAGTATGTCGACGGAGTCCACGCATGCGCGGGCATGAATGGGAACGGCGTATGGAATTTGCCCACTTGCAATGAGTTCGTGCCGCCGAAGAGTCCGTTCCACGAAAGCCACACTTGCTCGGTTTGTCCGATCTGTCCGGAGTCAACGATGTGCTGCTCGGCGTACCAGGTAAAGTTCTTACCGAAAAAACCGCCGCCCAGCAATGACAAGTCCCCCAACTGCGTCGATCCTTTTTGGTCCGTGGTGCCGAGAACCGAGTCAACGTACAAGCGCACGGAAATCGGCAACGCCTGATCTTGAGCATGGCGATTCAGAATCTGAAAGTTGGTCATCATCACCATCATCCCGTACCGGGTCATGCCCGGGAACGTGGTGTGGCACGTCTCGCACGACACGCCTTGCCCATTGGCAAAGACGGGAACGGCCTCTGCTCTGGCAGTGAGCCCTCCTATGATGAACGCACTCGCACATGCAGCGCGAATGCCGGCAACGAAAATGCGTTGCAGCACGCGGAATACCTCCGTTTAACGTTAGTCAGAAAAAGAAGACTGACTATCGTGGCGGAGGCGGTCGCTGAAAACGGTTGTGACCCGCGCACGCGAGGAGTGCGACGGAGCGCGGCGCCGGTTCGCGACCGGCAAGCGCGATTGTTTCGGTAAGGAGCCGTTCGAGATACCGGCTGGCTTGATCGGTGCCGGCAATGCAGCGCACGATGAGGCGGCTGAAGAGTGAGAGGAAGTACGCTGCGCAGAGCGCCGTCACAAGTTGCGCGGCGATCCCGAAAAGCGTTACATGAACGCCTTCCAAGCTTTCAGCCGCGCCGAATAGGACGAGCTGTGCCAACGCCAGGCGCGGCCATAGTTCGAACAATGAACGCTCGACGTTTGTGCGTTTGAAAATGCCCCAGCGCAGCAGCGTGCTCGCGAGAAGCATGGTGCAAACGCCGAGCAGAACCGCCAGCGAGCATTCGAGTGTGGGGGCAAGCCAAGCGTGCCGGGCGTCCGTCATCGAGCGGCCGGCGAGAGCGTAAGCCGCGGCATGGCCAACCAGCATGGACGGAATCACCGCTGCACACCAAAGCGGCAGGCTCTTTCTCACGGGCAAGGCCTTCGTCGAAGTGTCCTGGCCCCCCGGCAACCGGGACCCCCTCGCGGCCGGTTGGAGAAGTCGTGAATGGCACAAGGGGGGCTCTTGGAGCGATGTCTAAGTGACGGGACCCCCTAGCCGAGCCGCAGACTTTAGAACAGGTAAGGAAGGATCATGACCGCCCGCCCCCTCGAGAACAGCGATACCATAAATCTGGTGTGCGCGCTGCTGGTGCGCTATCCGGAGATTGCGTCGATCCGTTCGATGCCCGGCGAAGGCACCGTGCGGTTTACATTTGCTGTCGGGCAGCGCATGGACCGGGCCACGCAGCGTGCCGTCAGCGACGAGATCGAGGCTCACGTCAATGGCTTTCTGGCGTTGGCTCGCGATGGGGGCGACGTGAGCATCGAGTGCGAGTCGGAGCGGGCGCACAGCTTCGTGCACGTGACGCGAGACCTCGACAGTTTTACGCGAGACGAACTGGCAATGCTTACGGCACTTTTTGCGCAGCGCTTTGGAGCGGCGCTGGTCCGCAATCCGGTGCCCGACGAACACCCCGATGAAGATCCGGCCGCGGAAGACGAACTCGTCGAAGCCGCGATCGAGGCGTTGCGCGATCCCGCGCAATCCAAGAGTTTGGTAGGATTCCGCGAAGAGAAACACGTTCTCGTCTACTTCTTGAACTCACGGAAGAAAACAAAGGCTCCGGCCCGCCGATAAAAACATTCAATCTGCTGCTGGTGGGCGATGTCGTCGGTTCACCAGGCCGCGAAACGCTCAAGCGCTGTCTCCCGCTGGCGCGCGATCAATACAAGATCGACGCGTGCATTGCCAACGGCGAAAATGCCGCCGGCGGTTTCGGCTTGACCGCTCAAACAGCGGAAGAGATGTTTGCGACGGGCGTCGATTTCATTACGAGCGGCAATCACATTCTCGACAAGCGCGACTTCAAGGAGTATCTCGACACGTCCGATCGCATCATCCGTCCGGTGAACTATCCGCCCGGCGTTCCGGGGCGGGGCACGGGCATCTTTTCGGTTAACGGCACGACGGTTGGCGTGATCAATGTCATGGGCCGCACGTTCATGCCTCCGGTTGACGACCCGTTTCGCGCGGTTGATTCGGCGCTCGCGAACATCACGGCTGAAGCGCGCATCATCGTCGTGGACGTGCACGCCGAAGCGACCAGCGAAAAGGTTGCGCTTGGGCGCTTCTTGGATGGAAAAGTCGCCGCCGTGTACGGCACGCACACGCACGTCCAAACAGCGGACGAACAGATTCTGCCCGGCGGAACGGCGTACATTAGCGACCTCGGCATGACCGGGCCGACCGAAGGCATCATCGGAATGGAGTCGGAAGCGGTCCTCGACCGGTTCATAACGGGGTTTTCTGATCGGTTTTCCGTAGAGAAGGCCGGGACGAAACAGTTCTGCGCCGCGGTCGTAACCATCGACATGGACTCCGGGCGCGCGACGGAGATTCGGCGTATTTTTCAGCGAGGCATAGCATGATAGAAGATCCGGTAAAGCCCGTTATCACCAGCAGCGTCCTTAAGGTTTCCTCCAAGAGCAACCCAAATTCGGTAGCGGGGGCGCTGGCGGCGGTTCTGCGCGAACGGCCGTTTGCCGAACTCCAAGCCGTCGGAGCCGGCGCGATCAATCAAGCCGTCAAAGCGATAGCAATCGCGCGCAGTTATCTGGCCGGTCAGACTGAACTCGTCTGTGTGCCTTCCTTTATAGATGTGCAAATAGAAGGCAACGACCGCACGGGCATCTCCCTGCTGATCGAGCGCCGTTCGGAAGGGGCCGTCCAGCGCTAGTCGACTTTCACTCGCACACGAACGAGAGCGACGGCACCCTAACACCAGCGACTCTTTGCGACTTCATGCGGTCGCGCGGCGTCCAGCTCTTCGCGATTACCGATCACGACACGCTGGCCGCTTTCGATGGGTTGGAGCCGCCGCCCGGCAGCCGCGTCATCACCGGCATCGAGATCAACGCGACGTTCGAAGACAGTGAAGTCCACGTCTTGGGCTTTCGTCTGCCGCTCAGTCCATCGCCGCTGACCGCGGTGATCGAAGCCAACCGCGCCGCGCGGCGTGTCCGCATCGGCCGGATCGTCACACAGCTGAGCGAAGCCGGCCACGCGATTACTTTTGAGGACGTCGAATCGGAAGCGAGCGCGGGCGCTTCGCTCGGAAGGCCGCACGTCGGCAAAGCATTGATCCGCAAAGGGATCGTCTCTAACATAGAAGCGGCCTTCCGGTCGTTTTTGCGAAGGGGAACTGCCGGGTACGTTCCTTCCACGCACATCACGCCGCATCAAGCGATCGACGTCATTCTGGCAGCAGGCGGCATACCGGTGCTCGCGCATCCGGGACGGCTGCGCGATGAAGCGATCATCGGCGAACTTGCGGAACGCGGGTTGCGCGGGCTTGAAGTATTCTATCCGACGCACGACGCAAGTCAAGTGCATCATTTCCGCGGCATCGCGAAACAGTACGGGCTGGTGATGACCGGCGGCTCTGATTTTCACGACATCCGCTACCATACGCGCGGCGTGGGCATGGAGATCGCGGTCGAAGATATCCAGCCTTTTCTAGATCTGCTCTAAAGCCGTTGTCGCATCACCGAGTCAACGCCTCATTCACGGCTTTTCGCAACGAAGCGATGAGGCCCGTCCCTTCGCGCTCGTAGTCTTCCAGCAGCGCGCGCTGCTCGGCAACTTTCGCTGCGTCTTTCATGAAGCGATGGTTGATGCGTATGTTATAAGCGCACCCCAAGAGTCCGGCGTGCGCGAATTCGGCGGCGCAGCCGGCATCGCTGACGAGATTCACGTTTCCGAGCGCGAGCGCGCTCGCGCTCAAGTGCAGCGCGTCCAAAGCGATGTGCATGCCTTCGAGCGGAACTGCGGCCGCCCCGGCCAGCGCAGCCTGCCGTTCCTCGCCGCGCGTTTGCATGACGCGTTCAAAGGCTTTTTCGTCGCGCTCGCTGTGCTGGAGCGCTTTCGCGCGCAGCGCGTCCGCGCTCGCGGCGAGGTCGGCGTTGCTGCAGATGCGCGCGACCATGCCCACGAGCGCGCAGGCCGTTGCTACGACAACCGTCGCAGCGCTGCCGCCGCCCGGCACGGGGTCGGCGGAGGCGAGGCGTACCAAGTATTCGTCCACATGCCACTCATTAGGTAGCGGGGAGGGCAACTCTTGTGGCAGAATAAACCAAGGCCACCCCACCAGAGAGGATTTTTGCTTTGCCAGTACTCCAAGAGCACGCCGTGCGCGGAGACGTGAAAGATCGCGCCCTAGCCGAGACCGGACGTTCCCGGATCGCGTGGGCTGCGGCATATATGCCCGTGCTCGCGCAGATTCGCGATCGCTTTGCGGATCAGAAGCCGCTGCGCGGCATACGGATCGGCGCGTGTCTGCACGTCACCACCGAAACGGCGAATTTAATGCTCGCGCTGCAAGCGGGCGGCGCCGAGATCGCGCTGTGCGCCAGCAACCCGCTGTCGACGCAAGATGACGTCGCGGCCGCGCTCTGCGAGTTCGGCATTCCCACCTTTGCGATCAAAGGCGAAGACAACGAGACCTATTACAAACACATCGAGGCCGTGGTCGCTACGCATCCGCATATGTCCATGGACGACGGCTGCGACCTGGTGACGACCATCTTTACCAAGCA
>CAAGKR010485738.1_pt1 | contig 10606 bp, 7 predicted proteins | sample 2556971 | NCBI WGS metagenome assembly CAAGKR01 (sample SAMEA5207829, study PRJEB30636) | soil metagenome | biome: forest; feature: boreal; material: soil | place: USA | collected 2011-09 | depth 1 m
ATGGCCCAACCGGCAAGGACGTCGCTTTGCCAGTGCGCCCGGTTCCTCAGGCGCCCCGCGCCCACGTAGAGAGGTAACAGCAGCAGGCCGTAGGTGGACGGATACTCGCTCGCATACTCGAAGACCAACGGGGTAACGAGCGACGCGGACCAAGCCGCCTCGCCGCTCGGGAAACTGTAATTCGAGCCGTGAGCAAACCATTCGTTGGGGTTACTTGTTTCGCTCGGCCGCTCCCGCGTGAACCCGTACTTCATCGCGGTAGCCGAGCTGACCGCCAGGATTTGCGAGTCCATCGTCTGCCATAGAGTCTTGCCAAGCCGAGACTCTGAACCCTCCCACAGCGCACCCCCGAGTTCAGCTACGCTAAGAGCTTCCATCAATCCCCGATAGACATTGTGGTTCCAGATGCCCGACTCATCCTCATGTACCCGACGATCGATGATAGACCATCCACCGGTATAACCTGTGGCGGGTAGGCCTAAAACCATCACCAAGCCTACCGATATCAGCAACAACCGAGTACGCCGCATGGGAATCCTTATCGAGCCATTATTGACAGTCGTGATTCTTATTAATCATATCATGCCGCACAGTGCCAATATCATCCGGCTAAAGGAAAATTAGTATTCGGGCCTGATTAGGAATCAGGGTAAGGAGAAAGTTTCCTCCCATCGGTGCCCATTTTCATCCGGAATGGCGCGCCAGCAAATCCGATCCGGGCATCCTTGACGGGGTGCCCGGATTTTTCATCGCCTGAAGGACCCACTGGTTTCATCCGGGCGGGAACCCCTCACCATCCTTGCTGAATCTCAATATAATGTTGGGCAGCTAAACCGCAGAGAAAGGAGGAATTGCAATGAACACGAACAATTTGCTGTGGGTGCTAGGCCATAAGATTCGTCTGCTTGATACCGACGAGTCATACGGAATGGTAGAGATCACATCACCGCCACACGTTCCGGGCCCACCCCCGCACTTTCACAAGAGCGTAAGCGAGTTCTTTTTTATCATTCAAGGCACGCTGGACGTCATGAGTAACGGTGAATGGAAAAAATGCTCCGCTGGAGGTTTCGTTGAACTCCCTCCGAACACGACGCATACTTTCATCAACAACACAGAGCAAGATGCTGTATGGGTCACAGGCTGGAGGCCGAAGGGCTTTGAGCGCTTCTTTCGAGATTTCGGAATTCCGGTGCAGGAATCACTAGCCCAAGAGAGATCTGTGGCCGATCAGGTCGTTCAAAACGTGTTGAAAAACGTGGAACGTTACGGAATGTATCTGGCCGATTGAGAGCGCCGGTGCCGCATGCCGATGCCCAACAAATCGTTGCACGGGACGCTCTAAAGCGCGCCCGTGAACTCAGGCGTTAGAGAGATAGCGTTTCCTCCCAATAGTGCCCATCTTCGTCCGGTATGGCGCGCCACCAATTGGAGAATTTTATGATAGAGGACTGCCCAAGTGAGACTGCGCTGCGAGTTGCAATGCGTCGCGCGGCTCACCAGATCCTGGATGATCCCAAGGTATTCGACGACCCCCTTGCACTTCGCATTTTGGGTGTCGAGAATAGGTCGGCACAACAGCCAGATCCGAAGTGGTTGGAAGAGACTCCGTTATCGCGCGTGCTTCGGGCCTCCTTGGCTGCACGCAGTCGATACGCTGAAGACGAGCTCCATGTTGCTGTCAAGCGGGGCATTCACCAATATGTTGTTCTCGGCGCAGGGCTCGATACCTTCGCCTACCGGAACCCATACCCTGAGGATGTCCTACATGTCTTCGAAGTAGACCATGCGGCTACCCAGATCTGGAAGCGCGCGCGTCTCAAGGAAGCAGGCATCCCAAATCCTCAATCACTTACTTTCTCGCCCGTAGATTTCGAAAGTGAAACACTTGAGAAAGGGCTGGGACAAGCGGGCTTTGATACAAGTAAATGCACTTTCTTCTCGTGGCTTGGGGTGACTCCGTATCTAACGAACAGCGCGGTCATCGCCACGCTGCGATTTGTTGCATCCATGCCGGTCGGGAGCGGGATAGTTTTCGACTACATGATTTTGCCATCATTGTTGAGTCCGACTGCACGTCTTGCCTTTGATCGCCTGGCACATCGAGTAGCCTCAGCAGGCGAGCCTTTTCAGACCTTCTTCGATCCTTCTTCCCTCAGGAGCAGTCTGCGAGCCATGGGGTTCGTGCAGATCGAAGACATTGAACCCGAAGAAATGAATACAAGATATTTTCGGGAACGCACAGACAAGTTGAGAGTCGGCAACCTCGCGAACGTAATGAATGCTCGGGTCTGAGTAACATAAAAAACGCCGAACAAGTCAACAAAACTGACGAGCAACCACATGTGGAGTTTGCCAGCGACATGAAAGTTGATTCAGCGTGGTTGCTTGCAGTTTATCGGTAGCGTTATGCGAAGAAGTTAGGAGATAGAGAGCGTTTCCTCCCAATAGTGCCCAGTTTCGTCCGGGATTGCGCGCCACTCTTTTCCCACCGCGACATCAATGGGATTCGAACGCGAGCCGCCGCCGAGCGAGTAGCGAGGAAAAGCGCGACGCACTGGAGCGCGACAGGCGGCGAAGCTGCCGGGAGGGCGAGTGCTTGGGCCGCACGAGCCTCATCGGTCGAATCCCTCAGGGCGCGCCAGATAATTCAAGGGGTTGCGGTTACCGCCGCCGCCCCTTTTTCATTCGATGTAGACACAATGCGGGGCGAGGTCATTCAGGCACGAACGCAACGCAGCCGTCCACATCAACCTTTCAGTTTCTCGTAGACCTCCTCGAACCCGGACGCGTTCTCCTTGAAGATCCTCAGCACCTCGGGATCGAAATGACCGGGCATCGTCCTGCCGTCGCCGACGGTAATGATTTTGTACGTCGTGTCATGATCGAACGCCGGCTTGTACGACCGGGCGTTTCTCAATGCGTCGTACTGGTCGGCGATGTTGACCAGTCTCCCCTCGATGGGTATCTGTTCTCCCTTCAGGCCCATCGGATATCCGGTTCCGTCCCACCGCTCGTGGTGGGTCAGCGCGATGGTCTTCCCGATGCCGAGTTTCTGGTGTTCCCCGATGATCTTTGCCCCGTAGACCGCATGCTGCTTCATGGATACCCATTCCTCGGTCGTCAATCCCCCGGATTTCCTCAGGATGCCGGGATGGATGTGGATCTTCCCCACGTCGTGGAGCGGGGCCTGCACGCGGATGTTCTCCACGAACTCCTTGCTTAATCCCATTTTCCGGGCAAGGAGGGCGCAATACTCGCCGACTCTCAGGATGTGGTTCCCCGTGTCCTCGTCGTTCGCCTCGGCGGCCCTCGCAAGGGCATAGACGGTGTACGCGAAGGCGTCGTCGACCTCCTTCAATTTGATCGCCAACGACCGAAGGAAGAGCGTGTGCATGACGAGGTTGTTCACCACGGCCGTGTCGTAGAGGGAAACCTCCCTCCCGTAATTGAGCGCGAAGACGCAAAGGACGTCGCCTGCGTAGCAGACCAGGTTCCGGACATCGATGCCGAGCCCCTTGAGTTTCACGGTAAACGGCCGAAACATCGGGTCGTGGTCCGGATCGTTGGAAAAGAAGATCGTAGAGGGTCCCCCGCCGGGGACGTCCGGCGCGAAATCTATGGCGACGGCGGCGCGCCGCACATCCCCTTTCCCTTCGTAAAGAAACCATTCGTGTCTCGTCGTCCCGCCCAGAAGGCGGACCACGATGCTCTGCGGCCCGTCCGAGCCGTTGTCGCAGCCCTGGAACAACACCTCCACGATCCCGTCGATCTTCGACATGAGGTCGAAATCCGCATCGTTGAATGTCCGGACGATCTTCTCCGAGTAGGAGTTCATCTCGATCATGTCGCTGTAGGCGTTCCGGAGCCGGTCGCCGAGGCTCTTCATCTTGAGGAGCATTTTCGTCCGGGCGATCACTTCCCCCTCGTCGAAGGGCTTCGAGAGGAAATCGTCGGCCCCGACCTCGATCCCGCGGATCCGGTCTTCCCGGGAGGTCAGGGCGGTGATGAGGACGACGGGCAGGTGCCTGGTCTCCTCGTTCTCCTTGATCTTCCGGCAGGCGTCGAACCCGTTCATCTTCGACATCATCACGTCCAGCAAAACGCAGTCGACCCTCTGCTCCCGGATCTTGCGGAGCCCTTCCTCCCCACTTCCGGCGGTGAGAACTTCATACCCCATCGGCAGCAGGACCGCCTCGAGAAGCTTTAGATTCAGGATTTCGTCGTCCACGCAGAGAATCCGGGGTTTACGATCCGACATGGCTTCTCCTTTCGGCTTCACACCCGAAGGTGTTTCTTTACGATATCGGGCAACTCGACAAGGTCTATCGGTTTCTGGATGTAGCCGTCGAATCCTTCTCCGAGCAGCCTCTCCCTGTCGCCCTGCATGGCCAGGGACGTCACGGCGAGGATCTTGATGTCCTTCGTTTCTGCGCGCATCTTCAGGTTTTTCATGGCGTCCACCCCGCTCATCACGGGCATCTGGATGTCCATCAGGATCAGCTCGGGGCAGTGCTCCACGGCCATGTCGATGCATTCGAGTCCGTCCCTGGCCTCCAGCACCTCATACCCGAAATAGCGCAGGACATCCCTCATCAGGACCAGGTTCTTCTCGTTGTCTTCCACAACCAGGACCCGTGGGGCCATCCGCTCACCCTCCCTGTGCCGTTTCTCCGGGGGGCGGTGCCGGGGAAACGGGATTCCCGTGGAACACCGCCAGAAGACTGTCCGCGTCCTCCCCGTGTTCCGGGTACACGACCGACGTCTGCGCGGCTTCGTAGCCGCGCTTGCGCAATATGTCCACGAGTCGCGCAGCCGTGTTTCCCAGCGCCGAGCCGGAGATTTCCATCAGGAGTACATAAAGGCAATCCGGCCGGTCGCCGTGGCCGATGACTTCGTCTTTGCGCGTGTTCTCCAGGACGACCTCCCCGGCCTTCATCAGGAACTCGGGGCCGGCGCAGCCCCTGAATTCGAGCCGGAGGATTCCGAAACCGCTCCCTCTTTTCCTGTGATATTCCAGGATGTCGCGGACCTTTCCCCGGAACGCCTCGCTCTCGAGGACCAGATTCTCCGGTTGTATCGAGCCGCCGGAGGCCGGCTCCGGTGCAGGGATGTCTTCCGAAATGCGTTCGGGCCGGCAAGGCAGCGTGAAGAAGAACCGGCTTCCTTTCCCCTCTTCGCTCTCGACCCAGATCCTGCCTCCGTGGAGCTCGACGAGCTTCTTCGTGAGCGCCAGCCCGAGCCCCGTTCCGTCGTACTTCTTCGTGTACGTCGATTCCAGCTGCGTGAACTCGGTGAACAGCTTCGCCATGTCCTCGGTCTTGATCCCGATCCCCGTGTCTGCGACGCAGATACGGACGGCGTCGTTCTCCTTCGAAGCCACCAGCGTGACGGATCCCCCTTCCGGCGTGAACTTGACGGCATTGGACAGCAGGTTGAACAGGATCTGCTTCACTTTCCTCTCGTCCGCCTCGATCGCCTTCTCCACTCCGGGCCCGATCTCGACCGAGAGCCGGATGTCGTTCTTCAAGGCTCTCTCCATCAGCATGGTGACCGACGCCTGGATCACGTCCTTCAACGCGACCGGAGCCGCTTCCAGCTTCATTTTCCCGGCTTCCACCTTGGACAGGTCCAGGATGTCGTTGATCAGCCCCAGCAGGTGCTTCCCGCTCTCCTCGATGTAGCGCACGTACTCGGACTGCTTCTCGTTGAGCTTCCCGTAGAATTCCTTCTTCAGGACCCCTGAAAAACCGATGATGGAGTTGAGCGGCGTCCGGAGTTCGTGCGACATGTTGGCGAGAAAATCCGACTTGGCGCGGTTGGCGGCCTCGGCGGATTCCTTGGCCGTGCGGAGCTCCTCGGCGGCGCGCCTGCTTTCGGTGATGTCCTCCTTGATCGCCACGAAGTGGGTGATCTCCCCCTTCGCGCCCCGGACGGGGGCGATGAGGGTGTGCTCCCAGTAGGTTTCGCCGTTCTTCTTCCTGTTGTTGAATTCTCCCTGCCACAGATCCCCTGCGAGAATGGTCTTCCACAGGTTTTTGTAGAAATCGTCGTCGTGCACCCCCGTTTTCAGGATTCGGGGATTTTGCCCGACGGACTCGTCGAGCGTAAACCCCGTCATCTCGACGAACCGGGGGTTTACGTATTCGATCGTTCCATCGCGGCTCGTGATGACGACGGAGACCGGGCTCTGCTCGACGGCGCGGGAAAGTTTCTGAAGCTGTCCCTCGATCTCCTTTCGCTTCGTGATGTCCCTCAGGACGCACGCGAACATCTGACGACCGTGGATAAAGAATTCGTTGACCGCCAGCTCGAGGGGAATCCTGCGGCCGTCCCTGTGGAGGCCGATTGCTTCGGTCCGGTACCCCGAGTCACTCGGCCCCGGGACCTTCAGGTACTTTTCCACGAACTCCCCGATCTGGTATTTGTTCTCGACGGGAGTCAGGATCGCGACGTTCTTCCCGGTCACTTCCGCCGCGGCGTAGCCGAAGATGTGCTCCGCTGCGGGGTTGAAGGAATCGATGACTCCGCCCCCGTCGATCGTCAGGATCCCGTCCCCTGCAGCGGACAGGATGATGCGGGTCCGCTCCTCGTTTTCCATAAGCTCGGCGGTGCGCAAGGCGACCTTTTCCTCGAGCTCCTCCCGGTTCCGCCCGAGGTGCTCGTCCCGCAGCTGGATCTGCCCAAGCATCTCGTTGAAGCCGTCGATCAGGTCGCCGATCTCGCCTCCGCTCTCTTTGGGGAAGCGGACCGCGTAGTCCTTCTCCCTCGATATCACCCGCATCGTCCGCGCAAGGTGCAGGATCGGCTCGGTGATCAACCCCTGGAGCCGGGAGAAGACGAGGTACACGACGGCAAGGGAGCCGAGCACGAACACCCCGGTGACGACCAGGATGCCGGTCAACCGCTTCCAGAGCTCCCTCATGTCCGTCGTGATGATCACCGTGGACACCTTCTGGCCGTCCAGGAAGATCGGCAGAACGGCTCTCAGTTCGAAATTCCCCTCCCTGGCCGGGCCCGTCTCCTTCCCCGCCGGGGAAAGGGTTTCGCGGGCATCTTCCGGCCGCCCGCCGCCTGCGTCTCTTGCGGCATACATCGCGAAAACCCGATCGTCGGCGGAGAGGATGTACGCGGTCAGAATGTGCGGGTGAGCCCGCAATGCAGAAAGCGTTTCTTCCGCCGCCTTCCGGTCGGCGAACGTCACGGCCGCCGCCGTGTTGGCCCCCACGATCTCCCCGAGCGTCGAGATTTCGTCAAGAAGGCTCCTCCGGTACGAGAGCACCTCGCTGATCGCCATCGCAAGGGATGCGACGACCACGACCGCTCCGCTCGCGATCATGACAATGATCATGAGCTTGCGCTTCAGGGGGGCGTCGCGGAAAGCGCCGATCATTCCCTCGGCCTCCTTGCCGGCTTGACGATCTTCGCCAGCCCGAGGAGCTTCGAGCTGATCTGCAGGCGGGCCCGCTGGGCCGCTTCCATGTTGACCTCGATCCCGATCCGTTGCTCCTCGTTCACCAGGTTGATGGTCCCCCCGTCCCGGGCGAAACCGTCCACGTCGCCGACCGTCAGGACGCTCCAGCCTTTCGTGGCCTGCAGGATCTTCGGCAGGAGGGTCATCGAAGACGCGCTGACGAAGAGGAGGTGGCATCGCTCCAGCTCCCCGAGATTCGCCGCGTACCGGACGACGATCGGCCTTCCATTGGCGGTTTTTCCCTTTAGGGATTTGAGGGCGTCGCGGAACGGGTCCTCGCCGAACACGAAAAAGACGATGGGGCTCGCGGGGCCCGCGAAGGCGTCGGCGGGCCACTCGACGAACTTGGCGAAGTTGTACAGAAAAGCGGCTTTGACGGTGTACTCCGGCGCCGTTTCCCCGCGGGCGAACGACGGCGCTCCCCCGGAAATCAACATCGCGACCAGGACGATCCCGACGGTGATTTTTACGGCCAGGCCACGAGCCGGGTCACGGGTGGGTCTACGGTTCGTCATCCCCGGTCCTAAAACCGATACGTGAGCTTTGCGCGGAAGCTCCGGCCGTCCTGGGAAAGGATGTCCTCAGGATTCTTGTTTCCTGTCGGGTCGCCGTATCGATAGTCGAGCAGATTGTAGACGCCGGCCGAGCCGTCGAGTCCCGCGACGAGGTTCCGGCCGGACAGGGTCAGGTTGACGACGTAGTAGGCACGCGCGATGTCGCCCTGGAGCGACGTCCGCTTGCTCACATACTGGGTTTCCCCGCCGGCGAAGACTTTTTCGGCCAATAGAGGGGCGATCAGGTTGACCTTGGCCAGGTGCCGGGGCGAATTGACCGGGCTCTGGCCGAGTCCATCCGTGGTCTCCTGATAGGTATAGCTGGCCCGGCCTTCCATGCCGTTCCCCCAATGACCGTTCAACCCCGTCTCCACCCCGCGAGCCCGGACGGGGACCACGTTGCGATACACCAGGAGGGTGTCTACAGGGTCGGTTTCCTGGGTGATCAGGTCCGTAATCTTGTAGGAGTAGCCGGCGACGAGAAGGCGGAGGTGATCCCCGATCGACTGCTCGATGACGCCCTCGACGGTCTCGATCTTCTCGGGGCGGAGGGCCGGATTCGCCTTCTGGGTAACCCCGCCGTCGGTGTAGAACATTTCGAACACGTTCGGGACGCGGAACGCCATCCCGTAAAGGAGCTTGAGTGTCGTTTTCGGCCGCGGATTGTAGATCAGGGCGACCCTCGGATTGGTGGTCCCACCGAAGGTTGAGTATCGATCGTGGCGGACCCCGGCGTTCAGGATCAGCCCCTTTGCGATCTCGAATTCGTCCTGAAGATAAATCGCCCAGACATTGGTTCTCCTCTTGTCGTCGAGCCTGTTCGCGAACAGGATTTCGTCGAAATTCCTTTGATCCTGCCGGAAGTAGTCCTGGTACTCCACCCCCACGGTAAGCCGGTGGGTCTCCAGCATCCTCCGCGTCAGTTTTGCTTCGGCCCCCCACCATGCGTTCCGGGTGTCGTCCTTGTTCACGAACCGGAACGGCGGTACCGGGTTGATCGCGTTATCCGAGAACGCATAGTCCCCGCGGTAGCCGTACCAGTCGTAAAAGACCCGGCCCGTGAAGCTCGTCTTCTCATCGATACTGCCCTCATACTTGAGGTCCGCGTAATACCGGTCGTCGACCGTCCGGTTCCGTGGGTCGTTGAACACCGTGCCGTAGGAGCCGGTGGGGATCGTTTTCTCCCGGGAGATGTAGGCGGCCTGGAAGGTGAAGCCGCGGTAGGCAAGGGTGGAGAAGAAGCTCTGGAACTTGTCGCCGTCCCTCTTTTCCGCGATCCCGTTGTTGGTGGCGGGGTCGTTGAATTCCGGAAAGAAGAGGTTCTGTCCCTCGCTGTGGAAGGCGGTTCCGGAAAGGAGGACCTCCAGCCCGTTTCCGAACTGGTTACCGTACGTGGCCCGCTCCTTGAGGGTCCCGAAGCTGGCGGCCTCCCCCGAAACCTCGGTTCCCTTCAGATCCTTTCCCCGTCTCGTGATGACGTTGATGACCCCGAAGAAGGCGTTACTACCGTAGAGCGACGAGCTCGGTCCCCGAATGACCTCCACGCGGTCGATGAGGTCCACGTCGAGGATGAACTCCGTCCCCACGGCCGCGGTGTCGTAGATCCCGTCGTTGATCCGGTGGCCGTCCACCAGGAGAAGCAGCCGGGTATTGAAATCCCCCGGCGGGGCGAATCCCCTGACCCCGATGTAGCTGTAATTCCGGTCGTAGGTGATGTAGAAGGACCGCAGGCTATTCAGGATGTCCGCCAGGGTCCGGTACCCGTACTTCCGGATCTCTTCGGCCGTAACGACGCTCACCGAGGAAGGAGCCTCCGTCGCTTTCTGCTCGTATTTGGAAGCGCTGTAAACGGACACGTTCATCAGGGATTCGAGGCTCATCTCCGTCAGGTCGTTGAACGCAAACGCCGCCGGACCTCCCTCCGCGGCGGAAACATCGGTCGGCCCGAAGATGCAAAGGAATCCGATCGCCGCGCCCGCCAGGACCCGCCGCGCCAAATAGCCCGGGCGCCCGGGAATCCGGCGCGACTTCGAAATCGCCATGATGCCTCTCCTCTCCCCCGGGTCGATCTTGCCCGGAGAGATCCAGGGATCTGCCCTTCATATCGCATCCGAGCCGAAGAATATTCAGGGTTTTCGCACGGGAGGGCGAGGCAAGGCGGGCGGCGCGCAACATCTGCTCTCGGACCGGGAAAACAGGGACGCTACATTTTTTAAATTCTTACGAAGATTCAGCCGAAAGCCCACCTTGATTTGTTACCGGAATGTTACCACCGGGAGTAGACGTCATCCGGGGAAGTCCTCTCCGGTTCTGACAGCGTTTGCGGCTGTGATCATCCAGGCATACCCCATTGACGATGGTGTGGGCCACGAGGATTCCGAACAGGTCGCGTCTCTGCTCGTCAGTCAGGGCCCAATCTCCCAATCGTCAGGGATCTACAAATCCGGACCGGTTTATTCAGGTCAACGTTTTAGAATGGTATACGAACATCATTTGTATTTTTTCGTCATGGACCAAATCGGATCTTGCCCACCTTAGGATCTGTGATTAGAAGTGGCGCATGGTTTGACACCATGGA
>CAAGKR010228840.1_pt1 | contig 10605 bp, 1 predicted proteins | sample 2556971 | NCBI WGS metagenome assembly CAAGKR01 (sample SAMEA5207829, study PRJEB30636) | soil metagenome | biome: forest; feature: boreal; material: soil | place: USA | collected 2011-09 | depth 1 m
CACCTGCCACCACGTGCGTGAGAGGGCCTCTGACCTGCGGAAACGTGGTCGGAGGCCCTCTTTCTTATACCTGGTGGGGGTATCGAAAGCCACCGTGTTCTGGCGTTCAGCAGGTTGTTGGATCGCAGGCCTGTGACCTGCGCAAACGCGTTCACCGGGTTGGGCGGGTTCGACGTCTGCCGGGAATGCGCCGGTAAGTTCTGACCCTCGTCGCAGTGCTGGTCGGACTCGTTGGGACGCTGACCTGCGCGGATGTCGAGGGTAGGGGTATGCAATGGCGGCAGACTTACAAGCCATCGCGATTGAGCAGTGGTGGTGTGGGTCGGGAGCAGACGCAGAGCTACCCTCGCGCTGGATCACGCCCTGGCCACAAGCCAGCCGAAGGAGAATTGCTGGGGTCCCTGGGGCCTGGCCCGACGACAACGAGCCTGGATTTCGCCTTCGAGGACGGCGCCGTAGTCCGTGCGCGACTGGGTGTTGGTAGGTCAGTCCCGCAGGGTGGGCGGGATCCGGGTCGGCCAGCGCCGCGCGCAGGGTGCCTGTCAGACCGCGTGCGGTGTCCTCATTGACCTTGCGCTCGGCCGGCGTTGGCTAGCCGGCTGTATTGCACGAGGGCGTAGACGAGGTGGCGTTGCTGGCGGACAGGTCTCGCAACTGCTCACCGGACCGCGTGGCTGTCGCTTCCCGCAACGCCGCCTACCGGCGGCCAAAGTACCTGGCCGCCGAAACCAGGGAGGTTCCTACGCGCCCGGGGATACGGGCCGCTGCGGCGATGCCGCCTTCGCCTCGTGCCGACAGCAGCACGCCGGTTCTGACCCGGTCCAGGCGCTGGTGTTCCTTCAGGGCGTTGATGAGCGTTTGCGAGGCGTCCTCAGAGTCTGCCAGGAGACGCACTGCGATCTCGGGTGCTTCGATCATCCTCCTGCGCGCGATCGGCACGATCCGACGCCATGTCGGCTCGTCCGCGAGCATCGCGACCCGACGAAGCGCCGAGAGGTCCTCGACCCGCTCGAGCAACGTGGATACGGCTGCGTCGCGATGGCCAGGGGCGTCCGCGGCCGCCGCCACGACCCAAGCACTGTCGTCGGCCAAGCACGACTGTGCCAAAAGGTCAGTAACCGCGACAGGCAGTCGTCCGCACGCGTTCATGAGCACGAAGGCAGCTGCCTGCGGCTCAGCCGCCAGCCGCGCCGCAACCTCGGCCAGCACGTCGACGTCCGGCAGGCCTAGACCGCTGGCTCTCCGCAGAAGAACGGTCGCCTGCCAGGGTGACACCTGCTCGATGTGCAAGTTCTGCAAGAATGTTGCACCGACACGGCGGATGGTCTCGACAGAACACACGGCCATCGCCATCGCCGACTCGGGCGACTGGGCGCCCCTCTGCGTGAGGACCTTCTTGATCCCGTTAATCTCGTCCTGCGTGCCTGCTCCCATGAGGCCGAACCAGGCGGCGTCCGGCACTCCCCGTCCGAGGATCTCCTTCCATGCCGAAGCACGAACGCCCGCGTCGACGGTCGTAGACGCCAAAGGCACGAGAAGCCCGGCGTCGATGCCGCTGTAGCCCTCCAGAAGGACCAGCGCACGACGCACGGGACCTTCAGGCAGCGCTCGTATCTCAGCAAGCTCCACGAGCCGGCGAGCAAGCTCTACGTTGCCGCGATCCGCCCAGGAGGACGCAACCTCGGCCGCTTCGATAACCGAACGGTCGTCGCCGACGAAGGTCGCGAGAGCCGCCGCGATGTCAACGTCCTCCACGGCTCGTTGCCGGAGCATGCGCTTCTGCCGTGGACTTCCGTAACCGGCGTTCCCCCCCATCCCAGTCAGACGGCGCACGGCCACGTGGCCCAAGAGCGCCAGCGTGCGGCCGGGCAGCACCGGCGGCAACCGCAGTATCGTGTCCTCGACCTCCCACGTGAGTGAGCCGGCGAGGGGTAGTGCAGCTGCGGTCTCGGCGGGGTCGGGCAGCTCGGCGACCAGTGCCTCAAGAGCCGCGTGTCGGTTCTCGGGTTCATCGGTGCCGTACAGGGCGGCCATCGCGTGCAGACGACTCGCGTCGTCAGTGGCGTGTGCGACGAGGAGCCCGATCGACCGTGCGGAGGTCACGTCGTCGGCTAGAGATCCAGGGTCGGCCTCGTGGAGGTCGAGCTGGGACCCGAGAAGGGCGTGGTTGACAGGGCTGATGATCCCGCGGCTGAGCCCGCGGTCAAGGACAGCACGCGCACCCATCCGCTCCGCACGGTCGCCGGACTCGCCCACGAGCCGAGCAAGGTCGGCCGCCGCCTCGGAGTCGTTGCTCGATACCTCCAGCAGGGCGTGCCTGGCAGCCGCGGCTCGGCGCCCATCCACATCCGCAAGGGCCTCTGCCACGTGAGACGCACGGCGGGAGTCAGTCTCTGCGATGTCCACCAGGGCATCAAGCAGCCGCCCCGACCTCGTGTCAAGGATCAGGGCCAGGGATTCTGGGTCCACTTCGTCGACGAGCCTCTCCGCGAGCTCCGCCGGCCATCGCTGACCACATCGGCGTACGGCCTCGGAGGCGTCGGCGAGGGCGGCCGGGCCGTCGGCCAGGATGGCGAGCGCGGCCGTGAGCTCGGGTACGAGGGCACTGGACGGCGTGCCCCCTGTTGATATTCCGTGGAGCACGGCTCGCAGCGCCTGTCTTTCGTGGCGCCGGGCGCAGAGCTGCGCGAGCCACGGCGCCAGTTGCGGCTCGTCTCCAACGTGTGCGAGGGCCTGGGTCCACAACTCAGACCGTTCACCGGCCCCGAACGCGAGTGAGAGGGTCGCGCTCCTCACAGCAGACATCAGGGTCGGAGGCGGCGTTCCGCCGACACCGTGAACTGTTTCTGCGACCGCACGCAGGACCGTCACGGGAGCATCTGCCGCGACAGCGGCGAGGACTTCCCCGCTTCGGGCTGGGACGCCGTCGGCCAGTCGGGTGGCCAGCGTCCAGTCCAGGCAGAGGTGTGTCGTGGCGGCGTCGAAGATTTCCTCTCCTAGGCCGCAGCTGAGCGCGCCAAGTGCTGCATCCAGCCATGCCTCATGGGCCTGCGCTGGACCCGATCGTACGTAGTCGACCAATACGCGGCGCTTCTCCTGCCCGATGGCGTCGGGGGCGACGACCGCGAGCCCGCTGATGACGAAGACATCGTCACTGTCGCCGTGCAGCTCGAGGTAGATGCGAGCCTCACGCCGCTCGCCGTCGTCGACTGCGAGGTGGGCGAGCGCGGCGGCCGCGTGCGGGTGCTCCAGAACGTGTGGCAGCAGAATCCTTCTGACCTGTGACCGCAACCACCAGTTCCTCCGTTGCCTCCTGAACTCGTCGATGGCTGCGCCAGGGGTGGTAGGTCGTGCCGGGCGCTCTAGGGCGAGCACGTTGAGCTCCTCCAGCGCCCTTGCCTGAGCGTCCTGGGGGAGATCCCGGAGCCAGGCCTCAGCCTCAAGGATCTGGATCGGTGTCACGGCGACCCAGGACAGGGCGCATACCGCGAACTCGGCCTTCGTGTCTAGGACGTCCCGAAGGCGCGCGCGGGCCTCCTCCAGCAGGTTTGGCCGGTGGTAGAAGGCCAGCCACGTGAACAGGATCGCTGCGCGGGTGCTCCCGTCCCAACGCCGGAGGTGGTGGACAGTCGCCGGTTCAGGCTGGACCACCCGGGCGATCCGCCGGAGATGTCTGGTGGGTAGGCGCGCGGCGAGAACCTGGTTGACCACCAGGGTGGGGGCACGCAGCGCCAGTCGCTGCAACGTCGCCTCGGCGAGGGCATGGAAGTCGGGGTGCCCGTATGCGGCGATCGCAGCGTCGAGTCGTGCGTGGACAGTCACCTGGTCCACGGTGGGCAGCGCACCCGTAGGCTGTGAGCGCCCTCCGTCGAGCACGCGCCTGACGGACTCGGCGACCTGTTGACAGTGCGGGTCCGCGGGGAATCGACGAAGGGTCTTGGCCACCTTGGACAGGCCGGCCGAGGTGCGTTCGCCCACAAGCAGCTCTCCTAGACGGGCGGCGGCTCGCGCATCACCCTCGCCCGCCCGGGCGATCAGCACGTCGCGCAGGGCGAGGCGCTGTCGTGACCCAAGGGGAGCCAGCAATTCGCAGACCCTCGGGTCCATCGTCGTCAACGCGCGGGCGAGCACCGACAGCGTGTCGGGCCGAAGTGTCGCGGCGATGTCGGCCAGATCCAGGACCTCGTCATCGGTCGCGGCGATCTTCGCAAGGACGACCATGGCAGGGATGCTGCCCGTGGCCGCACCGCGGAGGAAGGCCACGGCCACCTCGGGGACGGCGGCACGAGCTTCGTAGCAGGCACGAACGAGATCGCTGACGAGTACGACGTCGCTGGGTCCGCCGCCACCAGCAAGACCTGTCACCACGTGAACGACGTCGACGATGGGCATCGGGCCTCGAGACGCACTCCCTGCAAGCAGACGTGCCATCTCGACGTCCTGCGCAGCCTGAGTCACCGCAGCCGACATCTCGACGCGCCCTGCCTCTCGCCATGCGAGCCGTTCACGGCAGCAGCCTGGGTGCTTTGCTCCGCTTCGGCGGAGCATCGACCGCAGCCGGGTCTCATCCCGCCGCGTAAACCGGAGGACACCCGCGCGCATCAGGAGCGCCACTCTGGCAAGCAATGAGGCATCCGCTTCGGCGGCGTTCCAGAGCAATGCCGCGGCCTTCGGGGGGAGTGTTCGTCCACCTCGGAGACCGGGTTGCTCCCTTGGGAAGAGTGCCGCCGCCCGGGTCCACACCAACACAAGTGCGGGGTCGGATACCAGTGGGCGCCAGAGCGCGCTGGCGGCGAGCTCGGCGTCCCCCAACGACTGGGCCATGGTCGCCAGCCTTGACGCGGCACGAACGTCCCGACGCGCATGAGCGCGTAGCCCGGGCAGGAGGGCTTCCGCGCCTTCGTCCCCTCTCTTTGTCACGGCACATCCGGCGAGCACCGCGACGAGCTCCGTCGGCCGGAGCCCGGCCGCCGCGAGGATTGACGCGAACCGGGCCTTCGGCGCGCCTTCGAGCGAACGCACGAAACCGTCCAAGGCGACGGGGTTACGGACAAGCTGGTCAACCAGCGATACGGCATCGGCTGCTGCAAGCGCGCGCAGCACCCGTGCACGGTCGGCTGGGTGCGGATCGTCTGGAAAGAGACAGAGCGCTGCCACGACGGCCCGTGGCGAGCCCGGGCGACGCAGCAGCTCACGGTGCGCGGGCCCCGCCCTGCCCCGGGGGACCAAGCCACGGAGCGCGAGATTGACCAAGTGGCCGGACGACCGTTCGATGCGCCGGCACGTTGGCTCCGCGTGGTGCGCTGAGGCGATGTCCAGCAACAGTGCCGTTTCGCCGAGGTCAAGAAACCGCTGAGACTCGGCAGCCTCTGGCGACCAATCCACCCGGAGCTGTTCCAGCGCCGCCGACTGACTGGTGACCGCCAGTCCCCGAAGTCGAGTCCGCGCCCTCTCCCTCAAGGACGGCGGTCCGGCTATGGCGATGCGGGCGAGCTGCGGCGCGGTGCCCTCAGATGCGAGTTCTTCGATGAGCTTCTGCAAGCCCGGCAGCGCGCCATCGGACGGCCCGTACGCCAAGAGGAGCTCCAGCACGTCAACGTCATGCTTTGCCAGGGAGAGCACCTCTGGCACGAGGTCTTCGGCAGCCATGAGCTGCCGCAGGGCCTCGGGCCGCTCGCTGGCGGCAAGCGCCAGGACTGAGTGGGTCGCGGCCCACGGGTCGGTTCCCGCGAGCTCTTTCATGCGGGCGTAGAGCGCAGCCTGTATCCCCGGCTGGTGGAAGTCAAAGGTGCGCTGCTGAACCAGGGATGGCCGTACCGCAACCAACGCGTCGACCAGCGCGGCCTTGCGGGAGACGTGGGCTTGGAGTAGCTGGCTGACCGCCGCGTGCCGCGCCTCCAGCACGACGAGGGCAATCGCCGCCGTGTGCACGTCGGCCAGCGCCACCGTGATGACCTGGTTGTACGCACCCTCGCGCAGCTTGGGGGGCAGCGTCTGCCACTGTCGCAGAAGCATCGCGGCGGCGGCCGGCCTGGTACTCACCAGCCCGGCCAGGGCCTCCAGCCCGGCCAGCCTGTCGACTCCGCCCAGGGCCAGCGCGGCGCCGACATCCTCACGGGAACGTATATGCAGGGCTGACAAAACCCGCAAGCCGGACAGTGCCCACTTCGGCGGCTTCTTGAATGTCCGGTAGTACAGCACGTATCTCGCCGCGGCATCGGCAGAAGCCGAGGTCCACGAGGCCAGGGCCGTGAGAGTCCTTATCCGGTCAGTGCCGCTGGCCTGCTCGAAGGTCAGGGCAGAGGCAAGTGAGCAGCCGGGTGGGTATTGGATGATCGTGGGCAATGGCATCCGGGGAACTCGGGCCGAGCGAATGGCGAGCGCACGCCGGGCCGCCGGAGCGACCGACTCGTCCGCATGCAGGACGCCGGCTACTTCGTCCGAGAGCTCTGGCAGGCGTTCCACTAGGAGATCCCGGACGAGACCCCGCTCATTGTCCGTCTCTGCCGCGGCGACAGCCGCGACAAGAAGCCTTTCGTCGGTGGCGCCCGACCGGATGCACTCCCCGAGAAGCGCGGTGCGAAGGGGTTCCACCGACCGAACGTTCTTACTCTGCATGCCGGCCTTAATCCCTGCAGGCCATGCGGTGGTCACGAGCTGTAGCAGCAGGTCGGGCCGAAACAGGGCGGAGCGGCGTAACGCACTGGCCAAGGGTGTGGCGGTGAGGAACAGATGGCCGATCGCTGCTGAGGCGCGCGTATCCGCGGATATCTCGGCGAGCAGAGCCGCGACGAAGGGGGCTAAGGAGCCGGACACCTCGGCCGCCCGCTTCTCAACCTCCTCAGGCCCACTTTGCGCCGCACTGAGGAGCAGGAGCACGTCCGACTCCGGGGATGCCGGCCACCGGGTCTCGATGGCTGACACGGCGTCCGCAGAAGAAGCCATCACGGCAGCCACCAAGATGGACGCCGGGATGGCTTTAGCCGAGCGGGCGGCGGCGACCGCTGACTCCGGGTCCAGGCTGGCGAGCAGCCGCATGCTGCGGGGGTCGACCGGCGCGTGTGGGTTTAGCAGCGCGGGCGCGTCCGCAGGACGCAGCAGGGCCAAGCGGAACGCCACCTCAGCATCGGTGTCTGCAGCCGCACGCGCGGACTTCCACCAGGCCTGGCTGTTGCGCTCGCAGCTGTGCGGTACGTCGTCGCCCTGCTCGAGAAGTGTCAGTGCCGCGCCCGCATGTTCTGACGCAAACAAGGCGCAGCAGTCAAAGGCCCGCGCGTGTTCCTGGGCGGATAGCACTGGTCGGCAGTAGACAAGCAGAGACTCCGAGGCGGCCCTGTGCGGCTGTTCGGACAGGGCGTCCAGCAGAACGGCCGCGCAGCGCCGGAGGTCACCACGCGCGACCGCGAGCCTGGCGACGAGCCTGGCAATCCTTACCGGGTACCCGCCAGTCGCCGCGTCCAGGTGTGAGAGCAGGAGCGTGACGGCCGCGGGGGCAAGTTCCGGACGGACGCTCGCGGCGAGCTCGCCAAAGATCAGCGCGGCCCAGCGCCCAGGACCGGTTGGGGATTGACCTCGAAGCCTGACGCATGAGCTGAGGCGTTCGATGCCGTAGTCATCCAGGAGCTGGCAGACGGCTGCGACGTCATGCGACTTCAGTCGATAGGACCAGGTCCTGATCGGTCCGTGCCCTGCGAGTAGCTCGGTGAGGAGCGCCCGCTCCTCTGGCTCGCGAGCCCGCTGAGCGAGTTGGGCGAGCGCCCCAAGATGTTCGGGCGCATGCATCTCCAGCGCCTCGACGACAGCCGACTTATGCCCCAGCCGGGGATTATGTGCCAGGCGCAGGGCGACGAGAGCGTCCTCCCGCGCAACGGCGATCAGCCGCCGCTCGAACTCCGGCCAGTATGCCGCGCACTCCCGCATCGCCAGGGCCGTCACCGCTGCCTCGTCGTCGTGCTGGGCAAGCCGGAGCAACGCAGCGAGGCCAGCCGAACGATGCTCGGTGCCTGGGGTGGTCAGCGACAAGGCACGCCGGGCGAGGCGGAGGTCACCGTCGGCCTCCTCCAGCATGATCGCCAGCGCAGCGTCCCGGTAGGCGCTCGGAGGCCGATACCCGACCAGCACCGAGGGGGCTCCGCTCCATGACCGCATGATCTCGAGTGCCACCGGCCACGCCTCGAGCCAAGGTAGTCGCCCGAAGGCGACAGCGACCGACTGGTCCTCCGTGGCAGGACCGGAGGTGATCTCCACGACAACTGGCCGGAGATCCTCCATGACCGACTCATGCGCGGCGAGCAGGGCTATCGCCGCCGCCTGCCGTCTTCCTGAGCCTGAGTCTGAGTCTGAGTCAGTGCCCTCCCCGGGACTCTCCTCAGCGGCCAGTATGTCGATGAGGAGTCCAACTGCCGCCGCCTGCTCCTCCTCGGTGCCGTAGTCGACGAGCAGCGCAGCGAGCTCTGGCCGGGTGCTGGTCATGTCCGTGACGGCCCGGAGCACCTGCGGCAGATCATCAGGTCCTACCCGTCGCGCGAGCCTTCGCCAACGGTCCGGGCTCTGGACGCAGTGAACCTCGCACATTGCCTGCAGCGCGGCGGCCCGATCCTCGGCGCCGCCCTCGTCGAGGACGCGCTCCGCCGCGTCCACGCTGGTCCTGATTTGACTACGCAGGATGTCGAATTGCCAGTTCCTTCTCGAATTGTTGGTGGCTTCGGCCCTCAGGGCAATGGCCAGCGACAGGGCGCAGTTCGGGCGCGCCGACGCTAGCCGCAGACCGGCTGCGGCCATCTCCCGAAGGGCATCGTTCCTGCGTCGCTGACCAATAGGTATCAGCGCCGCCGCCCACCGTGCCACTAGGTCATTCTTCGGCGCGCCAACCAGCACTGCTTCGTTCTCACTCGAAACCGGTCGGTCCGCAGCCCTCCCCATGATCCCCGCCAGGACATCCGACGATGTGGGACACTCGGCTCCCTGTCCGAGACGTGCCAGCTGAGCCAACGTGACGTTCAGCGCCGTGTCGAACGCCTCTGACGGGCAGTTGCCCGACGGCAGGCAGAGGATTCCTCTGAGCGCGGCGATCAGGGCTTCCCGGGCAAAGCGGTCTACGGCGCCCAGGGCCTTTGGATACTCGTTCAGCTGGCTAGAGAACGAGGGATCGGGCACCACCAGGCCGTTGACATCCGCGAGCACACCCAGCCGTCGGGCCTGCTCCAGGTCGGCGAGTCCCTCGACCCCGACGAGCGCCTCGACCGTCCCACGCGCGAGTTTTGGGCCGATCCTGCCCATTATCACCATCGCGTCCTTCATGCGTGGTGGGAGGCGAGACCACCTGTGCGCGGTGTCGTCGCCTAGGCCTGCGGCAAGGTCACCGTCGAGGTTCATCAGAGCCTCGACGTCTGCGCCTACTGCGGTGCCTAAAGCTGTACGCGCGACAAGGCGGGTGAGGGCGTGCGGGTTTGCGCCGGATGAGCCGATGGCGGGACGGACGGCGTCGCGGAGTCGCACCATCGTCGCCTCGTCCAGTCCCGCTGCGACAGCAAGACCGTCGACCAGGCGTCCCGACGCCTCGGCGTCAAGGGCCTCCGGCCCCGCAAGGCACTGCGCGTCCAGCGTGCGCACGAGGTCGGCCACAGGGGCTTCTGCGATGGAGTGGTCCCAAGTGGTCATCACGACGAACACCGGCCCCGGCCGGTTGAGCTTGAGCTTCTCCATCAGCTTTTTCGTGGCCGGTCGTGTCTCAAGCAACGACGACACCAGAGCGACGGTCGTGGGATCGGCAAACTGGGCGTCGTCCACGAGCACGATGGTCGGAAGGGTTCGGGAGCCCGCCAGAGCGAACAGCTGCGCGACGTCGTCACGGAGCTCGTTCAGGTTGAGTTGTTCTCCGACATGTCCAACCCCCGCGCGCTGGCGGGCGGCATCGAAACTGACCCAGAGCCCTTCGCCGATGTCCTTCGCGTCACTGCCCGCCTCCGCCAGCGTGAGGAGGCGTCCGAGCCCCAACTTCAGGACACTCATGCCAAGCTTTCGCTTCCTTACTTGCAGTTTGGTCTGGATGGTCAGCGTTTGATGTAGACGCCCGAAGGCGAGGACTGGCGAGGTTGTCCCGGGTCTCGTGGAAATTGAGTGGCGGTCCCCCGCCTGACACCGCCGTTGAGGTAGGTGTTGGGCATCCGCCAAGACACCACCAAGAAGGGGACCACCATGACCAACAAGTACCAGAAGAACACGCCAAGGACGAGTACCGGGCCAGGGCTCGCCGTGCCCGATGAAGTGACCATCGCGATGGGCGAGATCGCCGATGACATGCGCGAGGGCCTGCTCGCCCTCGCGGTCGGCGCCGGCCTGCAGGTGATGGCCTCGCTGATGGAGGCCGACGTGGCCGCGGTGTGCGGCCCCCGCGGCAGACACGACCCCGAGCGCACCGCGGTGCGCCACGGGCGTGAGCGCGGGTCTGTCACCCTGGGCGGGCGCCGGGTCGGCGTCGAGCGGCCGCGGATGCGTGCGGCCGGCGGCGCCGGTGAGGTGCCGGTGCCGGCCTACGAACTGTTCAGCCGCAGCGAGATCCTGGGCCGGATGGCGATGGGCAAGATGCTCGGCGGCTTGTCGAGC
>CAAGKR010082259.1_pt1 | contig 10602 bp, 17 predicted proteins | sample 2556971 | NCBI WGS metagenome assembly CAAGKR01 (sample SAMEA5207829, study PRJEB30636) | soil metagenome | biome: forest; feature: boreal; material: soil | place: USA | collected 2011-09 | depth 1 m
CATCGGCTCCGCTGCGACGGGCGCGGGCACCGCCGTCGCGAACATCTCGAGGCGCGGATCGGCCGCGGCCGGCTGGTCCTTCCGCGGGCGCCGCGGCAGGCCGGGGATGCCGCCGAGGGGCAGCGGCTCAGGGATGGTCCGCGCTGGCGGAGGCGGCGCGGGCAGCGGAGGGAGGGCGCTCGTGTCGATCCCCACCTCGTTCGCGAGCGCGACGAGCTCCGGGACCGCGCCGAGGGTGTCGAGCCCGTAGCGGATGTCCCGATGCGCGGCACTCGGATCTGAGTACAGAAGCAGCCGCGCGTAGCGGAGGTATTCCTGTGCGGCGGCGTCCCGCTCGCCGGCGAGCGCATGCGCGGCCGCGAGCCGGCGATGGGCACCCAGGTCCTGGGGATCGAGCTGCAGGGCCTCGTTGAGCAGGGCGACGACGCCGCGGTGCTCGCCGGCCTTGGCAAGCTTCGCCGCGCCATCGCGCAGCGTGGCAAGCGCGCCGGGGCGATCGGCCTGCTCCATGCGGACCTTCGCGAGGCCCCGGTACCCGCCCGGCGCCGCCGGGAACTTGGCGCAGAGATATCCGAACTGCTGCTCGGCCTGACGCAGCCGTCCAGCCTGCAATTCACGCAGGCCGGACGCGAGCGCGATCTTGTAGTTAAAGTCCTGGACCGCTGCCACCGCGACTAGTGTGCGCCCCTGGCCTGTCGCCGTGGAGCCCTGTCTAGCGCTTCGTGAACTGCGGCGCCTTGCGCGCCCGCTTGAGACCGGGCTTCTTGCGCTCCTTCGCGCGCGGATCGCGCGTGAGCAGTCCCGCCTTGCGAAGGACGGCGCGATGGTCGGCGTCGACCTGCAGCAGCGCGCGCGAGATCGCATGGCGGATCGCGCCGAGCTGCCCGGACTCGCCGCCGCCGGCCACCTTGACCATCACGTTGAAGCGCCGGGCGGTGTTCGTCACGGTGAACGGCTGGAGCGCCGACTCGGAGTAGCCGTCGCGTCCGAAGTACTCCTCGAGCGGCTTGCCGTTGACGACGACAGTTCCCTCGCCGGGGACGAGCCGCACGCGCGCGACGCTCGTCTTGCGGCTGCCGGTGCCCTGGAAGTACGGCATGGTCTTCATCTAGCGCTTCTCCATCGCGAGCGTCTCGGGCCGTTGCGCTTGGTGCGGGTGCTCCGGCCCCGCGTACACGAAGAGCTTGCGCGACATCTTCTCGCCGAGCCGGTTCTGCGGGAGCATCCCGCGGATCGCGCGGCGCACGACCTCTTCCGGGCGTCGCGCGAGGAGCCGCTCGAGGGTCTCGGCCTTGAAGCCACCTGGGTAGCCGGAGTGGCGGATGTACATCTTGTCCGCGAGCTTCTTGCCGGTCACCTTGATCTTCGCGGCGTTCACAATGACGACCGGGTCACCGGTATCGAGGCTTGGCGTGAACGACGGCTTGTGCTTACCGCGCAGCGTGGCGGCGGCCCGGGTCGCCAGGCGGCCGAGCACCGCACCGTCCGCGTCGATGACGCGCCAGTGCCGCTCGACCTCGCTCAGCTTCGCGCTCTTCGTCCTAGTCGTTATCGCCGTCATTTATTTGCCTGCAGCTTTCATTCTGTTTGTCTGCGGAGTTCTTCCGCTCTCGTTCCGTTCGTGTCCTCGCCATACGTTACCCGTGTCAGACACAGTCCCCCGGCTGGAGCCGCTGGCCCGGCTTGCGCCCGATCCTTCGATCGCACGATCTCTCCGAACCGCTCAACACCGATCTTGCCGCGCCCCACCCAGAGGAGGGTCCCCACGATCGCGCGGACCATCCCTCGGAGGAACGCATCGGCCTCGATCTCGAATCGAAGGAGCTCGCCCTCACGGGTCCACTCCGCCGTCCGCACCGTGCGCACGGTGCGCACCGTTCTGCCGGAGCCCTCGCCGGTTGCGAAGGCGGCAAAGTCGGCAGGCCCGACCAGCCCGTTGCTCGCCTCGCGCATCGCATCCAACCGCAACGCGGCAGGATGGTGATACGCCCAGCGCTCGAGCGGATCGCGATCCGGTCCGATCCGAAGCCGGTATTCATATGTCCGTCCCGTCGCCGAGAACCGTGCGTGGAACTCTTCCCCGCACGGCTCGAGCGCCGAGATCGCGATGTCCTCGGGAAGGAGGGCGTTGACCCCCCGTCCCAGCTTCGCCCCGTCCAGCGCGCTCGCCGTCCGGAAGCTCATGACCTGCCCGATCGCGTGGACCCCGGTATCCGTCCGTCCCGCTCCGGCGATGCGCACCGGCTCGTCGCAGACCGTGGCGAGCGCCCGTTCCAGCTCGCCCTGCACCGTTCGAGCGCCGTCCTGGATCTGGAATCCCGCGAATGCGGTCCCGTCGTAGGCGACGCGTGCCCGGTAGCTGTTCGTTAGGCCTTGGCCTTCACGGTCTTCTTGGCTGCCGTCTTCTTGGTCACCGTCTTCTTGGCCGGGTTCGCCTCGGCCTCCGAAGCCGCTTTCTCGGTGGTCTTGCGGCGCGGCAACGCGAGGCGGCGGCGCGGCTTCGCCTCGGTCTCGGGCTCGATGTTCTCCTCGATGCCGGGCATGAGCTCGATGAGCATCATCGGCGCGCTGTCACCCACCCGGCGCGGCAGGCGCGTCGTACGGGTGAAGCCCGATTGACGATCGGCGTAGCGCGTCGCGAGATCGGTGAACAGCTTCTCGACGATCTCCTGCTCAGGGAGCCAGCCGATCGCCTTCCGGCGCGCGACGAGCGAGCCGTTCTTGCCCAGCACGATCATCCCGTCGACGAACGTGCGGACCTCTTTGGCCTTCGCCTCGGTCGTCTTCACCGACTCGTAACGGAGGACGGACAGGGTCAGGTTCCGCAGCATCGCCTTGCGAGGCCCGGTCTGCCGGCCGAACTTCCGCTGGTGGACCCGATGCGGCATGCGCTAGCGCTCCTCGCCGGCGACGATCTCGTCGTCACCAGTCGTGTCGTCGACGTCGTCGGACGGCTCCTCGGAGCCCTCGGTGGACCCTTCGGCCGAACCCTCGCTCGGCTCGGGGGCCTCGATGAGGCCACGTGCCGCGAGGCGCTCCTTGATCTCATCGAGCGACTTCTTCCCAAAGTTGCGCATGCGGAGCAGTTCCTCGTCGGGCGTCTGGAGGAGCTGGCCGACCTTTGTGATCCCGTGCCGCTTCAGGGAATTGAACGCCCGCTGCGGCAGGTCGAGGTCCTCGATCGGCATGTCGGCGATCGCCGAGGGCAGCGCGCTGCCGTTCGTGCGCGGCGCCGGCGCGAGTGCGGCCTGCGACCGGGTCAGCCCGGTGAACAGCGAGAACTGCTGGATGAGGATCTGCGAGCCCTGGGCCACGGCCTCGTCCGGCGGCGTCGTGCCGTCGGTCCAGACCTCGAGGATCAGGCGGTCATAGTCGGTGACCTGGCCAACGCGGGTGTTCTCGACGGAGAAGTTCACGCGCTTGACCGGCGAGAAGAGGGCGTCGATCGGGATGACGCCGATCGGGAGCCCTTCCTTCTTGTCGCCCGAGGTGAAGCCGCGGCCGATCTCGACCGTGAGCTCCATCCAGAGCGAGGCCTCGGGCTCGAGGGTCGCGATCTTCGCCTCCGGGTTCACGATCTCGATCTCGCTTGTCGTCTGGATGTCGGCGGCGGTGACGTCACCGGGGCCGGTCTTCTCCAACGTGAGCGTGACCGGCTCGTTGGCGAACGAACGCAGCCGGACGTTCTTGAGGTTGAGCACGATCTCGACGACATCTTCCTTGACGCCGGGGATCGTGGAGAACTCGTGCGCGACGCCGCGGATGCGCGCGGCGGTGATCGCGGCGCCCGGCAGGGACGAGAGGAGCACGCGGCGGAGCGAGTTGCCCAGCGTGGTGCCGTAGCCCGACGGCAGCGGCTCGCAGACGAACCTCGCGTGGCGGTCGTCGCCCTCGAGGCGCTCGATCTTGGGGTATTCCAGTTCAACGATGGACATAGGTCTTGTTCCTTCCTCGGCTAGCGGGAATAGTGCTCGACGATGAGCTGCGTATCGACCTGCGTCTCGATCTGCTCCCGCTTGGGGTCAGACGCGATGCGCGCGGTGTAGGACTCGGGGTCGACCTCGAGCCACGCTGGACGGGTCTGGGTCTTCGCCCACGCGAGCACGTCCTTGAAGTACTGCGACTCGCGCGACGATTCGACGACGGCGACGCTGTCGTTCGCCTTCACGGTGTAGCTGGGGATCGAGGTGCGCTTGCCGTTCACGCTGATGTGCCCGTGGCTCACGAGCTGGCGGGCCTGCGAGCGGGACTTCGCGAAGCCGGAGCGGTACACGACGTTGTCGAGCCGCGCCTCGAGGAGCTCGAGGAGGACCTCACCGGTCGACCCGCGCTTCTCGGTGGCCTTGTGGAACGTGTTCTTCATCTGCTTCTCGAGCACGCCGTAAATGCGGCGGGCCTTCTGCTTCTCCCGCAGCTGCAGCGCGAAGTCCGAGACCTTGCGCCGGCGCTGCTGGTGCATGCCCGGCGGCGAGCTGCGCTTCTCGAACGTGCACTTCGTCACGCACTTCTCGCCCTTCAGATAGAGCTTCATGCCTTCGCGGCGGCACAGCCGGCAGACCGGTCCGGTGTAGCGAGCCATTCCTTCTCCCCTAGACCCGGCGCCGCTTCGGCGCGCGGCAACCGTTGTGCGGGATCGGCGTGACGTCAGTGATCGCGGTCACCTCGAGGCCCGTCGCCTCGAGAGCGCGGATCGCCGCTTCGCGGCCCGCCCCGGGACCACGGACAAAGACCTCGATGGTGCGAAGGCCCTGGTCCATCGCCTTGCGCGCCGCGTTCTCCGCCGTGACCTGCGCCGCGTACGGGGTGCTCTTGCGCGAGCCCTTCCAGCCGGACGCGCCGGCGGAGGCCCACGCGATCACGTTCCCCTGCGGATCGGTGAGCGAGACGATCGTGTTGTTGAACGAGGCCTTGATGTGCGCGGCCCCACGCGGCACCGTCCGCTTCTCGCGCTTGCGGCGCGGCGCGGGCTTGGCGCCCTCGGCGGGCTTCTCCGGCGCGGTCTTCTCGGCCTTTTCCTGGCTCACGTTCGTCCCTTCTCTTCTCTGCTACGTCTTCGCCGCGGTCTTCTTCTTGCCGGCGACGGTCTTGCGCGGCCCGCGGCGCGTACGCGCGTTCGTGCGGGTGCGCTGGCCGCGGACCGGGAGCGACTTGCGGTGACGCAGCCCGCGATACGAGCCGATCTCCTGAAGGCGCTTGATGTTCAGAGCAACTTCGCGGCGGAGGTCACCCTCGACCGTGAACTTGCGGTCGATGACCTCGCGGATCTTGGCGACCTGGGCCTCGGTGAGATCGCGCACGCGGATCGCGTGGTCCACGCGCGCCTCGTCGAGTACCTGGCGCGCGGTCGTCGGTCCAATGCCGAAGATGTAGCGCAGCGACACGTCAGCACGCTTCTCGCGCGGGATGTCGACGCCGGAGATCCGAGCCATGTGCCTCCCCTATCCCTGCCGCTGCTTGTGCTTCGGCTCGGGGCAGATCACGAGGATCACGCCCTCTCGCCGGATGATCTTGCACTTGTCGCAACGCTTCTTGACGCTCGCGCGGACCTTCACTGGCTAGTACCTCACCCTTCGCGTGATCCGACCTCGCTTGAGGTCATATGGCGACAGCTCCACCAGGACCTTGTCGCCCGGGACGACCCGGATGAAGTTCATCCGCATCTTCCCGGAGATATGTGCCAAGACCGAATGGCCGTTCTGGAGCTCCACCTTGAACATCGCGTTGGGGAGGGCCTCGGAGACCGTTCCCTCCACCTCGATGACGTCCTTGTTGCTCGGCTTACTGCTGGCCATGGACCCCAGACGCAAAAAACTCCGCGGCAGAGCGCCACGGGAAGTAAAAATGTACCAAAACCGCATGATTTCGGCAAGCCAGGTTCACGCCGACACCGTGTCTTTCGTGCGGCCGAGCCCGGCTTTGCCGGCCTCGGCAGAGCCCCGATCAAAGGCCGTCAGGATCACCGGGCCGTCAGGCAAGCAAGCGACGGTGTGCTCGAAATGGGCCGAAAGGCCGCCATCGGCGGTCACGACCGTCCAGTTGTCGTCGAGGACCCGGGTGGCGATCCCGCCGACGTTGACCATCGGCTCGATCGCGATGCACAGCCCCTCCTTGATGACCCGGCCGAGGTCGGCCGTGCCGTAGTTGGGGACCTGCGGCTCCTCGTGCATCGCCCGGCCGATCCCGTGTCCGACATAGTTGCGGACCACCGAGAAGCCCTGGCTCTCCGCGTATTGCTGCACAGCGGCGCCGATGTCGCCGAGCCGGTTCCCGACCGTCGCCGCCGCGATGCCGCGCGCGAGCGCCTCGCGGGTGACGTCGATCAGCTTCCGCGCCTCCGCGGAGATCTTGCCGACCGGGACGGTGATCGCCGCGTCGGCATGCCAGCCGTCCACGACCCCGCCCGCGTCGATCCCGACGATGTCGCCCTCCTTGAGCCTCCGCTTCGACGGGATGCCGTGGACGATCTGTTCGTTGACGGACGTGCAGATCGTCGCGGGATAGCCGTAGTAGCCGAGGAACGAGCTCTTCGCGCCAGCGCGCGCGAGCACGTCGGCCGCGATGCGGTCGAGCTCGGCCGTCGTGATGCCCGGCTTCACGGCGTCACGGGTCGCCGCGAGCATCGCGGCGACGATCGTGCCGGCTTCGCGCATCTTCGCGATCTGCTCGCCGGTCTTCAGGGTGACCATCAGCGCGCGGCCTCGATGAGCCGATTCGTGATCGCGTCGAGAGCACCAAGACCGTCGACCCGGCGGACCCGGTTCAGACGCTCGTAGTGCTCGACCACCGGCTGGGTCTGGTCCGCGTACACGTCGAACCGTCGAGCGATGACCTCCGGCGTGTCGTCCGCGCGACCTTCGGACCGCGAGCGATTGAGGATCCGCCGGACGAGCTCCTCGCGCGGCACGTCGATCAGCAGCACGCGCCCGATCGACCGGCCGCGCTCGGCGAGCAGCGCCTCGAGCGCCTCAGCCTGTGCCACCGTCCGCGGGAAGCCGTCGAACATCACACGGGTCCCCTTGGGGAGACCGTCGATGAACTCGCGGACCATGTCGATCGTTACGTCGTCGGGGACGTAATCGCCGCGGTCCATGTACCGCTGCGCGAGCTCGCCGAGCCGCGTCGAGCGCTTCAAATGGTCGCGGAACAGATCGCCGGTCGAGAGCTGGACCCATCCGTTGCGCGCCGCGAGGAGCTTCGCCTGCGTGCCCTTGCCCACGCCAGGCGGGCCCATGAAGATGAGGTCGCCCGCCGCCGCGTCGGGGGAAGACGCCTTGGCCTCGCGTTCCGCCATCACCGGATGAACCCCTCGTAGCTCCGCATGAGTAGCTGCGCCTCGAGCTGCTTCATCGTCTCGACGACCACGCCGACCACGATGAGGATGCTGGTGCCGCCGAGGCGGAGCGTCTGGACGCCGGTGAGGTCGCCGATCAGCGTCGGCATGACCGCGACGATGCCGAGGAAGAGCGCGCCGGCGATCGTGATCCGCGTCACCACGCGGCCGAGGAACTCCGCGGTCGGACGGCCGGGCCGGATACCCGGGATGAACCCGCCGTAGCGCTTGATGTTGTCGGCCACGTCGTTGGGCACGAACGTGAACGCGGTGTAGAAGAACGTGAACGCCACGACAAGCACGAAGTACGCGCCGTTGTACAGGATGGTGTTCTGGAACGCGTTCACGATCCCCGTCGACAGGTTCCGCAGCCACTCGGTGTCGCTGGTCGTGAAGTACTGGGCCACCTGGCTCGGGAGCAGGAGGATCGAGATCGCGAAGATGATCGGGATGACGCCGGCGCTGTTCACGCGCAGCGGGATGTGGGTCGCCCCGCCCGAGTACATCCGCGTGCCGCGCACCCGCTTGGCGTACTGGACCGGCACCCGGCGCTGGCCTTCCTGGATGAAGACGATCGCCGCGATCACGAGGACGGCGATGATCGCGTAGATCGCGAGCGCGAAGTAGTTCGACTGCACCTGCAGGGTCTGGCTCACCGTGGTCGGGAGCCGTCCGACGATGCCGGCGAAGATGATGAAGCTGATGCCGTTGCCGATGCCGCGCTCGCTGATCAGCTCGCCGAGCCACATGAGGATGAGCGTGCCCGCGGTGAGCGTGGCGAGGATCGCGAGGGTCAGGCCGAGGTTCGCCGGTCCAAAGGCCGGGAGCACGCCCGAACGCTGCATGAATACCGAGACGCCGATGCCCTGCAGCAGCGCGAGCGGCACGGTGAGCATCCGGGTGTACGAGTTGATCTTGTTCCGCCCGTACTCGCCTTCCTTGGACAGGCGCTCGAGCGGCGGGATCGTCTGGTTGAGGAGCGTCATGATGATCGAGGCGTTGATGTACGGGTTTACCCCGAGGGCCACGACGCTGAACCGCGACAGGCCACCTCCGGAGAAGAGGTCAAGCAGGCCGAGCAGCTGGTTGTTCTGGAGGACCGCCGCGAGCTGGGTCTGGTCGACGCCCGGCAGCGGAACGTGCGCGAGAAACCGGAACACCAGCAGCATCGCAAGGGTGAAGAGGATCTTGACGCGGAGGTCCGGGGCCCGGAAGGCATCCCGGAATGTCTCGAGGACCTTCACGCCCGAGCTGGTCCCGCGTCGATGAGGACCACCGCGCCGCCCGCGGATTCGATCTTCTGCCTGGCCGCCGCGGAGACGCGGTGCGCGTGGACCTCGAACTTCTGCCCCGCCTCGCCGTTCGCCAGGAGCTTCACCTTTGCCGACGGCTCGATGAGCCCCTTGGCCGCCAGCGTCGACGGTGACACCGTGCCGTCCACCGCATAGGTCTTCAGCTGCCCGACATTCAGCGCGACGTACTCGACGCGCAGCCGGTTCTTGAACCCACGGAGCTTCGGCAACCGCATGTGGAGCGGCATCTGGCCGCCCTCGAACCACGCCGGCAGGCCCGGCCCGCTGCGCGCGAGCTGGCCCTTCGTGCCTTTGCCCGCGGTCTTGCCCTGGCCCGCGGCGGTGCCGCGGCCCACCCGACGGGTGTTTTTTCGCGAGCCGCGCTGGGGCTTCAGGTCGTGGGTCTTCATCGTCCGGCCTTTCCTTCGCCGACCTCGACGAGGTGGGCGACCTTGCGGAGCATCCCGCGCAGCGCCGGCGTGTCCTCGTGCGACACGCGCTGGCCGGTCCGCCTCAGGCCGAGCGCCTGGAGCGTCCCCTTCGCGGACCGCTTCTCGCCGATCGCGCTCTTGTGCTGGCGGATCTCGAGGCGGCTCATGAGACGGCGACCGGCTCTTCGGTCGGACGCTTGCGGCGCTCGATGCCGCGCGTGTCCGCGACGGTGTCCGCCGAACGCAGCATGCCGAGGGCTTCCATCGTCGCCATCACGACGTTCACCGGGTTCGTGCTGCCGAGCGACTTCGACAGGATGTCGTGGATGCCCGCGGATTCGACGACCGCGCGCACCGAGCCGCCGGCGATGACGCCGGTGCCCTTCGACGCCGGGCGCAGCAGGACCTTCGCCGCGCCGAAGTCAGCCGTCACCGGGTGCGGGATCGTGCGGTCGACGAGCGGGACGAGCATGAGGTGCTTTTTCGCGTCCTCGACGCCCTTCTTGATCGCCTCCGGCACCTCGTCGGCCTTGCCGAGCCCGGCGCCGACGTGGCCCCGGCCGTCACCGACCACGACAATGGCCGAGAAGCTGAACCGCCGTCCACCCTTCACGACCTTGGACACGCGGTTGATCTGGACCACCCGTTCGGTGAGCTCAAGCCGGTTCGCGTCGATCCTCGCCATCAGTTCAATCTCCGGCTTCGCCGGAGACACGCCCCAGCGGGTTGTACTCGTTCGTCGCGGCAAAGCCGCTCCTCACTCGTTTTCATCTAGAACCTCAATCCATTCGAGCGTGCCGCGTCGGCCAGCGCCTTCACGCGACCGTGGTAGCGGTAGCCGCCGCGATCGAAGATGACCTCTTCGATGCCCGCGGCCTTCGCCTTCTCGGCGATCTTCGCGCCGACGATCTTGGCCGCGTCGGCCCTGTTGGCCTTGGCGTCCTTCGCCTCGAGACTTGACGCGGCGGCGAGCGTGCGCCCGCTCCGGTCGTCGATGAGCTGGGCGTAGATCTGGTTCAGGGAGCGGTAGACAGCGAGGCGCGGCCGGTCCGCGGTGCCCGCGATGCGGGCCCGCAAGCGGCGATGCCGCTTGTGCCGTGCCTCGTCCCGTTCGGTGAATGCCATCCCCGCTCCTCCCCTATGCCTTCGCGCCGACCTTGCCGGCCTTGCCCGCCTTGCGACGGATGTACTCGCCGGCGTACTTCACGCCCTTCGCCTTGTACGGGTCCGGGACGCGGAGCGCGCGGATCTTCGCCGCGATCTCCCCGACGACTTCCTTGTCCGCCCCCGCGACGCGCACCTTCTGCGGCGTCTCGAGCGCGAAGCTGATGCCGGCCGGCGGATCGATCTCGATCGGGTGCGAGTAGCCGAGCGCGAGCTGCAGCTTCTTGCCCGCGAGCGTCGCGCGGTAGCCGGTACCGCTGATCTCGAGGTCGCGCGTGTAGCCCGTCGCGACGCCCGTGACCATGTTCGCGAGCAGCGAACGCGAGAGCCCATGGAGGGCCTTCGCCTGCTGGGTCTCGTTCGCGCGGACGACCGTGAGCGTGCC
>CAAGKR010319960.1_pt1 | contig 10601 bp, 6 predicted proteins | sample 2556971 | NCBI WGS metagenome assembly CAAGKR01 (sample SAMEA5207829, study PRJEB30636) | soil metagenome | biome: forest; feature: boreal; material: soil | place: USA | collected 2011-09 | depth 1 m
ATGCGCGGATCGCGGCCATCGACGTGAGCGCCGCGCGCTCCATGCCCGGCGTGCGCGCGGTCCTGACCGGCGCGGACGTGCGGCCGGCCCGGCTCGGCCGGCGTCTTCAGGATTGGCCGCTCCTCGCGTGGGATCGGGTGCGCTGCGTCGGCGACCGCGTCGCCGCCGTGGCGGCCGAGACCCAGGTACAGGCCGAGGCGGCCGTCGCGCGCATCGACGTTACGTATGAGGAGCTCCCGGCGCTCTTCGATCCCGCCTCGGCGCTCGCATCGTCGGCCGCGCCCCTTCATCCCGACGCGGCCGAGCATGTCTACATCGGTGGGACCCGCCAGCCCGTGGAGCATCCCAACATCGTCGGCCACATCCGCCACGAGCACGGGGACGTCGATGCCGCCTTCGCCACGGCGGCGCGCGTGTTCGAGCACGACTTCGAGGTCGCGCGGATCTTCACCGCCGCGCTCGAGCCCCGGGCGAGCCTCGTCTGGCTCGAGGGAGATGTGTTCCACGTCGTGTCGACCAACAAAGGTCCGTTCGCCCTGCGTAACCAGCTGGCCGCCGGCCTCGGGCTCGCCCCGGACCACATCGTCATCGAGTCCGCGTACATCGGCGGCGATTTCGGTGGGAAGGGTCTCTCCATCGACGAGTACGCGCTCACCTTCCTGGCGCGGATCACCGGCCGCCCCGTGCGCGCGGTGACCCGATACGCGGACGACATGCGAGCGAGCAACACGCGGCACGCGGCGCGCATCCGGCTCCGCACCGGGGTCGACCGGGACGGACGGTTTGTCGCGCACGAGGCGCGGATCGTGTACGACGGCGGCGCGTACGCCTCCGGCAAGCCGGGCGTGTCGCTCGTTCCGGGCGAGGCGCTCAGCACGCTCGCGGGCTACCGCGTGCCGAACGCGCGGGTCGAGGCCCTCACCGTCTACACGAACAACGTTCCGGCCGGGAACGCGCGGGCGCCAGGGCAGCCGCAGAACGCGTTCGCGGCAGAGTCGCACGTCGACCTCATCGCGCGAGCGCTCGGGATCGATCCGCTCGAGCTACGCCTCCGCAACGTTATCCGCGCAGGCGACGTCGATGTGCATGGCGAGGTCTGGGGCAGCTCGGGGCTGGCAGCGGTCCTCGAGCGCGTCCGCGACGAGACGAAGGTCATCACGTCATCGCCGGGCGCGGCGCGCGGCCGCGGGATCGCGTTGGGGGCGCGCACGTCCCCCGCCGGGCGGCTCGAGGGCACGGTCAGGCTTTCGGTCACCCCGCAAGCGCGCATCGAGGTCCTCACCGGCGTGCCGGATCAGGGCGGTGGCGCGTACACGATGCTGCAGCGCGTCGTCGCCGCCGAGCTCGATCTGCCGCTCGAGCGCGTCGTGGTCCGGGGTGGAACCACCGCCGAGACGCCGTATGACCTCGGGGTGGGAGGAAGCCGCGTGACGTCGATCATCGGCGGTGCCGCGCTGATCGGGGCCAAGGCCCTTCGCGATCGGCTCTCGGCGATCGCCCCGGGTCTGCCGCTCACGGAGCAGCTCGAGCGCGGCGCCGGTCAGGTCCACGTGACCGGCGAGTACGCCCACGGGGAAGGCCAGAGCACCCACAGCACCTACGCCTATTCGATCGAGGTCGAGGTCGATCGCGAGACCGGTCAGGTTCGGATCACCGATGCGGTGCTCGTCGCGGATATCGGCACGGTCATCAACCCGATCGCGCTTCGCGGCCAGCTCGTGGGGGGATTCGCCTTCGGGCTCGGCCAGGCCGTGATGGAGGAACTGCTCGTCCAGGACGGGGTCGTCACGACGGCCAATCTCGGCGACTACAAGCTGCCGACGACGCTGGACGTCCCGCCGCTCAGGGTCATCCTCCTCACCGACGAGAAGGGCCGCGGTCCCTTCGGCGCCAAATCGGTCGGCGAGCTTGCGAACCCCGCGGTCGGGGCGGCGGTGGCCAATGCGGTCCACGCCGCGACCGGCGCACGCGTGCTGTCGCTGCCGGTCACCGCGGAGAAGGTCTTCCACGTCCTCCACGAGCCCACCAGCGCCTCCTAGCGGCCCCGGCTGGAATATTTAGCGGCACTGCACAGCGCCTGTGCTTGCTCCCGTTGCACGAAGGGCTACGCTGCCCCGAACGTTAGTCGGCGGTGGGAGAGGCGAGAGATGGAAGAGCTGCACGGGCGACCCGGTCCGGGGAACATGACCCGGCGAACCGCGCTCCTGGTCATTGCCGGTGGGGCGGCGGGTCTGGTCGCCGCCTGTGCTCAGGCTCCGTCGGCGGTCCTTTCATCCGCGGCCGCGTCCCCCGCGGCGGCGAAGACGCGGTGGGGGATGACCGCCGCCCAGGCCGCGGCCTGGGCGCTGATCGAGGCCGCCGCGAAGAAAGAGGGCAAGGTCACCTACTACACGCTTGGCAGTATCCCCGCGAACCAGGTCGATAAGTTCAAGTCGCTCTGGAAGGCGGACTACCCCGAGATCGAGATGGAGTATCTGAACGTCGGCAACAACGCCCAGCTGAACACGCGGCTCATCACTGAGCAGGAGTCCAAGACCGTCGTCGGTGATGTCGCCGACATCGCCGTGCGCGCGGCGCTGCTCCTGGATCCGGCGTTCCTCGAGGCGTTCATCCCGCCGGCCGCACAGGATCCGGGCGTGAAATGGCTCTACAACCCCGTCGCCGACCCGGCCCGGAAGGGCCTCACCACCGCGGACTTCGCCCAGTTCTTCGCGATCTGGACGAACTCGAATCTCGTGAAGCCCGCTGACGCGCCGAAGACCCTCATGGACGTGGCGACCGATCCGAAATGGAAGGGCAAGATCATCTGGCGGACGCCATGGACCACCGGCGGAGGCAATCACACGTTCCTCTTCGCCAAGCAGGTCTACGGCATGGACTGGGTGACCAAGATGCAGGCCCAGAACCCGACCTTCGCCGACGATCAGGATGCCGCCCTGCTCCAGGTCGCGCGCGGCGAGTTCGCGATCGGCATCGGCCTCACCGGACGCACCGCGACCCAGCTCATCAAGGACAAGCAGCCGATCGCCGCCGTCTGGCCCGAGGACTTCGCGGTCACGATCACGAACGGCTCGCCGATCATGGCGCACGCACCGCACCCGAACGCGGCCAAGGTCTTCGCGAACTGGATGCTCACCGAGGCGGGCCAGAACCTCTGGCGGGACCTCGGTCAGTTCCCGCTTCGCGCGGACATCCTCCCGACGGAGCCGTGGATGCAGGGCGTGTCAAAGGCGAAGCAGGTCTTCGAGAACCTGCTCACGGCCGCGCCGCAGCAGGCGAGCCTTGATGAGGCAACGCGCTTCTTCAAGAAGTGACCCGCCCTACCGTCATCCTCACGCCCGGCTGACCGCTGTGCCATCAGTCGGTCGGTCTGATCGCGAACGTCCTCGACGGCGCGGGCCGCACGACGCTCGTCATCTCCCTCCGGCCCGACGTAACGCAGGCACCGGGACGCCACGCGCGATGCACCTCCGCTTTCCGATGGGGAATCCCGTGGGCGAGCCCGAGCGTGCGACCCGACCGGCTATCCTCGGAGCGCGCGCCGACAGGGCCGCGGGGTGGGGCGACTTGACGATCGGGGGCGGGGATCCATGACCACAGTGAGTGTGACCGGGCTCGTGAAGCGGTTCGGCGCGACGAACGCGGCCGTCGATGGCGTCAGCTTCGAGGTGAAGACCGGTAAGTTCGTGACGCTGCTCGGACCGAGCGGCTGCGGCAAGACGACGACGCTGCGCATGATCGCCGGCCTCGAGCGGCCCGATGCCGGCGAGATCCGGGTCGGCACCCGCGTACTGAGCTCCGGCAACAGAGGCGTGTTCGTGCCCCCCGAGCGGCGCGAGATGGGCATGGTCTTCCAGAGCTACGCGATCTGGCCACACATGACGGTCTTCGAGAATGTCGCGTTCCCGCTGCGTGAGAAGAGCGTCCCGCGGGCGGAGATCCGTGACCGGGTCATGGCGACGCTCGAGCTCGTCGGGCTTGGCGACTACGCGTCGCGGCCCGCACCGCTCCTCTCCGGCGGCCAGCAGCAGCGCGTCGCGCTCGCGCGCGCTCTGGTCGGCAACCCGCAGGTGCTTCTCCTCGACGAGCCGCTGTCGAACCTCGACGCGCGGCTCCGCGAGCAGATGCGGTTCGAGATCCGGAGCATGCAGGTGCGTCTGGGGATCACGACCATCTTCGTCACGCACGACCAGCTCGAGGCGATGACGCTCTCGGACAACGTCATCGTCATGAACGCCGGCAGGATCGAGCAGACCGGGAGTCCGCGGCAGGTCTACGAGGAGCCGACCACCCGGTACGTGATGGATTTCCTCGGACAGGTGAACCACCTCCCAGCGCGGATCCGGATCGCGAACGGCGAAGCCAGGGCGATCGTCAATGCGGGTGAGCTTCCGTTGCCCTCCAGCGACGGTTGGGCCGACGGCGACGAGGCCGTTGTCGCGTTCCGCGCGGAGGCCGTGGCACTCGCCGACTCCGGAGGACAGGTCCGGGGCACCGTGACGGCCGCGACCTACATCGGCGGCCAGATGGAGTACCTCGTCCAGGTCGGCGAAGCGTTCGTGCGCGTGCCGGCACGGTCGGACAGTCGGGCCGTGGTGGGATCGTCGGTCGGGCTCAACATCACGCCGGCCGACATCCGTGCCTGGCGAACGCCTGCAGGGCATAGTCCGCCGCGATGAGTGAGGCCCTCAGCCCCTACGCCGCCCCGGCTTCTCGCGAAGCCGGCGAGTCCGCGTTAGCGCGACGGCTGCCGTCGCTGCTGGTGCTCGGCCTCGTCATCGTCGTCGGGTTCTTGGTGCTGTACCCGCTCTTCATGCTCCTCCTCGGCAGCTTCGCGCCGCCGCGCGGCGTCACCGACGTCACGTTCTCGCTCGACGGCTACGCGACCGCCCTCGGCGACGTTGACGCGCAAAAAGCGATCTTCACCACGCTCTGGCTCTCGCTCGTCCGCGCGGTGCTCGCGGTGGGGCTCGCGTTGTTCCTCGCCTGGGCGATCTCGCGGACGAACCTCCCGGGGAAGCGCGTCTTCCACAACGTCATGCTCGTGAGCTTCTTCCTGCCGCTGCTGCCGCAGCTCGTGGCCTGGTCGCTCCTGCTCTCGCCGCGCACCGGGACGCTCAACGTCTGGATCCGCGCGCTCGTCGGGTCGGATTCGACCTCCGGTCCGTTCAACATCTACTCGTACGAAGGGATCATCTTCCTGGGGGTCCTGGGCTGGTCGGGGTTCCTGTACCTCTTCATCCAGCCCGCCTTCGACGCGGTGGACTCGTCGCTCGAGGAGGCTGCCCGGATGTCGGGCGCGAACAGCCTCCGGACGATCATCCGCGTGTCCGCGCCGCTGCTCATGCCGGCGGTCCTCGGCGCCTTCGGCCTCGCGTTCATCCGCATGTTCGAATCGTTCGAGACGGAGCTGTTCCTCGGCACGCCGGCGCACATCTACGTCTTCACGACCCAGATCTACTCGTACATCAGCCAGGAGCTGACACCGCGCTACCCCCCGGCGATCGCGCTCTCCACGGTCTTCGTGCTCCTCACGTTCGTGCTCATCCTCGGTCAGCGCCGGCTGCTCGGGAACCGGAGCTTCGTGACCGTCGGTGGGAAGAACTACAAGCGGACGCCGGCCGATCTCGGTGCGTGGCGGTGGCTGCTGTTCGGGGCGCTCATTTTCTACAGCGTGCTCCACCTCGTGCTGCCGATCGGCATGCTCATCCTCGGATCGGTGCAGCGCACGACCGTCGAGTTCCGCGCCGACGCGTTCACGCTCGACCATTGGAAGGTCCTGCTCAGCGGCGACGTTTGGAACTCCGTGAAGAACACCCTGCTCGTCGGCGTGGTCTCGTCCACGGTCGGGATCATGCTCGTGACGATCATCAGCTACATCGTCGTCCGCACGCGCTTCCGCCTGCGCCACCTGCTCGACGTGTTGACGTGGGTCCCCTACATGGTGCCGAGCTTCGTGCTCGGCGTCGGCTTCCTTTGGGCGGCGTTGAAGGGCATCCACTTCCCGTTCGTGCTGTACGGCTCGCTCGCGCTCCTGATGATCGTGTTCGTGGTCCGCGTGATGCCGCTCGGCGCACGTCTGATGAACGGCACCGTTGTGCAGCTGTCCAACGAGCTCGAGGAGGCCGCGCGGATCTCCGGCGGCACCTGGACGTCGACGTTCCGCAAGATCGTGCTGCCGCTGCTCACCCCCGCGCTCGGCGTGGGCTGGCTCATGTTCATGGTCACCGTCATCCGAGACCTATCGACCGTCATCCTCATCTATGGGCCGGCATCGACGATGCTGTCCGTCGTCTTCTACGCGCATTGGAAGAGCGGCACGGCCGAAGACGCGGCGGTCATCGGGCTGGTCATGACCTTCCTGGGCATGGCCATGGCGGCCGGCATCCTGCTGTTGCAGCGGCTCGGGCGCGGCAACGCGGGTTCGCTCGTGGAGGGGACACCGCGCCTCGCGTGACCGGCGATGCGGCGATGCGGCGATGATTGATCCGCTCGTCGACGCGGCTCGCACGAGATGGCTCCCGCGCTTCCTCGCCCAGGGCGTGCCGCTCGCCGACGCGACCAGGACCCTCGAGCGGGTCGGGCGCTGGACCGATTGGCTCGACGCCTGGAGCGCGACCGGGGACGCGCACGAAGAGCTGGCCCGGACCGCCGATGGGCATGGGCGACGGCTCACCGCCGGCGAGGCGTACATCCGTGCGGCCCTCTGTTACCACTTCGCGAAGTTCACCTGGCTCGAGGATCTCGGGAAGTACCGCGCGACGACCGATCGGTCCGTCGCGGCGCTGCAGGCTGGACTACGCCGGCTCGATCCGACATTCGAGCGTCTCGAGATCCCGTTCGAGCGTGACCGGATCACGGCGACCCTCCGCCGGCCGGTGGACGTCGCTCGCGCGCCGTTCGTCGTCCTCGTGCCCGGCCTCGATTCGACGAAAGAGGAGTTCACCGCATGGGAGCGCTCCTTCCTCGATCGCGGCTTCGCGACGGTCGCGCTCGACGGCCCGGGCCAGGGAGAGGCCGGCTACGTGAACCGCATCCGCCCCGACTACGAAGTCGCGGTCAGCGCGCTCCTGGACACGCTCGCTCGGCGTGACGATCTCGACCAACGCCGGATCGGGATCAGCGGCCTCGGCATGGGTGGCTACTACGCACTGAGAACGGCTGCCTTTGATCCGCGCATCACCGCGGTCGGCGTCGTCGGCGGCGCCTACGAGTTCGACCGGATGCCCGAAGTCGTCCGGCGCAAGTTCATGCATGGCGCGCAGCTCGACGATCTGGACGAGGCCCGTCGCTACGCCGCCGGGTTCACCCTCGAAGGGGTCATGGGCCGGGTGCGGCAGCCGGTCCTCGTCATCCACGGACGGCACGATGCGGTCATGAGCCCAGAGGTCGCCGAGCGCACTGCGCTGGCAGCGCCCCGCGGGGAATTCGTCCTCTACCCCGAGGGCAACACCGTTTGCTTCACCGTGGCCGAGCGTTACCGGCCGCTTCTCGCGGACTGGATCGCCGAGCGGGCCTAGGCGTCGGGCGACGCCTCGACGACGCGTCCGGCACGCACCGTCCTCCAGGGCCGGAGGCGGCGCTGTGCCTCGATCGTCTGACCCTCGGCGTCGCTCAGCCGGATCGGGCCCGGTACTTCCTCCAGGATCGCGACGTCCGCGGCCGCACCGGTGCCGAGCGTTCCCAGCTCCCCGTGGCATCCGAGGAAGCGGGCGGGGTTGCTCGTCACGAGCGGGACGACATCCTCCAACCCAAGGCCGAGCGCCATGAGCTTCGACATGAGCAGTGGCAGGTGGTAGCCGGGGTCGGCCGTGCTGCGCGTGCTCGTATCCGATGAGAGCGTATCGACGAGGAATCCCTGCTCGAGCGCGCTCCGGATCGCCGCGAAGCCGAAATGCCGGCGACCGTGCGCGGCGTCGAACCACACCCCGGAGGCGCGCGCCTCACGCACCGCATCGAGCACGCGGCCGTCCGGATCCAGGATGCCGTGGCGGCGTCCCGTGTACGAGTGGGTCACGACGTCGCCCGGCCGCAGGAACGTGAGCGCCACGGGAAGCGGCTCGTTCGTGTCCCCGATATGGACCATCAGCGGCAGGCCCGCCGCGTCCGCGGCTTCACGCGCAAGCCGCAGAGCCGGCTTGAAGTCCGCGCCGGCGACGTACTCCGATAGCCGGACCTTGAACCCGATGACGGTCTCCGGGTATCGCTTGGCGGTCCGGACCGCCGCTTCCACGTCGACGCAGAGCAGGTTCATGAGCTCGCCGACGCGGATCTCGATGAGCCCGAGCGTCGAGATATTGAGCCACGCCCGGACCCGCGTCCGGCTCGCCCGGATCACGTGCTCCTCGAAGCCGGCGAACGCGTTCGCCCCTGCCGAGCCCCCGTCCACGGCGGTCGTCGTGCCGCGCGGCAGGCACGCCTCGTCCGGCCGGGCGCCGTGATAGCCGAAGAACAGGTGCGCGTGCAGGTCGATGAGGCCGGGCAGGACCAGCTTGCCGCGCGCATCGATCGTGTCCCCCGGCTGGTCCGCGCTGATCCGGTCCGCGACGGCGACGATCCGGCCGCCCCGGATCGCGATGTCTCGCACGCCGTGCATGCGGGCGGCCGGGTCGATCACGGTACCGCCGCGGATCACAAGGTCGTAGGGGCCCACCGCCGGATCCATGTCCGGCGGCGGGCCTCCGCGTGTTCCGGTCAGAGCCGCATGACCCAGCCGGCGTCGACGTTGATCGTCTGGCCGTGGATGAAGTCGCCCGCCGGCGAGGCGAGGAGGACGAGCGCGCCGACGAGGTCCTTCGGCGGGCGGTCGGGGCGCACGTGCGGGATCGTCTTGTACCGCGCGGTCCGCTGCTCGGTACCGGGCGCGCCGACCGACTTATACCCTGCCGCGCTCTCGACAAGGCCGGGGGCGATCGCGTTGACGTTGATGTTGAACTTCCCGAGCTCCACCGCCATACCCGCCGTGAGCGCCACAACGGCGTTCTTGCTGATCCGGTAGACGCTGCCGGGTAGGAAGGCCGCGGCGGAGGACTGGTTGATGATCTTGCCCGCACCGCGAGCCTTCATCGACGGGACGACGGCCCGCGCGCAGATGAGCACGCCCGTGACGTTCACCCGCATGACCCGGTCCCACCACTCGAGCGGGAGGTCCATGAGGCCGTCCTTCGGGATCTGGGCCATGAGCGCCGCGTTGTTCACGAGGATGTCGACGCCGCCGAAGCGCTTCGTCGTCGCCTCGACCATCGCCTGGGCCGAGGCCGGATCGGTGACATCCACCTGCACACCGAGCGCCTTGTAGCCCTCGGTTTCGAGCTGCGCCGCGACCTTCTTCGCGCCTTCGCCGTCGATGTCGGCGATGACGACGGAGGCCCCCTCGTCCCCAAGACCGCGCGCGTAGGCCTGTCCGATGTCGCCGACCGCGCCGGTGACGATCGCGACTTTGCCGTCAAGCTGTTTCGCCATGTGTGCCTTCTCCTTACGTGTTCGCTGTGCTGGATCGACCGCGTCGCCTTACCTCGACCCGGCACCTCCGGGTGGACCGCGCTTCGCGGCAGCATCGAACGCGCTCACCGCACGCCGCCTTGCACGGCGACGTCCACGAGCGCCGGAGCGCCCAGGGCGAACGCCTCTTCGAGCGCGGGACGGATGTCCTCTGGGCGCTCGACGCGCCGGCCGTGCACGCCCATCGATTCGGCGATCCGGTCGTAGCGGAGGGGCGGATCGGTCAGGTCGAGCTCCACGAATCGCCGATCGGTGTGCGCCGGCCCGAGGTAATCGACGAGGTTCTGCTTCAGGATCCGGTAGCTCGCGTTGTTGACGACGACCCACGTCACCGGGATCTTGTGGTGCGCCGCGGTCCAGAGCGCGCTCACCGTGTACATCGCGGCGCCGTCGCCGACGACGCCGACGACGGGCCGCTCCGGCATCGCGAGCTTCAGCGCCACCGGACCGGGCATACCGGGCCCGATGCCACCGCCCCGCCCGCGGTAGTAGCGGCCGGGGCGGGGGACGATGTAGCGCTGGAGGACCGCGCTCGCGGTGATCGCCTCGTCGAACACCGCCGCCTCCGGGGGGAGGGCGGCCGCGAGCTCGCCCATGAGCCTCGGGACAGAGATCGGCGTGGCGTCCCAGTCGGCTCGATCCGCCTTGAGGACCCGCTCGCGCGCGGTCTTCCGTTCCGCGGCGATCGCCGTTGCCCGTTTCTCGGCTTCAGCCGGTCGGCGCGTCGCGAGACGGTCGAGCAGCGCCTGGACGGCCGCGCGGCAATCAGCCTTGATCCCGAGGGCGCCGGGGACGTTCTTCCCGAGCTCCCAACCGTCGATGTCGATCTGGACGACCCTGAGGCCGGCCGGCACGACGCTGCCGGGCCGCGGGAAGATGAAGCGGAAGAGCGGCGTGCCGATCGCCAGGAGCACGTCGTGCCGGTCGAGGAGGCGGCCCGCGGCCTCCGGCGCGTCGGCGTTCATGAATTGCAGCGTGCCCATGAAAAGCGGGTGATCGCTCGCGACGTTGACCTCGGTCGCGTAACCCTGATAGATCGGCGCGCCAAGTAGCTCCGCGAGCCGCTGGACGTCCTCCTGGGCGTCCGAGAGCGCCACACC
>CAAGKR010049947.1_pt1 | contig 10600 bp, 8 predicted proteins | sample 2556971 | NCBI WGS metagenome assembly CAAGKR01 (sample SAMEA5207829, study PRJEB30636) | soil metagenome | biome: forest; feature: boreal; material: soil | place: USA | collected 2011-09 | depth 1 m
ACAACGTGAAGAACTGCTCAGAGCGCTGAAAGCCCGTTTTGAGAACAATATGAACCGCCATAAAGGTCTGGAATGGGCTAAAGTAAAAGCAAAGTTGGGCACTAATGCCGGCAAACTGTGGTCGCTCAATGAAATGGAAATAACGGGCGGTGAACCGGATGTTGTTGGTAATGATAAAGAGACGGGCGAATGCATTTTTTTTGATTGTTCCGCGGAAAGTCCAAAAGGCCGCACAGGATTTTGCTACGACCGCGAAGGGCTGGATTCAAGGAAGGCATTTAAGCCCGAAAATAATGCTCTCGATTTGGCAGCTGCCATGGGTATTGAGCTTTTAACGGAAGAACAATATCGAGAGCTGCAGAAACTTGGGAATTTCGACACGAAGACGTCGAGCTGGGTGAAAGCACCTGGTGATATTAGAAAACTCGGCGGCGCCCTCTTTGGTGATCGCCGCTTCGGCCATGTCTTTATATACCACAACGGTGCGCAGTCCTATTATAGCGCCAGAGCGTTTCGTGGCTCGCTAAGGGTTTAAATTCCCGCGCGCCGCGGATGGCGGACGAACTGTAGTTGGGGTAGGCCATCGGCTGGTCCTGTCTCATCTCATTGAATTCTGGCGTAGCAATCGTTTCTGCTTTCGTGGTCAGTCCAGCCCCCCAGCGACACGCTCCAAGCCGACGATAAACTTCTGCCAGCCGTAGCTCGCGCCCTTGTAGTTGGCGTCTTCTTCGGACCGGAAGCCTGACTGCTCCATGCGGACGTGTGTGCCGCCGTTGCTCGGGGTCAGCGTCCAAGTGACAACCGACTTCATTCCCATGGAATTCCAGTCATATGAAAGCCGCTGATAAGGCTCGATAGCCAACACTTCGCAATCAATCACCCCGTTCCAATTCGGCATCGGCTTGGCGCGTAGAGTGAACTGATGCCCAACGACTGGGCGAAAGTCGTTGGCCATCAGCCACGCTTCCATCAACGAGGCTTGGGTTAGGGCGCGCCAGATTTTCTCAGGCGGATGTGGCATTTCCTTCTCGACGACGAGGGTACGGGTTGCGGCGGTTGAATTGCTCATTTTTCCATTTTGTTCAATAGGGTTTCCAGACGATCAAATCGGTCGCGCCAAAAGACGCCGTAATGGCCCATCCAGTCGATGAGCGGGACCAAGGCCCGAGGTTGGGCGCTGTAATGAGTTTCGCGCCCCTCCCGGCGATTGCGCACCAACCTGGCAAGCTTTAGCACGGCCAGGTGTTTGGATACCGCCGGTTGTGTTACGCCGGCACGGACTGTCAGACCATGTACGGTTTGCTCGCCGTCACGGGCAAGCCATTCAAAGATTGCCCGACGAGTGGGATCGGCGAGTGCTTTGAAAAGATCACCTGCTATTGCCTCCATGCCCAAACCATAACCCGCTGGTTATGGTTTTGGCAACCTTAAATATCCGAGATTCCTGCCGAATGGAGATACTGGGCCTGCGAAACCGGAGGGTTTCTCCGGTGGGGGCCGTAGCCTGTCATTCGCAGGTTCCCAGCCCGTCAGTTCGCTTGAACCCGGCACTCGTAAATTGCATCAGGCGTGTCCTGCCAGAGCGACAGCGGTGTGTACCAGAGGCTTCCCGTGAGGACGTGCCCCTTGGAGGCAACGTCCGTCTTGATCGCCTGCAGATGGTCGAGCGCTCCCTGGATCCCGCCTTTGCCTCTGCCATAGAATCGCACGAATCGGGACCCGGGAATCACAACGGCCGTAGGGTCCGCGGGCCCGGCGGCGTGGAGCGTCCTTGGAACGCCCAGCCACAGCGTCGTGGCTCGCGTGCCCGGGTCCATCTCCCACGTTATCTGCGAATCCACGGCCTCGCCGCGGTTGTGAACCTTCTGGAAGAGTGCCTTCGCGGCACCGCGCATACTGTCAACGTCCAGGTTGCTTACTGGCTGCGACTTCCACGCGGTAGTATCCGGAGCCGATATGATTTCCCACTGGGAGAAGCCGGAGGCGTCGAGGCCCAGCGCATCCCTCGGGTCCGGGGGCGTCGGAAGGTGGCTTCGGGATTGCCTCAGGTACCAATCGACAACCTGCCGCTGGTCGAGGTCGGCCGGCATGTTGTGCCCGCCGCCCTTGAGGACCGAGAACCTGACGGCCGCGCCCTGGGACTGCAGGGCCGACACCATCTGCTCCTCGAACCCGTAGGGGATCACGTCGTCATCCTCCCCGTGGATCGCCCAAGCCGGCACGTTCTTCAGGCGCGAGGCCCGATAGGGCTCGCCGATGCCTGCGCGCGGCGAGATCGCCGCAAACCGCTCGGGATTGTCCAGCGCCCACTCCCAGGTCGCCATGGCCCCGAGGCTGTGGCCCTGGACATAGACGCGGTCCCTGTCGATCGGCAGGATTGCGAGCAGTTCATCCAGGTAGGCATTAAGGAAATCGATCTGCCATGGCCCGCCCATGTCGATGGGCGTGACGACAAAGGTGGGACCGGGTGGTCCCGAACCTGGCCTTAGTGAGATCTTGTGGCCGATCCATCCCGAACCGTGAAGGTCGATGATCAGCGGGAAGACGTGGCCGGCCTCGGGGAAGCCCCCCGGGAGGCTGAGCCAGTAGTTGGCGCCGAACTCCCTCCCATCGGGAAGGGTCTTCTGGAACACGAGGGGAAACAACGCACTTGGCTTCTCGGCGAAATAGTTGCGCCCCGCTTCCAGAGCACTTGCAAGGCCGTCGGCGTAGTCCTCGGGCGACACCATGTCGGGATCGACGGGATTCCGGCCGCGGCCTCCCCAGAGCTCGTACCAGGGCAGTGCGGCGTGATAGATCGGCTGGTAGTCCGCGCCGAAGGCGTTCTCCTTCGCCGCCAGGTTCCTCAGTCGCAGGACGAGCTGGACGTATTTCTCCTGCATGGGGGCGGGTGCGCCGGTGTCGGCGGCGCGCGCGGCACAGCAGATCAGCAAGGACGCGACCAATGGGCGGAATGTGAAAGCATGCGGGGGTTTCATGGGAGGGTTCGAGAGCTTCGATAGGCGGCAGGACAATTGCTCGGCTCACTGCATAGGGGAATGTCCTCGAATGCGGGTTGCTCCAAGCAGCAAGTTGTTTTGAAAAGTACCGTTTGAGAACTGCAGCGTAATACGGGCGATGCCGCTTACGTGAACGTGCCAGTCCCCGAGACACCGTGCCAGGCGCAACAGATGCTGCCGAGGAGATCGACCGTATAGTGCTTCCGCATCGCTTGGATATTTTGAGGATACGACGGACCTTTATCCGTCTCTTCCCGAATGCGATCGCCTCGGCGGCGACCGCATTGACGAGGCTTGGGACAATTCCAGCAACTTTTGGCCGTGAGCCGTGTTCTTCCGGCAACAACGAATCCAATTGAACATGAAAACCAAGATCCTTCCCGTCATAGCCTTCCTGACCGCCATCGCGGCCTTTGCCCTTCTTCCCGTGAGCGCCGCCGCCGCGAGCATCGCGGTGTCGGTTACCGGCCTCGCCTCCCTGCTCGCCGCCGATTACGGGCGGAACATTGAGCCCCTTGACGTACGGGCGCCCGTCGTCCCGTTCAACCTGTCGCACCAAGCGGTGGACGGGTGTCGCACCGCGGCCTGACCGGGGATACCCGGGGGCTGGCTTGCTCCCGTTCTGGCACCCACGAAGGGCCGACCTTATGGGTCGGCCTTCTCATTTCTGCGGGATTGGTTCCCCCGGGGCGTCTCTTTCGGGGCGCATGGACCCTTCCAGCTTGCATCGCAAGCGGGCAGAAGCTGAAACAGGTCCGCTTTCCGTGGGTTTTCGCCTTCATTCATTCCTTGCCCTGTTCTTGTGCCTCGCAGCGGAAGACCTGGCTTCCGACGTCCCCTCTCAGTCCACGTTCGACGAGCTGCTCCGGGATCCCACGCAGTCGGAGTGGAGGGGGCTTTCGAGGTTCGACAGGACCCTGACCCGCCGCGACTTCGAGCGCCGTCTCGACCAGGTTTTCGACCCCGGGCACGGGCTCCGGAGCTATTTGCGGTGGAGCGACCAGGCGGTTGCCGTCTACCCGACGCCCGTTGAGGGCGGCGAGGCTGCGGTTGTCCTGCGATTTGCGCCCACGTCATCCTCCGAGCGCCCGCTTCCGGTCGACTTCCTGTCGCCCGGCCAGTTCAGGGCCCGGACGGCCGTTCCTCCCGGACTGCCGCTTTCAGGACTCCGGGTGGTGATCGAGCCGGCCGACATCGGCGGACGCTGGGCGGGGACGGAGGACCGCTCCGTCGACTTTCCAGGCTACGGGCGGATCAACGAAGGCGATCTCAACCTCATTGTCGCCACGCTGCTTCGGGACAGGCTCGCGCGGCTGGGAGCCAGCGTCTACCTGGTGCGGGACAGCGCAGAGCCGATGCTGCGCGTCAGGCCTGAGGACTTGAGCGTCCTGGCGACTGACATCCTGCGGAATCGGAAATGGCTGCTTCCAGAATCCTTCGAGCTCCAGACCGCGACACTCCCCGCCGACAGCCCCAGGCGTCTGCGCATCGCGGAGAACCTCCTGCTGACCAAGACTCTCGAGACCCGCGCCCGCGTCGCCCTTGTCCGGCGCTCGTTCACGCCGGACATCACCATTGTCCTGCAGCACAATGCCACACCCGGGAGCACTGAGGGCCACCTCAACTCCGTCAATCGGAACATATTCTTCGTGAACGGAGCGTTTACAGCGGCCGAACTGCGCGAACCCGAGCAGCGCTTCCGGCTTCTTACGAAGCTCCTGGAGGACACCACCCCGGTCGAGGCCGAGGTCGCCGCCGCCATCGCGGCCCGGTTCAAGGCCGCCACCGGGTTTCCCCCGGTGCTCTCCGGAAACTCGGAGAACACGCGGCTCGTGCTGCCCAACAATCCCTACGTCGTCGCGCGCAATCTAGCGTTCAACCGCGAGCACGACGGGCCGGTCGTGGTCACCGAACCCTACTTCATGAACCAGGCGGAGACGCTCACCCGCCTTCTGGCTGGCGACTACGTCGGGGAGCGCCTCGTGGCCGGCAGGATGCGCGCCAGCATTTACCGGGAGTACGCCGACAGCGTCGCCGAGGGCCTGGACGATTCTTACGGGTCCGGCAAGAATGGCCGCACTTCAGGCCAGTGAAGCCTGCTGCGGTACGGGCCAGCGCCCCCTGTTTCTAGTGTCTTCACTTTCTCTCGCGAGCGCCCCGCAATCGTCTGACGGACGTTCGAAAAGGGACCTTTCAGAAAACATCTCGCCAATTTGCATGAGGCACACTTGGTTGTAGCATTCCCCACATCCACATGTCTTTCGCTCGTGTGTCGTTGCCGCAAGAATTGACCAAACCCCAATGGGCTTGGCAGTAATCGGTAACCACGCAGCTCGCTCTAGCCGCACTGGGCCCACACTCCAGTGCCCGACACATCACCTCTTCAAATGGATGGCAAAGATTAGGGCTGGGGCGGTATCGGATTAGGCCGTCGCGTTAAATTCAGAATTAAAGGCATTTCCGTGCGCGTCGATTACTTTAGAGCCCTCACCCTAACGTTCATCCTCTGCGCCCTTTATTCGGCGGCAGCCTCCGGAGAGTCGGGGGCTGCGGCCGTCACCAGCACGCCAATTCCCACCCTGAAACTCACGGATGGCCGCATTCTGCACAATGTGGTCATTGTCGGCTACGCCAGCACTACCGTGATGGCGCGGTGGGATGGGGGGCGCGGCACCATCCCGTACGCCATCCTTTCGACGGACATTCGGAGCCTGGTTGAACAATCCCGACCTGCACCCTCCCCCTCGACAGTGGAGGCGCCCGGCGTCACGGAGGGAAAGATGGACGCCTCAACCGGCGTTTACTCTTCCGGGCTGGTGCAGGCTCGCAGGGGATTCTCAACCCGTCTCCTGAAGCTCGAACAGGAAGGGGCGCCGCCGGAGCTACCGCCTTCCGGAGTCTTGGACCTCGTCTCGTACCCAGGTCCGCTTGGCCAGATGGCCGCCTATGTGAGCACACCCAGGGGTGACGGCGTCCGTCGTCCAGCCATCATCTGGCTGGTGGGTGGCCCAAGCGGCAGCATCAGTTCCGTCGCATGGGATCCGGCATCCGCTGAGAACGACCAGTCCGCGAGCACATTCCGGCAATTCGGCATCATCATGATGTATCCCTCGCTGAGGGGTGGAAACATGAACCCCGGCCATCACGAGCGGTTCTACGGCGAGGTCGACGATGTGATCGCTGCCGCCAGTTATCTGGCACGCCTGCCGGGCGTCGATCCGCATCGAATCTATCTTGGGGGCCATAGCACTGGGGGAACCCTCGCCCTTCTGGTCGCCGAGTCGAGCGATCGGTTCCGTTCGGTGTTTTCCTTGGGACCAGTCGGAGACATGGGCAACTACATCACTCGGGAGGACCTCCCTTTCGACCGCGGGAATCCGAAGGAATTGCTACTGCGGTCCCCAAAGCTATGGCTGGATTCCATCAAGGTGCCGACGTTTGTCTATGAGGGCTCCGAGAGCCCATCCAATATCGGGTACCTTAGGGAAATGGCCCAGCTAAACCACAATCCTCTCGTCAAGTTCAACTCTGTGAGCGGCACCCATTTCACCATCATAACCCCGATTGTTCGCACGATTGCCAAGCAGATCCTGGACGATGGAGGGCTCTGAATTGGGCTTGGGGCCGGAGGGATGCCTCGACTTTCCCGTTCGACATTCTCTTGCGGCGCCGCTGGCCAATCCCGGAGATCAAGCGTCAGGCCCGCGGAAATTCACGCAGGAAGTGCGATGAGTCGTGACCTTGGATGTGAGATCCCTCAGCCATTGAGGTTTCCCCTGAAGGAAACCTGAATCATCTGGATTGAGCCCCAGGGTGATCCCACCAGTGGGATGAGGGGGTCTCGTTTTCGGGAATCTTAGACGGCCAACGGGCCAACTTGATGACCATAACAATCATAGAAGCAACAAAGTGCATCTCTTGCCTCCGCTGGCACATGACATGCGATGGGTTCTGCCAAGACGGCACGCGCCACCTCCCTTTCCCATGCTCACGGACCTTCGTTTCGCGCTCCGAATGATCGCCTCCCACCCGTGGTTTGCCGCCACGGTCATCGCGACCCTTGCCCTCTGCATGGGTGTCAACACGACCGTCTTCACACTCGCCAATGCCGTGCTCTTCAAGCCTGTACCGATCCCGGGAGGCGAGCAGCTCGTCGCGATCATGGAGCGGGATGCGAAGAACCCGGAGGACCGCTCGGGCGTCTCGCTTCCGGAGTACCTCGAGTATCGGAAGCAGGCGAAGACCATTTCGAACCTCGAGGCGTCGGCCAACCAGCAGGCCATTGTAAGCGAGAAAGGCAACCCGCCCGAGCGTTACAGCATGGCCGCTATCACTGGCGGCCTTTTTGAGATGCTCAAGACGCCCCCCATCCTGGGCCGTCCGATCAATAGGCTCGACTGCCAGGTGGGCATGGCCCCGGTCGTCCTCATCGGCTACAGTATCTGGCAGAAACGCTATCTGGGGTCGCCGGACGTCATCGGCCGCACCGTCCGCCTGAATGGCGTACCGACCACTATCGTCGGGGTGATGCCCGAGGGATTTCGGTTCCCCCAGGTGCAGGACCTGTGGGCACCCCTCGTCCCGACAAGGGACCGCGAGGACCGGACCCACCGCGATCTGATGGTCTTCGGGCTTCTCGCCCCCGGGGCCCGGGTGGACTCCGCGCAGAGCGAGCTCAGTCTAATCTCGGCCCGGATCGCAAAGGCGTTTCCCGAGACGGAGAAGGACTTGACGGCACTCGTCCAGACTTTTCACGAGACGTTCAACGGCGGCCAGGTAAAGCTCATCTTCCTTCTCATTTTGGGAGCAGTCGGCTTCGTGCTCCTGATCGCTTGCGCTAACGTGGCCAACATGATGCTCAGTCGGGCCCTCGCGAGGAGCCGGGAGATCGCCGTCCGCGCTGCCCTCGGGGCGTCGCGTTGGCAGATCATCCGCCAGCTTCTTGTCGAGAGCGTCTTGCTCTCCGTCATCGGCGGCCTCCTTGGCCTCATACTCGCCCAATTTGGGGTCCATTCCTTCGACATCGCGACCCAGGACGTGGGCAAGCCCTACTGGGTTCAATTCACCATGGACTGGAGGGCATTCACCTATTTTGCCGCCCTCTCGATTGGTACCGGGCTCGTATTCGGAATCGTGCCCGCTTGGCGCGCCTCCCGCGTTGACCTGAACACGGCGCTCAAGGAGGCCACAGTCGGCGGAACCCAGCGCGCGGGACGCCTCTCGGGCATCCTAGTCGTGTTCCAGTTCGCCCTCACCGTTGTCCTCCTGGCGGGGGCCGGCGTCATGATCAAGAGCTTCCTCGACGTCCAGCGGATCAACCCCTTCGTCCCCGCGGCGCATATCTTCACCGCCCGGGTAAGCCTCCCCGACGGCAAGGGTGAGCGCTACGAGAGCGTAGAGTCCCGCCGCAAGATGCATGACATCTTGATGGAGCGCCTTGCCGGCCTTCCAGGCGTCACCCAAGCCGCGCTCGCCTCGAACATGCCGGGGCTCGGCTCGCAATACAGGGACATGGAGGTCGAGGGCGTCCCCAACCCGGACCCCAAGCATCCTCCGAGGGCAGCGGCCGTGTTCGCCACCCCGAACTACCTCCCAGCGATCGGCCTTCCCATCCAGTCGGGCCGCTCGCTCAACGACACCGACGGCCTCGAGGGCAGGGAGGCAGCTGTCGTGACGCGGGACTTCGCCTCGCGGTACTTGCCCGGGGCGTCCCCCGTCGGCAGGCGCTTTCGATTCATCACCGACGGCAAACCCGCTGCGTGGAACATCGTCGTCGGCGTCTGCGGCAATGTCGCTCAAAACATCCAGGACAAGAGCCCGCCCGCCCTCGTCTACTTGAGCGACCGCCAGGAGCCGTGGGCATGGCTCGGGATCATGCTTCGGGCTAGCGGCGACCCCTCCGCGCTCGCCGCCTCGGTCCGGATCGCCGTCCAGGACATAGACCCGGACCTCCCAATTTTTGACGTCAGGACGCTCCCCGCCGCGATCGAGCATGAGAACTGGTTCCTCAAGGTCTTCGGCTCTCTGTTCCTTCTCTTCGCGGTCATCGCGCTCGTCATGGCCTCGGTTGGCATCTATGCCGTCGTCGCCCAGGCGACCTCCCGACGGACAAGGGAGATCGGGATCAGGATGGCGCTCGGCGCCTCCGCCCTGAATGTCGTGCAGCTCGTCCTCGCTCGGGGCCTCCTGCAGCTGGGGATAGGGCTCGCGATAGGGCTGGCTGGCGCCATTGCAGCGACTCGCCTTATGAACAGCCTTCCCGTGACTTCCTCGACTAACGATCCGATGATCTTCGTCGTGGTCGTGGCTCTTCTGACCTGCGTCGGGCTCCTCGCCTGCTATCTGCCCGCGCGGCGCGCCGCCCGCATAGCGCCTACTGAGGCCCTTCGCACGGACTGAGAGGGAGGGTTATTCCCGGGCACGACCCCCCAGGGACCTAACCTTCCCGGGTCGGCACGTCCCTCGGGCAGGTTCCTGTGGGTCAGCCCATGGCTCTCCCGGCCGAAGAACAAGGAGGCCTTCCGAGGTTCCGTTACCGCAGCGGCGTGAAGGGTGTCCGAAACCCCACCCTTTTTCGGGAAGTGCGCGACGGAGCTTGGAGCGGATGCCCGTGCAATTAAATCGAGAGACTGTTGCGCATCCAGTCGTCCAGGACCGCTTTCTCATAACGATACGGGTCACCAGGCTCTGCGCTTTCGTATAGGTCCTTGAAATTATCCTCCTCGAGTTTCTCCCATGCGCTCTTGACGATCTTGCCGGAGGGGTCGGTGACCGCCCAGGCAAACATCAACATGGGTGGGGTGCTGTCCAATACCGTCCGGCGACTCAGATTCCCGATAGCTCCAACAGGGAATACACCGGCAAGCTTGATATTGATGAAGTTTACATACAAGGCGTAGCCCTCGGGAAGGTAGGGGACCGCGCGCTTGGAGAGGTACTCGCGGAATATGTTCAGGATTTCGTTCCTCCCTTCTTCGGTGGGAACGTAGCGGTCCCTTATATCAAGGAACGATTCCGGGTGCGTAAAGATGACGAGGATGCGAGGGTTGGGCGTCTGGCTGGCGGCTCGGGCGGCGGCGATGGTTCCCGAGTCCAAAGGCGGCAGGCCGGAAGCGATCGTTGCCTTGGCTGCTTTTCCCCCGGCCCCCGTACCTTGGCATGCCGCGAGTAGAATTATGGCCAGTTGAAGCCCAATCAGCCTGGCGAAGTACATCATCCGTGCTGCGCCATTGCGCACGCCTGCCTTGGGTTCAAGGACCGCAGTTGAGCGCATATGTTCGCTAGACGGGCTTCTGACGCAAAGGATGCGCAGATACGGGTCAAGGGAGCAGACGGTGCGTCCGAGCGTAATAGTCGAGCGAGCACAATCGTTGCAGCATCAATTGCGGATCATCGCTGCGCGCCGCCAGACTGTCCCACGAACGATCGATTTTCGAGCACCTGGTCGGCCTTTTGGTCCGCCGACGGGTCTTGATTGCCTCAAAGGCGGTCGGTCCCCGGCCCGTGTCACGGAATCCCGCTATCATGGGTAACCTGGCCGCCATCGGGTGGTCGCCCCAATGCGCCAAGGGGGATTATTGCGTGTGCAACGAGGAAACCCG
>CAAGKR010340409.1_pt1 | contig 10599 bp, 12 predicted proteins | sample 2556971 | NCBI WGS metagenome assembly CAAGKR01 (sample SAMEA5207829, study PRJEB30636) | soil metagenome | biome: forest; feature: boreal; material: soil | place: USA | collected 2011-09 | depth 1 m
TAGACGTTGGCGAAGCTGGTCATCAGGAAAACGGTGGTCACCTCCGGCGCGAGCTTGCGGTTGAAGAGCGCCATCGAGAACTCACTCTCGAAATCGCTGGTGGCCCGCAGGCCCCTCAGCAGCGAGCCCGCGCCCACCTTCTTGGCGTAGTCGACGGTGAGGCCGTCAAACGAGTCGACCTGCACCGCCGGGTTGTCGGCCACGCTCTCACGGATCATCGCGACCCTTTCGGCGACATTGAACAGGGGCGTCTTGTTGGGGTTCTCAAGCACCGCCACGATCACCTTGTCGAAGATCCCGGTGGCGCGCTCGAGGATGTCGAGGTGCCCGAGCGTGAAGGGGTCGAAACTGCCTGGATAAACCGCCAGGCTCACGGCGCCGGCCTCATCAGGGTCAGGGCCGAATCACCATGGCAGGGCCAAGGCCGCGGGCTCCCCGGAGCGGACGCGCTCCAGCATCGCGGCGACCGCTGCGTCCGCCTGCCCGTCGGTCGAATTCATCATCCGACGAGGCGGTCTGGCGGCTGGGTCTTCTTGAGGACGTCGGAGATGAAGTCGACCACGACAGTGCTGAACAGAACATTGTTATCGCCGGCGACCATGTGCCCAGCTCCGGCCACGTTCGCGGCAAGAGCGTGCGGCACGAGTTCAAGAAACCGCTGCTCGCCGGCCGAACTGAGGATGTCGCTCAGCGCTCCGCGGACTAGGAGCGTGGGCACCTGGACGCGGAGCGCGGCCGCCTCCAGCCGAGCCTCGTTTGTGGTGTTGAGCGGGTGCGAGCCGGTGAACATCCGCCGGTCCCAGTGCCACCGCCAGCGCCCGTCATCCCCCTGCCTCAGGTTCCTGAGCAGTCCACGATGATCACGTGGGCGCGGTCGGTGCCTGGCGTACCGCTCGACTTCGTCCACCGCCTCCTCGAGCGAGGCGAACCCCTCGGGGCGCGCGAGCATGAACTCGACGATCCGGCGTCTCCCCTCAGGTTCGATCCGGGGGGCGACGTCGACGAGGACCAGCGCCCAGCAGAGTTCGGCGTCTCGTTCGCCTGCTAGCAGCAGGCTCGTGAGACCGCCCAGCGAGGCCCCGACCAGCGCTGCAGGGCGGCCGAGGGCCCGGATGACCGAGACGGTGTCGTCGACGAAGGAGTCGAGCTCGTATTCCTCCTCCTCGCTCCAGCCACTCTCACCGTGGCCGCGTAGATCGAGCGCCACCGCGTTCATGCCCGCGGCCGCGATCGTTCGTTGGGTATCGTGCCAAGCATGTCGCGTCTGCCCGCCGCCGTGCAGCAGCAACACGAGCGGTGCGTCCGACTCTCCGAAAGAGTCTCCAACCAGGTCCACGCCCGCTCGAAAGAGCACTCTCTGAGGCAGGGGTCGCCGCGCCGCCTCCTCAGGTGCCACTGCTATCTGGTAAGGACAATGCCAATGCTGGCGCCGATACCCGCGCCCCCCGTCGAGGCTTGAGCACCCGCGTTCTGGACCGCGGCCACGCGCGGCGGCCGGCCTCGGTGGTACACCTGCCGGTCACCGGCCTGGCCGCGCAACTGCCACGTCACCTCGCAAACCTGAGCCAGCCCGGTAGCCCCGATCGGATGTCCACGGCCGACAAGGCCACCATCGGTATTACAGGGAAGGTCGCCGCCAAGAGCGGTGCGGCCCTCGGCCACCAGCCGAGCCCCGTCACCAGGCGCGCAAAGACCCATCGCCTCGTAGGCGACCAACTCTTCGCCAGCCATCGCGTCGTGGACCTGCAGCACGTCCACGTCCTTGGGCTCCACGCCCGCGACCTGCCATGCCTCCGCGAACACCTCGGGGGCAAGGTCCATGGAAAGGACGCCCGGCACGTGCTTGGCCTCCTCCTCATCAAACCACCGGGCACCGCGCAGGGAGCAGGCAGCGATCCTGACCCACGAAGCGGCATAGCGGCGCGCCACCTCCTCGGAGCAGACGATGGCGGCGGCCGCGCCGTCGACCGACGCGCTCGCGCACATCGGTCGCGTCACCGGCCCGACCACCCGCCGGGCAGCGAGAATCTCGTCCGCCGAGAGCGGCGTCCGCACCTCGGCGCGGGGATTGAGGCTGGCGTGGCGTAGGTTCTTCTCGGCCACCCGGGCCACGTCGAGAATGCTCCACCCGTTGCGCTCCATCGCGGCCTCGAACCCCATCCACAACTCCGCCATCCACGTCATGCCCATCTCGGACGCGAACTCGCCGGAGGTGCTGATGGCCGCGATCGATCGCGCCGGATCGCCAGGGATATGCAGCTTCTCGGCGCCGACCGCGAGCGCCACGTCGTACCTGCCGGATCCGACTGCCAGCCACGCCTCGTGGAGCGCCAGTGACGAGCTAGCGGAGCCGCTCTCGACGTGGATCATGGCCATGCCACCCAGCCCGGCGTTACGGACGAGCGTCACCGCACGGCCCGATTCCTGGTTTTGTAAGATCCCAGCGTAGCTATTGCCGACGTAGGCGATGCCGATCGAGCGCGGGTCCACACCGCTGTCATCCATAGCCTCCCAGATTGCCTCTCGCGCGAGGTCGTTCAGAGTGCGCTCAGGAAACTGCCCGAATCTCGTCATCCCCACGCCCAGGATCGCCACCGGCCGCATGGTCACGGAACTGACCCGGCCGGGATCGTCACCCAGCCCACGAGTTCGGTGCCGTCGGCTTCCGTCCGCACCGTTCGCACCACCAGCCGGACGCGCTGTCCACGCTCGAGCTCCGGGGCAGCCTCGTCGACTTCCTTCACGAGGGAGAAAATGACCGGACCTTCAGCGAGGCGCACGTGTGCTTGCACGTACGGCGGCGAGAACTCGGGCGCCCCGCGCTCGGTGACGCAGAAACGCTCAAGGACGCCTTCCCCGCTCAGCCTCACCGGCTCCGGCCGCCGCTCGCGGTCCAGGCAGCGAGGGCAGATCCAGGCGGCCGGAAAGAGGATCAGACCGCAGACGGGGCACCTTCCCCCGATCAGGTAGGATTCGGGGCTGTCGTCGCCAGCGTCGTGGAGGATGCCTTCGGCGATGGATCGGCGCCGGGCACTCAACTCCGCCGACTCCCCGTCATCTGGCGGCGATCGTCGTACCACTGCACAGGCTCGAGCCCACCTTCAACGGTGACGACTTCGAGCGTGAGGGGCATCACGCCGCGAGCGCTGCTTTGGATGGCCGCCACTACTTCCCCGGAGATCTCCGCGCCCGCCTTCGGCGCGATCTCCAGCTTCAAAGTATCGATCCGGCCTGGCCGGTCGATCACCACCTGCCACTGCCCCACCTCGGGGAAGCGAGCGAGCAGCTCGCGCATCACGATGGGGGATAGGAACTGGCCGCGCACCCGAAGGACCTCCGACTGCCTACCTATGATCCGGCCGAGCCGTGGCGTGGTCAGGCCACAGCTACAGGGTTCCGTGATCAGCCCCTCCGTGATGTCTCCCGTCCGGAAGCGAATGAACGGCTGTGCCCGACGGGCCAGCTCGGTCATGACGACCTCGCCAGGCACCCCGGCGTCGACGGGCTGTCCAGTGTCGGGGTCCGCCACCTCTAGGTAGCACTGCTCGCTCACGTGCATGCCACGTTCCGCCTCGCACTCCGCGCCGGTCATTCCGATCTCAGACACACCGTAGAGCTCGCGGACCGCCGCCCCGCCCCAAGCCCGCTGGAGTCGCTGACGAGCGTCCTCGCTCCGCAGCTCGCCGCCGATGATCAGGAGGCGCACGTTCAGGTCGCGCTGGGGCTCGATGCCCCGCTGGGCGAAACTGCTGGCGAGCTCCTCCGCATACGGCGTGAAGGCCTGGAGGACGCTCACGCCCAGGCGTGCCAGCGTCCGCAGCCGAAGCTCACTCAGTCCCGGGCCAGCCGGAACCACCCCCGCGCCCAGCCCCCGGAGCGCGGCGTCGAAGACGGTCCCAGCGACCACCCAGTGGTAGCTGCTCGCGATGTCGACCAGGTCGCCGGCCCGGACTCCCAGCACCTCGAACATGTCCGCGAACATCCGCTCCAGAGCTTCGAGGTCGCTCGCGGTCAGCCCAATGTAGAAGGAACCAGCTGTGCAGAACACACGCGCGAGCTCGCCCGCTTCCTCGATGCGCTGCGTGCCGAATGGAGGGCTCGCCTCCTGGTCAAGGGTCACCTCCAGCTTGCTGACCATCGGCACCCGGATGAAGTCGTCCAGCGTTCTGAGATCGTCCGGATGGATGCCGGCCGCGTCGTACCGGCTGCGGTAGAACTCGCTCTTCTGGTACGCGTAGCGGACGTGCTCCAAGGCCCGTGCAAACTGAGTCGACTGCAGCTCATGCCAGGCGATCGTGGTCATGTCATGTCCTCAAGCAGAGACTCGGAAGCCGCCGGCGCGAACAGGGGAAGCCGGGTGCCGAGCTCGTCGGTTACGAAGGTCACGGCGACGCCCATGCCGACCCGCACGTCCCGAGGATCACAGCCGACAATCCGGGTCACGAAGCGCACCTCCTGGTCCTCGTCGAGCGTCACGAGCGCGCTGACGTAGGGCACATCTTCGATAAAGCCAGGATCGAACGCCCGGTGCACAACCGTGAAAGTGAGGACGCGGCCCTGGCCGGAGAGCTCCACCCATTGGTAGGCGATCGCCGAGCAGTGGGGGCAGGCCGGCTGCAAGTACCAACGCAGATGGCCGCAGCGGCCACAGCGAGGCATGATGAATCTGTCTTCGGAGCACGCGGACCAGAAGGTACGGGCGGCGTCCGTTGTGATCAGAGGAGCGCGGGCCATCAGTCGCTCCTTCCGAGCAAGAGAACGCCGCAGTCACCAGGACCGAGACCCGACACCAGCCCGACCCGCGCGCCCGCGACCTGATTGGCGGGCGCCTCGTGGCGAAGCTGGCGGACGGCTTCGATGATGTGCGTCACCGACATCATGTAGCCGTGGGAGAGCTGGCCGCCGTGCGTGTTGACGGGCAGCCGGCCGCCGACGCTGACCTGGCCGTCCTCGACGAAGGCGGCCGCCTCCCCCTCGCCGCAGAACCCGCAGCTCTCGATCTGGACCAGGGCAGCGATCGTGTAGGGGTCCTGCAGTTCCGCAAAGTCCACATCCGCCGGTGTGAGCCCAGCCATGTCGAAAGCGCGCTTGGCTGCGACAGAAGTCATCGTTGACGGAAACTCGGGGCGCTGGGTCCAGAAATGCCGGCGTGAGACCGGGCTCCCGGCGTAGCCGGCACCAAGCATCAATACCGAGGGGCGCCGGAGGTCTCGTGCGTGGTCGGGCGACGTGAGCACGAACGCCGCCGCGCCGGTCGTCCGCAAGCAGCAATCGAGAAGACGCAGCGGCTCGGCGACGTACGGCGAGGCGAGGTAGTCCTCCATGGTGATGGCCTGCGACCGCTGAGCATGCGGATGCCGGGCGCCATGGTTGCGGATCGCCAGCGCCAGGGCGCCGAGCTGCTCGTCACGAAGCCCATACAGGGCGCGGTAACTCTGCGCGACCATCGCGTAATAGACAGGCGTTCCCGCAAATCCGAAGGGGTACTCGAACGCCTCGCGGTCGGGTGCCTCGTTGACGTAAGCGAAGCTGGCCGCGCCTGGCTGCTCCCGCCCGAACTGGAGCCCGAGGAAGGAAAGGACATTGGTCGCCTCACCGGCGGCGAAAGCCATCGCGGCCAGGAGCGGGGCGTAGGTATAGCCGGCGCCCGCCGACGGTGCCTGGAGCATAAATGTCCGGCGAATCCCGAGCGTGCCCGCGACCTCGCTCCCGGTCATCCCGACCTGTGAGAGTTCGTCGTCGGTAATGATCCCGTCAACCTCCTTCGGCGTAATCCCCGCGTCGGCGAGGGCAGCCAGGGTCGCCTCGGTGACGATGTCGCGAATGTCACGCTGGGTGTGCTGGAGCATCTGGCTCTCGCCAACTCCAGCGATCGCACAACGGCCGCTGAGCTTCCTGCCACGCTTTGAGAGCGGACGGTGTCGGGCGCGCCCCCAACTCATCTCGGGACGCGACTTCAAACGGGCTGGAAGCCTACCAAGACCTGCCCGTCGACCTCGTAGAACGTTGCCCTCACCCGTCCGCCCGCCTCTGGTTCGCCCTCGCACAGACGGCCGACCATCCGTCCGCCCTCCGCCAGGTCTACGGTCACCACGGTGTAAGGAACGTCGGCGACATAGGCAGGGTCTAGCGCGCGGTGGACGACTATCCACGAATAGATGCTGGCTTCTCCCGACGCGGGCAGCAGCTCGATCGTCGGCGAGGAGCAATGCGGGCAGGTTGGCATCGGCGGGAAGAAGGAGCGCAGGCAGGTCTCGCATCTCGGCACCAGGAACCGCCTCTTGGCCACGGCCGCCCACCACTCCTGGCTGTCGATGTCGGGATTGGGAGGGATCAGCCCGCTCTGTTTGCAACTCACGCCGCGTCCCTAACAAGGACCAGCGCCGAGCCGTCCACAAGGGCGCCGGACGTCACCACACCCGCTCGCGCGTCGGGAACCTGGCGGTCACCGCCCCTGCCCTGGACCTGAAGCACCGCCTCGGCCACTGTGTTCATCCCATGCAGGTACCCCTCGTTCAGCAGCCCGCCGTGGGTGTTCACCGGCAGCGACCCGGTGAGAGCGGTCTCGCCAGCCGCCACGAAAGGTCCGGCCTCCTTGTCCGGCACCAGACCGAGGCCCTCCAGCGCGTACAGGACGGCGCTGCTGAAGCAGTCGTACAGCTCCGCAAAGTCCATTTCTTGGGGAGACATGCCAGCCGACCGCCAGAGATCGCCGGCGAGCAGCCGGCTGAAGTTGAAACGGTAATCGGGCCAGGAGAGGACGTCGCCGATGTCAAGGCCCGGACGCCCGCCCGTCACCCACGCGCCCCCCTGGATCAGCGCCGCTGGCCAGGGGAGCGTCCGCGCGCGCTCAGTCGAGGTAACCAGCACCGCGCAGCCGCCATCGGCTTCGATGGTGCAGTCGGGCACCCGAAACGGATCGACGACGAAGGCCGATTCCAGGTACTCGTCCATAGTCAGCGGCTTCCGCCGGAGGGCCCGCTCATTCTTTTCGGCGTACCTTCGCGACTGAACCGCGACCGCGCCCAGATGTTCGTACGTGGTGCCGGTCTCAAGCATGTATCGCCTCGCCCACATTGCAATGAACTGCGGGTAGGCGGTCAACCCGACGGGATAGCGGTACTGGGCCGTAGGGGCCGCAAAGCGGCGCGAACCGACACGCTCGCCGCTCCTCCCGTTAAGGGCCCGGTAGACAACGACGTTGTTCGCCAGGCCGGCCGCGATGGCCATGGCGGCGTGCATCACCGCGAAGCACGGTGCCTGGCCGCCGAGGTTGAGGTCGAGACAGTAGCCCAAACGCGGCAGGGCGAGCGACGAGGCCACGGCCTGGCCGGTCACGGAGTCGTTCTGGAAGCTGAAGCTGATGATGCCGTCGATGTCCTGCGGCGACAGCCCCGCGTCCTCCGCGGCCCTGCGACATGCCTCGGTCGCCAGGCTTAGGACGCTGCGGCCGGAGGTGTGCGTGAACTCGGTGTAACCGACGCCAGCGACGGCCGCCACGCCCGAGATATTCATGCCCCGTACCCCTGCTCGGCCATCGCCGCCCGCGTCATCCACGGACGCTCATGGCGCCATTCGCGGTAGTCGTCGGCAATTCCGCCGACTTGACTCAAGCCTCGCGCAGAGGTTTTCGGGTGCCGAGCGGCGCGCCTGCAGCGCCGCTCGGCGGTGACCCGAAACGTTGAGGTACAGCGCGCCCCGGGTCACGTTCCGGCCCTCTCGCTCGGCCGGTACACCGGAAGTGCGAGCTCGGTCGTCACCGCGACGAATTCGGCCTCGACGGGCAAGCCCTTGCGGAGGTCCCCGGGTTCTACGTCGACGATGTTCGTAACGAGCCGCACGTTGGGCGCCGCCTCGGGGATGACGAGCGCGACGACGTCCCCCAGCCGCTCCTGGAGGCCCGGGTGCATGACCCTGCGGATGACGGCCCAGGTGAACAGCGTCGCCCGGTTACCCACCGCCTCGTAGGCCAGCGATCCACTCCCGCAGTAAGGGCACAGGTGTAGCGGGTACCAGTGGAACTTCCCACACTGGAGGCACCGCGGGAAGCGGATCGCGTGTTCGCGGCAACCCTGCCAGAACCCCTCGAAGAGTGGGTTGTCCATGGGTGGGGGAATCGAGCGGTAACGCTCGGCCAGTTGCGCGCTGTTCATCCGAGCTCCCGCCCGAACACCAGCGCGCAGTATTCGGCCGCGGTGAGTAACCCGACCATGCCCACTTGCGCGTTGGCGACCTGGCCGTCGCCGGCCTCATGTCGCAACTGCCGCACGGCCTCCACAATGTGCGCGATGCCAAGTACATAGCTATGTGAGAGCAATCCCCCGTGCGTATTGACGGGTAGCTCGCCATGGAGACCGATACGGCTGCCGTCGCCGATGAAGTCCGCACCCTCGCCCACCCCGCAGAAGCCGAGATCCTCGATTTGTCCGAGCAGCGCCATCGTGAAGCAGTCGTAGAGCTCCAGGAAGTCGATGTCCTCTCGCTTCAAGCCAGCCACACCGAGGGCTGCATTGAGCGCCGGTGTGGCGGCAGCGAAGCGACCGTAGGGCTCGCTCTGAACGAAGAAACGGTCGAGCGGGATGGGCGCCGCCTCATAGCGGCCGCCCTTCAGGTACACAGGAGCATGGGGCCCGTCGGCTGCGCGCTCCGGCGTCGTCAGCAGGACAGCAGCGGCACCGTCCGTGAGCAGGCAGCAGTCGGGGATCCGCAGCGGCTGGGCCACAAACGGAGCTTGGAGATAGTCCTCGTAGCTGAGCGGCTTGCGCATCTGAGCGTGGCCGTTCAGCAGGGCATGCTTGCGCAGCTGCACGGCGATGGCGCCAAGGACCGGCTCGAGGTCGACACCGTAAGTCTCCCGATAGTGTGTGGCCACCTGAGCGAAGTACATCGGCTGCCCGTAGAAGCCGTATGGCAGCTCGAAATTCGCCTTGGGCGACCCGGGCCGATCGGTGGCTCCGTAGGCCCCCCGCGAACCCCAATCCACACCGAAGTAGCAGACGACGACGTTCGCCTGTTCAGTTGCGATTGCCTGGGCTCCCGCGAGCACTGCTCCCGCGATCCCAGCGCCGAACACCGAGGACGATGCGCTGTAGTAATGCCCCATCCCAATGGTGGCGGCCAGCTCATCATGAGCGATCATTGCGGGTGCCACGTAGCGCTCGGTGACGATTCCGTCGACATCCGACGCTCGCAACCCGGCATCGGCGACCGCTTTGGTGACCGCTTCAACGATGAGGTCGGCCGCCGAGCGGTCGCTGCGGCGGGCGTACTCGGTCTCGCCGATGCCAACGACAGCCGCTGCATCTTTCACGACCAGACCTCGCCGGCATGGCGTGCGCTCCCCCTGCGCACGCCATGGGTCAACGCCTTCATCTTTCCACCGCTCACGTCGTCACTACAGCGCCGCCTTTGCCTTGATCACCCCGGTTACGCCTACGATCTTGCCGTTCACCACCCCGTAGACCCGGCAGCCGCTCTGGCCCGTGTGCGTACTCGCACTGAACGAGACTGCACCACCCAGACCGCCGATGTCCAAGCCGCTCATGCCCTGCAGGGCGGCCTGCATCTTCACCCCGGTGCAGCTGTCTCCGCACGTCTTGATGGCGGCCCCGAAGACAATGCCAGCCACCCAGCCCTTGGTGAAGACGGTCGACGTCATGTCAGCCGTCGTCCCGTACTTCTTTGCCGCGTCCTGCATTACCTTCGCAGCCGGATCCAGCGGGGCGACGTATTCACGTTCGGCGAAGAATTGCCCAGCGCCGGCTTGGAAGCTGGCGTCGGCCGATCCCGGTGAGAAGTTGATGAGCGGCGCGCTGACTCCAAGTGTTTTGAACTTGGAGATCAGGCCCGGGACCGCGGCGTCCAAGATTCCACCAACGATGTAGTCCGGGGCAGCCTTACTAATATCTTCCGCCTGTGTCGACACATCAGTTGAGCCGATGGGCAGCTTCTCGTCGGTCACCACGGTCCAACCAGCCGCGGTGAGAGCTGTCTTTAGGGTGGTGCGCGCGAGAGTTAACGCTGGGCTGTCGATGATGAGGAGCACGACCCTCGGCTTACGGCCGGTGACCTTCGACTGTATGTACTGAGCCTGGACATTGAACTGGTCCGCCAAGCTCATCCCCAGCGTGAAGTAGTACGGGTCCTTGAGAAGCTGATCGACACCCGTGTAGGTCAGCGTCGGCACCTGCGCCTGGGCCAGAATCGGCTGCTGCGGGATCATCACCGGGCTGCCCGTGTGACCAAGAAAGGCGATCGGGTTCTCCGTGAGCAGCTGCTTGGTGTTGGTGACACCGGTGTCAGGTTTCGTCTGGTCATCGAGCACGGAAAACTTCAGCTTGTGACCGTTCACGCCGCCCTGGTCGTTGATCCAGTCAACGTACGTTTTGAACCCGGAGGCGTATGCCTTTCCCGTCTCCGCAAGCGGCCCGGACAGGTCCTCGGTACTGGCGATGGTGTACGTCTTGCCTTGGCTAACTGCGTTACCTCCGCTGCTTGAGCCGCAGGCGGCCAGCACCAGCACGGCGATCGCCGCAACGGCGACGAATTCCGGTCGGCCACACCTATTCCACATCTTGGACCTCTCCTTCATTGTAGAAA